>LFFM01001085.1_pt1 | contig 19314 bp, 19 predicted proteins | sample 643131 | NCBI WGS metagenome assembly LFFM01 (sample SAMN03777445, study PRJNA286221) | soda lake metagenome | biome: soda lake; feature: Kulunda steppe; material: water; isolation source: sample Tc-Br brine of Tanatar trona crystallizer | place: Russia: Kulunda steppe | collected 2011-07
GCGTGAGGTGCTGTACGGGTGGATTCAAAGGGGCAGCCGAGAGGGCGGCGCAGGCGAACGTAAGCACCGCAAGGAGTGAGCATCGCGAGCGACTGAGGAGCGCAACGAGCGTGCGCCGCCCTCCCGGTTGGGGCTTTGGAAGTCCTCACCGCAGCACCACTGTCCACTTATAAACAGCCGACAGCAACACCCCAATCCGACTTATAAACAACCGAACCAACGTTTTGCCATACCCACTCCCGGAATCTCTCGCCACGGGTCTGTACTGACTGAAACTGGATCGAAATATCTCGCGTTCTGTGGATTTCAACAGAGCCTGACGAGCGGAGACGGTGCGAATCGCCGACCGCGACGTACGAGCCGTCGACGCCATTTCGTTCCCGTGGCCTCGGAGCCGATTTTATAAATACCGCGACGGATACGGTAGCGGTATGACCGCACCCGAGCCAGCCGCCCCGGTACACGAGACTGCCGAGGCGATCGCGACGATGGAGATCCGCGGCGCGGCGACGATCGCGAGGGAGGCCGCAGCAGCGCTCGCGACCCAGGCACGCGAAACCGAGGTCGATTCCCCCGACGCGTTTCGCGCTTCGGTCCGCGTCGCTGCCCGGACCCTTCATGAAACCCGGCCGACCGCCGTCTCGTTGCCGAACGCGCTCCGGTACGTTCTCCAGCGAATGGAGGGGCGCGACGTCGAGACGCTGCGTCGGAGCGTCGTCGACGCGGCCGATGAGTTCATCGACCAGCTCGAGCGCGCACGGACGGATCTCGGGCGGGTCGGCGCGAACCGGCTCGCCGACGGCGACACGGTGATGACACACTGTCACTCCACGGACGCACTCGCGTGCATCGAGGCCGCCGTCGAGCAGGGGAAGTCGATATCGGCGGTCGTCAAGGAGACGCGTCCCCGAAACCAGGGCCACATCACCGCCGAACAGCTCCGGGACGCCGGAGTTCCCGTCACGCTCATCGTCGACTCCGCGGCTCGCCGGTACCTCGACGAGGTCGATCACGTCGTCGTCGGGGCCGACTCGATCGCGGCCGACGGCGGCGTGATCAACAAGATCGGCACCTCGGGGCTCGCCGTCAATGCCCGCGAGCGCGGCGTCCCGATCATGACTGCGGCACAGACGATCAAGCTCCATCCCGAGACGCTGACGGGCCACACCGTCGAGATAGAGATGCGATCGGAAACCGAGGTGATCGCCGATGCCGCCCGCGACGACATCGGTGAGATCACGGTCGAGAACCCTGCCTTCGACGTGACCCCGCCGCGATACATGGACGCGATCGTCACGGAGCACGGGCAGTTCCCCCCGGAGAGCATCGTGACGCTGATGCGGGAGCTGTTCGGCGAGGGTGCCGCAGAGCCGTGGGCAGAACCATGAGCGATGGGGACGGTTCGCCGACCGCGAACCCGGACCTGCGGCCGGACGCCGACGGCGGGTCCCCGACGGTGATCACCGCGGGCCACATCAACTGGGACGTGACGATCCACGTCGACGAGCTCCCCGAGCGGGACGGGGAGACGCGGATCAAGCGTCTCGAGCAGTCGGGCGGCGGCAGCGCGGCGAACGTGGCGGTCGGGCTCGGCGGACTCGACAGCCGCTCGATCGTCTTCGGAAGCGTCGGCGGCGACGGGTCCGGAGCGCTGGCGCTGCGCGAGCTCGCGAACGCCGGCGTTGACCCGGGACACGTGCTCGTCGATGCGGCGGAGTCGACGTCCGTTACTTACGTGATCGTCGACGGGCGGGGCGAGCTGTTGCTGCTCGCGAACGAAGGCGCCAACGAGTCGTTCTCGGCGGCGGACCTCGACCGGGACACCCTCGCGGGCGCCGACCACCTCCACCTGACCGGCCAGCAGCCGGTGACCGCGGCCGCGCTGGCGACGAGGGGAGCGGAGGTCGGGGTGACTCGCAGTTTCGATCCCGGCCGACGCGTTAGCGACCGCGAGTACGACGCCGCGCTCCACGCGTCGAACCTGCTGTTCGTGAACGGTCGAGAGGCGGACGCGATCGCGGCGGAGACCGACATCGATCCATGGGAGCCCGAAGATCACGTCATCGTCGTGAAACGCGGCGGCGACGGTGCGACCGTACACACGCCGAACGGCGCCGTCTCACACCCCGGATTCGACCTCGACGCGGTCGACACTGCAGGTGCGGGAGACGCGTTCGCGGCCGGATTTCTCGGGGCGGCGCTCCGAGATCCGGGCGTCCTCGAGGACGGGTTCTCATACGACCCCCGCGAGTACCAAGTGCCGCTGCTCGTGGCGAACGCCTGTGGTGCGCTCGCGGCAGGTACCGTCACCGCCAGAACCGACCTCTCGTGGGAGCGGGTCCGGTCGGTGATGGGGGAGTCACCCGAATCCGACCTCCTGATCGAGACCAAGGCGTAGCTGTCGTTCGCCGCCCGATGGAGGGACGGAAGCGACCGACCATCGGAACACGGTCGGGCTACACGTCGACTTCGAACAGTCGGCTTCCGCAGTCGTTGCAGCTGGACGCGGCGACCTTTCGCTCGCGGCAACACGAGTGGACGACCCCCTCGTTCAGTTCCACCGTCCCGCCGCACTCCGGACACCGATCGAGCCACGGACGAAGCCCGCCGGCGACCGCCGTCCGTTCGACGAACGCGAGTCCGTTCCAGCCGGCGTAGCGGTCCCGGAGCACCGCGGCCGCGGCGGCGTCAGCGAGGTAGGCCGCACGCGACTCCCATCGCCCGATCACGACGTCGTTCGCGACCGCGACGTACGCGCCGGGGTGCTTCTCGAGCGTCACTTCGGCCGGATCGACGCTCTCCGTGGCACCCGCGAACAGCGCGCGGCGTCCGGCACCGTCGTCGCCCACGTCCAGCCGGGAGTGCCACGCCGTCTCGAAGGAGTCGGAGAGACAGAGATCGTCGCGGTCGGCACACTCCTCGATGGCATCGGATTCGAAGAGGACTGCCTCGACGTCGACGTCCCCGGACTCGTTCCGGGCGGGCTCGGGAGCCTTTCCGAACAGTCTGAGCAGCCACGCGGGCATGTATCGTTTCGTCAGTATCGGCGTTCCGGGAACCAGATATCCCCGAAGATAGATGACGGCGACGCTTCCGACGAGGAAAATCCCTCCCACGCCGAGCGAGAGCGGCATCGACGCTCCGGCGACCGCGAGCGCTCCGGCGACCGCGGCGGACCCGGCCAGCGCGATGGCAACGTTGACGACGGAACACGGGAGACAGCGGTTCTCGCCGACGTACTCCGGCTGCCGAACGGCGTCGAGAGAGTTTCGTAAAGACATATTTGCGAGAGGTTCGTTCGTCTTCCGGTACCGCCTTCCCGAAGTTAAAACTGCTGCGTGGCGGTCATCGACCGGAGCCGGCGTCGCCCGTCTCCTCGATCCGTCGTTCGTACTTCGAGATGGCGGTCTCGAGCGCGTGGCTCGCGTCGACATCGGCCGACTCGGCGACCGCGAGCAGGGCGAACAGCGCGTCCCCGATCTCGTCCGCGGCGATGTCTGCGTCCTCCGGATTCGACCCGTATCCCGTCGAGGTCGTCACCTCCGCGGCGATCTCGCCGACCTCGCTCTGGAGATCTACCACGCGATACGCGAGTTCGGTCTCCCATTCGTGCTCGTCGACGAACGCTGCGACCCGGTTCTGTTCGTTCATGTCGTCGGATCGAAACGGTGCGGTATATACGTCACGCTCGCGCCGGACCGGGACGGTCGCGGAACGTCGAACCCCTTGGCGGAGGTCGATCGGTCGCGCAACCTCTAAGAGCGTGACGGACCCACTCGCGGTATGGACATCGCAATACTCGGCGGCACCGGCGATATCGGCGAGGGACTCGCGCTTCGACTCGCGGCCGACACCCGTCACGAGGTCGTGATCGGCTCGCGCGACGTCGAGAAGGCGGAGACGAAAGCCGAGGAGTACACCACGGAGCTCGATAGCCGCGGACTCGACCGCGAGGTGGCCGGCTTCGAGAACGTCGCGGCCGCCGAGCGGGCGGACGTCGTCGTGCTCGCGGTTCCGCCGTACCACGTCGGCGACACCGTCGAGGCAGTGTCGGGAGTACTCGAGGACGGGGACATACTCGTCTCGCCGGCGACGGGGATGAAACGCGACGACGACGGGTTCCACTACCACAAGCCGGGCGCGGGCTCAGTCACCCGGATCGTCGCGGGAGCCGCGCCGGACGGGGTCGCCGTCGTCGGCGCGTTCCACAACCTCGCGGCCGCCCGCCTCGCGAACCTCGACGCGGAGCTCGGGGTCGACACGCTCGTCGTCGCGGACGACGAGGACGCCAAGGAGATCGTGACGGAGATCGCCGAGGGGATAGAGGGACTTCGAGTGCTCGACGCCGGCGGAATCGCCAACGCACCCGAAATCGAGGCGCTCACGCCGCTTCTGATCAACGTCGCGAGCAACAACGAGGGTCTTCACGACCTCGGGATCCGGTTCACCTGAGGGGTTGTGAGACGATGTCGGGTCGCGTTCCGTTAGGCCTTTGCGCGGTCGGGTCCTCTCCGCGGTAGATGGAGTACCTGGAGCGCCGGGTCGCGCTGGTCGAGGACCGGCTCGAGACGGTCATCGACGAAGTCGAGCCGGGGGAGCTATCCGGCGAGCTCGAACACGTGGTCCTCGCCGGGGGCAAGCGCGTCCGTCCGGCAGTAACGATACTCGCCTGTGAAGCGTTCGGCGGAGATCCCAACGACGCCGTCGACTTCGCGGCCGGGATCGAGTTCGTCCACAACGCCTCACTCGTTATCGACGACATCATCGACCGTTCGGCGGTCCGTCGCGGGACCGCATCGGCGTGGGCCGAGTTCGGATACGGCCCAGCAATAGTCGCGAGCGACGGTCTTCTCGGCGAGGCGTTCGCGTTGTTCTCGTCGGACGAACGAGCCATGCGAACCGTTGCCGAGGCGATGGTCGAGCTCGGTGAGGGCGAGGCGACCGAGCTCGCGGACCGGCCGACGACGGAGGCCGAGTACATGCAACTCGCACGCCGAAAGACCGGCGCGCTGTTCCGAGCAGCCGCGGAGCTCGGAGCCGTCGCCGGTGGTGCGGAGCCGGAAGCGATCGAATCGTTCGGCGAATACGCCGAGCGCGTCGGGGTCGCCTTCCAGATGCGCGACGACGTGTTAGACGCCACCGCGGATGCCAACGACCTCGGAAAGCCGACCGGCCAAGACGCCGAGATGGACCGGCCGTCGGTGCTACAGGTGACCTCGCTGACGCCGGAGGAGATCAACGATCGGGCGCGTGAACAGTCGGATCTCGCCCTCGATGCGCTCGACGATGCGGATCCGCCCGATTCGGAGGCGATCGAGTACCTCCGAGACCTCGCCGAGTTCGTCGTCGTTCGAGAGCGATGAAGACGACGAAAGGATCGTCAGCGAACCTGCTCGTCCGAGTCGTCGAAACGTAGGCAGGCGACGCCGTGGTCAGTTCTCCCAAGCGTCGGCGTCTCCCGCTCACAGACCGTCCCATACGTCTCGGCCAGCTCCGAAGCCGCGGCGTCCCAGTTACCGGTCGCGATGGGTTCGAGAGCGGTGCGAACGGTCTCGTACTGCTCCGTTGAGAGCGACTCATCGACGAGCCGGTCGAGGGCCGCGTCGGCGAATCGCCCCGCGTTCTCCGCACGGGCCTTCCCGTCGTCCGGATCGACGTCGAGTCCGTCGAACACCGCGTCCACGCTGATCGAACGGTTCTCCACGCGCTCGCGAACGTCCATCACCTCCCGGAACGCCTCTTGACCGATCCCGACCCCGTCAGGTGGAATGATCGCGGGGCATCGCGTCCGGAACCGACAGCCACTCGGCGGGTCTCGTGGCGACGGTACGTCGCCGGTTAGGGTCCGGACATCACGATCACGTTCGCTCGTATCGGCCCGGGGAACGCTCTCGAGCAGCGCGGAGGTGTACGGGTGTTTCGGATCCTCGAAGATCGCCTCCGACGGTCCGATCTCCACGATCTCGCCGAGATACATCACCGCGACGCGATCACAGACGTGTCGTATCACGGATAAATCGTGGGAGATGAGCAGATAGGTCAGATCGAACTCCGACTGTAGCTCCGCGAGCAGGTTCAACACCTGCGCTTGGACGCTCACGTCCAACGCGCTCGTTGGTTCGTCGAGAACGAGGAAATCGGGTTCGAGCGCGAGGGCGCGAGCGATCCCGACTCGCTGGCGCTGTCCGCCCGAGAACTCGTGTGGATACCGGTCGAACTGGTCGGACGAGAGTCCGACACGTTCCAACAGCGACCGGACCCGTTCGGTTCGTTCCTCCGGCGTGCCGACGTCGTGGATGTCGAGAGGTTGTTTCACCGTTTCGCCGATCGTCATTCGGGGATCGAGACTCGAGAACGGGTCCTGGAAGACGATCTGTGCCTGTTTCCGGAACTCGAGAAGCGACTCACCCGATCGGTCGTAGATCGGGTCACCGTCGAACCGAACGGTGCCAGCGGTTGGATCCTGTAGATTGAGGAGCGTCTCCCCACACGTCGATTTACCACAGCCGGATTCCCCGACGAGACCCAGCGTTTCTCCACGCATGACGTCGAAACTGACGCCGTCGACCGCTCGGATCGGACTAGGAGCGCCCCCCAGTAAACGGTCGAGGATCGAGTCGCTCTCGTAAAAGAACTTCCGCAGGTCATCGACCTCGACGAGCGGCGTCGCGTCGTCGCTACTCATCGCTCACCTCCGGATCGTCGAAGTGGTCCTCCGGAAGCGGCGTCCGTCCGCCGTGATCGTCCGTCGCGAGATAACACGTCGCCTCGTGATCGGGACTTCCCCCCGCCGAGAACGACGGCGGCTTCTCGAGACACGCCTCCATCGCTTCAGGGCACCGATCGGCGAAGTAACACCGATCGGGCATCTCCGCGTCGAGAAGACTCGGGACGCTGCCCGCGATGGGTGAGAGCCGGTCGTCGGCACCCTCGACGCTGGGGAGGGATCCGAGTAGTCCGCGGGTGTACGGGTGTGCCGGCTGGTCGAACACGTCGGTCAGCGTCCCGCGTTCGACGATCTCGCCGGCATACATGACGCCGACGAAGTCACACATCCGCGCGATGACGCCCAAGTTGTGTGTGATAAGCAGGATCGTCATCCCGGTCTCCTCCTGGAGCCGGTCGAGAAGCTGGAGTATCTGTGCTTGGATCGTCACGTCGAGGGCGGTGGTCGGTTCGTCGGCGATCAACACGTCCGGGTCGGCCGCGAGCGCCTGTGCGATCATCGCCCGCTGTAGCATGCCCCCGGAGTACTGGTGTGGATGCTCCTCGGCACGCTCCGCCGGATCCGGAATTCCGACGAGCTCGAGCAGTTCGATCGCACGGTCCATACTCGCCTCGGTGACGTACTCGCGCGACGGGAGGACCGATCCCGCAAGGAAGCTGGTGAGCCCGAACCCTTGTGTTCTCGATCGCGTCGAGCGAGGGTTCGCCTTCGCACGCTGCTGGACTTCGGCCGCTTCGGCGATCTGTTCGCCGACGGTGATCGACGGATTGAAACTGCTCATCGGATCCTGAAAGATCGTCGCGAACCGACTTCCCCGCAGCGCCCGCCGCTCGGACTCGGCGAGGCGACGGAGGTCGACCATTTCCCCGTCGACTGCTGCCGGAGAGTCCGACCGGACGCGGTCGGCGAGATCGGGGTCGCGGTACCAGATCTCGCCGCCGGTGACGCGACCGGGATTCTCGACGAGGTCGATAAGCGAGAGGGCGGTGACGGACTTCCCGGACCCGGACTCGCCGACGATGCCGAACACCTCGCCCGCGTCGATGCTGAACGATACGTCCTCCACGGCGTTGACCTGCCCGGACTCGGTGAAAAACTGCGTCGAGAGGTCCTCGACGCGGAGTATCTCGGTCATGCGCCACCCTCCCCCTCGATACTCGGATCGAGAGCGTCACGCATCCAGTCGCCGAGTAGGTTCACTCCGACGACCGCCAACACGATGGCTAAGCCGGGCATGGTCGCGATCCACCACTGTGCGCGCTGGTCGCTCTGTCCGCGAGCGATGTCTTGGCCCCACGTCAGCGTGGTCCCGGAAAAGCCCAAAAACGAGAGCGCGCTCTCCAGAAGGATGATGAACGCGACCTGGATCGTCGCGAGGACGATGATAGGTGTCACCGAGTTCGGAAGTACGTGCTGGCGGATGATGCGCCAGTTGCTCGCGCCGAGGCTGCGGGCGGCTTTCACGTACTCCTCCTCACGGACGCTTATTGCCTCGCCTCGCGCAACGCGCGCGAACCAGACCCAGTTGACGAGCGCCACCACGAGGGTCACCGTCACCGGGATCGTCGTCGTCTCCGGCATCGAGGCGACGTGGTCTCCGCGCGGTACTACTGCACTGAGGATCGTGTCACTCTGTGCCGCGTAGACGAAGGGGTCCGGCACCGCGGCCGTGTGGAACTCCGTCTCTCTGAACACCCCGACGAGCGCGATCGCGAGCACGAGCGACGGAAACGCGAGCATGACGTCGCCGCCACGCATCAACGTGTCATCGACACGGCCGCCGAAGTACCCCGCGGCGAGGCCGTACGGAACGCCGATCAGCGCCGCGATCAGCGCCCCGACGATGCCGACCGTCAGTGAGACGCGGCCACCGTAAACGACCCGTGAGAGCACGTCCTGCCCACGGGTGTTCGTTCCGAGCACGTGGTCCCACGTTGCCTCGAGCTCGACCTCCTGTTCGACGAACTCCCCGTCATCGCCGAGACGCGTCTCCGTCTCGGTGGCACTGAACCCGATCGGCGGAAGGTCGGTACGCTCCTCAGCGCCGCCGGTTCCGACGCGTTGTTGTTCGGGATCGTGTGGTGTGATAAGCGGAGCGAAGAGCGACGAGACCAGGATGAGAACCATGAGAGCCATCCCGATCTTGGCAAGCCAGCTCCCACGGAGTTCGCGGGCGAGATTACGTTTTGATCGGTCGGATATCATTCGAGTTTCACCTGTGGATCGAGCGAGGCATACAGCGCGTCGACAACGATGTTCACGATCACGAACCCGACGCCGATCAGGATGATCGCTCCTTGAATGACCGTCCAGTCGCGGCTCGTGATCGCGTCGATAATGAGCGTCCCGAGACCGGGCCACGCGAACACCTCTTCGGTGATCACGGCACCCCCGATCAGGGTACCGAGCTGGAGTCCCAATACGGTGATGATCGGAATGAGCGTGTTCCGGAGAACGTGTTTATATAGGATGATCGTCTCGGGAAGACCCTTCGCCTGACACGCCGTGTGATACCCCTTGCCGAGCTCCTCGAGCATACCGCTGCGGGTGAGCCGGGTGATGAGCGCGGTGAAGTACGTGCCGAGCGCGATCGCGGGCAACACGAGCTGTGCCGCCCACCGACCGAGCGCATCGATCTGTCGTTCGAAGAGCAAGCCACCCCACGCCTCGGTGAACGTCACGGCCCGTCCGCCGGTCGGAAGGAAATCGATCGATACCGCGACGAAGATGATGAGCATGATCCCGAGCCAGAAATTCGGCGTCGATATGCCGACGAGCGAGAACAGCGTTGCACCGTAGTCGGCCGGTTCGTGACGACGCCGGGCGCTGATTACGCCGAGCGGGATGGCGATCGTGATCGCGACGATCGTGGCCGCGATCGTGAGCTCGATCGTCGCCGGGAGGCGTTCGAGTAGCAGCGTCGAGATCTCTCGTTGCGTCTGTAACGAAACGCCGAGATCCGCACGTGCGAGATCGGTGAGGTAGTCCGCGTACTGGACGTGTATCGGATCGTTGAGTCCGAACTCCTCGGCGAAGCGCCGGCGAACCTCCTCGCCGGCGTCCGGCGGCGTAAGCGTGATCGCCGGATCGCCAGGGGTGAGAAATCGGAGTCCGAACACGACCGTCACGACACCCCAGACGACGATCAACCCCTGTAACGAACGTCTGATCAGGAACCTTCCGAGACCCATAACTGTTGGACTGACCGGGTATCAGTCCGCGATCTCGTTCGACCGATCGATGAGGTCGTGTAGCTCCTCGTCGTTGAAGTGCGTGTAGATGTCGTCGGTGAACCACGGCTCGAGGACGTAGTTCGAGTCCAGCGTCGGGTTTCCCCAGCCGAGCAGGAAGATCCCGGGTGAGGTGTCCTGGTCTCCGTCGAGCGTCTCGTCGAACAGCGACGACGTCTCGCGTAGGTCCGCGTCGGCCTCGACGTTATCGAGCTCGTCGATCTGTGAGGCCAGCGACTCGGCGATGTCGGTGTCACGGAGGTACCGACCGGACGTCGTGTGCACCGTGATCTCCGCATCGGCATGGCCGCTCTCCTCGACGAGCGCCTCGGCTCGTTCGGGGTCGTGGCCGTACGGCTCCATTCGGGGGTTGTGGCCGTTGTGACCCTGCAGCGTCGGCTGGCTCGTTCGGGCACCGAACCCGTTGAGGATGTTCTCGATGATGGCGTCGACGTCGACCGCGAAGTTCATGGCCTGACGGAACTCGCGGCTGTCGAACGGCTCCTTCGCATCGTTCATCACGAGGAAGATCGTCCGAATGCTCGGCACGCCGCCGATCGACGCGTTGTCCGCCTCCTCGACCTCGGAGATATCACGTGGGTTGACGTTCGTGACCAGATCGCTCTCGCCGGAGAGCAGTCGATCGACCCGGGTGCCCTCGTCGGCGACCGCATTGAACACGACGCGGTCGGACGCGTCGTTCTCGCCCCAGTAGTCGTCGTACCGCTCGAAGACTACCTGGCTGCCGTCGGAGAACTCCTCGAGCTCGTACGCACCGGTGCCGTTGATCTCGGCCGCGAGATCCCCGGTCGAACGGTCCTCGGTCCACGCCTGCTCCATCACGCGGCCGAACGACGCGAAGTTCCGAAAGATCGCCGGCTCGACGGCGTTGAGTTCGACGACGACATCGCCGTTCTCGGCGTACGCCTCGTCGATGTTCCCGATGACGCCAGCTTGGTCGCTGACGTCCGGATCGTTCGTGCGGTTGATGCTGAACGCGACGTCCTCGGCCGTCAGCTCGTTGCCCGAATGGAACGTGACGTCGTCGCGGATCTCGAAGGAGATCGTGTCGTCGTCGAGCCGCTCCCAGTCGGTCGCGATGAGGCCGATCACGTCGCCGTCGAGGTTTCGGTAGAGGACGGGTTCGTACGCCTGGTCGATGACGTTGTACGTGGGGGTATCGTTGTGGCCGACGGGGTCGAGCGTCGTCGGGAACGTCCCTTGGGTGATCGTCATCTCCTCCAGATCCGTTTCGATCTGGCGGGCGATGATGTCCTCGTCCTCGCGGACTTCCCACTCGATGTCCTCGCCGATCCCGTAGATGCTGTACTGCTGGTGGAGGAACACCCACGGCGAGAGCGCGCTCGCGAGCCCGTTCGCGTGCTCGAGCAGTTCCAGCCGGCTCGGGTCGTCGGCGAGCTCCTCGTCGAACTCGCGGAGCTGCGCTCCCTCCCCGTCGCCGGTATCGTCGTCCGGCTCGTCGTCGCTACACCCGGCGAGACCCACGGCTGCTGCGGTTCCACCGACGTACGTGAGGTACGTGCGTCGATCCACCGTTTCGTCATCGCGTGACATGAAAGCGACAATACCTTCCGGTAATATAAGATCTGTGGTCTAACGGATATCCACACCTCGATCCGATCGTGTAGTTTCGGAAGCGTGGAGCAAGCGTTTAACAGGACACGCCGACTCATCGCGGTATGAGCTCTGCAGAGCTAACCGAACGATGGAACGACGTGTTGGCCGATACGGACGCGACTGCCCAGGCGTACCGCGACCGTGGATGGACGGCCATCGCGCTCCACCCCGGTGACGTGAACGCGGTCATCGAAGAGGCCCGCCTCCACGTTCTGTTACCGGGGTCGGAGTTCGACGAGGCGAACGAGCACGTCGACCCTGAAACGCTGGACGGCGTCAGGGTGTACGGTGCCAACGAGGGGTCGACGCGGTTCCGCCTCGTCGTCGCGGAAAACGGAACCGAGGAGGTCGCCGTCTGCGTTCCGGTGTTCGTCCTCGGAACGGAGACGGAGGACCTCCGCGACGCAGCCGAGCGTGCGGGCGGGATCACGATCCGGCTTCGCCCGCTCGACGACCGTGATCACGTCGAGTTCGGCGTTACCGATCCGGACGTGTTCTTCGACCCGCTCGAGCGATAGCAGTGGTCTCGACCGGTCCCCGGGGCCCCGCTCTGTCGCGCGTAGCACACGTGTGGTCATCAAACCGGGAGTTCGACTTCGATGTATTCATGTTTGTGCGATGACGATCAGTCGCATGAACCGTGCAGAGAAGGCGGCCCTCCAGTTACGTGCCGTCGCCGTGTTGCGAGGTCTCAAAGAGACGCGAACGTACGAGGAGCTCTCCGAGCTCACCGGGCTGCCGGCGGGCGATCTGAACCGTTACGTCAACGGACACGTGCTCCCCGGAACCGAACGCGCTCGAGAGGTAGTGGCTGACGTCGGCCACGCGGCACTCGCGGACGAGCTCGTCGCTCGTGTCTCGTTCGACGACGAGGGATACGTCGACAACTCGGGCGTCGTCTTCGATCAGTCCTTTCTGGATCTCGTGGCGCCCGTCGCCGCCGAGACGTTCACGTTCGAGACGCCCGACGTCGTTCTCACCGCCGCCACCGACGGGATCACGCTCGGCGCGGCGATGGCCTCGTTTTTCGATGCCCGACTCGCGTACGCCAAGAAGTCCAAGGAGACGGCCGTCGAGGAGTTCATCGAGTCGCGCCAGCGTCTCGCCTCGGGAATCGAACTCACCTACTACCTGCCGGCGAGCGCCATCGAAACGGGTGACACCGTTCTCGTCGTGGACGACCTGATCAGGTCGGGCGAGACCCAGGAGCTCCTCCTCGATATCGCGATCCAAGCTGACGCGACCGTCGGCGGCGTCTTCACGCTCATCGCTGTCGGCGACGAGGGGATGGGACGTGCTCGCGAGATCACGGACGCGCCGGTCGGTGCGCTGACGACGTTCGAGTAACCACGTTCTCGCAATATTTGGCCTACATATAGGGCAATTGCCGTTAAAAAATGCACGAACGTGGGTACTAACTCGGGAGGAGTCAGCAAGGCTTATCACCTGATACCGTGGTATCTGCATCCGTTCAATGGGGCTTACAGATACGCTGGCTTCGCGGTTCGACGTGACGGGGCACGACTCCGACGTGCGAACGGAGCTTATCGCGGGGATCACGACGTTCCTCGCGATGTCGTACATCATCGTGGTCAACCCGGCGATCCTCTCACAGGCGATCGTCATCGAGGGGTACGAACAGATACAGGTGTTCCAGATGATCGCCATCGCGACGATCCTCGCGTCGGTCGTCGCCACCGTCGTGATGGCGCTGTACGCGAACCGGCCGTTCGGGTTAGCGCCGGGAATGGGACTCAACGCCTTCTTCGCGTTCACCGTCGTCCTCGGGCTCGGGATTCCGTGGCAGACCGCGCTCGCCGCCGTCTTCGTCGAGGGGATCCTCTTTATCGCGCTCACCGCGATCGGCGCTCGCGAGTACGTCATTAATCTGTTCCCCAAGCCGGTGAAGTACGCCGTCGGGGCAGGTATCGGCGCGTTTCTACTGTTCATCGGTCTCCAAGAGATGCAGGTGATCGTCGGCTACGAGGGGACGCTCGTCGAACTCGGCGATGTCGTCGCCACTCCGGGCGCGCTACTGGGCGTTCTCGGCGTGTTGTTCACCCTGATACTCTGGGCGCGCGGCGTCACCGGTTCGATCGTTATCGGCATCCTGACGACGGCGGCTGTCGGCTGGTTGGCCGCGATCGCGGGGCTCGTCGCCCCGGCCGCCGTCGTCGACGAGGGGCTCTACGGGACGTTCGCCGAGCAGGGCGTGATCGGCGGCCTCACCGCGCTCGTCACCACCGTCCAGTTCGATTTCACGCCGCTCGCCGGCGCGTTTCTCGACGGACTCGCCGACATCGACCCGCTCACGTTCACGTTCGTCGTGTTCACGTTCTTTTTCGTGGACTTCTTCGATACGGCGGGGACGCTCATCGGGGTCTCTCAGTTCGGTGACTTCCTCGACGATGAAGGGGAGCTGCCCGACATGGACGAGCCGCTGATGGCTGACGCGGTCGGTACCACCGTCGGTGCGATGCTTGGAACCTCGACGGTGACGACGTACATCGAGTCCTCGACCGGCATCGAGGAGGGCGGTCGAACCGGCCTGACGGCACTCGTCGTCGCCGCGTGTTTCCTGCTCGCGATCCCGATCGTCGCGCTCGTCCCGCTGTTGCCGGATTACGCCTCCTTCCTCGCGCTCGTGGTCGTCGGCGTGATGATGTTCCAAGGCGTCACCGATATCGACTGGAGCCACCCCGCGTGGACGGTGTCGGCCGCACTCACGATCCTCGTGATGCCGCTGACGTACTCCATCGCCGACGGGCTCGCCGCCGGGATCGTCACCTTCCCGATCATCAAAGCCGCGATGGGTGAGACCGACGACGTCCACCCCGGACAGTGGGTGCTCGCCGCCCTGCTCGTCGCCTACTACGCGCTCCAGACGGGCGGGTTCATCCTGTAGCGGTCGGCCACTCCGTCGCCGGCGCGCGGCGGCGCGCGCTTTTTGTTCGTTCCCCGTCACTCGATCGTATGGAGGAGTGGGAGGCGGTCCGCGCGTGGAAGCTCCGCGAGCTGCCGGACCCGCCGCGACTCACCCTCACACAATTGTTCTCGAAGCTCTCGGAGAACGGTCCCCACTCGTATCGACCGCCACAGCCCGCCTGGGAGACGAAGGCGAGCGTCCGACTCCGTGATAAGTTCAAGTGCGCGCTGTGTCCGGCCGGTCGGGTGGAGACGGTCGACGGCGCGAGCGTCTGGCGCGCCCGTGATGGCCGGACGCGACGCCGACCACCCGGAAAATCGACGCAGGGAACGGCCGCGCGCGTTCTCGAGGTTCACCACGTCGTCCCCCGGACCAACGGCGGGACGAACGACCTCTCGAACCTGATCACGTTGTGTCCGGACTGTCACGAGGACGTCCACGACCGACGAGCGGACCGGATCCCGCGCGAGGAGACGCGCCCCGCGCTCGGCACCCGACCGTGAGCGGCAGCACTCGCCCGGCCGGTTATATACCCGACCGCACGGACAGTCGAGGAGAGCCCAGACCACCGGAACCGATCGCTAATGCGCTCCGGATACACCGACAGCCGTACATCTTTACGCATCTGCACCGTACCGGAACCCGATGACGGATCTGAAACTCTACGAACTGCCGGGGTGCCCGTACTGCGCGAAAGTGAAGGACACGCTCGCCGAGCTCGACCTCGAGTACGAGTCGATCGAGGTTCCCCGCTCGCACGGCGAGCGCACCGAAGTCGAGAAGCTAAGCGGGCAGACGGGCGTCCCCGTTCTCGTCGACGAGCCGAACGGGATCGACGCCATGCCCGAGAGCGACGACATCGTCGCGTACCTCGAGAAGACGTACGGAAGCACGAGCTAAGCGGTCGTCGAGCACGGCAACCGCGACCCACCGCTACCGCGACCCACGAGGCTATTTATCCATCGCCCGCGACGATTCCGGCGTGCGACTCGTTCATCGACCCGACGACGACGATACCGACGAGTCACGCGTCCTCGCGAACGACGCCGATGTCGCTCGCACCAGGCTCGAACAGGCGCGCGGACTGATGTTCCGCCGGTCGATCCCGGACGGGTACGCGCTCGTGTTTCCGTTCGACGAGCCGGACACTCGGTGGCTTCACATGCTGTTCGTCCCGTTCGCCATCGACGCGATCTGGCTCGTCGACGACGAGGTAACCGCAACAAAACGGCTCGCACCGTTCGTCGGGCTGGGCCGCGGACGCGCCGACACGATACTCGAGATCCCCGCGGGCGCGGGTGAGAACGTCGCCGTCGGCGACGAGATACTGTATCGAGAGTGACCGTACTGCTCGGGAGCGACCGTCTCACTCGTCCGGAGCGGTTCGAAGGCTGAGTTCGATCCGGGTGCCGCCGGCCTTGCTCTCGGCGATGTCACAGGAGCCGCCGCCGGCGGTGACCACCCAGTTGACGTACCAGAGTCCGAGTCCACTGGCGTGGTCCAGTGAGGACTCCTCGCCGGTGAGCACCGCGCGTTCAGCCGACGGGAGCCCGGGACCGTCGTCGGCGATCACGAGGGACACCCACGACTCGCTGGGGAGCTCGGCGGCGGTGACGTGGACGCGCGGGCGTTCCGCGTCGTTGTGGCGGATCGCGTTATCGACGAGCTCGGCGATAGCGTCCGAGAACCGATCGACCGCCGAGACCGTGAGATCGGCGGGAACGTCGACATCGACGTCGCCACGTTCTCGTAGCGCCGCCGGCAACGAGTCGATCGCGTCGGACACCGCCGCGGCCAGCGAGACCGTCATCGGCACGGGTCGGTCCGCGAGCAGTCGCTCGACTTTCCGTGCGGTCTCCCCGAGGTGGAGGAGTCGCCCGGCGGTGTCGATCACCCGATCCAGCTGCTCAACCGTCTCCGGATCGTCGACGGCGTGGCGAGCGCGCCGGGAGAATCCAGCGATCACGTTGAGATCGTTTCGGAAGTTGTGTCGGAGCACCCGGGTCAACACCGCGAGTCGTTCCTCCCGCAGCGTCTCGGCCGTGAGGTCCTCGCCGAAGCCGACCACGCCGGTCACGGATCCGTCCTCGTCGCGCGTCGGCCCGATCGTTAGCCGATACGGCACCGTCTCGCCCGAGCGCATCAGGAGCGTGACCTCGCGGCTCGTGATCCCTCCCGATACACGGCCGCGAGCGCATCGGAAACGACCGATCGATCGACGTCGTCGAACAGGTCCGGAAGGGCCTTCCCCGACAGTTCGGTCCCATCGTATCCCGTGTCGGTGGCGAGTCTGTCGTTCCACTGCACGAGCGTTCCGCCGGCGTCACAGCGAAAGACGGCGGCTGGAGCCGTCGCGGCGAGGGCATCAACGGTTCGCGACTGCGATCGGAGACGCTCCGTGGCGCGGGCTTGGTCCGTGACGTCGATGGCGACGACGATGAGCCATGAGCGGTCCGCGAGCGTCGTGGTGTGTGTCCGGATCGCCAGTCGGTGGCGGTGCTCGTCGATCGGAACGTCCCACTCGAAGGCTGCTCGATCGGCCGATCCGCCGACCCCGTCGACGTCCCCGAACGCGTGCTCGATCGGCGTCCCGTCGACGGTTCGGTCGGACTGCCCGAGATCGTCGAGCCCCATCAGGGTCAGCATCGACCGGTCGCGGCCGAACAGCGACGCGGCACGGTCGTTGACCGCGCGGATGGCTCGTGTCTCCGGCTCACACGCGAGCGCCGGTGCCGGGATCGCCTCAACGAGGGACCGAGCTGCCGCCACGGCACGGTCCTCGTCGTCTCCCGACATGGATCGTTCACGTGAACGATGGCCGGACGTATATGCGTGTGCGTTCGAACGCCTCCAACGTGGATCGAAGTATGCGCGTGTCGATGGGACGGGTTCGAGCGATGATCGAGGAGCGTCGAGATCGCCGAACCGCTCCGGCCGATCAGTTCACCTTCGCCTGCCAGTCCCGAACCGTGTCAGGGCCGACGCCGTCGACGTCGGCAGCCAGCTCGTCCGGGTCGGCCGATTTCAGCGCCTCGACGCCGTTGATTCCCACGCCGTGGAGTTTCTCCGCCGTTCGCTCGCCGATCCCGTCGACCGTCTCCAGTTCCGATCCCTCCTGGCGGGCTTGGAACTCACGGTAGTTACAGATCGGACAGCCGAGCTCCCACGGCTCGTCGCCGGAGTGAACCCGGAGGTGGGGAAGCCCGTGCTCCTCGCAGGTCTCGTCAGTCACTTCGATCTCGCCGCGACGCGGGAGCGGCAGCGAGTAGTCACAATCGGGGTATCGCGTACAGCCAACCAGCCGCGAGCCGGATCGGAGCTGTTTGATCGCGAGCTCGCCGCCGTCCGCGGTTTCGCCGCCTCCATCGCGCGGCGAAGCCGCGCCCTCCCCACACTCCGGACACGCGCCGATCACCTCGTCGTCGGCCTCGTCGGCCTCGTCCGCCTTACACCGCGGACAGCCGTGGACGAACGTCTTCCGTCCTGCGAGCATCTTCACGTGGTGGAGGTCGTGGTCCGCACAGGTCTCGTCGAGCAGGAGGGGCTTCCCGGTGGAGGGGAGCGGCAGCGTGAACTCACAGCTCGGGTAGCCATCACAGCCGACGAAGTACGACCCGCCACGCGCCTGGCGGACGAGGAGATCCGATCCGCACTCCGGACAGGGGCCGAGCGTCTTGTCCGCCTTCAGCGACGTCTGGAGCTGGTCGCCGATCGCCTCACGCGATTCCGTGAGGTCATCGAACACGCGTTCGAGCAGCTCACGAGATGCATTCGTCACCTCGTCATACCCCTTTTCCCCGGCGGCGATCGCCTGCATGTCGCGTTCGAGCTGGGCAGTCATCTCCTCGCTGACGACGTGGTCAGCGAACGTCTCCGCCGCCTCGACGACCGACTCCGCGAGCCGCGTCGGTCGCGGCGGGTCGCTCTCGATGTAGCCGCGGTCGTACAGCTTCTCGAGGGTGCGGTGGCGTGTCGCCTTCGTGCCGACGCCGCGCTTTTCCATCTCCTCGATGAGTCGCGATTGGCCGTACCGGCGGGGAGGCTGCGTCTCCTTGGCGTCCGTGCGTCGGCCGGACAACGAGAGCGTCTCACCGACCTCAACGTCGGGCACGATCCGCTCGTCGCTGGAGCGGTACGGGTACACCTCGTGGTACCCCGGCTCCAGTAGCCGCTTCCCGTTCGCCTTCAGTCGGAGCCCGCCGTCGGCCGTGAGCGAGGGGGTTCCCTCGGCGCTGTCCGGGTCTCGTAGCGCCGCGGCCGAGTCGGCCTCGCGAGCGATCCTGGTCGCATCCCCGTTCGCGAGCGCGACCACCCGGAGCCGCTCCCACTCCGCGGCGGGCGCGCAGGTGGCGAGGAACCGCCGGACGATCAGCTCGTACACCTCCCACTCGTCCTCGGAGAGGTCGGCGGCGCTCGGGAGGTCGCCGGTCGGGTGGATCGGCGGGTGGTCGGTCGTCTCCTCGTCGCCCTCGGTGGGTTCGATCTCCGCGTCGCCGTCGAGGAGGGCAGCCGCGTCCTCCCCGAACGTTCCCGCCGCGGAGAGCTCCGCCAACAGCTCTTCGGGGTCCAGATCCTCCGGATACACCGTGTTGTCGGTTCGGGGATAGGTAACGTAGCCGGCGGTGTACAGCTCCTCGGCGATCGACATCGCGCGCTGGGCGGAGTAGCCGAGCGACCCCGCCGCGCGGATGTACTGGGTGGTGTTAAACGGGGTGGGCGGCTCGTCCGTCCGGGTACGGCGGCGCACGTCGTCGACCACCGCGTCGTCGGCGGCGGCGAGCGCTTCCGTGAGC
>LFFM01001086.1_pt1 | contig 19311 bp, 13 predicted proteins | sample 643131 | NCBI WGS metagenome assembly LFFM01 (sample SAMN03777445, study PRJNA286221) | soda lake metagenome | biome: soda lake; feature: Kulunda steppe; material: water; isolation source: sample Tc-Br brine of Tanatar trona crystallizer | place: Russia: Kulunda steppe | collected 2011-07
GTTTTGCAGCTGCCGACACCCGGCCCGGTGTCTCCCGAATATGCCTACCCGAAGAGTCGGTTTGAACCCGACTCCCGCAGCGCCCGGTTGAACGCTGCGCCGCACCGGCGTGCCCCGGCACCAATTCCGAGCCCGCCCACCCTAAGCGATGGGTTGGGACCCGGAGACTGCGCCTGACAGCTCAACGAGGGCCGCCGCCCGTCTCGGAAGGAAGAAATCGCAGATGCGATTGTTGTCTTCGCGCGCTCCTCCGGGGTAGGCCTTTTGCGATAAAATCACCCCGGAGTGTGAGCGAGCTCACTGAGCAAGCGCTCGACGTCCCTTCCAACTCTATTATCGACGATTCGGAGGTCGATTTTGCGTATTTTGTTAATTTCTTAACTTCCAATGCCTGGCTGACGTTCGGTCATCGGGGGTTATGTCGGACGCGACTGGCACTTCCGATGGTCCAATAACGACGGGCCCAATCAATTCAGAGAGCGCATCGCACTTACCGAATATTGAGGGTCTGTCGACAGCTCGCCGTTGACCCTCCCGAAATCGCCGTGGTAGGCACGACGCGAATACTGTCGTCTGTTGTCCGGTGGCTCCATCTGCAATCGGAGCCCCGTATTCTCTGCCGATTTTAGCTACAGGAAGTGGTTTATGTCCTTTGAGATCTCACGTATTGGAGTCGTCGGTGCCGGCCAGATGGGCCACGGCATCGCTCAGGTCGCCGCGGTGTCCGGATACTCGACGCGTCTGTACGACCGCGACGCCGAGGCGTTGGCCGCCGGCGGAGATGCCATCTCGTCGCGGCTCGATAAGTTGGTCGACAAAGAAAAGATCGAACCCGCCGTCCGAGACGGTGCCCTGGACCGACTTTCGCTGGCCGATGACCTCGACGAATTATCCGATTGCGACCTGGTCATCGAGGCCATCGTCGAGCGCGAATCGGCGAAAGTCGATCTCTTTGAGCGACTCGACGACATCGTCGACGACGAGGCCATCCTGGCGTCCAACACCTCCAGTATTTCGATCACCCGACTGGCTGCCGTCACCCGTCGACCCGACCGCTTTATGGGCATGCACTTTATGAATCCCGTCCCGGTCATGCGTCTGGTGGAACTCATCGAGGGATTGGCGACCTCCGAAAGCACCTCGCGAGCCGTGGAAGATGTGACCGAGAAAATGGGTAAAACACCGGTCTTTTCGGAGGACAGCCCCGGATTTTTGGTCAACCGTATCTTGATGCCCATGATCAACGAGGCGATCTTCGCCTATCACGAAGGCATCGGCAGCGCCGGCGATATCGACGCCGCCATGAAGCTCGGCACCAACCAGCCGATGGGCCCACTGACACTGGCGGACTTCATCGGCCTCGACACCTGCCTGTCGATTCTGGAAGTCCTCCACGACAACCTGGGCGACCCCAAATATCGCCCCTGCCCGCTTCTTCGAAACTACGTCGACGCCGGCTGGCTCGGCAAAAAGACCGGTCGCGGCTTTTACACCTACGACTAACCCCAGTTAATTCCGCTGCCACTGCCCCTGCTGGAGATTGACCATGAGTGATTTTAACTACCTCGAAGTACAGCGCTCCGACGACGGCATCGCTACCGTCACCGTTGCCCGCCCGGACCAACTCAACGCGCTCAATGCCGAGGTCGTCACCGAATTGGAAGCGGTGGCCACCGATCTGGCAGACGACGACCAACTCCGGGTGGTCATCATCACCGGTGCCGGACGGGCCTTTGTCGCCGGCGCCGACATTGCGGCGATGAAAGAGATGGACGAAGAGCAGGCCCGCGAGTTCGGCCGCCAGGGCCACCGCGCCATGGACGCCATCGAACAACTCCCGGTCCCCACCATCGCCGCCGTCAATGGCTTTGCCCTGGGCGGCGGTCTGGAATTGGCCCTGAGTTGCGATCTGATCTACCTCTCTGACAGCGCCCGCGTCGGACTTCCAGAGGTCGGATTGGGCATCATCCCCGGCTTCGGCGGAACTCAGCGCCTGGGCCGCGTCGTGGGCTGGCAACAGGCGCGGCGACTGGTCTTTACCGGCACTCAACTGTCGGCAGACGAAGCACTGCAGATCGGCCTTGCCGTCGATGTCGTCGCCGATGACGAGCTGATCGACGAGGTTTTGGACGTGGCCAACACCATCGCCGATCAGGGGCCCCTGGCGGTGCGACGCGCCAAATCGGTGATGTACGCCGGCGCCGACCGCAGTCTCGAAGAGGGCAATCAGCTCGAAATTGACGCCTTCGCCGACTTGTGGAATTCCTCCGATCGCAAGGAAGGAATGGAGGCCTTTGTCGACAAGCGCTCTCCGAACTTCGAACACTCGTGATCGCCCATTGTCGACGACGAGCGCTGCTCGAACGCGGAGCCCATGACCATGACTGCTCAATCCAATACACCGTCCACCTACCGCATTCTCATCGGCAAGCCCGGCCTCGACGGCCACGACCGAGGCGCCAAAGTCATCGCCCGGGCGCTGCGCGACGCCGGTTTTGAGATCATCTACAGTGGACTTCACCAGACTCCGGAAGCGCTGGTCCAGACGGCCATCCAGGAAGATGTCGACGGCATCGGTCTGTCGGTGCTCTCCGGTGCTCACAACACCCTGATGCCGCGGGTCGTCGAACTTCTCGACGACAGCGGGGCCGGCGACATCTTCGTATTCGGTGGTGGCATCATCCCCGAAGATGATATCCCGAAATTACAGGACGCCGGTGTCAAAGCGATTTTCCGTCCCGGCACCGACACCTCAGAGGTCATCGAGTTCGTCGAAGAGGCCTGCCACAATAAATACAGCGACAACGGCGACTGATCGATGAATGGATCACTGAGCGACGAAATCCTGGGTGGCAATATACGGGCCGCAGCACGGCTTATGCGCCTTATCGATGACGGCGCTCCAGCGGCACGCGATGCGCTGGCACAGCTCTTTCCCCACACCGGTGGTGCCTACATTTTGGGGGTCACCGGCAATCCCGGCTCTGGCAAGTCGACACTGGTCAATCGCCTCATCGCCCAGTTTCGCGACCGCGGCGATACCGTCGGTTGTATCGCCGTCGATCCGACCAGTCCCTTCTCCGGAGGCGCCATTTTAGGCGATCGGGTGCGAATGCAGGACCACGCCGGCGACGACGGCGTCTTTATTCGCTCCGTAGCAACTCGTGGACATATGGGCGGACTGTCGCGATCGACGCCGGCGATGGTCCAGGTCATGGACGCCATGAGCTACGACGTCATCATCATCGAGACCGTCGGTGTCGGCCAGGACGAAGTCGAGATCGTGCGTCTCGCCGACACCAGCTTGGTCGTACTGGTTCCCGGCCTCGGCGATGATATCCAGGCCGACAAAGCGGGGTTGATGGAGATCGCCGACGTCTTCGTACTCAACAAATGCGATCTTCCGGGCAGCGACCGGCTGCGTCGCGAAATTCAGACGATGCTCGCTCTGCACAACCAGGTCCAGAACGGGGACGACCGCCACAGGCGGCCGCCGATCGTATCGACCAGCGCCACCGACGGAGAGGGCGTCGATGAACTGCTGGAGACCATTGCTCAACGGCGCCGAGACTTCGAAGACGCCGACGACCCGGAGATGATCTCTCGACGTCGAAGTGCCCACCTCATTCGCGCTATTGCACGCACCGAATTGGACTCTCGATTCGAAGAGCTGGGCCAGTCGACGCGCTTCGACGAATTGGTCGATCATGTCGTCGATGGCACTGTCGACCCCTACACCGCCGCCGATCAATTCGCCCGGTGGATGACGGAATGACCGCCGTCGCTTACCGATTTACTTATCTACATTTCCGGGGATGATCACCGAGCTGTGGTCGGCGATGGCATCATCGTTGATTTGAAATTTCTCGTCTGCTGTCGAACCGTAGACCTCCCCGCGGTCGTCTCCAGTCCCGTCGTACCAGTCCCCAATATCAAAGGTGATAATCGGCCGTTGCGCTCCCGCAGCCCCATCACTATCCATCTCGCTGTCACAGGATTGCTCTCCGATGGCGGCCATCGGCAACCATTCGCGCTCCGAATCTTCATCCTCACTCCCATCGTCGGGTTCGACGGGGAGCGGCAGCGGATTGCCGTGATCATCGCCGCCGTCATGGTCACTGCTCGATTCCTTCTCATCGAGAGTGACCATCATCGCCGCCATCGCCGATCCCGACTGGTCATCGACATCGTCGAAGTGCGGGTCCGTCTCCAGCAACCGAAGTTCACCGACGTCGAGTTCGAAGTCGTCGACCGACACATCCTCCGGCAGCGACCGATGTCCGACGACGACCAGCTTCGGCGTCACCAGAGCACTGGCGTCGCTAGCGATGGCCCCCTCCGCCTGCTGCGGTGCCGGTATGTCCCCGCATCCCAGACTCAATACGACGGCGCTCAACAATGCGATGCCAATTGTGGCGAAATGCTGTGTGGCGATGTTCATTATCCTACCAATTCTTGTTTGAGAGCCAACAATTCGTCGTCTCCGTTGACGATCTGACTGAGCCGGGGCCGCTTCATCTGCAAAATTCGCGCGGCCTGGGTGATATTGCCACCGGTCTGGCGCAGAGCCCGCTGAATACATTTGTGTTCCAGTCTCTTTTTGAGTTTGGACAATGAGCGCTCGTCGGCAACAATTTCTTCGACGAGCACCTCTTCCGTATCGCCGACGACAGCAGGCTGCAACTGCTGTTTATTGAGCACGGCTCCAATGTCGACATCGGGATCGACATCGGGCAGCGACTCATCGATCCCGTCGGCGGCAAAGAATTCTCGAAACTCTCGGAGCTCATCCATTCCGACCCGTTGCTCATCGGCGAAGAGCAATACGCTTCGCGCGAAATTTTCCAATTCCCGGACATTGCCCGGCCAGCGATACCGCGACAGAAACTGAATCGCCTCCTCCGAAAACTCCGGCGCCGATTGATCGCCGCTAAATTCATCGGCGAAAAAGCGCAACAGCCGCGGAATATCCTGACGTCGCTCTCGAAGCGGGGGTACCTCAATGAGAAACCCTTTGAGGCGATAGTACAGGTCGAGGCGAAATTCGCCGTGATCGACCATGGCCTCCAGATCGCGATTTGTCGCCGCCAGGACCCGAACATCGACGGACTTCGACTCCGTGCCCCCCACCATCTCGAAGGTTCCCTCCTGCAAAACGCGCAGCAACGCCACCTGCGTCTTGGGCGACACATCGCCGATTTCATCGAGGAAGATAGTCCCTCCGTCGGCCCGCTCGAAATGCCCTTTGCGCTCGCTTACAGCGCCCGTAAACGCCCCCTTTTTGTGGCCGAATAATTCGCTGAGCAACAATTCCTCGACAAAGGCCGCGCAATTGACTTTGACAAAGGGACCGTCGCTGCGATGACTCTGTCGGTGAAGTGCCCGGGCGACGAGCTCTTTGCCGGTTCCCGATTCACCGCCGAGCAACACCGTGGTCTCACTGGGCGCGACGCGGTCGATGAACCGAAACACCTGCAACATCCCGGGGTCTTCGCCGATCATCTCCGCGTATTGTCCGCGCCAGCGTCGATATTCGGGGTCATCGCGCTGCACACCGATGTCCGAGGTGCTGGAATCACCGCCGCCATCATCATTGGCCGACCCGGACGGCGTCTTCCAGACTGCGCGACACGATTGCAGTGACTCCGGCAACGATCCGGTCTGAAGTCGATCGAATAGCTCCACGAGCCGGGCGTGAACCGGAATTGCAAAAAAGGCATCCTCAAATCGCTGCGGGACTTGCTCGGCGCGCTGTCGAAAATTTTCGATTCCCCGATCGACAACCCGAATCGCTCCATCGCTGTCGCCAGACTCCACCAGCGCCTGTGCCCATTCCACGCGCGCGGCCAAACCATCCTGATACAACCCGATTGAGGCAAAGTCCTCGACAATCGAACGCCAGGTTGTCGGCTTCGGCCCGTCGCCGTCGCGTCGCGCCAGAACAGCCGTCAGATATCGGTACAAGACCTCGACCTGTGGATTCGATGCCGACTCGATGTCCACATCATCGAGGACTTCCCGCGCCCTTTCGGGTTCGTCGATTCCCAGATAGGCGTCGGCGAAGCGCAACTCGACTTCCGCGGTGTACAACCGGCGATCGTCGCCGAGTTCGTCGACCGCTCGCTCCAGGGTGTCGAGTGCCTCTTCGGGCCTGCGCTCGTCGAGTAGCATCTGGGCCTGAACCATCGGCACCCAGCGGCTGGCAAAGGTCTGCTTTTTCGGTGTCTCAACATCGTCGAGGGCAGCGCGGCGACGGCGAAACTGCTTCATCAACGCCCGGGCCGTCTCATAGGCTCCGACATCCTGATAGAGGGTCGTCAGGTTGTGGACCGCCACTTCGTAGGCCGGCTCATCGCGGCGCCGATTGGCCTCTCGAAGTGCCCGCCGATAGTAGTCGAGGGCCGACGAAAAGTCGCCGCGCCGCTGTTCGACGATCCCCAGGTTGAGCCAGCAGTGCATGCGCGCCGACTCGCCGGGCAATCCGGCATGCTCCAATGCGCGCCGGAGCCGTTGCGCTCCCTGCTCGTAATTCCGCTTCTGGATGGCCACCACACCGAGGTTGATCTCGGCGCGCCGCTCCATCGATGGGTCGCCCAGTTGACGGCCGCCGGCGGCGTTGCGCTCGAATTGACGCTGCGCCTCGTCGAGTTCGCCCCGATACAGCGCGACTTTGCCCAGCAACCGCCGACATTCTGCATCGAGTTGCTCCCTGGATTCATTTCGGTCGTCGCCGGCCAGAACTTCGTGGATTTCGACGACCCGGTCGCGGGCCGACTCGTAGTCGCCCTGTCGATAGGCGAGACGGCCCAGCCCCAGCAGTAGCCATGCACGCTGGTCGGACGCCGCGTCACCGAGGCCGGCGAGCGCCGCCTCGAATTGTTCGCGCGCCTCGTCACTGCGACCGATGCGGGTCAAACAGGTGGCAATGCGACGCGTCATCGCTGCACTGGACTCAGCGCTGTCGCCCAATGTCTGCAGCCTCCTGGCGATCGGAAGCGCCGTCTTCCAGGCCCCCCGGGCCTCGGCGAGCCGGAGGCTTAATTCCAGGACCTGATGGCGCTCTTCGTCATCGAGACGCTCCACGTCTCGCAGTTGTTCGAGCAGGTCGTCGGCGGACTGCCATCGGCCGCGCCGAAGAAGTCTACGCGCCGCCGGAAGCCCATAGGATACTCCGGTCAACTCATCGCCCCCGGCCAGTGCGTGACGCGCCACGAACGCCCGGTCACTGCGCGCCGTCTCCACGGCGGTCTCCGCCAAATGTCTGTGCAACTGCCGACGTCGTCGATCGTCGATGGTCTCTAAAATTCCCTCTCGAATCTCGTCGGTGACGAGCCGTACCTCGACGGCCCCGCCACTCATCTCTCGGCGGGTAATTCCCGCTTCACAGAGCGCACGAACGGGCTCCACGGCTGAATCTTTGACCAGACGGTCCACAAACCCGACCTCCAGAGCGCCATCGGCGACGGCGAGATACTCAGCAGCCCTGCGCTGGGCCTCATTCAGTTCTCGGACGCGCCGCTTCCACAACCGGGTAATCGTCTGCGGCATGGCATCCAGCAATTCGTCCAAACGCTCCGGGTCGCCGCTGGTCTCGAGTAATCCATCGACGGCGTCTTCGTCTCCCAAAAATCGATTGATCTGGTCGACGCGGCGGTCGTCGCAATCGATGACATCGACATCGACACAGGGCCATTCTCCCGGCGCTGCTCCCCACACAAAGCCGATGTCCGGCTCGCTGCTCGCCTTCGGATCGACGCCATCGAGCCGGGTCCCCAGGACATGACGCATCAGGGCGACAATGGCCTGCCGCTCGACACCGGAGAGTGCCCCCGGGTCGCGGACCACCATGACGGCCGGCCGGTCCTCGACGAGGGCTTCCACAAGTCGGACTACGGCGTCGGCGATCATTTCGCTTCGCCCCACTGTCTCCAGCGACGCCGACTCCATATCGGTGGCCATCGTCAGAACGTCGAATAGCCGCATGGCCGTCGATTCACCGGCGCCACGACAATGAGATTCCACCCACTGCGACAGCGCCTCGTAGAGCGGACCCCGTCGTCGACTGGCGGCGCCGATGATCACCGGACGCCGTCCGAGTTTCTCGATCTCATCACTCAATGCACGCTGCCCGTCGTGCCCCTGGTGGCCCACGCCCCCCGGTACGCAGACGGCGGTCCCGAAGCCCCCGGCCTCAAGCCGGGTCGCGACATCCTCGGTCAGCGATGCCATCTCTTCGTTCATCTCTTCGTCCTCAATCACTGTGGCGAACTGGTTATTTCATGATTCGGATCCACGATTGTATCGAATGCGTCGTCATTCCCCAACCTCACGATGTACAGCGCTGAGAATCGACGTCCTCCACAGGTCCACGTTGTTCACCGCTGGCTCTTTTGCTATCCCTGCTAGTTGTCGGTGATCATTCCGTGACGATGTCGTTGAACCCAATTTAGGATTTGGCTAATGAAACGCTCTGTACTCAGTCTGCTCGTTGTTCTCGGAATCTTTTCGCTGGCCTGCGGGCTTTTGGACTCCGAAGTGGCCACTGTGTCCTACGAAGAGGGCATCCCCTTCGACTTCGAAATGGATGCCAACGAGTTGTGTTCCGGTGAAATCGAGGGCGACATAGACTGCTCGGAGGATGCTCAACCGGCCCCCGATGATATCTACCTCGACCCCGTCGAATTCAGCGTCGATATCGATATCGTCGAGGCCACCGGCAATGACAATCTGACGGACGTCACCGATCGACTTCGCTCCCTGGAGATCACCAGCATCGATTATGAAATCACCGACAATGATCTCACCTTCGACCTCCCCGATGTCGATATCTTCGTCGCTCCTCCGGGCACCGAGGATTCGGACGCCGGGGAGAGTATTTTGCTGACCACGATTCCCTCAGTCGATGCCGGCACTGACGTCTCGCCCAGTCAGCGAGCAAATGTCGAAGACGACAACCGCCAGGAGGCCTCGGAGCTATTTAAGGATATGAAGTACGCCACGATTCCCCGCGCTCAGCCCGTCGTTCGCGAGGGACAGGACTTCCCGCCGTCGGGCGACGCCGAAATCGAGTTAACGATCAACATCAGGATTACGGCCAATCCCACCGATGACCTCTAATCGTGTCCCCTGGTTTATCGTCCTTTCGCTGACCGCTATCGTCGGCGCCGTGAGCCTCTACGCATCAAGCCCGGGGGCCGGTGCCGGAGAACCGCCGACCGATCGAGACGCCAACGGTGACTCCATCGACGATGGTGAAATGGACGAGATACCGGCCTCCGATGGAATCGCCGTCGTCTACCGCGGCATACTCCAGAACGAGTCCGGTCAGCCGGTCAGCGGCGTATTTCCGCTGACATTTCATCTGTATCGCGGTGATATGTCCGCTCAACCGCTGTGGAGCGAGGACCACTTCATCTCCGTTGTCGACGGCCGCTACCAGGTGACACTTGGCGAGTCATCGCCACTGCGCGAACATCTATTGCGTGGAGAGCGCTGGATCGGCATCGAACTCGACGGCCAGGACGAAATTCTGCGCGACCAGATCATCGTCGAATCCCCCACAGAATCCGATGTCGCCGAACCCGATTCGGGACAACGTCTGTCGCACGCCGATGTAGCGGATCGCGCCGCCGAGGCCGAGCGAGCCCGAATCGCCGAAAACGCCGAGGCATTGGATGGGATGACGGCCAACGAAATCGAGGATATGGCCAATCTGGCGATGCAACGCCTCGGTGAGCATATCGCCGATCCCGACGCCCACGCCGCAACATCGGGGCCCACCATCGGCAGTCCGGCGCGAACCGCCGATGAAGAAGCCGGAGGCACCGGTGGAACATCCTATGAAATCAACTGTCCCGAAGGCCACGTCGCCACCGGCATCAAGGGAGGCGCAGGGCGACTCGTCGACAGCATCACCCTGATCTGCAGCCCCCTCGAGTAGCCTTGGCGCCCCGACCGACGTCACAGGACATCTCCTCGCATATGGGCACACCAGCCAGCCGCCCGCTCCCCCACCAACTGCCGTTTCGATCCGATCGCGGGGCCGCCTCAAGCGACTTCGATACCCAATTGAGAGCGCAACGACAGAAATCGCTCACTGACCGAATAGTCGACCAATTTCTGGAAGCGAGCATCCACCGAGCGGTTGCTGATCGAATCGCGCTCATCTTCCAGGCACTCTCGGGCCACCTGAAGTGAATCGCTAAACAGCAGGCCGATGCGATTTGCCGAGTCCTCGATCGACTCCAGCCAGGGGCCGATGTCGACATCATCGCCATCGCGGGTCAACTCCTGGACGCAGCGCTCCAGTTCCCGCCGATCGTCGCCCTTGACCCCTTTTCGCAGCGACTTGTAGGCCTTTTTGTAGGTCTTTTCTCGCTGAAATTGATCGCTGAGACCGGTCTCCGGTCGCACCAGTGCCAGGGCCAACAAAAAGAAGGCCTTGAGATCACTGCGAGAGCGAATTGTGGCCAGGTAGAAGGGATCGAGGTACAGAAATAGCTGTTTGGCGACAGAAAACGCGATATAGCGCTCCTCGCCGGAGCCGAGCAATTCGTCACCGACGATCAATCCACCTTTGGCCAGCGCTCCGTTGACCAGTCCGCGCTGGTCTTCCTTTCTCCAAAGCGTCGGCAAGTCGAGGTAGCCCAGTGCAGCGCCGATCTTTTTGTAGAAATTGACGAAGGCCAGCGGTTTCGACATATCGACATCGTCGCGCCAACCGAGTCCCTGCTTGCGCCGACTCTCGCCGACCCATTTTTTGAGTCCCTGCTTGAGTAGCGAGTAGCAGTTATTGAGCGTCGAGCTCATGTCCTGCGAAAAGATAAAGCGCTTGAGCATACTGGGATTGATCTGCCCGTCGACCGTCGGCGCCATCCCCCGGTCGAAGCGCTCCAGAAATTGCGCCGGCTTGGCATCTAGCGAATGGCCACCGGCTCGCAATGCTCGAAACATACAGTAGGCGCGATCGACCTGCTCGCGGCGCAGACAGACCCGGCCGAGTCGATCGACCCACTGAGGTTCGCCGGGTTGTGCCTCCATCAGGATGCGCAACTGCTGGGCCGCCACCTCGTAATGGGCTTCCCGCTCCTCGGCCAGATCGACGAGGCTCCGACGCAGATCGGTGCGCTCCGGTTGATGTTCAATCGCCTGCTGGTAGGCGAAGATGGCGTCGTCGACACGCTCCAGATGGTCGCTGTACAACTCGGCGAGTTTTTCCCAGAGCACGCCGAGCAACCGGGCATCGGCGTCGTCGCGTTCGGCATTGGCCGTGATGATCTGGACGTAGGCCTCCTCCAGGCTCTCCCAGTCGCGGGCGTCGACGAGAATGGAGGTGATCGCCGTAAATGCATCGAGCCTCGTCGGATCCCATTCAAGGGCGTTGCGATATCCGGCGAGTGCTTTTTCGGGTTCCCACAATTGCTTGCGAGCTACGTCGCTGGACTCGATGAGGTACTCCGCTTTTTGTTGCGAGTCATCACTGAGCACGTGGAGCGTGAAGTAGGCGCGACTGACCCGGCGCCAATCTCCCATATCGGCGGCGACATCAGCGATGCGCGAGATGGCCCGTTCATTCTCGGGCCACTCGGTCATCGCCTCCTCGTAGGTGTCCAGGGCCCGGCCCGGATCGTTGAATTGCTCGATCCAGTCATCGCCGAGGCCCACGAGCGCCATCGAGCGCGCCTGGGCTTCGTCGAGGCCGCGAATTAGCTTCAGTCGTGCCTCGACGACATCGCCCGGCTCCCCGACGGCAGCGACGACTCGCAACAATCCGGTCAACGCCTGCTTGTCCTCCGGCGCCTTGACCAATGCCTTCTCGAAGGCCTGACGCGCCTGTTCGAGCTCATCGAGGCCCTCATAGAACTGACCGGTGCGAACATAGAGCGTGGCGATGTCGCCATCGGCCATCTTCCGCCCGTGGTTAAGCAACACCAATCGGACCACATCGAGGCCATCGCCGAATTGCTGTCGTTGCGCCAACAACGCCGACAGCTCGAGGGCCGCATTCTCATCGCGCGGATCGAATTCTAGCGCCCGTCGATAGGCGCCGATGGCATCGTCGATCTGTTCCTGGGTGAGATAGGCGTCGCCGAGACGCCGGTATAGCCAGGCGTTTTCTTCAGCAGTTCGAAGATCGTCGTCATGCTCGAGGCATACCTCGAGTCGAAGTCGCGCCCTGTCGGGTTCACCATCCTCAAAGAGGCCTTCGACCTCCGAGCGCAGGGCCCGGAATGGCCCCGCAGATTCACCAAATTCGAGTTCTTGGACCATCCGCTCGATCTGCATGGGACTCCCGTATCTTCGCCCGACGCCGACGGTGGCGGGCGCTCAGTCGTCAAATTCAGCCTCCAATGCCACCAGTTTAGATTGCCCCGGGGCTACGTCAACCACCTGGGAGGCGACAATTTCGTCGTGTTGACGCATCGTCAGGCGATGCGAACCGGGTTCCAATTCAACCTGTTGGCGCGTTTCGTCGGATCGAGGCGCCCCATCGACATACAACGTGCCCCAGGGGATGAGGGTCACCGTCAGGCGAGCCGGCGCGGCGCGTTCCGAGGCCGCTGCCGGACGCTGCTCTTCGATGCTCTCTGCCCGCTGTCGAGCGTCGTCGTTGGCCTGTTGAAACGCGGTATCGACTCGGCTTTGGCCATCTCGGATCGCCGGTCCTACATCATGGCTCGCGCTCCGTACCGGGCGGTACTCCACATCGGCGGTGGTGACGCCGACGGCCTCCGGAAGCGATTGCTCGTCATCGGAGCTATGGGCCGATACCCCGCGGTGTGCTCCGGACTCGATTGCACCCTGCGAGGATGCCACTCCCGATGATTCAGCGTCCTCGCTGACGGCTACCATGGCGAAACTGATAGCCAAGACGGCCACCACGGCACCGGAACCAATGACGGAGCGTCGCAACCTGCGTACCGGCAAATCAGCCTCCGGACCTTCATCTTCAGTGAGCGATTGCGTCGTCTCCGGTTTTCGAAGCACTGTCGTCTCCTCACCGGCCTCCCGACTCTCGGACGTCGACGGCGTCCGAGAGTCGTCTTGGGACTGGCACCGCTGTTTCGCTTCCATTGCCGCTTCGCCCTCACTCTGCGATGGAATGCTGGCTTCCACGGTTGCTGCCGTCGTGCGGGAGGCGTCGAGATCGTCGTCCGCCGGCGGTGATGCCTCGTTGAGTACTTCCGTCGGCCCATGCTCATCTGAATCTGCGACCTCGATGGCTTCGTCGATATCGCTGCCATCCAGCAAGACAGTATCGCCCCCGGCGCCATCGGCCGATGAACTGAGGAGTGGCGTTGGTGGGGCCTTGAGATAATCATCTCGCGATTCGTTCAGGGCCTCCATAAATGCATTAATATCGCCGTATCGGTGCTCCGGAGACTTCTCGAGGGCCTTGAGCAATACGTCTTCAAACTCGGCACTGACTTCCAGGTCCGGTCGATACGTCCGCAGCGGAAGAGGGCGATCGTTGAGATGCCGCATGGCGGTCTCCATCTGAGTTCCCGCCTCAAATGGATTGCGACCTGTCAACATCCGATAGGCGATCACCGCCAGCGCGTATTGGTCGGCCCGCCCATCGAGCGCCCCCCCGACGAGTTGCTCGGGGGCGATAAATTGAGGCGTCCCGATCAGCATCCCGGTCCGTGTTAGCCGGGTACTTCGTCCGTCGCTACCCTCCAGGGCCTTGGCGATGCCAAAATCGATAACTTTCGCGAAGTTATCGCGGCCCGCCCGGTCGACAAGCATGATATTCTGGGGTTTGATATCGCGATGGACCAGTCCTCGCGAATGGGCATCGGCGAGGCTTCCGGCAACCTGTTGGAGAATCGATAGCGCCGTCGCCACATCGATCACCGAGCGACGATCCAGGATGTCGCTCAGTGTCCATCCGTCCAAAAACTCGGTGGCCAAGAAGAGCAATTGCGTCGACTCGTCGACTCCGAAATCGTAGACCACGACCGTATGGGGATGGGTCAAACGGGAGGTCATCCGCGCCTCGGCGCGAAAGCGTTTTTCGACGGCATCATCCATCGCTCGCCCCGGCAGCAGCAACTTGACGGCACACCGACGACCTACCGACAGCTGCTCCGCCTCGAATACGGCGCCATAGCCCCCTTTCCCGACCATCATGCTCAATCGAAAGCGATCGGCAATGACTTCACCGCGAAGTCTCTCAAGTCGCATCCAGAATTCTCCCGTCGCAGTTTGCACCGACATCTGCTCTGTCGGTCCGACATTGCAATATGAGCCATCGAACGCCGGACTCCCCCGACGCTACACCAGGACCTGCGACACCACTGCAGAGTACAACGCGCCCCCACGGGCGAGCTTCTGCTACGACATGTTCGGATAGAACGTGAGTCTACCAACCCTCCGGGGCGTTGGAAAGTCGCGATACCGACAAAAGCTACAACGCCCCACAGCGGAACCTCGAAGACTTCGAGATCAGCGACCGGGGCCCCATCGCCGAGTCTCCCAGCCGTTGGAAATGCCCGGATGACGATCAGGACCAACACGAAGTGCTGCGCTGAACCGGCGCGCCCCGGCATCAATTCCGAGCCCGCCCCCCCTGCAGCCTGTCACGCATAACTCCTCGTCGCGTCGCCTCGCCGGCCAATTTTCCGCCAGAATCCGCCCGTCTCGAACGGAAGAAATCGCAGATGCGACTCTCGTCATCGCGCGCTCCTGCGGGGGGTAGGCCTTTTCCGATGAAATCACCCCGGAATGTAAGCGAGTTCACAGAGCAGGCGCTCGACATCCCTTCCAATGCGATTATCGACAATTCGGGCTCCGATTGTGCTCATATTTTTCAAATATTGCTCCCCGACGACCCAAACCGGCCGGGGCCGCCGAAGCGTATTGTGAGACGATAAGCTTCCGCCGCCCGATGTATCAGGGCTCGACGATGCGGCCCTCCAGACGCCAGCGCCCCAGGCCGGCATCCGTTGGAACATCCCAGTCGCCGGTGATGTAACCCTCGTCATCGGAGACGCCTTCTCCGACGTGGATGGCCTCGTCGACATCGCGCGCTCCCGCCGGAACCAGAAGGATTTCCACCGTCGCTCCCGCCTGACGCGACTGGAGTCGCCCGCGGATCTGTACCGTCTCGCCGCGCAGCAAGGGGCCTTCGACGTCCACAATTTCGACGTCACGGTCGTCGCCCCCGACATCACCGGATGCGGCCTCGACATCCCCGGCCCCACCGTCGTCGTCGGCGTCGACCTCCACGGCGTCGTCACCTTCCATGGCCGCCAATTCCTCTTCGTAATTGTCGGGCCGCGGAAACTCGCCGTCCCACAATCCGTCGTGAACGTCACCGCCGCTGTCATTTTGATAGCTAAACTCATCGGCGACGCCGCCCAGATCGATGCGGCGCCATCCCTGGCCGGGCCAGTGAACCTCTACGAAGGCATGGGCTTCGTTGTAGACGTAGCGCACATCGAAACCGACGGCCCGCGCCGAAATCATAAACGTCAGGCCCCGGTGGCGGCAGACGCCGACGCGCTCTTCGCTGATCTCCAGATACCGATCGCCGCCGGTATCCGAAGATGGCCGCGCCTCGAATTCCCGGTGGTATTCGACGAGCCGATTCAAGACCTGCGCCGGTGACATCTCGTCGCGATCAATGCCGATCAACGCGTGAACTTCCCCGGCGCGGCCCATCATCGACTCATCGATCTCATGGACTTCGCGGAATTGCTCCCATTGTACGGAGGGATCGATGGCTCCATCGAAGTAAAACCCATCGACGACCAATTCCAGATTGACACGCACCAGCCCCTCGAAGTCGGTGCGAAGATAGAAGTTGTCGGCGTCGTCGCGCGCCAACTCGACGTCGACATCGGGTTCGGTCTGGACCGACACCACCTGTTGCTGCGGTGAAATACTGGGGATCGACCGGTACTCCCGGTCGCCGACGTCGAGCAAAAAGGTCCCCCAGAAGCGCTCCCCGGAGCCCTGTGGGCCGCCGACCTCGACGGGTCGATAGGAGCCGGCGTCCAGATAAGCGGCGTACTGGCCATCGGAGTGGCGCCGGACCCGATTTTGGACACCGACGCGCTTGAAGGGGACTACGCTGGGGTCGAAGCTGGCCTGGTAGTCGAGTTGGTCGACCTGATCGGTGTCGCCGTCGAGGGCCGTCTCGGCGCCGCCGGCGTCGAGGTTTCCGTGCGGTTCATCGACGTCGCCCGGTCCGATCGGGCCGTCACCGGTCCAGATCCATTCTTCGTCACCCGGCGACAGCCACAGGCCCGGGGCATCGCCTTCGTTCGGTGACGGCTGCTGAGCCCGGCGCCGGGGTTCGTCGCCGTGTTGCCCTTCTGTGGTCTCCTCGCCGTGTGATTGATCGAACCACTGCCCGGCATCAAAGTATCGATGAATCACCCGATCGCCGCGCTCCGACTGCTGGGCCGACGCGGTGGCCGCCATGGCCGCCACCGCGACGGCCACCAGTAGTGCCCCCTGTAATCTGTTGTCGATACCGTTCACGTCACAGCCTCGTTGTCGCCCGGTGGCCATCGATGGCCACGTTGTCCAAACGCACGGCGGTACAGCGTCCATTCCACTGTCTCAGACGCCCCGGCGTCCATGGCGCCGGCCCCAACCGGATCAGGCTATAGATCGGGGACGCCGACGGTGGTCAGCAACGTGCTTAGATCTTCGTCGTCAAACCGGATACCGGCGCCGATAAAGTAGTCGCGCCGATCGGGATTGATGGCGTCGTCGATGCCCGCCGACAGATAGGCAAACTCCAAAAAGCGGTAGGTGCTCCAGGCCCGGACTCGCGGGTTCTGGGCAGCGGCAAAATCAAAGAGGTCGGTATTGACCTCCAACTGCTGGTCTTGCATCAGGCCCAGTTCGGCGCCGATTCCACCGGAGCTTTCGATGATGCCGAAACGGCCTCCCACGCGCAACCAGTCGGTGGCCTGGAATGAGCGGCCCATGAGGAGACTGAACTTAAACTCGTCGGTCGTCCGGGTACGCGTCTCCTGGTACAGTGGATCGTCAGCCCCGGAGTCGGTGGTACTGACCCGTTCGGTCTCGACGGTCGTCGTGCCCCGAAAATCGTCGACAAATTCAAACAAATAGTATTTGTGGTCATCGGGCTGGAGTCGGACGCCAAATACGTTTTTGAGTTGCTGATTGGCCACGTGGTATTCGCTGCGCAACTCGACGATCGTCCGCAGCCTGGTCAGCCGACTCAAAAACCCGCTTCCATCCTCCAGAATCTGCTCCGAGTGCTGAGCAATATTGGGATTATTGATCAACTGACCGACCGTGCCCTCGCCCTCGTTGACCTTCTCGGTGATGTCCTCGACGTTTTGCATGCTGTAGTTAAATGAGTCGAGCGTGCGCTGAAGTCGTGACAGCGTCCCCTGAAGCGTTCCCAGTCCGGCCTGCACATCCGTTGTCGATTGGCCGATGATAAACCGGACCTCCTCGACGATGGCCTCCGTATCTCGAAGAATGCGGTCGATGGAATCCGAGCCCTGCTCGGTGAGTTGACTGACGTCGCGGCTGATATTGGTGGCATCGGCGACGAGTTGGTCAATCTGGGCGCTGTTGGTGTCAACGAAGCGATTGAGCGTCTGCAGCATGTCGCGCAGATCATTGACCATCTGTTGGATGACGTCTCGGGCCTCGTCGCCGCCGAAGACCGCCGCCAGCGAGCGGGTCACCTCCTGGATATCAGCGGTGATCTCATTGAGCCGCTCAAACATCTGGTCCAGGCCGGCGTCTTCGATGACCGTCGGAATTGTGTCGCCATCCTCGAGAACCGGCCCCACCTGACCGGGCGTAATTTTCAGAAAGTAATCGCCGATCATGCTGGCCTGGCGTTTCGAGACGGTGGCCCCGTTGACGTATTCACCGTTTTCGAGTTCTCCCTGGCGAAGCTCGATATCGCGCCGGACCGAAATATCGACCCGGGCCTGTTGGCCCACCAATTCAATGGACTCGATGCGACCGACCGGAACGCCCGCCTGGTGCACGCGCGACTGCACCGCAAGACCGGTGACATCGTTGAGGTAGGCCGAATAGGTGTTGCGATCGCTGTCGGTCCGAAAGTCACCGCTTAACACAACGACCATCGAGATCCCGGCAGCGACTCCCGCCAGCACCAGAATTCCAACTTTTAAGGGGGTAAAAAAATCGCTCATATTCATAAGTCGCATCCCTGTTGAGACTGCGCGACAGCGTTCGACATCAAAGCGACCACATCATGGTCGTCATCATGTAGTCCGACAGCAAAATCAATACGCTGGCCATGACTACCGATGAGGTTGTCGCCTCCCCGACGCCCTTGGCGCCGCCGGAGGCATAAAATCCCTTGTAGCATCCCACCAGCCCGATGATCAGGCCAAATACGCCGGCCTTGATAGTACTGAACAGAAAATCCTGGGCGGAGACAAATCTCGTAATGTGATGGATAAAGATGCCCGGATCGGAATTCATGTACCCCACAGACAATCCATAGGCGGCACCGATCCCGACAAAATTAAACAGCATATTGAGCACCGGCAGCATCACCAGTGTGGCCACCACTCGCGGCATCACCAGGTACTGGACGGGATTGACGGCCATGACGGCCATGGCGTCGATCTGCTCGCTGACGCGCATCGTCCCCAGTTCTGTGGTCATTGAGCTTCCGGTGCGTCCGGCGACCATCAGCCCCGTAAACACCGGTCCCAGTTCTCGGAGTAGACTGACGGCGACAGTGGCACCGACCAGGGTCTCGGCATTGAAGAGCCGAAAGGCGTAATCCGATTGATAGGCCAACACCAAGCCGGCAAATAACCCCGTCAACAAAACAATGGGAAGACTGCCGACACCGACGGATTCCAGATTCTGGAAGATCACCTTGATGCGATAGGGCGGCCGAAAGGTCCAGATGACCGTCTGGACAAAAAGCGTGACCATCCGCCCCAGCTCTTCGATCAGACCGATGACGTACGTGCCAATCGCCTCGATTCTGCGTTGTATCCAGTGGAGCATGCCATCTCATCGGTGAAACCGCGCAATACTGACCGAACTACACCAGACGGGATACCACATCGAGACAGAGGAAGCTAAAAATTAGCGCTCGCCACCGGTATTGGCCCCCTGGATTATCGGTTTTCGAATCCCTCTGGCCACGGCAGACGCCATCGATCGCTTCTCAGCACTACTTGGTCATTTTCGCACGATTGGCACGCACAGCGCAGATGCGGGAGGTCAAGCAAATGAATCGCAGGACGATGCCGGAAGCAACGGTTCTCAAGGCCCCGATATGCCTTGCACTATCGGGGAATATGCCTTGTGAGCTAACAA
>LFFM01001089.1_pt1 | contig 19283 bp, 17 predicted proteins | sample 643131 | NCBI WGS metagenome assembly LFFM01 (sample SAMN03777445, study PRJNA286221) | soda lake metagenome | biome: soda lake; feature: Kulunda steppe; material: water; isolation source: sample Tc-Br brine of Tanatar trona crystallizer | place: Russia: Kulunda steppe | collected 2011-07
CATAGGAATCTGAAACTCTGACCGCCTCTTCCTTAACTTAACACGACGCCCCATCCTGCACATATCTATTTACGAGATCTTCTAGGGCAGTAAGGTATGTATCCGCGCTGTATCGATCCAGTGGTAGAGGTAGGTCTGACATTACGGAACCTGTTCCATCCAAACTACAAAACAATTATCCAATCTCACTATTCTATGGAAATGCATTTTGTTGATCACAAACAGAGTATGCGCTTCAAATGCCGAATACCGAGTCATCTACGCAGATTGCAGAATCAAGACTTCTCTCTTCCTGCTCAAACACATTAGAAGGATGGTGCTTTGTCAGGATCTAAACTGCCAACCTCTGGCCGAACGGCGGTCGCGGTTTTGGTATAGCGATATATGATTTATACCGTTGGCCAAAACCGAATTTCGGGGGATAGAACCCTTCTATCATAGGAAAAATGGTTATGAGACTTCTGTCACTGGTGGTCCTGATTACACCGGTAATCACGACCACTTTGAAGTACCCCGCCGCCGTCGGTGAAGCACGAATGTTGCAACCGTCTCACGACGGCGCTTCCCCCGGGGTAGAGGCACCGAGACCGGGCCCGCAGGACGGTGGAGGGCCGGTGGATGTCTGATCGAGCACTTTCAACGCCGCTCGACGATAGCTTCGAGCGCTACCTTCAGGACAAGGGGAAAGGCCGCGGCGGCGACGGTGGGAACTATCGACGAAACGCAGCCCGCGAGCTCGTGCGGTTCGCCGGGTGGGCCGCCGGCGACCGCGGCGCCGACGACTGGACCGGGATCGTCCCCGACGACCTCGACCGCGAGCCGACCTTCGACAATCTCGACGAACGCGTGTTCCGGGAGTATGCCCGACATCTCGGTGGAGATCGGAGACTCAAGCAGAATACGGTACAAACCTATTACCGCTATATCTCTGCGTGGTGCGGGTGGTGTGTCAACGAAGGGTATCTCGAGGCGCACTACGCCCAGCGAGCGAGTGCGATGGCGCCGTTACCGGAGGATGACGGCCGAAAGCCCGGCGACCAGCAGGCCTGGACGTCCGAACAGCGCCACGCCCTCACCCGCCACGTCGACGAACAGGCTCGCGACGCCGTCGAGGCGTACACGACACTCCCGGAAGATACTGACCCCCTCGACAAGCAGCGAGCGCGCTACGGAGCGCTGAAGGCGGCTCGTGACCGGGCGCTGGTGTTCGTCTTGGCGTACACAGCAGTCCGCGTCGGGGAGCTACTCCGGGATCCGAACGATCCGCGACGGCGTGGCGTCCGCTGGGAGGACCTCTCCCTTGACGACGGGAGTATGGATGTCTACCGGAAGAAACAGCAGTGGGACGCTGCCAGCCTCCCCGACCCGGTAATTTTACCCCTGCGGAGCTACCAGAAACTGATGGATCCGCCGGCGGACCAATGGCCTGTGTTCCCAACGTTGGATCAGCGAACACTCGCGACGCACGTACGAGAGGAGTTAGCTGACCGAGGCCTACAACCGGACCTCATCGACGGGCGTCGTGATGAGTTCGCTCGCGACCTTTTACTGGCGCTTGAAGAGGATATTCGACCCCCCTCGATCACGACCGATGGTGCACGGTCGATTCTCCAACGACTCTCAGCGGATGGGGAGGTCGACATCGACCACCCGAAACACGACTATCTCGCTCCTCACGGCGGTCGACGAGGCATGGGAGAGGTTCTCGTCAGAGCGTTCGGCTACACAGTCGCAGCTCGATATCTCGACAATTCAGAGGAGATGGTGCGAGAACGGTACTCGCACATCGAAGCCGGTGAACTCGGTGATGTAGCGACAGAAGCACTCAATGAGGTCGACTCTCTGAACCGCACGTGAAGAGTAGACGAGACGAACTTGGATGAGTGACTAATCTCCCGTTTAGGAGGAATCCAGCTCGTGTGGTCGCGGAGCGTTGTGTCGGGAGTCTCCATCGTCGCACCGCACTTGGGACAGTAATCTTCGATCGCACCCTCGTCGTAGAGATAGTGATCACACTCGGGAGGGCTGGCTTGGAAGTACACCTCGTCCAGATCACGAACGATGCGGGAACGTGTTCAACGGTGGCGAGGCCGTTCAGCGCGAGCAGACGGAAGTCGACTGGGACGCCGAAGCCGCCGAGAAGATCGGCTACGACCATTACATGCTCAAGGAGATCACGAGTTGCCCCCACGCGCTCCTGCAGGCGCTTACGGGTCGCGTTGACGAGGTCAAGGGCAACGTCGAATTCGAGGCCGACCTCCCGAAGGAGTACCTGAACTCCTTGGAAGAGATCCAGATTGTCGCCGCCGGCACCTCCTATCGCGCCGACCTCTACGGCCAAGAATTCTTCGAAGAACTCGCTGAGGTGCGCGTGACGCCGAGGATCGCGAGCGAGTACGAGTTCCGCGCAGGCCGCGATTCGTGGCGGACGCTCGTCGTCGCGATCACCCAGAGCGGTGAAACCGCGGAAACGCTCGAAGCCGTTCAGAAAGCGAACGCCGCCGGCGTGCGCATGCTTTCCGTGATCAACACTGGGTAGCACGGTGTCTCGGGAGATCGACGACACCGTCTACATCCGTGTCGGACCCGAGATCGTCGTCGCCGCGACCAAGACCTACGTCTCGCAGATCGCGACGCTCACCATGCTCGTCACTCACGTCGGACGCCTCCGCGACAAACTCTCCAGCGAACGCGCCAGCGAGATTCTCCGTAACCTCCGTGACCTGCCCGGTGCCGTCCAGCAAGTGCTGGGCGAAGAACACCGCGTCCGCGCGGTCGCCGAACAGTACGCCGACAGCGAGGCGTTCTTCTTCATCGGTTGCAAGTACGGCCAATCGGTCGCCCTCGAAGGCGCTCTGAAGTTGAAAGAGACCTCCTACGATCACGCCGAAGGGTCCCCTGCTGGTGAACTCAAGCAGGGTCCGCTCGCGCTCGTCACCGACCGATCGTGGGTCCTCGCAATCCTCACCGAAGGTACGAATCGGACGAGACGCTGAACAACGTCAAAGAAGTTCAATCCCGCGGCGCATCTGTCGTGGGTATCACCTCGTGTGATCGCGACAGCAAGTTCCTCGACACCGAATTCCGCATTCCCTAGGTGGCCTGCTCGAACCCATGGTCGCGAACGTCTACCTCCAACTGTTCGCCTACCACGTCGCAAACCTCAAAGGCTGCCGATCGACAAACCACGGAACCTTGCGAAGAGCGTTACCGTGAAGTGACCGACTTCGCGGCGTTTTCACGTCGTGCCGTCGAGTTGTGATTCGAAGTACCGAATCGACTTCTCCAACCCTCGTTCTAACGAAATCTCCGGCTCCCAGTCAAGTTCGGCGCGGGCCTTCGAGATGTCTGGCCGTCGGACCTTCGGGTCCTGGGGTGGCAGTTCCTCGTGGGTGATGCCGCTGTCGCTGTCAGTTGCTTCGATAACGACGCCGGCGAGTTCGTTGATGGTTCGTTCGTCGGGATTCCCGATGTTTATGGGCGTTTGGATGTCCAATTCGAGAAGCGCCACGAGCCCGTTGATCATATCGTCCACGTAGCAGAAGCTCCGGGTCTGTGAACCGTCGCCGTACACAGTCAGGTCATCACCGCGGAGCGCCTGCTTGACAAAGTTCGGAATGACCCGACCATCGTCGAGGCGCATCCGTGGCCCGTAGGTATTGAAGATGCGCGCGACCCGCACGTCGATGTCGTGTTCATCACGGTAGGCACGGACGAGTGACTCACCATACCGTTTAGATTCGTCGTAACACGACCGGGGCCCATAGGGATCGACGTTCCCCCGGTAGTCCTCTGGTTGTGGGTTCACTTTGGGATCGCCGTACACTTCGCTCGTCGACGTGAAGAGGTAGGTCGCGTCTTTCTCTTTCGCCAGTCCGAGCGTCTTGTGGGTTCCCAGTGCGCCGACCTTCAGCGTCTTGATTGGACGTTCGTGGTAGAACACTGGCGACGCGAGACTCGCGAGATGCAGGACGGCGTTCAGCTCACCGGAGACGTGAATGAACTCCGTAACGTCGTGTTCGTGGAAGGTAAATCTGTCATTTTCGAAGGCTTCGTCCAGGTTCTCAGTTTGGCCGCTGACGCGGTTGTCCATCCCGATGACTTTGTGGCCTGCATCAAGCAGTCGGTCACAGAGATGTGACCCGAGGAAGCCCGCCGCACCGGTGACGAGGATACGGCTCATAGCGAGAGGTTGTTGAGGAGGTTTGTGACAGCGTCGTTCATCTTGCCGTCGTCATGGTGGAGGGCCATCTCGATGTTCGCCTGCAGCCAACTCGGGATATTACCGATATCGTAGCGATCGCCGTCCAACTCGACGCCGCGAACCGACTCTAGTTCGCGAATTGCATCCGTCAACTGGAATTCACCACCGACACCCCTCGATGTGGTTTCGAGAAGATCGAAGATTTCCGGAGTCAGTACGTATCGTCCGGTGATAGCCAAATTTGACGGTGCATCTTCTTGTGCTGGTTTCTCCACGAAGTCATAGACTGGGAAACTCAGTTGCGTCGAGTCGACTTGGTCCACGTTGGCGACACCATACGAGGGAACCTGTTCCCAGGGGACGCGCTCCAGCGAGAGCACCGACGTTTCGTGTTCCTTAGCAACTGAGATCAGAGTTTTCGTACACGGGGTGCCGTTCTTGATAATCGTGTCGCCAAGTAGGAGGGCGAACGGCTCGTCGCCAACGTGCTTGCGGGCATACTTCACAGCATCCCCGAGACCGTTGCGTTCCTTCTGACGGACGTAGTGGATATCTGCGAGATCTGCGATTTCCTGGACGCGGTCTAGCCGATCTGATTTTCCATCAGCTTCTAACTCTTCTTCGAGTTCGTATGATTTATCGAAATGCCGTTCGATCGCCTGTTTGCCCCTCCCAGTGATGATGAGGATGTCGTCGATTCCTGCGTCGACAGCCTCCTCGACGACGTACTGAATCGTCGGTTTGTCCAGCACCGGCATCATCTCCTTCGGTTGTGCCTTCGTCACCGGAAGAAAGCGCGTCCCGAATCCGGCCGCAGGAATAACCGCACTCGTTACGTCCATGAATCGTCCCTACGTCGATAGCAAACGGGTATACAATTTACTATACCGATGGGTTCCCATCTGGTTGAGTTGTCGCTTGATACGTATCAGGGGTGATCCTGCCCTTCAAATATCAGACTCGTGAATCGTAGGTAAGATGCGCTTGTCTGCATGTGCATTCGATGGGGACGCCGTCGACGTCGCCCAAGACGAGCGGTCTCAAACCGTCGTCGCTCACGGTGAATCGTTCGACGCTCCCGAGCTTGACGCCGCAGTGGGCGTCGTCACGGGCGGAACCTCCGATGCCCCCTACGCGGGCGAAGCGGCCGTAATCGCCCGCAAGATGGGCGCAATCGCCGATTTCATCAAGACGTGGGGGGTCGACCACCTCGACACCCTCCGGGACGTCGACGCGCTAGTGGTCGCCGCGGGGCGAGAAGGAGCGCTCCCCACTGTCGTTGCCGGCCTCGTCAACACGCCCGTCATCGGCTGCCGACGCCTATCGGCTACGGACACGACACCAAGGGTGAAGCCGCACTCCAGGGAATGTTGCAGTCATGTACCGTGCTCTCGACAGTGAACATCGGCGCCGGCTATATCGCCGGCGCGCAGGCAGGGCTCATCGTACGGGCGGTCGACGGTAATCGGCGTCCTGACAGCCGAAGCCGCAACTCGCGTCGGTCTGGGAGAACAGTAGTGGGGATTCACAGGCGACTTAGAGCGATGGCTCTTGTAAGGGGTGGAGGCTCCCGAGATGCCGGTGAGAGCCACCGGAGCGTCCGACCCGTGAACGCAACCAGCGTGTCCCAATACGTCAGAGCCAATAGATTTATCCCGGGAGTGGAAACAAGGCGATATGACTCACGTGCTCGTAACAGGCGGCGCGGGATTCGTTGGAAGCCATCTCGTGGATGTGCTCGTCGGGCATGGGTACGAGGTGACGGTCGTCGACAACCTGGACGACCAAGTCCACGACGGACCGCCGGCCTATCTCAACGACCATGCGGAGTACGTCTTGGGTGATGTCCGTGACCGGGAACTGATGGCCGAGCTGTTGGACGACGTAGACGTCCTCAGCCATCAGGCCAGTGCGGTTGGGGTGGGCCAGTCGATGTACGAAATCGAGGAGTACACCGAGGTCAACACCCTAGCGACTGCGCGGATGCTGGACATCATCGCGAACGAAGATATCGATTTAGAAAAAATGGTCGTGGCGTCGTCGATGTCGATCTATGGAGAGGGCCAATACGTCTGTCCTGACTGTCAGCGAGCACGGTCGCCGTCGAGCCGAAATCCTGACGACCTCGCGGACAAGAAGTGGAGCCACTACTGCCAGGAGTGTGAGGCCGAACTCGAACCACGACCGACGTCCGAAGACACGTCACTCGGCGGATCCTCCATCTACTCGATCACGAAAAAAACACAGGAGGAGATGGTTCTCTCGGTCGGACGCGCGTACGGAATCCCTGCGGTTGCGCTCCGGTATTTCAACGTGTACGGCAGCCGTCAGTCGTTGAGTAATCCCTATGCGGGCGTGTGTGCCATCTTCGCAAGCCGGATCAAGAATGGAAACCCCCCGGTGGTCTTCGAAGACGGCGGGCAACGTCGGGACTTTATTCACGTGACAGATGTCGCCCGAGCGAACTACGCTGCAATCGAAGGCCCGGTTAGTGATGAAGCGATCAACATCGGAACCGGGGAACCGGTCACGATCAACGAACTGGCGAACGCCTTGCTGGAGCAGTTCGGCGAACGCGATAGCCTCGACGTTCAAATATCGAACGACTATCGCAGCGGTGATGTCCGACAATGCTACGCTGACCTAACGAAGGCGAACGAACTGTTGGGGTTCGAACCGCGCGTGGCGTTCGAGTCTGGACTCGAAGAATTCGTTGCGTGGAGTACTGGCCGCGAGCCCGATGATAAGTTCGGTGAGGCGTACCGACAGTTATCTGAGCGAACGCTGATCGAGGACTGAGGATCGATCCATAACGCGGTCCTTCATCGGCGATGGGGTTTGAAACCCGGTGGCGGACGTCCAAGTCAAATCAGAGTTCACGTCCGCGGGAGTTTTCGAGTCTCCGGCGGACACGTTGCGTCCCGGGCGGTTGAAATCCGGCTCGTCCCGTCTCGAACGACGTACTGGCGACCACGAGACTTACGTAACGTTTTTGTCGGTGTGTAGTGCAACTGACATTGTGACGGATATCGTAGTGACTGGCGGGCTCGGCAGATCGGGACGCTGGATTGTTGACAGGTTTGTCGAAGACGGTTCCCATGTCACAATCGTCGACCAGCGACAGCCCACGGACGACCCATTCGAGGCCATTGAGTCAGTAGACTACCGAAAGATCGACATAACGAATGGAGCGGATATCCTTGAACTACTCCACGAAGTCGATCCATCGGTAGTCGTTCACTGGGCCGCATACACAAGTACGGATCACAGTGCGCCCGGTCGAGTCTTCCGGAACAACGTCATCTCGACGTACTATACGTTAATGGCAGCTGGGCAGGCCGGCGCCGACGTAGTGTTCGCGTCGAGCGATGCCGTCTACGGATATGAGCAGTTACCGATGGCGTTTCCGATCACGGTTGATGAACCACGGTGTCCAGCAGACGCCTATAGCTTATCGAAGTTGGTTTCCGAGGAGATCGGTCGGACGGTCGTTCGAAAGTACGGTATCGGTGTCCGAGCGATCCGGACGACGTGGATTCAGTATCCCGGTGAATACGACTGCCTCAACGTCCAGCAGGCAGCCGAGTACGGGACGGTGAACTACTGGAGCTACTGTGACATTCGAGATGTGGTATCTGCCGTGAAGGCGGCTACGCAGACGCCGTCAGCAGGCTTTCAGGCATTCAACGTCATCGCAGCAGAGAACTACATGGACCGCCCGACACTCGACCTCCTCCGAGACCACTTCGATTCAGTACCCGACGAAACCAACCTAACTGGCGAAGAATCCGTCTATTCACTGCAATCCACTACAGAAATACTGGACTGGGCTCCCGCTCATTCCTGGCATCAAGCCGCCACCGAGGAGCTTGAGGGGCCCTCAGCCGAGGACTTCTAAAAGCACGCCACAGGCGATGAGTGAGAACCGAGGGACGACAGCGCCACGAGTAGTCACCGCTGCTGGTAGCGATCAAGTGCGTCGCTAAACCGGGATTTGAGCGCCTCCATCTGTGTGTGATGGGCCACGGAGGTGAACATACATTGGAAGTGATAGGGGGGGAACAGAATGCCTGCGTCGCGGGCAGCTGTCGCGAGTTCGTAATACTGGGCCGGGTTGTGGTCTCGATCACGGAGCCCCCGGGTATACCCGGATTCAGTATGACCCATCGCAATATGGAGAATCGACCCGACGCCCTGGACAGTTGCGTCGATCCCGCGGTCGGCAAACGCCGCGGCGAGGAACGTCCGAAGTTCGGCGCCGAGCGTGTCGATTCGCTCGTGAACCGACTGTGATTCTAAGCGTTCAAGGGTGGTGTCCGTGGCGGTCAGCGCCAGGGGATTCCCGTTAAAGGTTCCCGCCAGAAACACCTCGCCAGGCGGCATAAATTCGCTCATCACGGTTCTCGTTCCGGCGACGGCAGAGATCGGAAAGCCGGCAGAGAGTGCTTTCGAGACGGTCATCAGGTCGGGGAGTACGTCGTAGCGGGCTTGTGCGCCGCCGGGACCGAGTCGAGCACCGGTGAGCACTTCATCGAAGATCAACACGGTATCGGTCCTCGTGCAGACCTCGCGAACCGCCTCCAGATACTCTCGTGACGGTTCAACGCACCCGCTGTCTTTCAGCACCGGTTCGAGCAGGAACGCCGCGTACTCTCCACCCTCGAGTGCCGATCGTGTCGCTTCCACGTCGTTAAACGGGACGGCCGTGAGTGAGTTAGTCACCTCATCAGGGAAGCCTGCAGAGTAGGTGAGCCCATCATGGACGCCATGATACGCTCCCTCGGTAACGAGCACGCGGTCCTGGTCGGTGAACGAGCGCGCACAGCGAAGCGCATACGCCACCGCATCGGAGCCGGTTGTCGCGAGTTTTACCTGCTCTGCACTCGGGAAGAACTCTGCGATCCGGTGTGCCACCTGCTCAGCGAGCGCATGCGGTTCCGCAAAGAGCCAGCCACGATCGAGTGACTCGGTTACCGCAACTGCGATTTCGGGATCGCCATGGCCGAAGATCTGTGCGCCATAGGCCATGCTCATGTCGATGAGTTCCTCCCCCTGGCCAGTGTAGACGAACGCGCCGTCGCCTTCGACGAGACGATCCGGGCTGTGCTCGCGTCGGTGGTCGGGAGTATTCGTGCCACCTGGGAAGACTGGAGTATTGGACACGGACCTCACACTGCTCGCCACCGTAATAAGCCCCCTTGTCACCGGCTCGGCGGGACAGGAAGCTGCGGGCCGGGCTGGCGAGCGGAAGCTACTCTAGATAGCCGAGATCCCGTAATTTTTCGCGTGCATGGTCCCGTTCGATGTCGGAGATGTCGTCGACGGTGTCCTGTGTCCCGTCGAAGCGCGCTGATTCCGGCTGCTGTTCGATCCCCAATCGAGTCGCGAGGTAGTCGCGGAAATCGACGATGCTCGTGACGTCATCGAAATGTTCGCCAGGTGTGTCTGACGCCGCCGGATCGATCCACTCCAGGATGGTTGCTCGCATCGAGTGCCCTCCGTAGGTACGGTCGAACCCGTGGTCAGAGACCCCGATGATGTACGTCGGCTCGTAGACCTCGATACACGACTGTAGTAGCTCGTCGATTTTTGTATACGCCATCCGCATGTGCTCGTGGTCGGCGATGTCAAGCTCCTGTTCTTCTTTCCACGTCGTGAGTTCGTGGCCGATTTTGTCCAGGAGTTGGGTCCCCCAGAAGAGAACGTCGGGGTCGGTCGTCTTGTGGACGAGATCGATGCAGATCTCGAATTTCCGGTCTTCGGCCTCGAGATATGGGCGTATCCCCTCGGTGTGCTCAGAGACCCACCGGTCCTGAACCGGTCCGTAATCCGAGGGCAGCCGTGTCGGCTTGATCCCCCAGACCTCAGAGCTGGAGACCGCTTCGTCTTGTCCCGATGGGAACCCCGAGATCATCCAGCCGTTTATGTCGCGTGCGGGCCACGTCATCGGCATCCGAAAGCTGTGGGTAACGAGACCAGCGAGCGACAGATCGTCGAAAACCGTACTCGGGACGTTCGCCGCGAAATCGACCTTGCTCTTTCGCCATTCGTCTTCGCCAGCACCGTGGAAATCCTTCCCGTCCCCCGTATAGATACAGGTCCATGCCTGAATGGTCATCGGCATGGAGAGGTTGTCAGTATGAAAGGACTCGATCGGTTTCGCCGTCAGCCGAGACTCGTCGATGTAGCGTTCGAACGTGGGTAACATCCCTTCGTCGAGATATTTCTCAAAAAGTTGTGAGTCGAGTGCATCGAGGCCCAGAACGACGACATCCACCATACCCAAGTCTGTCGGGTGATTCCCATTTATGTATTCCGTACACACGACGAAGACGTGTACGCAGCGAGCAGCCGTCCGCGAGTCGGTCAATCGACGTTAAGTGAGGTGGAGTCCGGATACGCAAAATTAACCCAGGGGTGCTGTCCGAGGAATCCCAGCCGGAACTGGCCGACGTTGTGTTTCGGGAAGTTTTCCTTCAGGTGTTTCTCGACTAGGTCGGGCTTCGGCCCCAAGATAACGATCGACCCGTCGTCTTTCACGATCCGCGCATACTCGGGAATCGCCTGTGAATACAATTCAACGGCGTTCAGGTCTAGCTGTTCTCCCCAGGGGATATTGGAGACCGCGAGATCGAAGTAATTGTCCGGAAGTTTCGAAGACGTAGCATCGAGGACATTGACGTTGCGAACCCACTTGCGCGAAAGCGAGCGGAGGTGGGCTTCGGCGTACCTGACGGCCTCTTCATCGATGTCGCCCCCGTGCGGTTCGAGGCCCTGCAGTGCGCCCTCACAGAGAATGGTCCCGACGCCACAGAAGTTATCGACCAATTTAGCACCTCGATCGGGATCGGTGAGCCTGACCAGCGCTGCTGCGATGGAGGGTTTCAGAGAGCCCTCTCTGCTGTGCTGTTTGTACCCGCGATAATACAGTGGCTTCTGCGTCAACCGAACGGACTCGATTACGTTTTGTTTCTCTACGTGAACTCGAATGTCGAGGTTCGAGTGATCCCGCTCGGTAAACTCAGACGAAAATTCTGTGGCTAATCGGTGCCCGAGCGTCGTTTTAATTTCCTCTTTGTCGATCTGGTCGTTCTTGTACCGGGACGCCGTGACTGAGACGGTATCGTCGAGGGATCGGACCGACACGATGAAGTCAACCGCTTCGTGGACCGCATCGATGGAGAAGTTCTCGAGCACTGTTTCGGTGTCCGGTTTGTCGTCGTACTGATCGAACGACAGGAGATAGTGGATGTCATCGACGGTCTTCAGGTCAAGGAGTGTGGAAACCGAATCCGCAGGTGCAGTAAAGACGACATATTTGTCAGACGTTCGCCCGATCTCAGCACCATCGATCAGCTCAAGGATTTCGTCTTTCACGACTCGGTCGAGACCTTTTGTAATATAGGCGAGGAATCTCATTGTGGCTCAGCTAGTTGCGTACCCTCGCTTGGCTACAAAAGCGAATGACGCTTACGATATCCGTTCGCCCTGGGACACGCGTGTTTGACCTGACCCATGACGACTTTCCGGCAATCGCTAAACGAGACTGAGCGGATCACCAAATCGCACACCCCGCTCCCGTAACTGTGTGAGAAAATACCGAAGCAACTTGACAGAGCTGTCGCCGTCGTGGAAGAGAAGGATCTCTGCCGAGGAACTATCCAGTTCGGGCTGGACTGCGTTCAGTTGGTCGTCGATCCCCTGTTTCGAATCGACCTCCCAGTCTTTCACGTCTATCGTCCAGTACCAATCGATATCGCCGCCGCAGTGGTCTGCATACCATTCGTACGTGATGTCCGTCCGCCGTGGCGGTTCGAACCCATGCGTACGTAAGATCTCCTGGAACGCCGCTGCATCGGTATCCCCCTTATCACCGTAGGGAAACCGGAACACTCGCTTCGGCCGGCTACACGAGACGTCGGCATAAATCGATTCGATCAGCGATTCGGTGCGTGTGAGTTCTCGTTCGAACGCCTGCGGTGAGATGTCTGAGGCGTACGGATGCGAATACAGGTGGTTTCCGAGATGGTAGCCGGATTCGACCGCATATCTCGCTTCACGCCGCTGCGATTCAAGTCGACGCCCCTCACAGAAGAACACCGCTGGAACGGACAAGGCGTCGAGAAGTTCGATTTTGCTGGAGAGAGTTGCCGATGGCGCGTCGTCGATCGTCAGATACGCACGACCCATCACGAGTCACGATGATAGCCGACCGCGTATTAGTTCTTGTCTCCACACATGCAAACGGTGACACAGACCCGGAGAATGGTCCAGCCGCTCCGTGTTCCCTTTTCGGAAAATTATTACCGTCCTGCCAACAATGACGGTCTGCTCATGGACGGGTCTCCTGATTGTAGTCTTGTGGTTCCGATCCACGAACCTCGATTTCCGCTTTTGCCCGAACTCCTCGCCTCTATCGAAAACCAATCGACAGACGCCAGTGTCGAGGTACTCATCGTGAATGACGGCGGTGATCCCGACGAACTGGTCACGTACGTCGATTTCGCCGCGTACGAAACCCCCATTCGCATCGACCATTTACGACAGAACGAGGGCGCGAGTAGTGCGCGGAATCGAGGGTTAGAACTGGCATCCGGAGAGTTCATCCTGTTCGTCGACTCGGACTGTGAACTGAAAGACGGGTTCGTCCAGAGCCACTACGAACTGAATCGAGAGTCGGACGCGCCTGGTGTCGTTGGCGGCTCCGAGTTCGTCAACCAGGAGACGCTTACAGCCGAAGTCATCGAAGAAGCGGGGTACTGGTCGGTGCCGTTTCGGCTCCCGTACACGCGGATCCCTGCTAGCTGGGGGCCGACATTAAACCTGTCAATCAAGGCCGACCGGGTCACCGACAAACGTTTCGACCCGGCGTTCCCTGCGCGGGGTGGCGGCGAAGACGTGGATTTTTGCTGGCAGATCACGAATTCGGATGAGGAGCAACCCTTCCTGCGGTCGGAAGACCCGGTCGTCGAACACCCCTCCTGGGGAATCAAAGCCGGATTGACCCGGTTTTTCCGCTGGGGCCGGGCAGAGGCGATGCTCATGGAGAAATACCCGGACCACCGGACGTTCGCGGGCCTGCCGATCCCGCTGCTCTTTGCCGGTCTCCTGGCAGTGGGTGCTGCCGGGCTGGTCGCCGGTCTCGAACTCGTCCTCGTCGTGAGCATCCTCGTCTTGATTCTCGGACTGGAGGTGGTCGACTTCGCTGGCAAGATCTACGAAGACTTAACGGCGCCAGCGATCCGGGATCCACGATATACGGATTTCGACATCCCCAAGCGACTGTTCCCGATCCTGTATGGGTTTGAGATCGTGTGGCAGTGCGGGGTATTTTACCAGCTCCTCACCACCGCGCAGCTCTCGGACTGTCTCTACCGACTCAACTACTTCCCGGAGGTCGACACGGAGTAGCGAGTCGTCCTGGAAGAACACGTCACGACGCGGCGCGTCTGCGACACCGGAATCATTATGAGGGAGTGTACTGAATCTGGTGGTTGAGTTTGCATTCGATCAAGCGCGGCGAGTCGTTCGAAACGAAAGTGACGGTGCGTGAGCCGACGACCGTACCCGGTGAATCGAGCCCGAATCCCGACGTCGAATGAACGCCGATAGCAGCGCCATGCCGTGGGGCGCGGACCACTCCCGAACCCAATGACAGTCACTGCTGCAGTTGTCGGAACCGGTGCGCCATGGATCGACGACGACCGATACGCGATGGGCTACCGCCACGGCGAAGCGTATCGAGCCCTCGACGCGGTGGAACCTATCGCGTGCGCCGATGTCGAGCGCTCGCGTGCAACCGAATTCGGCCGTGAATTCGGGATCCCCACGGACCAGTGTTATGCTGACTACGAACAGCTCTTGTCCGATCACACGCCAGACATCGTCAGCGTCTGTGTCCCGCCGCGGTTTCACGCCGAAGTCGCCGAAGACTGCGCCGCTGCTGGGGTCGCCGCCGTCCACTGTGAGAAACCGATGGCCGATACCTGGGCGAAGTGCGAGGAGATGGCGGAAATCGCCCGGGACAAGGACCTCCAGCTGACGTTCAATCACCAGCGTCGGTTCGCCAAACCGTTCCGAACCGCGAAACGCGAACTGGAGACGGGACGGATCGGCGAGCTACGTCGGATCGAATTCGGCGCCGAAAACCTCTACGACTACGGCACACACTCGTTTGACCTCTGTAGCTACTTCGTCGACGAAGTGGACCCATCGTGGATCCTCTGTCAGATCCACTACACACAGGAGAACGTGCTGTTCGGAGAACACAACGAGAACCAGGCCGTCGCAGTGTGGGAATACGAGAACGGGGTGACCGGTCTCGCCGCCACCGGAGCCGAGACGGGTAGTGACGTGGTAGGTTGTCACCACCGGCTGGTGGGGAGTACGGGATCGATCGAGATCATCGTGGGGTTTCCGGACCGATTCGATGGCCCCCAACTCAAGATTCGAAACGAAGACGGCGAAGAGGTACGCTATTTTGAGAACATCGGACTCGAACTCGCGGTAACCCAACGCTCAGTCGAAGCGGCCGTCGACGCCCTCGAAGCAGGCACACAACCCACCCACTCCGTGGAAAACTGTCTTGGGCCGACCGCACTCATTTTCGGGGCGTGGGAATCAGCGAGACGTCGGGAGCGGGTTGCGTTCCCGCTCGAAATTCAGGGGAATCCGCTGTCGGAGATGGTCGACAACGGAACGATCGACCTCCACGAGTGACGAGAGGCGCTACCTCTCCCGAGACGGTCGGGCGTCGTTGAGTTGCCCTGACTTCCAGACGGCTCGCCGGTACACGGTCGCTCGCGAGCACGACCGCCATGGGTTCCAGATCGGTTCACGGACCTGCCCACACGAGCCCCGTGGAACGATCGCTGCCTGCGAGAGCCAGTGCGTACAGGTCGTGAACCGAATCAGGTAACCATTATGAGCCGAGCGCCTGAATGGCGGATATCGGGAATGAGCCACGAGACGACGTTTCTCAATCAGGTGGAGGAGTTCGATTATCGGATGAAACAGCGGGCGAGCAGTCTGCTCAACTACACGATCCCGAAACACGTGTTCAATCGGAGGGTCTCGCCGGATGCGCTTGACGAACGAGCGCGCGCCCGAGACGTGTTTTCCGACAGACCGTCCGTGCCAACGTATGCGTACCACCCATCGCCACCGGATCGGATCGATCGATTCACGTTCGAGTATGGACCGGTCCTGACGAGACGCGACGTGGATGACTTCGGAGATGTCGACTTCGTCGCGGACCCGTTCCTCTGGAACGACGGCCAGGGGACCTGGCACATGTTCTTCGAGGTGTACAACGACTCCCGAGACCCTGACGCCGCGATTGGCCACGCAACGAGTACAAATCTCCTCGACTGGACGTACAACCGGATCGTCTTCGAAACCGGCCGCCATGTCTCCTTCCCGTACGTGTTTAAATGGGAGAACGAGTATTACATGGTCCCCGAGCGAGTCGACGACAAAGTCGTCTTGCTCAGAGCGACGTGCTTCCCGGGGGAATGGGAACGGGTCACGGTTCTCGTCGACCATCAGGCCGTCACGAACGATGCCGTCGTCTTTCGATGGGACGATCGGTGGTGGCTCGCGGTCAATTGCACGGATGACGGCGAGAACCTGTATCTCTATCACGCAGAAGAACTGGAAACCGCCGACTGGACACCGCACGAACTGAATCCGGTACTCAGGGACAGGCCTGAGGCGACACGCCCCGCCGGTCGCCCAGTCGTGCTCGAAGACTCGATCCTCGTGTTCTACCAGGACTGTTCGACGATCTATGGAAAAAGCGTTAGCCAATACCGCATCACGGAACTGTCCGAGTCGACCTTCGAAGACCAACCGGTGGGTTCGAACCCGCTACTCGCGCCGACCGGCGCCAGAGTGGGGTGGAACAGTGGGCGGATGCATCACATCGATCCGTGGTGGACCGGCGACGAATGGATCTGTGCCGTCGATGGGAACGTTGTCGATTCCGGCTATTTCACCTACCACAACTGGAGCATCGGGATTCATGTCGGGCAGTAGTGCAGCCGCATCCGCTGGAACAGAACAGGGGGATCGAACCCGATGACCGACCCCGACGATGTCGATCTGTCGGTCGTCATCCCGAGTGCTCGCGACACGCCGGAAGCCCTCATTGAGTCGTTGCTCACGCAAGCGACGAACGGCGATGAACTCATTCTTGTAAAAGACACCGCTTGGCACGAAGGGAACTGGTCGCTCGGCGCGACTCCAGCGGAGACGCACTCGGGAGCCACAGGGCGGCAGAACAGCACAGAGACCATCGGTTGGGCGGCTGCTGAGCAGCTCCGGGTTGAACACACGCACGGTGGGGCGGCAGTCGCCCGAAACACCGGGTGGCGGTCGGCAACGAACGAACGGATACTGTTCCTCGACGACGATATCGAAGTACGGACGGGGTTCCTCGAAGCGGTACGGAGATCCGCCAGCCGAACTCCGGAGTCGAACGTCGTGGGATTTCGGATTGTGAGCCCACCGCCCGAGACCGACTGGGAGCGGATGGGCGAGGAGACGCTGACGTTGGATCGAGGCGAACAACGGCGAACGAGCGACGGCACGGCCGTCCGGATACAGGACGTCTGGCTGTACGGGTCAGGTGGCGCGTTCGTAGCCACGCGGTCCGTCCTCGAAGCGACGAACGGCTTCAAAGACTATCTCGGAGCCGGGCGCCCCTATGGTGGTATCGCGGATATTGAGTTCCTGTGGCACGCCTCCCACCACGGCACCATCAGCTACGACGGGGACGTTTCGGTGCGGCACCCACATCCGGGAACCCAGAACGACTGGGCGAACAAACTGATCGACTACGGACGAGGGCTCGGGTTCCTCGCGGGCGCGATCGAAACCGACGATTCCCGCACGCACGCGCTCGGGTACTGTTCGTTCATCAGGGAAGCCCTCGAAACGACGGCGTTTTCGACACTTTCCGACCGGAACCAGCGGCTTGCGAAACGGAGCATTGACGTGGCAGTAACCGAGACGATCAGGACACTCACGTTCGCCTGGGGATCCGTTAGCATGACAACGCCGTGTTCACAAGACTGCGCAGGTGGAACTGAATGAAACGACTCCTCGTATACTGTTACTTTTGTCCGACGGAATCCGAGAAACTTGGCGGGGTACAACAGATCGTCGGTCCCCTCCTTGATGGACTCGACGCAACAGATGACTGGGTCGTCAGTGTCGTACATCGGGACGCGTGTTCAACGGAGCGACATTACGAACTCCCCGACTCGCTGGATGACGCACGGCCTGAAACGATCGACCCGGACGCCGCAGTCGCCCGTGGAGAGTCGTTTCGCGAACTTGCGACCGAACACGATGTCGTGTTGAGTATCGACCGGATTCTCCCGGCGACTGTCCCAGTCCCATGTGTCCTCATGTCGAACACGATCGGGTACGAAATGCAGGCCACTGCCGTCAGGGCAGACCTCTGGTCCCGAATCATCGTCCCGACGGCGTTTCACGGTGCGTTCGTCGAAGGGGTGAACACCAACGCCTCCGTGTCCGTTGTACACTATGGCCTTCCACCGGCCCACCTCCAGAGAGGCACATCCATGGACCCGCCGTCGTGGGGCGAAACGCCGGTCACGATCCGGCTCCCCCATCGTCCCGATCCAAGAAAAGGCCAGCGGGAAGCGATCGAAGGCCTGAGCGAAGCGATGCCGGACGCAGCACACGTCGAACTGGAGATCACCTGGTTCGACGAAGAGGCGTCCACGGATACGTATCGCGCTGAACTGGAGCGGTTGGCCAGCGACCTGGGCGTCGAGGAACACGTGTCGTTCACAGGGTGGGTGAGTGGCGCCGCGAAGTGGGACGCACTCGAACACAGTGGCGCCGTCCTTGCGCTCGGCGAATTCAAAGAAACGTTTGGACTGGCGATCGTGGAGAGCGTGCTCTGTGGCCGGCCTGTACTGGCCCAGGAACAGCCAGCCAGCAGAGAGGTCGTCGGAGAGACCGCGCTCCTCCAGGAACTTGCGGACCCACGGGGGTGGTATTGGGCCCTGGACGACTACTACACGAATCGGTCGGAGACTGAACAACAGCGAACCCGAAACCGACTCACGGAGACGCTCTCGCTGGACCGGATGGTCTCATCGTACGGCCGGCTTCTCCGTGAGGCGTGTCAGTAACGGCCACCGGACGTGCTTCCGAGAGTCCGTAAGAGCACGGAAACTGTTATGTAATGTCATCGGGAACTTGGTCCGTGACAGATGGTAGATATCGGAATCACGATCGAAGGCCAGCATGGATTGACGTGGCCCCGCTGGAAACGTATCGGGCGGCTCGTCGAACAACTGGGCTTCGAATCACTGTTTCGCTCCGACCACTTCGTGAACCCGGACGGGCCGCTTTTGGAGTCTCTGGAGCTGTGGGTCTCGTTGAGTTGGCTTGCCGAGAACACGTCTGATCTCACGTTCGGGCCGTTAGTGACGCCGATGTCGTTCCGCCATCCCGTGCACACCGCACGGATGGCGAACGACGTCGACGAACTCGCGGACGGGAACCTGGAACTCGCTGTCGGTGCGGGATGGCAAGAACGCGAACACGATATGTTCGGGTTCGATTTACTCGACATTCCCGCTCGGTTCGATCGGTTCGAAGAGGGCGTGACGGTGATCGACCGCCTCCTTCGGAACCGACAGCCAGTGTCGTTTGACGGCGAGTACTACCAGCTTAATGAGGCGACGCTCGAGCCCCCCACGAACCAACCGAACGACGTGCCTATGATAATCGGTGGCAACGGGGAATCGCGGACGCTTCCCCTGGCAGCCGAGTTTGCCAACGAATGGAACGGAGTTCATCTCACGCCAGCCGAATTCGCGGACTTGAATGCGACGTTGAACCGCTACCTTGCTGAGGGGAGTCGATCGCCGGACGAGGTTCGTCGATCAGTAATGACACACGTCCTGTGTGGCCGCGACGAGAACGAAGTCGCGACGCTCCTCGACGGTCGGAGCAGGGACGACCTTCGTGCCGACGGATGGCTCGTGGGAACGCCGACGGAGGTTGCCGAACAGGTGACGGCCTACGAGGAGGCCGG
>LFFM01001090.1_pt1 | contig 19282 bp, 21 predicted proteins | sample 643131 | NCBI WGS metagenome assembly LFFM01 (sample SAMN03777445, study PRJNA286221) | soda lake metagenome | biome: soda lake; feature: Kulunda steppe; material: water; isolation source: sample Tc-Br brine of Tanatar trona crystallizer | place: Russia: Kulunda steppe | collected 2011-07
GGTTTCAGCCCGCCGTCCTGGACGCGCATGACCGCCTCGCCGTCGGCGAGGTTGGGGGCGTCGACCAGTCGGACGATGCGTTTGTCGCCTTTGGATTTGCGCAGGTACATCCGGAACGTCGATTTGTGACCCAAGATGTTGCCACCGATGGGCTGGGTCGGGTCGCCGAAATAGGAGTCGGGGTTGGAGGCGACCTGGTTCGTGACGATGACGGCGGCGTTGTAGAGGTTACCGACCTTGTCCAGATCGTGGAGGTGTTTGTTGAGTTTCTGCTGGCGGTCGGCGAGTTCGCCACGGCCGACGTACTCCGCACGGAAGTGGGCGGTCAGCGAGTCGACACACAGCAGCCGGATTGGGTAGTCGGCGTCCTCGTGTTCGCTCGCCAGTTCCTTTGCCTTCTCCGCTAAGAGCATCTGGTGGTTCGAGTTGAACGCTTTCGCGACGTGGATCTTCTCGAGGATGGCGTCGACCAGTTCGTCGACGGCCTCCTCGTCGGCGGCCGACCCCTCGATCTCCCGATCCTCGAGGGCCGCGTCGATGACCTCGTCGGGCAATCCACGGACCATGTCGTCGATCCGTTCGGGGCGGAACGTGTCCTCGCTGTCGATGAACATGGCACTGCCGTGGAGGCCGCCGACCTCTTTCGGTAGCTGGACGTTGACGGCCATCTGGTGGGTGACCTGGGATTTCCCGGAGCCGAACTCGCCGTACACCTCGGTGATCGACTGGGTCTCGATACCGCCACCGAGCAGGTCGTCGACCTCGTCTATCTGCCAGGAGAGTTTGCCGATCTTGTTGCGCCGTTCGAGTACCGTCGACCCGGTCTCGAACCCACCGACGTCGGCGGCGTCACGGGCCGCACGGACGATGTCGCCCGCCGTCGAGTCGCCGATGTCGGCCGTATTCGAGAGTTCCGCGGGCGAGGCGACGGCCAGACTCTGGAAGGAGTCATACCCCGCATCGAGGAGTTTATCAGCGGTCGCCGGTCCCACGCCCGGAAGGGTCTCGAGGTCTACGTCTGTCATGGTCGGGCGTTGTGCTGGATCCCACATAAACCCTCGTTAACAGGATGGTGAAAGTGAAAGTGGAAGACTGCGACGTGGTGACCCGGACGGGAATCAGCAGGTTTAGATAGGATATCAGTTCGCCTCGAGCCAGGCGTCGATCTCCTCGGCGAGGCCCCCCCGCCGGTGGACCGTCCCGGCCGAGACGTCGACGACGGTACTCGCCGTGCCGCCGGTCTCGCCGCCCTCGAGGACGACCGCGGCGGCCTCACGGATTTCGGGGTCGAGGTCGTCCGTCTGACGGACGCTCTCGTGGCCGCTGACGTTCGCGCTCGTGGCCGTGATCGGGACGCCCGCCCGCTCTAAGACCCGCAATGCGAGGCGGTGGTCGGGGACCCGAACGCCCACGCGCTCGCGGCCGGCAGTGAGAACGTCCGGCACCGACTCGCGTTTGCGACAGAGGACCGTCACGGGGCCGGGGAGGAACGTCGCTAGGAACCGACGCTCACGGTCGGTCGTCCGGACGTACTCGAGTGCCGACGGGACGGAGGGGACGGCCAGTGAGATCGGCTTTTCGAAATCCCGCTCTTTCGCCTCGAAGACGCGTTCGATCGCCGCCGGGTCGGTGGCGTCCGCCCCGAGTCCGTAGACGGTTTCAGTCGGGTAGACGACGAGTTCGCCCTCACCGATCGCCGTCGTCGCTGTCTCGAGATCAGCCATCGTCTTCGGGTCGGCACCTGAGAGTCAAAAGCCTGCCGCGTCGTCAGGACTCGAGTGTGTCCTCGAGGGCGTCGTAGTCGGGGAACTCCGGCCACTCGCTTGCGACCCAAGCGTCCTCGACAGTGAGCGCGGAGTCGAGGACGAAGACGGCGAGACGGGGTTCGCTCACGCCGGCCATCCCGTCTAACTCGTGGGCGACCCCGTAGCGTTCGGCGACCTCGTTGCTCGGGTCCGAAAAGAGCGCGAACGGGAGTTCCTGCTCGTCGAGAAACCCCGAGACGGCGTAGGGCGTCGAGACCGTGACGCCGACGACAGTCCCCTCGTAGTCGTCCCAGCCTCGATCGCGGATCTCGTTCCAGGCGTATTCGGCGAGGAAACTCCCGGTCATGGGGGTGAAGACGACGACGAGACGGGTCCCGTCGGCGAGGTCGGCGAGCGTCCGATCCTCCCAGAACTCCCCGGTCACGAGCGGCCGGGTGAAGTCGGGTGCCGTCCCGCCGACTTCGGGGTGGTCCGTCGGTCCAAGCGAGACCACGTCGAAGTCCATCATCACTCCCCCGCGACGGTCGTCGACTCGCCGACCGACGCCGAACTCCCGGCGTACGTCTCGAGGTATGTGACGATGTTTTCGCTTTCGGCCATCGTCACGCCGGTCCGTTCGTCTTCGATGACGGGGACGGTCCGGACGCCGGCGACGCGTTTGACGACGTTCCGTTTCGAGTGTAACGGTTCGACAAAGCGCGACCGATACTCGAGGTCGAGTTCCTCGAGGACGCGGGTGACACGTTCACAGAACGGACAGCCCTGGAGTCGGTAGAACGTGATCGGTGGATCGTCGGAGCCGGTCATACACGCTCTTGGGAAAGCAGTCGGGTAAGCGTGTCGTCGCCACGTTCGGGGTCAAAAAAGCGCAAAACGTTAATCGACAGGGTGACAACCGTCGGACGATCGATGTTACTGTCTTCGCTCCTCGAGGTTGCGCTGGCGTCCTATGGGGTTCCCGGAACGGGTCTCGAGGTCGCTCAGTCTACGGTGACGGCTCTCGGGGTCTTCGCCGTGGTCGTCCTGATCGCCCTCTCGGGGTTTTTCTCTTCCTCGGAGATCGCCATGTTCTCTCTACCCAAACACCGCGTCGATGGGATGGTCGATGAGGGGGTTCCCGGCTCGACGCTCGTCAGGGAACTCAAGAGCGATCCCCACCGGCTGCTCGTGACGATCCTGGTCGGAAACAACATCGTCAACATCGCGATGTCCTCGATCGCGACCGCGCTTCTCTCGATTTATTTCGGCGGGCTCGTCGGCGTCATCCTCGCGACGTTCGGGATCACCGCGATCGTCTTGCTCTTCGGCGAGAGCGCCCCCAAGTCCTACGCCGTCGAGAACACCGAGTCGTGGGCGGTCCGGATCGCGAAGCCCCTGAAAGCGACCGAGTTCTTCCTGTATCCACTCATCGTCGTCTTCGATCGCCTCACCCGGCGGATCAACAAGCTCACGGGTTCGACGGGCGCGATCGAGACGCCCTACGTCACCCGCGACGAACTCCAGGAGATGCTCGAGTCGGGCGAACGCGAGGGGGTCCTAGAGGAAGAAGAACACGACATGCTCCAGCGGATCTTCCGGTTTAACAACACCATCGTCAAGGAGGTGATGACCCCGCGACTGGACATTACCGGGGTGCCCAAAGACGCCCCGATCGGCGAGGCGATCGAGACCTGTATCCAGAGCGGTCACGCCCGGGTCCCGATCTACGAGGGGAGTCTCGACAACGTCCAGGGCGTCGTCCACATCCGTGATCTCGTCCGGGATCTGAACTACGGCGAGACCGACGACCTCGAGCTCGAGGACCTGATCCAGCCGACCCTCCACGTCCCCGAGTCGAAAAACGTCGACGAACTGCTCGCCGAGATGCGGGAAAACCGGATGCACATGGTGATCGTCATCGACGAGTTCGGCACCACCGAAGGGCTCGTGACGATGGAGGACGTCGTCGAGGAGATCGTCGGCGAGATCTTAGAGGGTGGGGAGGAAGAACCCATCGCGGAGATCGACGACGAGACCGTCCTCGTCCGTGGCGAGGTCAACATCGAGGAGGTAAACGAAGCCTTGGGGATCGAACTCCCGGAAGGCGAGGAGTTCGAGACCATCGCCGGTTTCATCTTCAACCGTGCCGGCCGGCTGGTCGAACAGGGCGAGGAGATCACCTTCGACGGCGTCCGTATCACCGTCGAGGACGTCGACAACACGCGCATCCTGAAAGCCCGGGTGGCGAAAACCGAAGAACGGACCGTGCCCGAGAACGCCGAAGAGTAGGCCCTACCCGTCGACTTCGGTCTCGAGGCCGACGATCCGGCCCTCGGCGAGTGTGAACCGATCGACGAAGCCGAACAGTTCCGTCCCGTCGGCGTCGAACAGCCGCCCCCGGGCGACGACCCGCGTTCCGCCCGCACGGACCTCGAGGTCACGGAGTTCGTGACACGTCTCCGTGTTCGGGCGGCCCTCACGCATGAACGCCACGAACTCCCCACGGCTCTCGAAGGTCCGGTCGGGGCGGTGCTGGACGAACCCGGGTTCGAGAAGCGTCTCGAGGTCGCCGTAGGCCCCGGCGTCGAGGGCGTCGTAGTAGTCCCCGACGAGTTCCCGCGGGTCCGTCATCGGCCACCGAGGTCGTCCGGATCGGAGCGGACGATGGCCCGATCCCCGACGTCTCGAGGGAGTGATACCCGTTCGATCGTTCCGTCGCCTGTGCCGGCGTGAGAGGACGTCGGCACAGCACCCACTTCGAGCATACGCCCTCTTCACAGCCGACTCCCGTATTTCCACCGGCCGACCGACCGTCTTTTGGCGCATCTCACCGTACACGCGGGTGTGTACGTCCACGTCTACTACGAGGGCGACGACGACCCCGAGAAGTGTACGGCCCGTCGCCTCGAGCGCTTCGACAAAGCGGTCCTCCATCGCACGATGGGACAGGTCCCTTACGGCGTCGTACTCAACCCCTACGCCGACCGGGCGCTGTCGCCGGCGGACGTCGAACACGCACTCGAGACGGTCGTCGCCCTCGATTGCTCGTGGGAGTCGGCCGAACGGGCGACGTTCTCGATGCCCGGCGAACACCGTGCGCTCCCGTTTCTGGTCGCCGCGAACCCCGTCAACTACGGCCGGCCGTTCAGGCTGACGACCGTCGAAGCGATCGCCGCCGCCCTCTGGATCCTCGGCGAACCCGAGGGGGCCAAAGCGGTCCTCGAGGCGTTTCGCTGGGGGGAGACCTTCCTCACGCTCAACGAGGAACCGCTTCGTCGGTACGCCGACTGTGCGGACTCGAGTGAGGTCGTCGCCGTCCAGGACGACTACCTGGCCGACGAGGAGGGAGACGGGGACCACAGCGGTTAAATGCGCCAGCGCGTAACTGCCCCGTATGGCCAGTTTCGACGCCGCGGAAAACCGGAACCTCGAGAAGATGATCTGTATGCGCTGTAACGCCCGGAACTCGAAAGACGCGAACCGCTGTCGCAAGTGCGGGTACAAGAACCTCCGCCCCAAGGCCAAGGAAGCACGCAGCGCCTGATACTGCCTGAGAAAAGCCAGAACACTCGATCGCGTCTCACGACGCGCCGCCGGCGGTGGCGGCCGTTCGAGTGTAAACCGTTTTGTCCAGTAGTATGAACGGGCCACCGTTCTCGGAGAACGTATCGAGTGAATACCGTCAGGTCCGATCGGTCGATCGACGTCTCGGACCCCCGTTGTGGCCGTCGTCCGTGACGTATCCTCGAGTGTGACTCTCCCAGTACCACTCACATTCGCCGCGGGCGACGCTGTAAGCTCGATGGAACCGTGTTCCGTTCGGATCGCCACTTCGAGGATTGTGGTGTTACACCCGCTGTGGTTCGTAATATCGTCGCTTTTCACCCGGTGAGAGTGTATCGAGCTATTAACAATCATCCGCTCTGTGCCCCAGTACTCTTGGACACAGATGAGAAGACGCACCTATCTCACGATGGCGACGGCCGGCGTTCTGACGCTCGCCGGTTGTGCCGCAGTCGAGGACGACCAGGAGGAAACCGACCCGGGTGACAACGAAACGGATGACGACGACGAGATCGACGAGATCGACGAGATCGACGATGCCGACACCGGTCCGGAGACGTTCGACGACTTCGAAGACCTGAACGACTGGGAGGCCGTCGCCGGCTCACTCGAGGCCGACACCGAGAACTACTACACCGGCTCACAGTCGGCCCGCCTCGAGATCCACGACGGCGACGACGGGATCATGGCCAACATCGTCCTGGAACTCGAGGAACCGATCGACTGCACGGAGGAGAATCCGGGGCTCGCCGTACAGTCCGAAAACATCGAAGATCCATCGATCCAGCTCTACGACGCCGACGGCGGCCGGGCCGACTTCCACTGTGAGGTCCGCCCCGACATGCCGTTTATGCGCCGGAACTTCGGCTTCGCCGGAGCCAACGGCGAGGGCGTGCCGGATTTCTCGGCGATCGAGGAGATCCAGATCGCGTTCTACGCCGACGAGGAGTCGACGCCCGAGATGTGGGTCGACGACTTACACTTCGTGCCCCGGTCTACCACCGGGGCCGTACTGCTCCAGTTCGACGGCGGGTACGAAACCCATCACACGATCGCACAGCCGGTCCTCGAGGCCTACGACCTGCCTGCGACAGCGTTCGTCCCGACCGGACGGATCTACGAGGACGACGACTGGGAGGAAGACCGGCTCTCGGAGGAACAACTCGAGGAGCTGGCCGACGCCGGCTGGACGATCGCGAGCAACGCCGCCCACGGCTCGGATCTCACGAGCCTCGACGACCGGGACCCCGAAGAGGAGGTCACGTCGGCGATCGAGTGGCTCGAGGACCACGACTACGACGGCGCGGGGTACTTCGCCTACCCACAGGGGATCTACGACGAGTCGACCTACGACATCGTCGCCGAGCACACCGACCTGGCGTTTGCCGGCAGATACGGCGTCCAGGCACAGGCGCTCGATCCACACCTCTGTTCGCGCGTCGTCAACCCGTCGTTCGGCGATGCGACCGAGGTCCTCGACCGAACCGCGGAGTTCGGCGGCGTGACGTCTCTCGCGTACTACCGTCTGGAGGACGACGACGTTCAGGACGCGTTCGCCGACTCGATGGAGTATTTAAACGATCTCCGCGAGGAGGGCGACCTCGAGGTGATCACACCCCAGGAGTTCGAAGACGAGTACGTCTACTGACGGAGGAACATCCCCGCGGGTTTTCGCCCGTCTATTTCCCGTCGGGATCGTTCGCGGAGCTACCCGTCGGGATCGTTCGCGGAGCTACCCGTCGGGATACTTCGGCTCCCGTTTTTCGGCCCGCTCGAGGGCCGTCCGGACGACGTCCCGGACGTCCCCGTGGAAGACGCCGCCGTGACCGGCGTACAGCTCCTCGACGCTCTCGGGGAGACGCTCGAGTAACTCCTCGATGCTCTCTATGAGCCGTTCGCGCGACTGGCCGGCCATGTCGGTTCGGCCGAAGCTCCCGTAGTCGAAGGCACCGTCGTCGTGGACCACGACGTCGCCGGAAAACAGCGTCGACTGGGAGACAAGCGAGACGTGGTCGTCGGCGTGCCCCGGCGTGTAGACGACCTCGAAGGAGTCGTCGCCGATCGTGACGGTGTCGCCGTCCTCGAGTTCGTGGGTTCGCAGGGGATGGTCGTCGTAGGCGTAGACGTCGGGGTCGAACGCCTCACAGACGGCCTCGAGAGCCCCGACGTGGTCGCCGTGTTGATGGGTGAGCACGACGGCCTCGAGGTCGTCGGCGTGCTCGGTGATGGCATCGACGATGCCGTCCATCGCACCCGCGTCGACCAGCGTCGTTCGCTCGCCGACGGCGAGGTACACGTTCGCCGTGAACGTCTCCGCGTCTTCGGTGACGTGGTGGACTTCCATATACGGGGCCTCGAGTGCCTGGGGCAAAACGATGGCGTTGAGGATTTAGGACTCGGGAAGCTCGAAGACCGACTCCGTCTCCCCCTCGGCTTCGATGACGACGTTTGGCCCCTCATAGCGGGCGGTGACGTCGACGTCCTCGTCATCCGCCGTGGCACTCGCGGCGTTTGCGAGCTGTACAATCCCCGTCCGCCGTGCGTCGTCGTCGGAGCTGTAGGTGAGAAACAGCCGTAACACCGTCCTCCCGGCCTCGAGGTCGACGTCTCCGCCGACGGCGACACCGCGAACCTCCTCGACCCACTGCTCGAGAAACGCACTCGCCCCGGCGCCGAACCCGCCGGCGAACCCGAGGGCGAACTGGTATGCGGCCGTCGCCAGCGTGACCGCCGCCGGATCGAGCATGGCCCCGAACAGGAACGTCGGGTCCGACCCGAACTGGGTGCGGATCGACTCGTAGCTCCTGTCGTCTTCGAGGAGATCGGGGCTTCCCATCCCGCCGTCTTCTGCCGAGATCATCGTCTCGACGCCGTCTATCGATCCGACGTCGGCTTCCGGTGCCATCACCACACTAGTGACGACCGCGCCGTCGTCGGTTCCGACGGCGACGTGTTCGGGCTGTCCCGGCGTCTCCGGCAGTTCCGGTGCTGAGGAGGGTTCGCCGGTCGCTGAATCCGACACGGCCGGCGTCTCGAGGGGGTCACCGTCGGGGAGTGGTGACTCCCACAGCCTGTACCCGTTTGGCTGCCTCTCCAGTTGTTCGATCGTGTCGGACTCCGCCGCGACGTCCTCGATGACGTCTCTCTCGAACGAGCCGGCAGTTGCGATCGAGAGTTGGCTGGTCGGAACGCCGTTGTGACCCGAGATACTGGCCGATCCGACGGCGGCAAACCGCGTTAACTCGGCGGGGTCGAACGACGAACCCGTGGGCGTGGTGACTTCCTCCGGCGGGGTGTCGTACTCCCGTTGGAGCTCGTAGAAGGTCTCGTAATCGACGAGTGCGAAGTACTTGTTGCGTGCTGCGGTCAGTTCCGCGGGATCGTACACCCAGCTCCCGCTGGTCGCTCCTCTGTACCCTTCGATACCGACCGCGCCGACTGCGGCCCCGCCGCCCAGTTTGAGCAGTTCGCGTCTCCCGAGATCCATCACGGTGTATGAAACTAACCGAGCTATATTATTCTTGGGTGCTGAAAAGTCAGCAAAACTATATATTAGCTTCGAGCCACGCGTCGGTAGCCGGTCACCGTCGTCTTGTCACCGATGGCCACGGTGTTCGATATCGAGACCCCCTGAAGCGGTATATACTTCGCCGACACTAGATGTACGTATGTACGAAGCGGCCGTCGATGCGGGTATCGGGCTCGTCGCTACCTATGGGCTCGTCGTCCTGTTCGCCGTATTCGTCCTCGAGGGTGCCCTCGTCGGAAAGCTCATTCCGACGCGGACGCTCTTCGTGGCGACGGTGTTGGCCGTCGGAAGCGACGCGTTCGGTCTGGCCTCGGTCGCCGCTGTCGCCGTCGCCGGGGCGACGCTCGGCCAGTTGGTACTTTTCGGAGTGGTTCGTCGGACCGACGTCACCCTCGAATCGCTTCCCGGAGTGAGTGTCGGGAGTGAAGGCGGTCGCCTCACGGGATGGTTCGACCGCTGGGGGATGGTGGCGATCGCGCTATCGAACGCGCTGCCGGTCGCGCGCGGATCGCTCACGGTTCCGGCCGCGATGTCCGACGGGAACGCATTGCGGTTTTCGGCCTCGTCGATGCTCGGCTCGTCGGTGTACGCCAGCGGATTGGTGGCTGTTGGCGCCGGTCTGGACACGGTTGTTGGGATTCTTTGATCGGCGTAATCTCTGTCCCGCTGTGATCGGCGTGTTCGCGTGCAGATCGCCGTACGGCTTCCTGTCCATCGAATCTCGTCCGGAGAAATCCGCCAGGCCGCCTCACGGATTCTGAACGATACCGTCGAGCAAGCTACAAATCAAGATGTGAAACGCCGTGAAGAGTGGTACGAGATCTCCGGCGCAACGGGGATCGACTCGGGACCACTCTCGAAGTACCTCCAGACACTTTGCCGACTCAGGCTCACCGACCGAGACGTACCAGTCACGGCCTCGGGGAAGAAATCAAAGCGGTCGCGGTACCGCGTTGCGGACGGGTTCCTTCGGTTCTGGTTTCGGTACGTCGAGCCGAATCGATCCAGTATCGAGGACACCGGAGATCGTGTACGACGGGACGATCCGGCCGGACCTCCCAACGCACGTCGCAACCACGTTCGAAGACGTGTGCCAAAAAGCCGTCTGGGAAGGGATTCGACGCGGTACGTTCGACCCGTACTCGGAGGTCGGTCGCTGGTGGTACGGGGAGGAAGAGATCGACATCGTCGGGCTGGCACCGAACGACAACCGAGTCCTCCTCGTCGAGTGTGAGTGGACGACAGATTCAGTTGGGGAAGACCTCGTCGAGAATCTACGAGCGAAGTCCGAGAACGTCCGCTGGGGACCGGCTGACCGGGACGAACGGGTGCTTCCAGAAAACGTTGAGGTAAAACGAATGGGCGACTAATATAAACTGATTAATCCAGGGGCACAATATCCCTATTTGAATCCGACCCTCAGCCGAACTGCTTCGGCTCTTGGACCTAACCACATGAACACGAAACCGCAGTTTGGCAGCGACATTGAACGACAACATGATCGGTTTGAAACTGACAGCTACGGGGAGATCTACATCGTTGGAGACGTCCATGGAAGCCGAAAAATTCTCCAACGGCTCCTCACCGAACTCGAATTAGCGGGCGACGATCTCGTTGTCTTCGTCGGGGACCTCGTCCGAAAGGGGCCAGACAGTGCTGGTGTTATCGACCTCGTCCGTGAGGATTCGCGTCTCGTCAGCGTCCGTGGAAACAACGAGCAGAAGATCGTACGCGGCGACAAGAATCCAGATTGGCTCCGCGAGAGCGACCGCGAGTACTTCGAATCGCTTCCAGTGGCCATCTCGTTCGACGACGTGCTCGTCGTCCACGGTGGCATCGATCCCCAACGGCCGCTGATAGACCACACCGTCGAAGAGTTGTTAACCATGCGTTCCCCGCACGGCGATGGGTACGACGGACCGTTCTGGTACGACGACTACGACGGACCCTACCGCGTCTTCTTCGGCCACACAGTTCATCACCACCCGGTGGAACGAGAACACGCCGTCGGCCTCGACACTGGCTGTGTCTACGGTGGAACGCTCACCGCGTACGACTACCGGAACGACGAGTTTCTCACCGTAGAGGCGAAGACTCATCAAGAGCGCGCCAGTTCGAAAATTGTCGATCCAGCCTGAGCGACGCCATTCTCGGCTCTGCACGTATATAGCTAAGTACGGCAGGGAGCCTGAAACATCTGTTTTCAATTGTCTCGGAAGACGATCAATTGCTCTGTGCCCCTGTTGCAGCCGTCGTTTCCGCCGGTGCCCGCACCAGATTGGTGATCTCAACTGAAAGTGTCAGTAAAACGTTACCAGAAACCTTGGTCATCAGCGGTTCTGTACGCCTCAGAAGGCGTCTATATATAAACGTGTAGAGGCGACTAATACATAGTTTTAATGGACTCTATTTCATGTATGAGAGTACGATCAGGTCGGAACGGAGCGATTCCGAACGACCTTCGGAGGCGGCCTCGCCGCCACTAATGAGACAATCTCCGAAACACCAACTCGGTAAACACGAACGCAGAAACGTTCGCCTCACGCCTGTTGGTCGAGCAAGCCCAAAGGTAACTCCGAGTCCATCGAAGTGTCACCGACTCCCTACTGGCACAAACAACAGATGGGAGTCGAGGACGTGGAGGATAGGAGTAACGGCGGTTTGGCACCGTCCTCAGAATTCAGAGATTTCTGATGGGCCGTCCGAGAACTCTGTTCTCGTGAACGCCAGTCAGCCGCTGACCACGGTGGCTGGGTTAAATGCGTTCCCGCTACGTGGCAGAGTATGGTTGCAAACCTGAAAATCCTACCGCTCGGGATCCCTGCGTCTTCAGGTACAGGAGGATGTCAAAACCAATAGGTACGACACGGCAGCAAGTGTGAGCCCACTTATGACCGATACATCACAAACCGACTCATCGGAGTCTGACCCGGCCGATACATCACAGCCTGATGACCAAGGGACCGCGGAGAACACAAGCACCAGCGACACTATCGCCGAGCAGTCTGGATCCGTAGTAGATACTGACACCACCTCAACGACCCAATCGGCCGACGCTCTCGATCTGTCGAGGCCCGAGTACTATCTAAATCGGGAGCTGAGCGAACTCGAGTTCCACCGACGGGTGCTTCATGAGGCTCAAGATGAGCGCAACCCCTTGTTGGAACGTGTCCGGTTTCTAGCCATCGTCACGAGAAACATCGACGAATTCGTCCGCAAACGCATCGGTGGTCTCAAACAACAGATCGAGGCAGGGGTGACCGATCAGTCCCCGGACGGCCGGACGCCAAATGAACAGTGGGTCGAAGCTCTCGAGACGACGCGGGAATTGCTCGAACACCAAACGGCGTGTTATCACGACGAGGTCCGTCCTGCGCTTGCCGCTGAAGACATCCGGATCGCCGAGTATGATGACTTGGCGGTCGAGACACAGCAGCGGCTTCGTGAGTACTTTGAGACGTCGCTGATGCCGATTCTCACGCCGCTCACGTTTGACCCCAGTCATCCGTTTCCATTCATTTCAAATCAGAGCCTCTCGCTTGCGGTATTAACACGGTCGGAAAAAGAGCGCGTACCGAAGTTCTCGCGGGTGAAGATTCCGGAGACACGACCGCGGTTGATACCAGTCGAGGAAGGAAGCCAGTATCTCCCGCTTGAGCGGCTTGTGGCTGCGAACTTGGACCTCCTGTTTCCGGGCGTTGAGATCGTCGACCACGCCGCTTTCCGGGTGACCCGAAACGCCGAAGTCGGCCGGAGTGAGGAGGTCGCAGAGGACCTCATCGAGACGATCGAGGACGTACTTCGTGAACGGGAGTTCGCTATGGCGGTCCGGCTTGAGATCGAATCCGGGATGCCAGAACTCGCCCGAGAGATCCTCATCGAACAGCTCGATCTCGACACCCGAGAGGTGTTTGAACTCGACGGCCCGCTAGATTTCAGCGACTTCTCGACGCTTGTCGACCTCGACCGACCCTCGCTCAAACCGGAACCGTGGACACCCCAGCCACATCCGCGATTCGAGCCACTTGAGACGACTGCAACCGACACCCTATTTGCCGAAATTCGACGAGAGGATATCCTCCTTCATCACCCATATCACAGCTTCACCGATACGGTCCAGCGCTTCCTCGACGCGGCGGCGGTCGATCCGTCCGTCCACGCGCTCAAGATCACGATCTACCGAACAGCGACGGACTCGAAGGTGATCGACAGCCTCATTCAGGCCGCGAAGAACGGCAAGCAGGTCGTGGTGATGGTCGAGTTGAAAGCTCGCTTCGACGAACGCAACAACATTGAGTGGGCCGAAAAACTCGAGGACGAGGGGATCCACGTCACGTACGGGACGCTGGATCTCAAAACCCACACGAAGACGGCGCTCGTTGTCCGCGAGGAGGCGACCGGGATGTCGCTGTATTCACACATCGGAACAGGAAATTATCACTCGGAAACAGCGAAAGGCTACACCGACTTGGGCTTGCTCACCGCCGATCCGTCCATTGGCCAGGACCTCCTGCGTGTGTTCAATTCATTCACCGGCCATTCGGATAAAAGCGTCTACGAGAAACTGCTCATCGCCCCCGATAATCTGCGCGACAGCATAATCGCGTTGATTCGACAAGAGGCGGCGATCGCCAGCGAGGGGGGTTCGGGACAGATCATCGCGAAGATGAATAGGCTCGAAGACCCGGAGATCATCGGGGAGCTCTACCGGGCCTCGCGTGCTGGGGTGGAGATCGATCTTCTCGTCAGGGGTATCTGCCGGCTGCGTCCCGGCGTTGAGGGCCTCAGCGAGAATATCCGCGTTTCGAGTATCGTCGGCCGATTCCTCGAACACTCCCGCATCTTCCGGTTTCGAAGTGGCGGCGACTGGCAGTGTTTCATCGGCTCGGCCGACTGGATGACACGTAACCTCGATAGCCGAGTAGAGGTGGTCGCGCCGGTGGAGAATCCGTCGATTTGCAACTACCTTCGTGAGATCACCGAAGTAGGGCTGGCTGACGACCGACGCCGCTGGAAGATGCAAGCCGATGGTAGCTACGTCCAATGTCGCCCCGGTGACAAGCCAGTCCGGAGTCTTCAACAGGCGTTTATCGACCGTGTCGTAAAGTGACATACTTATGGGGATGGCAGCCCACAGTCCGACATGACACGAGCGGCAACCGAGTGCAACTGTGAGGGGTGCTGGGAGACATGACCGACCATCCGGTTTTGCCGGCCGACGAGTCCGTTCTCTCGACCGTCGACGAGGACGAACTATACAAAGACAGTGGGAAGATCAGGAACAAGTACTACGAACAGGAACTGGAGCGGTTACAGGAGGAGCTCGTCAGACTCCAGATGTGGATTAAACAGCAGGGGCTTCGGGTCGTCGTCTGTTTCGACGGGCGCGATGCAGCCGGCAAGGGGGGGACGATCCACCGGATCACCCGGCGGACGAGTTCTCGCGTCGTGAAAGTCGTCGCGCTGGGGAAACCGACCGAACGTGAACAAAGCCAGTGGCACTTCCAGCGATACGTCGAACACCTCCCTGCGGCCGGCGAGATGGTGCTGTTTGACCGCAGTTGGTACAATCGAGCCGGTGTCGAGCGGGTGATGGGGTTCTGCACCGACGAGGAGTATGAGGAGTTTCTCCGGTCGGCTCCCGAGTTCGAGCGGATGTTGATGCGCTCGGGGATCATCCTGATCAAGTACTGGTTCTCCATCAGCGACGACGAGCAGGAGAGCCGGTTTCAAAAGCGCAGTAACGACCCGAAACGTCGCTGGAAGCTCAGCGATCTCGATCTCGAAGCCCGGAAACGGTGGGTGGAGTATTCGCGGGCGAAAGATGAGATGTTCAAACACACGGATACGGCGGACTCGCCATGGTATGTCATCGATGCAGACATCAAAAAGCATGCACGACTCAACTGCATCAGCCACCTACTCTCACAGATTGATTACGAGGATATCATGCCAGAACCCACGGAACTGCCTCCACGACAGGAGGACCCCGGCTATGACCGTCCACCGATCGACGGTCAAAATTGGGTCCCGGCGCTATACGGTTCGAACCCGACCGGCGTCGACCGGTTCTGATACTGGCGGGCAACAGTCAGTGAACACTCGATCGCGTCTCACGGCGCGCCGCCGGCGGTGGCGGCCGTTCGAGTGCGATCGAGTGTAAACCGTTTTGTCCAGTAGTATGAGTCACCGATCGGTCGCCTGTGCGATGCCGTCGCGAACAACGGCGAGGACACTGGCGGTCGAAAGCGGAACGGAATCTTGCCCACGGACCGGGCGAAATGCGCCGATTGGCGAGTGCGCTCGAACTCTCCGATTCGGTTCGCGACCAGGCGTGTCAGCTCTTCCGGAGCGCCCAGAACGAGGATTTGCTTCGTGGCCATCGCCGCAGCCAGCGTCTACGGGGTCTACCGGTGCAACGGTCTCTTGTGGGTAGTGAACGATGTCAGCGAGATGGGCCGCGTCGCGGAGTCACGGGTCATAGCGATAGCAGCACGGAAGCCCACCCTTTGGTCGCGTCGGAAAAACGTTCAGAACCAGCGGAACTGTTGTTGAAACAACTGCCTTCCGCACGATCAGTGATTTTCGCAAGGACCGCCGCGAGGAGGATGATGCCGCCTCCCAGCATCTGAACCGCCTTCCACCGAAGGACGAATCACGCTTCATCTGAATATCTGAACCAAGATAAATTATTTGAACGGGGCGGTCCAAGAGCCAGTCGAATGGCTGAATCGAACCCAGGAACGTGGACGGAGACAACGAGCGGGCGGGAGCGCGTCCGGCACGTCGTGGAGTTGCTGGACGAAGCAACGCCGGTGCAAGAAATCGCGGACCGGGCCGAAGTTTCTCGCGCAACGGCCGACGATGAACTCCAGCGACTGGAGAGCGATGACTGGGTCACAGAAACGACTGTCGACGGGACGAAAGCGTACGATCTGAATCCCGTGCGGATGCTCTTCGACGAAGTGACTGACCTGATCGAGGCACATTCGCGTGACGAACTTGAAAGCCGGCTCACGGAACTGAAGAAAGAACAGGAAGAGTTAGCTGCGGCGTACGACGTCGGTTCACTCGATGAGTTCCGGGAGCAACTCGCTGACAAGGATCTCTCGGCTGCGGAGCTTCGCGACCGTCGCAACGTGATTGCCACCTGGGAAGCGATCAACACGGAACTCGGGCTCGTAAAACACGCCCTCCAACTGTATGATGACGTCACCGAACTATCGTCACCGCGGACTGACTCTCCCTCGACACTCGCCTGATGGTCGTCTTCCTCGCAAACCGGGCGAACTTGCAGAACAAGCGGCTCCACGACCGCATCCAGAACCGGCTCAGCGGCACGTTCGAGAACGTTCGACGACGGCGTGCTGAACCGCGTGAAGCTGGCCCGTATCGGGTCGTTGCAGACGTGAACCCGCGGCAGTTCCTTGATGACGACGAGTACCCAGTGACGGCCGCGCGCGTCGAGATCGGATTTCAACTGCAGACCGAGGAGCCACACGAGTACTACTGGTTCAACTGGATCGAGCCAGAGCGAAATCTGCTGGTGGGCTGGCACCAGGACGACACGCACGACGATCTCGGCCCAGTTCATCTGCAGGTCAACGACGGCGCGACATCCGTCGCGCACGAACCAGCGGAGTTCATCGACTCTCATCCGCTGGACGTCGTCGAGCGCAGACTCAACTCGCTTCGAGACGCGATCCTCGCTGTCGAGTGGGAGCAGGGACGACCCGTCGGAGTTGATTCCGCTGCCACGGTGAGTGAGTAGGTCCGTATTTCGCTGAGTTCTGAGCGACATCAAAGGTCGAGTGATTACTCGTGTACCGGAGTATGCACACAGGTACGTACTCGAGATCCTTCGTGCAGTACCACCTATGTGGATCGAGGTGCGACGACAGTCCCAGCTCGCGGTCGGTGGGTTGATTCAGAGAAACCCCGGAAAATCGCCCGCGCAGAACCGCAAGCATTTGAACTCTGAGTCAGATGCCGCCTCCCGGATTTGAACCGGGGACAGCTCGATCTTCAGTCGAGTGCTCTCCCAGTCTGAGCTAAGGCGGCTTACACCCGCTACTCCGTCGATGGTACAAAAAAGGATTTCGAAACTGGTTCGCCGTTGGCCCACCCTCGAGTAACGGACGCCAACATCGACCCGGGCGGTGAATCAATTGGTCGTTAGTGGCTCCCGGTGTCCGTTCAAACGTACCAAAACGTTGGCTATGGTGTGTTTGATTTGCGGATATTCAAGACACCCTTTTGCGGCCAGGAGGGTAAACACCTGTTATGGCGTCCCTTACCAACAGTCAGCATGGGGAGGAACTAACGGCCGATACGATCCTCGAACTACTCGCGAACCGACGCCGCCGGTATCTCCTCTATGCACTCAGGGACAGAGACGAACCCATCGAACTCTCGAAACTGGCCGAAACTGTCGCCGGCTGGGAACACGACGTGCCGCCCGAGGACGTGGAGAAAAACGAGTACAAGAGCGTATACGTCTCATCCGTGCAGTGTCACGTCCCGAAGCTTGCGGATGCAGGTGTCGTCGACCACGACGAGAATAACCACACGGTAATCCTCTCGGAGAACTTCGAACAGCTCCGGCCGTACCTCCAGCTCGTGATGCTCGACGAACCCAAAAACTCCACGCTCGGTAACGAACTGCAACCCGACTCCGGAGAGGGGTTCATCACCCAGATCCGTGAGAACGTCGCACGTCTCAAGCCCTAACTACTGGCCTCATCCGCGTGGCTCCTGGGGACCCATCGTACGAACCGCCTGCCGGCGTCTTTTCGGTCCGTCGCGGTCGTCTTCGATCGACCGAAAGCGCTTTCGAAGCGTCTGGAGGTCGGAAAACAGGGTGAGAGGAGTAAGCCCCCTTCTGTTGTCGGCATTCGGCTGAGCGTCCACGCCGTCCGCGGGAACCCGCGGGGTGTTCGGGCTACCAGCGACGTGGACTTGCACCGGTGAGGGTTCGCCGTTCCATCGATCCTCGGCCGTCGGCGGTCGGTCGCGTCGAGGTTCGCGGTTCGGACGTCCGAACCGCGTACGCGACCCGTGGCCATTGAACCACGTGAGACCGTCTGCCGTCGGCGGGTTCACTTCCCTTCCTTGCGGTCGGGGTCGCGCGCCTCATCCGTCGGGCCGAGACGTGTCGTTTCTGTTCCAGAGCCAGCGGTCTCCCACTCCGGACTTGCGTCCGGTCACCCGCCCGAACGGTGGGGGGACTTTCCTCGCGAACGCGGGTGGACCTCGAGGATCCGTCCCGCGCCTACGGACCGCCGTTGCCGGCTGGTCCGCCGCGGCGGCCGGGCTCTCTCTCCCGGGAGAAAGTAGGGCCCTCGACCGAATAAGTGGCCCGGTCGACCGGGGCCGGAGAATGAAAGCTCTTTAGGCCGATAACGACCATGGACATCTATATGTCCCAGCGACAGGGCGTCGACCTTTCCTACGAAGACGGGGTGCGGGCCGTCGAACTCGCACGCGAGTCCGTCGAATCCTACGTACGTCACGGACAACGAGAACAACCGGGGAGCATGCGCGATAGCTTCTACGAGCGCACGGGTGCGTTCGTCCGCCTGCAGTCTACCTGTGGACGGGGGAGCTTGCGAGGGTGTGCCGGTGGCTACCAGTCCGGCGACCAGCTCGGCCACGTCATCGTCGACTCGGCGATCCAGGCCGCAAGCGACAGCTCCTGTGGTTCGGAGGTCACACCCTCGGAACTCCCGAACCTCACCGTCTCGGTGTGTACCGTTCGGAACGTCCTCTTGACCGACGACCCACTCGCCGACCTCGAGGTCGGTACCCACGGCGTCGCCGTCGACGGCGGCGGAGCGAGTGGGTGGCTCTATCCGACGGTTCCCGTCGAGAACGGCTGGAGCGATCGGGAGTATCTCGACCGTGTCTGTCGGAAAGCCCGGCTCCCGCCGACGGCCTGGCAAGACGACGACGTCATCGTCACACTCTTCGAGGGGCAGGTGTTCCGCGAGCGCGAGACCGACGGCACCGTCGAGCAGGTCTGATCTCCCCAGAGGTCGAGAACGCCGCGGGCAGGTTCTCGACCGCGTACGTTCCGACCGTGTAGGTCACGCCCGTCCCGTCGTCGTTCACCGGGTGGACTCGCCGAACCCGATCGCTCGAGCGTCCGCCAGACACCGCCCGGTCGCGGCCTCGAGGTCGTCCTCCCGGAGCAGTTCGCCGTCACGGACGAGTGGCTGGAGCAGCGACTCACCGTCCCCATCGCCGGCGAGGGTGACGTGGTGGCCGCCGTCTTCAGTCCGATAAACGTCCTTTCGACCGGCGAGTTTCCCGCGTTTGGAGACGGGAACGCCCTCCATTTCGACGATGTCGAGGCTGAAGTCGACGGGGTCGTCGTCGGTGACGTAACTCCCGACGCCGAAGCCGTCGGCGACGTCCCGAAGCTCGCGGATCTGAGTGGGGGTGA
>LFFM01001091.1_pt1 | contig 19277 bp, 20 predicted proteins | sample 643131 | NCBI WGS metagenome assembly LFFM01 (sample SAMN03777445, study PRJNA286221) | soda lake metagenome | biome: soda lake; feature: Kulunda steppe; material: water; isolation source: sample Tc-Br brine of Tanatar trona crystallizer | place: Russia: Kulunda steppe | collected 2011-07
AGTCACCGGCAAGCGTCCGGGCACGGGGAATAACGTTTCCCACGCCAACAACAAGACGCGCCGGCGTTTCCTGCCCAATCTTCACGACCACCGGTACTGGGTGGAGAGTGAAAACCGTTGGGTGCGTCTGCGGATCTCCGCGAAGGGGATGCGCATCATCGATAAACGCGGCATTGACGCGGTGCTCGCCGACATGCGGGCCCGTGGGGAGAGGGTCTAATGGCCGGCAAGAGCGCACGTGAGAAGATCAAGCTGGTCTCCAGCGCGGGGACGGGGCACTTCTACACCACCGACAAAAACAAGCGGAACACCCCGCACAAGCTTGAGATGAAAAAGTACGACCCGGTGGTGCGCAAGCACGTCACCTACCGCGAGACCAAGCTCAAGTAACACCGCCGCGGGCACGTTACCCCGCGGTCGAAGGGCCCGGTGCGCCGCAGGCGTCCGGGCCCTTGTCGTTGGGGGTTACGGTGTGTAGCGGTTGAAGACCCGCGTCTGCCCCTGCTCGTTGAAGGCCACCACGTCGTAGGCGTCGTCCGGTTGGTTGGGCATCTCCATGCCGGGAGACCCGATGGGCATCCCGGGGACCGAGAGTCCGGCGATGTCCAATTCCTCCTCAAGCAGGCGTTCGATGTCCGCCGCCGGCACATGGCCCTCGATGGCGTAGCCGTCAATCACACCCACGTGGCAGGAGACCAGCTCCGGCGTGATGCCGTGGTCCCGGCGGACCTGGTTGATCTCCTGCTGATTCGTCTCGACCGACTCGACGGTGAAGCCGTTCTCCCGCAGGTGGTCCTCCCAATAGGTGCAGCAGTCGCAGGTCGGCGTCTTGTAGACGGTGATTGCGGTGGCATCACCATTCGTCGCCATTGCGCTCCAGGTCAGGCCGGCTGCGCCGGCGATGCCGGCAAGACCCGTGATTCCCATCCACTTCCATCGTTGTTTCATGGCGGCTACTCCCAGCGATTAGCTGTGCTCCAGGTGCAGATTACCGTGACGGTCCCGCCGGACGCACCATTCCGGGGCGATCCACGTGGTCGATACAGGGTCGACCACCAGCGCCGGACCAGGTTCCCGCTTGTCCGGGGAGAGGGCGAAACGCTGCCAGACGGGCACCGGCTCGGCGTGGCCGGCAACGCTCACGTGGCTGTCGGGCTCAGCGGAGCCTTCGGGATATTCCGGCAGGCTGACAGGTGGCCGCGGCCCTTGTATGGCGACCCGCAGGGTAACCAGCTCCAAGGACTCGTCCAGGCGGTGCCCATAGCGCGCTTCGTGAGCGTGGTGGAAGGCCTCGGCTCCCGCCTGCAGGTCTTCTGCCCAAGGCACGGTCAGCGTGAACGCCTGGCCCTGGTAGCGGACGTCCAGGTGCCGCTGCTCGGATAGCTGATCGCCGCTGATGCCCTCGCGGCTGAGTTCCTGCCGTGCCTCCGCGGCGAGTGCGTCGAGCTCGGCGTTGAGAGCGGCCGGCTGGACCTGATCCCAGGGGCGCACCACCGTGCGGGAACGCTGGCGTCCCTGCGGCGCGGCGAGCATGCCGAGTGCCGAGAGTACGCCCGCGTGGATCGGCACTAGGGCGTGCGTCATGCCGAGCTCCGTGGCCAGGGCGCAGACGTGCAGGCCGCCGGCGCCGCCAAAGGGCAAAAGCGTGAAGTCCCGCGGGTCGAGACCCCGTTCCACGCTGATCACGCGCAGGGCTCGAGCCATATGTTCGTTGGCCAGGCGCAGAACACCGGCGGCCGCCTCTTCGGCATCGACGCCGAGCTGCTCGCCGAGGCGCTGCAGCGCCTGGCGGGCAGCCTGCAGGTCGAGCTCCATGCCGCCACCGAGGAACTGCCCCGGCGGCAGTCGCCCCAGTACGCAGTGGGCATCGGTGACCGTGGCCGCGCTGCCGCCACGCCCGTAGCAGGCCGGACCTGGGTGAGCACCAGCCGACTCCGGGCCGACCTGGAGCACCCCACCGGCGTCGGTCTGTGCGATGGAGCCGCCGCCGGCACCGATCGTGTGCATATCCACCATGGGCAGTCCGACCGGGTACCGGCCCATGCGCCCCTCGGTGGTGAGCTGGGGCTCGCCGTCGATGACGGCCACGTCGGTGGACGTGCCGCCCATGTCGAAGCTCAGCAGGCGCCGGGTGCCGGCGTGCTCGCCGACGAACCGTCCGCCGATGAGCCCGCCAGCGGGCCCGGAGAGCAAAAGCCGGGCGGCGTGGCGCCCCGCTTGTTCGGCATCCAGCCGCTCGCCCGAGCTTTGCAGGATGGCGATCTCGGCCTGGGGCAGGCCAGCCTGCAGCCGCTGTAGATAGCCGTCCATGCGCGGACCGACGTAGGCGTTGAGCCAAGTGGTGATACCCCGCTCGTACTCGCGGTACTCGGGCAGTACCGCCGAGGAGCGGCTGATAAAGATCCCCTCCGGGATAACTGCGGCAACCTGCTTTTCATGCTCCGGGTTGAGGAAGGAGAAGAGCAGATTGATGGCCACAGCCGTCGGTGGGTCGGCCTGCAAGTGCTCGCGCAGCGCCTGCAGGTCGGCGGTAGGGATGGGCTCGACGACGCGCCCGTCAGCACCGATCCGCCCGCCAACTTCGAGGCAGCGTTCCTTCGGGACCGGCGGAGTGACCGGCTGCGGGTCAAGCTCGTAGAGGCTGTCGCGGTTTTGCCGCGCGAGGGTCAGGAGATCGCCGAAGCCTCGGTTGGTCACCAGGGCGCAGTCGACGCCCTTGCCCTCGAGGACGGCATTGGTGGCGACCGTGGAGCCGTGGACAAGGTAAAGGGGCCGGTCGGCGGCGCCGAGCTCGTGCACCCCCTGAAGGATGGCGCGCTCCGGTTCGTCGGGTGTCGACAGGACCTTGTGGGTCCGAAGCCCGCCAGGCTCGAGGAGGGCGAAGTCGGTGAAGGTGCCACCGGTATCCACGCCCAGCCAAGCCGGGAGCGCGTCGGTGCTGGACGGATCTTCGCTCATGGTTCGATTATACCCACACCGCTGGGGCCCCCCTGAACCGATCGATGGAGGAGAGCGTACGTGCCCGAGTTGCCGGAGGTCGAGACGACAAGGCGCGGCCTGGCCCCCTGGATGGAGGGGCGGGTGCTCGTCGGTGCCGAGGTGCGGGAGCCGCGCCTGCGCTACCCGGTGCCGGTGGACCTGGACCGCCGCGTCGCCGGATCCCGCATCCAGGCCCTGCGCCGCCGGGGCAAGTATCTGATTGTGGCGTTGTCTTCCGGGTGGCTGCTGGTGCATCTGGGGATGTCCGGCAGCCTGCGCCTGGTGCCTGCCGATCGGGCGCCCGGGGATCACGACCACATCGATCTGCTGCTCGATAGCGGCCAGGCAGCGCGCCTGACGGATCCCCGGCGCTTTGGCAGCGTCCTGTGGGGGGAAGGTGACCCCCTTGCCCATCGGCTCCTGGCCCGGCTGGGGCCTGAGCCCCTGGGCGAGGCGTTCAGCGGCGATCTGCTCTATCGCCGCTCCAGGGGGCGGCGGGCTGCGGTCAAGGCGTTCCTGATGGATGCCGGCGTCGTGGTCGGAGTGGGCAACATCTACGCCAATGAGGCGCTCTATCGGGCCGGGATCCGCCCCGACCGGCCGGCGGGCCGCGTGGGGCTTGGCCGCTATCGGCGCTTGGCGGATGCGGTCCGGGAGGTGTTGCAGGAAGCGCTGGAGGCCGGCGGGACGACTCTGCGCGACTTCACCGGCGGCGACGGCCGGCCCGGCTACTTTGCGGTGACACTGGCGGTCTACGGCGGCGGTGCATGCCCGGGCTGCCAGCGCACGCTGCGTGCGGTTCGCCTGGCTCAGCGGAGCACATGGTACTGCCCGGGCTGCCAGCGCTAGGCAGGTTCAAGCGGCTTCGTGCGAGAGCCAGAGGCCGAAGGCGAAGAGCGACATGAAGATCAGCACGAGCGCCACGTCCCGCAGCATGTGGAAGAGGTCGTGGAGTTTCGGTACCGGCGAGCGCACACCGTAGTCCTTGGGGTCGAGGGTATCCGCATCGGCCTTGGTGACGATCTCGTGGGCGAAGTCCCGGGCCCAAGGGGGGATCGTGTCCTGGTCGCGGATGTAGATTCCGAAGAGTCGGTCCAAGTGCTCACGCTGGGCGATCTGTCCGAACTGATGCCAGTAGGCCAGGGCGAAGAAGTCGTACTCGGAGATATCGAGCAGCTGTGCCGCCCGGGCCAGGCTGTTGTCGCGCACGACCGGTTCAAACCAGGACCAACCCATGGTGACCTCCTAAGGGACGCGTCGGACGCGCTGGCGGAGGGCCTCGGCCACATCGGGGTGGACGAAGCGGGAGACGTCGCCGCCGAGTGCCGCCACCTCACGGACCAGGCTGGAGGAGATGAACGCGTACTGCTCGGCCGGCGTAAGGAAGACGGTCTCCACATCGGCGCGGAGCTGGCGGTTCATGCTCGCCAGCTGGAACTCATATTCGAAGTCGGAGACTGCGCGCAGGCCGCGGACGATTACCTGCGCCTGGTGGTGCGCGACAAAGTCCACCAGCAGGCTCGAGAACGCCTCCACCTGGACGTTCGGTGCGCCGTTGAGCGCCTGCCGGGCCAGGGCAAGGCGTTCCTCCACGGCAAAGGCAGGCGCCTTTGATGGACTCGGGTTTTCGGCGACGCCCACGACCAGCCGCTCAAATAGCCGCGCACCACGCTGGATGAGGTCGGTGTGACCGTGTGTGATCGGGTCGAAAGTGCCCGGATAGATGGCGGTGATCCCCATGGCTGACTCCTCAGTTGCCGCGCTCGGCGTGATCGGCCGGCTTCAGGAGGTAGAAGCGTGAACGGCCGGCGCGCCCCTGTCGTTCCACCTCCCAGCCGGGCAGCCTCTCAGCCTCGGTGGCGCCCGCCTGATCCTCAATATAGAGCCGTCCCCCGGGGTGAAGCCATCCCCTTTCGCGCACGGCCTCGCAACATGGGAGGGGCCAGCCGGCACCGTAGGGTGGGTCGAGGAAAATGAGGTCTATCGGGGCCACCGTGACGTGGCGAAGATAGTCGAGCGCGTCCCGCTGCTCAACCCGCCCGGCCCGGGCCCCCAGGGTGTCCAGGTTGCTGCGAAGCTGCCGGGCCGCCTGTGGATCGGCCTCGACAAAGGTGACATGGGCCGCACCTCGTGAGAGCGCCTCGATGCCTAGGGCGCCCGTGCCGGCGAAGAGGTCGAGGCAATGCGCACCCTCAACGTTGGGGCCCAGCCAGTTGAAGAGCGTCTCACGCACCCGGTCTGCCGTAGGTCGCACGCCCTGAGGCGGAACCGGCAGGCGCCGGCGGCGCCAAGTGCCGCCAATCACCCGTAATTGGCCACGCGGGCGTCGGCTCACTCCGCTTCCACCTCGTGGTCCGGTTCATCGACGTCCGGCCCGGCGATCACCGTAACCATCCGCTCCGGTCGCAGTCGGTCGGCCAGGGCCTCGCGGATGGCCGGGCCGTCTACCGCCTCCATCCGCGGGATATATTGATCCAGGTGGTCCGTCGGCAGACCGTGGGCGACCAGCACCGCGAGCTGCGCTGACAGGGCATTATTGCTGGCCAGGCTCAGCGGGAAGGCGCCGGTCAGGTGGCGGATTGCGGCCTCGATCTCCTCATCCGGCAGGCCCTCGTCCACCAGCCGCTGGACTTCGTCCTGAAGAACTTCCAGGGCCTCCTCCGCCCGGTCGGCGCGGACGGTGGACTGAATCAGCCACGGTCCGCGAGCAGGCAGAACGTTGAGGCGGCTCGAGGTCGAATACGAGAGGCCCCGGTCCTCCCGCATCGCCTGGTGAAGGCGGGAGACCAGCCCGCCGCCCCCGAAAGCCTGATTGACAACGCGCAGCGGGTATTCGGTGGCCTCTTCACCGCGTGCAACGGCCGGCAGGCCCATCACCAGGGCGGTCTGGCTTGAGGGGATCTGCAGACGGATCTCCCGCTCGGCCGGTTCTTCCGGGGCAGCAGGGAGGTCGGGCGCCGGCTCCCCGGTTTCCAGCGCACCCAGAAGCCGCTCGACGATCGCCTCCGCATCCTCTTGCTCAAGGTCTCCGACGATCGCTGCTCCGGCGTTGGCAGCGACGTAGTGGCGTTCATAGAACGCCCGGGCCCGCTCGGGGTCGAGAGCAGCCAGGCCCTCCTGGGTGCCGGAGGGCGGTGATGCGTAGGGGTGATTGCCGTACATGGCCTGGTAAAGGGCGCGCTGAGCCATTGCCGAGGCCGACTGGCGCTCCGCGCGCAGGTCCTGTTCCATCTGTCCGCGTATCCGGTCCACGTCGCTGTCCCGGAATGCTGGCCCGGCGAGGATCTCTTCCAGGGTGGCGACCCCCTCTTCCAGCGCCTGCGGCTCGCTGAGGCTGCGCAGGTGGATTTCGGCGCGGTCCCGGTGGACCGAGGTGCTCAGCCGCGCTCCCGCGTCTTCCAGGCGGCGGGCGATGGTATCAGCGTCCGTCTGTTCGGTCCCCTGATCGAGGGCGCGCGTCACCAGCTGCGCTGCTCCGGGCGTGTCGCCGTCGCGGGCACTCCCCGCGTCGAAGACCAGGCGGATATCGACGATCGGCAGCTGGCGGGCGGCGATGAAGTATACGGGTGCCGAGCCGGGCCCAGTCCAGTTCGCGATCTCCGGGGTCAGCCGCTCCGCTTTCACGGAGCCGACCACAAGCAGCGCCACGGCCGCCGCCACAATCCGGGTCAGGACTTGCCGGGTCAGGGCTTGCGGCTGGCTTGCGCCAAGCCGGCGCGATGGGCTGGCAGCAGCGGTCATGATTGCTCCTCCGTATGCAGGCGGCCGATCGTCAGCCGTTCCGGCTGCAGGTAGCGCTGGGCGACGCGCTGGATATCCTCCGGCTCGATGGCGCGGATGCGTGCCTCGAACCGCTCGACTTCCTGCCATCCGATGCCGGTCGCCTCCAGCTGGCCGAGCCGGTGGGCCTGGCCGGAGGTGGAGTCGCGCTGGTAGACCTCGCTGGCGAGCAACCGGCGGACGGCCCGTTCTATCTCCTCCTCGGTCGGTGGCTCGTCGTGCAGGCGCTCAATCTGCTCCCGGAAAGCAGCCTCCAGATCGTCCAGGCTGTGCTCGGCCGCGGGGTGGCCGCTCAGGGTGAAAAGGGTGTCGAGCCGGGCGGTAGCGGTGTAGCGAGCGCCTGCTGAAGAGGCCAGTGCCTGGCCCCGCACCAGCTCCGTCGGGATCCGCGCGGAACGGCCGCCATCGAGCAGCTCCGCCGCCATCATCAGGGCGTAGGCGTCTTCGGGCTGCTCCGCGGTGGCCAGCGACGGCACGTTGAAGGCCATGTAGAGCAGCGGCAGGCGGGCGTCCGCGAAGGTGACATCGATGCGGCGCTCGCCGGGTGGTTGGGCGATCTCGCGGCCCTCAGGCTGCGGCTCCGGATCGCGATCGGGGACCGCGCCAAAGTGCTTTTCGGCCAGGGCGAAGACCTCGTCGGCGGTGACGGCGCCGACGACCACGAGCGTGGCATTCGCCGGCGCATACCAGCGCTCGTACCACGCCTCCAGCTCTTCGATTTGCAGGCGGTCCAGGTCGCGCTCCCAGCCGATGATCGGGTGGCGGTACGGGTTGGCCATGTGCGCCGTGGCGTTGAACCGCTCGAACGCCCGGGCCTGGGGCGGGTCGTCCACTCGCTGGCGGCGTTCCTCGCGAATGACCTCCATCTCGCGCTGGAACTCGTCGTCATCAAAGACGAGACGGTGCATGCGTTCCGCCTCAAGCTCAAAGGCCAGTTCCAGCCGGTCGGCGGCCAGGGTCTGGAAGTAGCCGGTGAAGTCCCGGCCGGTGAAGGCATTGTGGCGTCCGCCCTCACGGGCAATGAGCCGGGAGAACTCACCGGTTTCCCGAACCTCGGTACCCTTGAACATCATGTGCTCGACGGCATGGGAGATCCCCGTCAGCGGGCGGTACTCCTGGCCGGAGCCGACGTGGTACCAGAGCATCGACGTCACGACCCCCGCGCGCGGGTCCTCAACGACCAGTATGTTGAGGCCGTTGTCGAGACGGTGCTGGTGCACCGCGTCGCTGGCGCTAGCGACAGCCGACGTCCATGCGAGGATCGTCCCCAGAAGGAAGGCGTGGATTCGGTACACGGTGAGTGCTCCCTGATTTCTGCTCGTCGCGGTTCGCCGCTGCAATGGTAGGATAAACGCCGTCATGCGTCGCGGCTCGCCCCAGCGCGGGCCGTGCCCACGGATCAACGATCACGGCACCGGATCATCATGAGCGAGAGCGACAAGAGCGAGAAGCGCCCCGGCCTGATGGGGCGTTTGCGCAACGGGCTGCGCCGCACGCGCAGCGGCCTCACCGAGGGCCTGGCCACCCTCTTTGTCGGGCGACGGGAGCTCGATGACGAGTTGCTCGAGGAGCTGGAGATGCGGCTGCTCTCCGCCGATGTCGGTATGGAGGCGACGCAGAAGGTGCTCGATGGGCTGGTCTCGAACCTCGGGCGCGGCCAGGTGCGCTCCGGGGAGGCCGTGCTCGAGGCGCTGCGCGATCAGATCGCGCAGGTTCTGGAGCCGGTGGAAAAGCCGCTGGACGTGGATACCCGGCAGCGCCCGTTCGTGATCCTCACGGTGGGGGTCAACGGCGCCGGCAAGACGACGACCATCGGCAAGCTGGCCGCGCGCTTTCAGCAAGAGGGGCGGTCGGTCATGGTCGCGGCCGGGGACACCTTCCGTGCCGCCGCGGTGGATCAGCTCCGGCAATGGGGGGAGCGGGTCGGCTGCCCGGTGATCGCCCAGCCGACCGGGTCGGATTCCGCATCGGTGGTCTACGATGCGCATCAGGCGGCTATGGCGCGCGGTACGGACGTGCTCATCTGTGATACGGCCGGGCGCCTCCATACCCAGGACAATCTCATGGAGGAGCTGCGCAAGATCCGCCGCGTACTCGGTCGCCACGACACCAACGCGCCTCACGAGACGCTGCTTGTCCTCGACGGCGGCAACGGCCAGAACGCGCTGGCCCAGGCGGAGCACTTCGGCAGTGCCGTCAATGTTACCGGCGTGGCCGTCACCAAGCTCGACGGGACCGCCCGCGGCGGAGTGCTGCTGGCGCTGGCCGAGCGCTTCCGCGTCCCGGTGCGCTACATTGGCGTCGGTGAAGGGGTCGAGGATCTGCGTACGTTCCGGGCGCGCGATTTTGCCGAGGCGCTGACGGCGGAATGATCCACTTCGACCGGGTCAGCAAGCGCTACCCGCGTGCCGGTCGGGACGGACTGCGGGGCGTCAGCCTGGAGATCGCCGAGGGGGAGCTGGTCTTCATTACCGGCCACTCCGGAGCGGGTAAGACCACGTTGCTGCGCCTGATCCCGCTGCTGGAGCGTCCCAGCGGCGGCCGCCTGACCGTCGCCGGCGTCGATGTGGATCAGCTGCCCCGGCGGCGAATCCCGCTGCTGCGGCAGCGCATCGGAGTGACGTTCCAGGATCATCGCCTTCTGCAGGACCGCAGCGTCTTCGAAAACGTCGCCATGCCCCTGGAGATCGCCGGCGTGCCGAGACGGGAGGCCGCCCGCCGGGTGCGCGCGGCGCTCGACAAGGTCGGGCTGCTTGCCAAGGAGCAGGTCGATCCGGTAACCCTCTCCGGTGGCGAGCAGCAGCGTGTCGGCATCGCCCGCGCGGTGGTCAACCGCCCGCCGGTCTTGCTCGCCGACGAGCCGACGGGAAACCTCGACCCTGAACTCTCCAACGAGATCATGGGGCTGTTCACTTCCTTCCAGGCGATTGGGACCACCGTCCTGATCGCCACCCACGACCTTGATCTCGTCGAGCGCCTCGGCTACCGGATGATCACGCTGGAGCAGGGGGAGCTTCGTGCCGATCGTCCGGCACGAGAGGGGGTCGGATGAGTCGCCGGAGCGGACGAGCGGACCGCGGCGCGACGCCGAAGCGCCGCCGCACCCGGGCCGAGGCCCGCCGGGAGCGCGCTGCCTTGCGCCCGGGTACACGGCGAGATCAGCCGCGCAGTGGCCGGCCGCCGTCGGCGCCGCTGCTCTACCTGTTGCGCCACCTCCAGGCGGCTTTTGCGGCCGCCGGGCGTGCGCGGCGTGCGCGGCTGCATACGACGCTCACCACGGCGGTGGTGGGGATCGCGCTGGCGCTGCCGGCGGCCTTCCTGGTGGCGCTCGAGAATATCGAGGAGGTGGCCGGCGGGTGGCAGGAAGGGGCGCCGCAGGCCTCTCTGTTCCTGGAGCGGGAGGCGGAGCCGCAGGCGGTTCGCGAGCACGCCGGGGAGGTGGCGGCCAACGAGGGTGTTGTCGATGTGGAGGTGGTCACGCCGGAGCAGGCTTTGGCCGAGTTCCGTGCGGGCTCCGAGTTCGACGCGGCCCTGGAATTGCTGGACACCAACCCTCTGCCTCCGGTCCTTGTGGTGACTGCGGATCGCAGCCTCACGCCGGAGCAGGTCGTATCCCTGGCGGAGTCGCTGGCCGATGACGGCCGCGTGGTGCGCATGCGGCTCGACCAGGAGTGGGTGGAGCGCCTGCACGCAATGATGAACCTTGCCGAGCGGGCGCTCTGGTCCGTCGGTGTGCTGTTGGCGCTGGCGGTCATCCTGGTGATCGGTAACACCATCCGTCTGACCATCGAGAGCCGCCGCCATGAAGTGGAGATCCTCAAGCTCATCGGCGGGAGTAACGGCTTCGTGCGCCGCCCGTTTCTCTATGAGGGAATGGCGTACGGCCTCCTCGGCGGGGTCCTGGCCTGGGTTCTGACGGAGCTGGGGCGATGGCTCCTGGCCGGGCCGACGGAGCAACTCGCGGATGCCTATGCGGCGGATTTCGCGCTCAGTGGCCTGGGTCTCGCAGGCGGCGCCCTGGTCGTGGCGACGGGGTTGGTCCTTGGCCTCCTGGGGGCGTGGACGGCGGTGGCTCGCCATCTGGCCGCGATTGAGCCGCGGTAAATCGTCATACCCGACCATTTTCGTTATACTTTCCGGTGACGGGAAAAGCCGCGGAGCCCTTGAAACCGTGATCCATCATCCCCAAGTGCAGGAGCGGATTCATAGGCATCGAGCCAAGAGGGGTCAGGAGTCGAGTTGAAGGAGAGAACAGCCATGAGCACGGAGCTGGTACACGTGGATCACGCCAATCTGCCGCTGCCGACGAGCAGTGAGGATGCGTACATCCAGGCGGTGAACCGGATCCCCATGCTCGATGCGGAGCAAGAGCAGGAGCTGGCCCGGCGGTGCCACGACGAGGGGGATCTGGATGCCGCCCGGCAGCTGGTCATGTCCCATCTGCGTTTCGTGGTGCACATCGCGCGTGGCTACCGGGGGTACGGTCTGCCCCTGGGCGACCTGATCCAGGAAGGGAACATCGGCCTGATGAAGGCGGTAAAGCGGTTCGACCCGCAGGTCGGCGTCCGGCTTGTCTCCTTTGCGGTGCACTGGATCCGTGCCGAGATTCACGAGTACATCCTGCGCAACTGGCGGATCGTGAAGGTTGCTACCACGAAGGCGCAGCGCAAGCTCTTCTTCAATCTGCGCAGCGCCAAGCGCCGCCTTGGCTGGATGAACCGCGAGGAGGTCGAGGCCGTTGCCGACGATCTCGGCGTTCAGCCGGAGACGGTGCTGGAGATGGAGTCCCGTCTCTCCGGTCAGGATATCGGCTTCGACCCGCTCGCCAGCGATGACGAGGAGGAGCCGGTCCGTGCCCCGGCGGCGTATCTGGAGGACCGTCGCTTCGATCCAGCGGAACTCGTCGAGAGCGATGACTGGGGGCATCACCGCGATGACGCCCTGCATCAGGCTCTCGGCCAGCTCGACGAGCGCAGCCAGGCGATCCTCCGTGCCCGGTGGCTGGCCGAGGAGCGCCAGACGCTGCAGGAGCTGGCGGACCGCTACGGTGTCTCTGCCGAGCGCATCCGTCAGCTCGAGAACAACGCCCTTGGCAAGCTGCGCAAAGCCGTCGCCGCCTGAGGCGGTCGGCGACGGTTAGAGTACGCCGCGCTCTGCCAGCGAGACCGGCACCCCATCCCCGATAATGAAGTGATCCAGTAGGCGGATATCGACCAGATCCAGCGCCTCACGCAGGCGCTGGGTCAGTGCCGTGTCGGCGGGGCTGGGTTCGGCAACCCCCGATGGGTGATTGTGAGCGACGATCACGGCGGCCGCGTTGCGGGCCAGCGCACGGCGTACCACCTCTCGCGGGTAGACGCTGGCGCCGTCGATGGTGCCCTGGAAAAGCTCTTCGAAGCCGATGACCCGGTGGCGATTGTCCAGAAAGAGCCCGGCAAACACTTCGTTTGGGCAGGCACGCAGCTCGGCGGCGAGGTAGCGGCGAGTGTCCAGTGGGCTGGTCAGCGCCGGGCCGCGCTGTAGCTCTTCGCGCAGTTGCCGGCGGCCCATTTCGAGCACGGCTTGAAGCTGCGCGTACTTGGCATCCCCGAGGCCTGGGCGTTCGGAGAAGCTCTTGCGATCGGCCTCGAGGATGGGGCGCAGGCCGTTGAAGCAAATGAGAAGCTCCCGCGCCAGATCGACGGCCGACTGGCCGCGGCGGCCGGTGCGCAGGAATATGGCGAGAAGCTCCGCATCCGATAGCGCCTCGGCGCCGATCTGGAGCAGACGCTCGCGCGGCCGCTCTTCCCGCGGCCAGGTACGGATCGACATGACACGCCCTCCCTGGCGGTGTCGGTGATTGAAGCGCCCGCTTGCCGCGGGCGGTTACTCCGTCCAGTTGTCCCGCTGCTGCTTGAGCTTGGCGAGCTGGTTCCGGCCGATATTCGTGGACATCATCGAGATGCCGGCAACGAACAGCAGCGGGATGGCAAGCGCCATGGCGTACTGCTGCGCGCCGACCATATAAAGGAACCCCACCACCATCAGCGCGGCCAACGGGATGACCACCATGCCGATGACGGCGCTGATCTGGGTCCGCTTGATGTGCTGGTCCAGGGCTTCATAGCTCTCGAAGCCGCTGTCCACCACCCCGAACATATCGCGCATCTTCTCGCCGAGTTCGCTGCGCTCCGGCTCGGTCGTGGCGTCATAGCCGGTGGCGTCTGCGCTTTGCTCCATGGTGGTGTCGTTCTCCGCTTGTGGGTCGGTGTTGCGACTCATGTCCGCCTCCGTTAGTCCACCGTGTACCCTCTGCCATGACATTATCCGATGCGTGATCGCACGCAACCCCTGGCGCCGACAGGGTGTCCCCATGCAGCGTCGTTTGGACGCTTCTGCGACAATACGCGTATGTACCCGACCACTGATCCAATGCGAATCCTGCTCGTGGTGACCGGCGGGGTGGCCGCTTACAAGGCCGCCGAGCTGGTCCGCGAGCTGCGTCGCGGCGGCGCCGAAGTCCAGGTAACGATGACGGCGGCGGCCCGAACGTTCGTGACGCCGCTGACCTTCCAGGCCCTCTCCGGGCGGCGCGTGCCCACCGAACTCCTTGATGCCGAAGCGGAGGCGTCCATGGGGCACATCGAACTGGCCCGCTGGGCCGATCGGGTGGTGATCGCCCCGGCCACTGCGGACTTCATCGCCCGGCTCGCCCATGGGCTTGCCGATGACCTCCCTACGACCCTCTGCCTTGCCACGCGGGCGCCGATTCACGTGGCGCCAGCCATGAACAACGTCATGTGGGAGGCGCAGGCGACCCAGGAGAATCTTGCCATCCTTCGCCGCCGCGGGATCGTCGTCATCGGTCCCGAGTCGGGGGAGCAGGCGTGCGGCGAGCACGGGCCGGGCCGCATGAGTGAGCCCGAGGCGATCGCGGCCGCTTTGCTCGGCGCGCCCCAGGCGTCGGACAATACGGCGCTGAGTGGCTGGCGGGGGCGCTCCCTGGTGATCACCGCAGGGCCGACCCGGGAGCCGCTCGACCCGGTCCGTTACCTGACCAATCGCAGCTCCGGACGGATGGGGTTTGCCCTCGCGGAGGCCGCTGCGGCCGCCGGGGCACGGGTCTGTTTGGTCACCGGGCCGAGTGCCCTGCCGACCCCCGCTGGTGTTAAGCGTGTCGATGTGGAGCGGGCGGCCGAGATGTACGATGCCGTAATGCAGCGGCTCGGGGACGCCGATTGTTTCATCGGCGCGGCCGCTGTCAGCGACTACCGGCCGCGGCAGGAGGCGCCGGAGAAGATCAAGAAAAGCGGTGACCGCCTGGAACTGGCTCTGGAGACGACCCCGGACACCCTGCGCGCCGTAGCGGCGCACAGCCCGCGTCCGTTCGTGGTCGGTTTCGCCGCTGAAACCTGCGATGTCGAGCGCCACGCGCGACAGAAGCTTCGCGACAAGGGGCTCGACGTGATCGCGGCCAACCGTGTCGGCCCGGGCGAGGGGTTCGATACCGACGACAACGCCCTCCAGGTGATCTGGGAGGGTGGCGCCACGGCATTGTCGCGTCAGGACAAGCGCTCCCTGGCGCGAGAGCTGCTGGCGGTGGTGGCTGTACGAGCCGGCTACGCGGCCGGATGAGAGCCTGGCCTGTCGATCGCCGGCCCCTTAGAATGCTCCCCCGTCGAGCAAAGGAGAAACCCCATGCCGCGCACGATCGAAGCCCGTATCCTCGATTCCCGGATCGGCGACACCATCCCGTTGCCGAGCTACGCCACCGAGGGCTCCGCGGCGCTCGACCTGCGCGCCTGCCTCGATGAGCCGCTGACGCTGGAGCCGGGGCAGCGCCAGTTGATCGGCACCGGCATGGCGATCGACATCGCGGACCCGCACTACGTCGGCGTTGTCGCCTCGCGCTCGGGGCTTTCCCTCAAGCACGGTTTGCGCGTCGCACAGGGTATCGGGGTCATCGATTCCGACTACCATGGGGAGATCGGCGTAATCCTGGCCCATGACGGCACCGCGCCTTACACGATCGAGCCGGGCGAGCGGATCGCGCAGCTGATGATTCAGCCGGTGGTCCAGGTGGAGCTTGCCTATGTCGAGGCCTTCGCCTCCGAGACGACGCGGGGCGCCGGCGGGTTCGGGCACAGCGGCCGCCAGTAGAGCCGCTGCTGCGTGCCCTTTCCGGGCAAGAGCATACTGGGCGTTGGCCGCAGCAGCCATTCAATATCCAAGGAGGCATCCGTGAGGGCAGAGCAGGTACCGGGTTCCATTTTTCGTGCCTACGACATTCGCGGTGTCGTCGGGAAGACGCTGGACGCCTCCATCGCCCGCTGGATCGGCCGCGCCGTGGGCAGCGAGGCCCGCGAGCGAGGGGTTCGGCAGCTGGTGGTCGGGCGGGATGGCCGCCACTCCAGCGAGGAGCTGGCTGCCGCCGCGGCCGCCGGGCTCAACGAGGCGGGGTGTGACGTCATCGATATCGGCCAGGCGCCAACGCCGGTAATGTACTTCGCCACCCATGAGCTGCAGACCGGGTCGGGCATTGTCGTCACCGGCAGTCACAATCCGCCGGACTACAACGGCATGAAGATCATGGTTGGCGGCGATACGCTCTCGGGAGAGGCGATCACCAACCTCTACCGGCGCCTTCAGGAGGGATGGCTCGCCAGCGGTGAGGGCACCACCGAGTACCGCGACGACCTCGTGGATCGCTACATCGAGCGCATCTGCGGGGATATCCGGCCGGCACGGCGCCTTTCGCTGGTCCTCGATGCCGGCAACGGCGTGGCGGGCGCGGTGGCGCCGCGTCTGTTCGAGGCGCTCGGGTGCACGGTGGAGGCGCTTTACTGCGACGTCGATGGGGATTTCCCGAATCACCATCCCGATCCGGCCGAGCCGCACAACCTGGAGACCCTCATCGCCCGGGTCCGCGAAAGCGGAGCTGACCTGGGTCTGGCCTTCGATGGGGACGGCGACCGGCTTGGAGTGGTGGACTCCGCCGGCAACATCATCTGGCCTGACCGGCAGCTGATGCTCTACGCCCGCGACGTGCTCAGCCGCCGGCCCGGTGAGCCGGTGGTCTTCGACGTCAAGTGCAGCATGCACCTCAAACGCGTGATCGAGGCGGCGGGCGGTAAACCGCAGATGTCGCGGACCGGTCACTCGTTAATCAAGGCGACCCTGCGCGAAACCGGTGCGCCCCTGGCCGGGGAGATGAGCGGCCACACCTTCTTCGCCGAGCGCTGGTACGGCTTTGACGATGGTCTCTATACCGGGGCGCGACTGGTAGAGATCGTCGCCGCCGATGGCCGGCCCAGTGCCGGGATCTTCGCAGAACTCCCCGAGGGAGTCTCCACTCCCGAGCTCAAAGTCCATGTCCAGGAGGGCGAGCAATCCGAGCTCATGGCGGCCCTGGTGGCGGAAGGCCAGCGCCGTTTCACCGACGCCACCATCCACACGATCGACGGCATTCGCGTGGAGTGGCCTGACGGCTGGGGCCTGGTCCGCGCCTCCAATACCACTCCGGTGCTGGTGGTGCGCTTCGAGGCGGACGATGATCCGGGGCTGGCCCGCATCCGGGCCGCCTTTGAGGAGCTGCTCACCAGCGTGCGCCCCGGCCTGGTCATCCCCGAACCCTGAAACCTAAGAAAAAATGACCGAACACTCCATCGATCCCGATCTTACCGCTCGCGTCCTCGTTGAGGCGTTGCCGTACATCCGGCGATTTCGCGGCAAGACCATCGTCGTCAAATTCGGTGGCAACGCCATGGTGGATGAGGCGCTGAAGGTCGCCTTTGCCCGGGACATCGTGCTCATGCGCCTGGTTGGCTTTCGTGTCGTGGTCGTTCACGGCGGGGGGCCGCAGATCGGCGATCTGCTCAAGCGCATCGGTAAGGAGACGGAGTTTGTCCAGGGGATGCGGGTCACGGACGCCGAAACCATGGACGTGGTGGAGATGGTCCTCGGTGGCCTGGTTAACAAGGAGATCGTCAATCTGATCAGCGCTCAGGGCGGTCGTGCCGTGGGATTGACCGGGAAGGACGGCGGCCTGATCCGGGCCCGCAAGCTGGAGGTGGAGCAGCCCGGGCCCGAGAACCAGGTCCCGGAGATCATCGACATCGGCCACGTCGGCGAGGTCGATCACATCGACCCGGCCGTGGTGGAGATGCTCGACTCCGGGGAGTTCATTCCGGTGGTCGCGCCCATCGGCGTCGATGAGCGCGGGACCTCCTACAACATCAATGCCGATCTGGTCGCCGGCAAGATCGCCGAGGTGCTCGACGCCGAGAAGCTCCTGCTGCTGACCAACACGCCCGGAGTCCTCGACGGTGGCGGCAACCTCCTCACCGGCCTCGACCCGGATCGGGTGGAGGCGCTGATCGGGGACGGTACGATCGCCGGCGGCATGCTCCCGAAGATCCGCTGCGCTCTCGACGCAGTGGCCGGCGGCGTGCGCAACGCCCATATCATCGACGGCCGCGTCCCCCACGCCGTGCTGCTCGAGCTCTTTACCGACAAGGGCGTGGGCACATTGATCCGGCGCGATCCGGCCTGAGAGGCCCGCCCTCGAAAGCGGTGGCCGTTTCCCCGGGTTACGTGCCGGCCGGGGCCCGGTCGCTGCGCAGCCCGTGGACCAGAAGGGCCGCCACCGCCAGCATGGCCGCCAACGAGGCCACGTAGAGCTCCCAGCTGTAGCCGTAGTAGAGGTAGCCCGGCAGCCAGGATCCCACCGCGCCGCCGGCGTAGTAAAAGGCGATGTAGAGCCCGTTCATCACCCCAGTCTCCCCCTCGGTGTTCCGGTTCAGGAACCCCGGCGCCAACGAGTGGATCAGGAACATCCCGGCGCAGAAGACGAACATCCCCACGGCCATTACTGCCACCCAGGGCCCGATAAAGAACAGCAGGGAGCCGGCGAAGATCAGCGTACCCAGCAGCATGGCGCTGACCAGTCCACCGACACGCTCGGCGACCTGCAGGGACCCGAGGGCCGTTACCACTCCCATCAGGTAGCCGGTATACATCAGGGCAATGCCGAGCTCACTGAGCCCGGTATCCAGCTCCACCAGGCGAAACGGCAGGAAGTTCAGCAAAGAGGCAAAGACGAAGAAGGCGCAGAAGATCGCCCCGTAGACGCGCAGTGCCCGGGGCTGGCGGAGGATCTCCGTGACCGCCTGCCAGCGCAGCCGCCGGAAACCTGCCTCCGGGTCGGCGTCGAGGCGCAGCAGTAGCGCGGCGCACAGCGCCAAGCCCAAACCGAAGAGGAAGAAGGCCGCCTCCCAGCCCCAGGCTGTCGCCACGGCACCGGAGATGGCCCGTCCCAGGAAGCCGCCCATCACCGTTGCCGCCACATAACCCGCCATGACCCGGGTGGTTCGGCTGGGCCCGGCATTGGCGGCCAGGTACGTCATCAGGGCGGTCAGGATCGCCGGGATCAGCAGGCCCTGCATCAGGCGAAGGGCAAGGAGAGCCTCGAAGCTGGGAGCAGCTGCCAGAGCCAGCTGGGTCAACGCGAGCAGTCCGGTGGCTACGGTCAAAAGGCGCCGGGTGGAGACCCTTTGCAGGACGAAGCCGTAAACGATGGGAGCAATGGCCAGGGGCAGCAGCGTGACCGTCATCAGCAGCGATGCCTTGGGCTCGCTGACCGAGAAGACGCCCTGGAGTGCCGGTAGCAGCGGCTGCGGGGCGTAGATCGTGGAGTAGGCGAGGATGGTGCAGTAAAGGGTGATCGCAAGCTGCGGTAACGGCATGGGGTATCCGGTTACGCCTGGAGGGTGAACGATTCGTCAGGGGCGGGAGTCTCCGGCTTTTCCGCCAGGCTTGCAAGTCACACTGTTCGTTCCGGTGCGCCGCCGGCTGGCTCCGGTGGCGGCCCCTGTGGGCGTTCCGCGCGGTGCAGAAGCGCGTAAAGGGTGGGTACCAGACCGAGGATCAGGACCGTTCCGAACGCTAGCCCGGACATGACGGCAATGGCCATCGGTGCCCAGAACGGGCCCGATAGGGCCAGCGGGATCATGCCCAGGATGGTCGTCGCTGCGGTGAGCAGAACGGGGCGCATGCGTCCGACACCGGCCTCGGTAATCGCCGCCAGGGTGTCCATGCCGTCCGCCCGATGCAGGCGGATCTGCTCCACCAGGACGATGGCATTGCGGATGAGCATTCCGGCGAGGCTCATAGCGCCGAGCATCGCGATGAAGCCGAAGGGCTGTTGAAAGGCGAGCAGGCCGACCACCACACCGATCAACCCCAGCGGCACGGTCAGCGCCACAACGGCGGCATCGCGCAGGCTGTTGAACTGGCCGACGAGCAGGAGCGCCATGATCGCCAGGACCAGGGGGACAAAAACCAGCACATCGGTGCGGGCCTGCCAAGCTGCCTCGGCCTCCCCGCCCCAGGCGAGTTCCACGTTATCCGGCAGGTCGAGTTGGCGCAGCTCATCGTCTACAGCCTCCACCAGCCCTTCGGCGGTCGCCTCGGGCACCAGGTCGGCCTGGACGGTTACTGTCGGCACTCGACCTGCCGGATAACGTGGAACTCGCCTGGGG
>LFFM01001093.1_pt1 | contig 19270 bp, 19 predicted proteins | sample 643131 | NCBI WGS metagenome assembly LFFM01 (sample SAMN03777445, study PRJNA286221) | soda lake metagenome | biome: soda lake; feature: Kulunda steppe; material: water; isolation source: sample Tc-Br brine of Tanatar trona crystallizer | place: Russia: Kulunda steppe | collected 2011-07
GCGGGATACGCCCCGCGTCGGTGACGAGAAGGTTTATGTATAGCCTGCCACTGGAGACACGTCGAAGACCAATGCTCGACCGCATCCGTACGACGGCCCTCTTCGGGCTTCATCAGGCAACCGTCGCCGCCGGGATCTCGCTGTTCCCGGTGGCGGTGTTCGCCCGTCAGCACCTCGGCATCAACATTCCTATCCGCCGGCTCGTGGAGACGACCGGCGAGGCCTACGAGAACGCCGAAAACTAAGCCTTTTGTGACCGTTTTGAGAACGAACGCCGCTCCACAGCGACGCGACAGATCCGCGGCGACGCGGCAGATCCGCAGCGACATACGGATCCGCGGCGACCCGATCGGGATGCCCCTGTCGGTACCGGCGGACGGTCCGTGAAGGGTTGCCTTTATCAGCGCGCCGAGCGAACGAATCGGTAATGCGAACACCGACAGGCGATCTCTCCGGGGAACCGTCCGGCGAACTGGGCCGCGATCAGCCCGTCTTCGGGCCGGAGCTCGGCGAGTTCGATGCCTCGGAGCGTCGAAGCGCGGCGAGCGACGACGAGGGCGTCAAGACGGGAACGACGACGGTCGGCATCAAGACTGCCGACGGCGTCGTGCTCGCGACCGACATGCGCGCCTCCCTCGGCCGGATGGTCTCCTCGAAGGACGTCCAGAAGGTCGAGCGGATCCACCCCACCGGCGCGCTCACCATCGCCGGGGGCGTCTCGGCCGCACAGAACCTCATCTCAACGCTCCGTGCGGAGACGAACCTCTACGAGGCCCGCCGTGGCAAGGACATGTCGATGCAGGCGCTCTCGACGCTGACGGGCAACCTGCTCCGAACCGGCGCGTTCTACATCGTCCAGCCCATCCTCGGCGGCGTCGACGAGGAGGGCCCTCACGTCTACTCCATCGATCCGCTCGGCTCCGTCATCGAGGAGGAGTACACCGTCACCGGCTCCGGCTCGCAGTACGCGCTCGGCGTGCTCGAACAGGAGCACCGCGACGACCTCACCGTCGACGAGGCGAAGACCGTCGCTGCCCGCGCGATCAAGTCCGCCGTCGAGCGCGACCTCGCGTCCGGCAACGGGATCAACCTCGCCGTCGTCACCGACGAGGGCGTCGAGATCACCCGCCACAAGGAGTTCGACGACCTCCTGTAGCGGCCCACTTTTATTCACCGGCCCGTTCGTGACGAACGACACGACCGATGGCGACGCCGATACTCAAGTGGGCGGGCGGGAAACGCCAGCTGCTCGACGAGCTGTACGCCCGCTTCCCGGCCGCGTACGACCCCACCGAGGACGCCTACCACGAGCCGTTCCTCGGCAGCGGCGCGCTCTGTTTCGACCACGAGCCGTCGCAGGGGACCGTCAACGACCGAAATCCGCGGCTCCACACCTTCTACGTGCAGGTTCGGGATCGGCCGGAGGAGCTGATCGAGCGCTGCCGCGCCTTCCCGGATCCCGAGGCCGACCCGGATCCGTCCCTCGAGTTCGCCGAGACGGACCGGAAGAAACGGTCGGTCGACGCCGCCTACTATCAGCAGCGCGCGCTGTTCAACCGTCGGCCCAACGACGAGCCGTTCGATCCCCTCGAGGAGGCCGCCCGTCTACTTTATTTGAACCGAACGGGATTCAACGGGCTCTACCGCGAGAACGCCGACGGCGAGTTCAACGTCCCGATCGGCCGGTACGCCGACCCCGACTGGGTCCGCGCCGAGCAGGTACGCGAGGTGAGCCGGGTCCTCCGGCGGCTCGGCGACGACGCGCTCCGGCAGGGCGAGTACGACTACGTCGCCGACGTCGCCGAACCGGGCGACCTCGTCTACTTCGACCCGCCCTACGAGCCGATGAGCCCGACCGCCGATTTCGCGGAGTACAGCGCCGGCGGCTTCGACCGCGAGGACCAGCTGGCGCTGCTCGAACTGGTCGGTGACCTGGCCGACCGCGGCGTCCACGTCCTGCTCTCGAACTCCGGCGTGATGTACGACCGATACGAGGCGGCCGGGCTGTTCGTCGACCGGGTCGGTGCGACCCGCGCGATCAATAGCGACGCCGACGCCCGTGGCGAGGTGAACGAGGTGATCGCGGCGACGACCCCGCCGGACGCCCGTCGTGGCCGGAGCCAGCGGTCGCTTTCGGAGTATTGAACGAGATCGTCCCACGGCGGCTCACGATGCCTCCTCGTCGCCCTCGGGAACCGTGCCGAGCCCGTCGCCCCAGTAGAACCACGGACCGAGGAGGAGATAGCCGCAGGCCAAAAACAGCAGCGCGAACGCGAACCCTTCGCCGATCCACGCGGGCAGCGTCGGCACGAGGAACGTTGCGACCGGAGCGAGGATCACGGCCGCCTGCACGACGCCCATCACGAGCGCGTCCTGCGCGTGGAGGTCGGGGTAGCTGATCGTGGTGCCCATCAGCACCGCGAAGGCCGCGGCGGCGATGGCGAGCAGGGTCGGGTCCGCGTAGCCGGCCAGCACGGCGGCCGCGAGGACCGTCGCCGCGAGCGTCGTGGGGACGCCGACGGTCTCACGGCTCCCGCTGTCGTAGGCGGTGTACAGCCCCAACCGGGCGACCGCCATCGCGACGAAGAGCGCGCCGGCAGCCATCCCGAGCGCGGCGGGAAGCGGGTCGCTCGCGAACGGGTGGGTCTCGAGGACGACCGCCGCGACGAGCGCGGCGGGCGCGACGCCGAACGAGGCGACGTCCGCCAGCGAATCGAGGTGGGGGCCGACGGGGGTGGAACCGCGGTGCCGGGCGACGACGCCGTCGAGGCCGTCGGCGATCGCGGCGACGAGGATCAGCCGGGCGGCGAGTTCGACGTCGACCGTCGCGGCGACGACCGCCAGAAAGCCGACCCCGGCGTTCGTCACCGTCACCGCGTCCGCGAGCCCCAGCCGGTCGATCACCCGCAGGTGCATATCGGATCGGTTGCCGACCCCGGATTTATCGTTTGTCATCGATCGGGCGCATCGGTGCGGCCGAAGGTCCTCGGACGCGTCACCCCCGCCGAAGGCGAGCGCGGCCTCGCGTTCGTTCCCGCTCGGTGGGGGGAATCGCGACGTTCAAACGCTCCGAGCCCCCAGGTAAATCATGGAGCGGAGACGGTTCCTCGGGCGGGTTGGGACGGCCGCCGTCACGGTCGGGATGCCGGCCGTGCTTGCCGGCTGTCTGGACGAGGACTACGACGTCGCGATGACCGCCGACGGCTTCGTGCCCGACGAGCTGACCGTGTCGGTCGGGAGGACGGTCGTCTGGGAGAACACCTCGTCGCGCCGTCACACCGTCACGGCCTACGAGGGCGGCATCCCAGATGAGGCGGCGTACTTCGCCTCCGGCGGCTACGAGGACGAGCAGACGGCCCGCAACGCGTTCTGGGACGACTTCGGCGGCGAGTTGGACAACGGCGACCGCTTTTCGCACACCTTCGAGGTGCCCGGCCGATACGACTACGTCTGCGTCCCCCACGAGGACGGGGGAATGTACGCGACGGTCTTCGTCGAGGAGTGATCGGCACACGGACCGGATCGGTCGGCGGAACAGGTCGGTCGGCGGAACAGGTCGGTCGGCGGACCACGATCGACCCCGCAGGGAACGTGGTTCGGTGGTGGAGACGTATCGAGAAGCGGGGCGGACTGCCGGGCCGGTCCCTGCGGTCGGCGCGCGCGAGAAACGCGTGCGAGGGAGTACCCGACCGCGCCGCCGAGCGGTTTCCGGCGGCGCGGTCGGTGCGAGGCTGGGGAGGCGTGAGGCTGCGGCACCGTGCGGTCGGGCGGGACCAAAGGGGCAACCGCGAGGGCGACGCGCGCCGCAGCAAGCACCGACGTCGGCGGTGGGCGGTGCGGAGAACCGCCGAGCGAGGCGCACAACAAGGCACGTGAGCCGTCGTTGGGGCTTTGCGGGCGGGTGGAACGCTCCACGGGCGAAAACCCGATCCGATCAGGCAATCATCCATGAACGAGCCCGGTCACCACACCACGCGAACTCCACACGCCTCGATCGATGCCGACTCAGTATCGCAGCGTCGCATCAAGGATCCCGGCGGTCTGGCCGACCCCGACGAGCGCCAGTCCGGCCGCGACGCCCGTCGTCGACGACGCGAGGGCGACGACCGTCACGCCACCCACACAACAAACCGCACCCCCGAGATGGACCCACCGGCCCACATCGACCCGACCGGCGGTGAAGAGAAAGCCCGCCGCCGGCAACAGCGCCCAGCCGTACAGCGAGACCGCGAGCAGCAGCTCGACGGCGAGCCACAGCCCCGCGACGCCGGCGAGGGTGATCGGGGTGCCGGCGAGGATCACCGCGCGCCAGCCCGCGAGGACCCCCGCACGCATGTCGCGCCAGGAGGCGACCACGAACGCGACGAGCAGGACGCTCATGACCAGGTGCATGACGAACAGCGCGTGCGTGGAGACGACGTCAAGGACGGCGCCGCCGGCGACGATCCACGCGGCGGGAACGAGCAGCGCGGGGCCGTTCTCACGAAGCGGACGGAGCACGGGGAACGTTCGCGCCCGACATACTTAAACGGCGACGGGGCGGGGACGCAGCGTTCGACGATCCGACCGAAGGCCGTCGAAGGATCTCCCGACCCATCGGTTCCACGGCGGGAAGTCCGACATACGTCGAGAGATCGTTCGTATCCGCGGCGGTTCGCCGTACGACCGTTCGGCGGATCGCGTGGTAACTGTACACTCGCAAGCCTTATTCGGTCACCGGCCGTGTCCCAATATGCAATGGCGAAAGGGAAGGTTGACTTCTTCAACGACACTGGCGGCTACGGTTTCATTTCGACTGACGACGCGGACGATGACGTGTTCTTCCACATGGAAGACGTCGGCGGCCCGGACCTCGAAGAGGGACAGGAACTCGAGTTCGAGATCGAGTCCTCGCCCAAGGGCCCGCGCGCGGCGAACGTCGTTCGACAGTAAGACCGTCACACGATAGCGGGTCGGACTGTCAACGCGGTCTGCGGCCCATACACGCGAAAACGAGTTTCTCACCCTCCGTCCGGGGTCACCCGTGCGGGGTTGTTTTCACGCCCGCGAGCGACGGCATCGGTCGGCACGAGTTAGGTACTGATCGCGTCAATGGACGGCTCGAGCGACGATCTCGAGGGGACCGACGTACTCACATGTGCTGGCCCCAGAGGCCGCGGCCCTTCGTCACCTCGACGTCGCCCATCACGCGGGTCTGACACGAGAGGCGGACGTCGTGGCTCGGGTGGTGCGGCGGGAACCAGAGCCGGGCCTTCTCCTTTTTTCCGGGCTCGCTCACCTCCCCGTCGACCTTGACCGCGCAGGTTCCACAGGATCCCATACCGCGGCAGTTGAGCTGCGCCGATCGGCCGTTGTAGACGGACAGCCCGGCTTCCCGCAGCACGTCACGCAACACGGCGCCCTCCTCACACTCGATCTCCTCGCCCTGATAGTAGACGGTCGGCATGTAACGAGCATCGGTACGAGACCGAACACCATAGGTGCTGGTGTCGAATCGGCGAAACCCCTTTCGCGATCACGACGAAAGTGGAAGCCATGACCGCCTTCGGACTGTTACGGGTGACGCCGATGGGAAAAGACGACGTGACCGCGGACGTCGCGGCGGCGATCGAGGCGTTGGAGGAGTCCGACGTCAGCTACGAGACGACGCCGATGGCGACGACCATCGAGGCCGAGAACGCGGCAGAGCTCTTTCGTGCCTGCGCGGCCGCCCACGAGGCGGTCGACGCTGCGGAGGTCCACACCCTGCTGCAAGTCGACGACAAACGGGAGAAGACGATGGCGGCCGCCGACAAGGTCGACGCCGTCGCCGACGAGCTCGGCCGCGACCCGGCGAGCGTGGAACGTAACGATACCGCCGACCGGAATGACGGGAACTGAGGCTCGCTCCGTCCCGGCGGCGAACGAACGCCGACGAAACGTGACTGAGCACCGACGAAGCGTGACTGAGCACCGACGAAACGTGACGGTCGAAAGCGTGTGCCGGACGTCGGACGGCGACGGGTCGTTTTTTACGTCAGGACGCCGGAGGGGTGGATAATGGGACTCAGGTGTCTGCTCGGGCACGATTTCGACGAACCCGAGGTGGAACGCGAACGGGAGGAGGGCGACAGCGAGGTCGTCACCACCGTCCGGGAGGTGAAGACCTGCTCACGGTGCGGCGAGACGCAGATCGTCAGCGAGAACACGGAGGTGACGACGATGGAGCGGCTCACCGAGGCCGCGACCGCCGATGGCTCCGCGCACGAACGCGGCAAGCCACGAACCGGGGCGTCCCCCGAAAGCCAGGGCGCCACGAGCCCCCGCGCCGAAGACGAAACGACCGCCGGAGACGGGACGACCGCCGTCGGCAGCGGCGGGACCGGCTTCACGCCGACCGACGGCGCCGACGAGGAGTACTCGGCGCCGACGGACGGCGAGGACGCGGAGATCATCGACGCCGGCCCGAACGACGGGGCGGGAGCGACCGCGGAGGCCCCCTCGGACGGGGCGACCGACGAGAGTTCATCGACGGGTCGGACCGACGCCGCACCCGCGGGATCGGACGCCGGCTCGACGGCCGAAGACGAGGACGCGGAGGTGATCGACGGCGGAGAAAGCGGCACGTGGCCCGACGAACGGGCGAGCGGTGCGTCCACCGAGCGGGGAACGGGCGTCGAGGACGGAGCGGGTTCGGGGGCAGACCCCGAGGGGAAACCAGCCCCCGACGACGGCGTGATCCTCGACGACGACGGTGAGGCGGCGTCCCCGGAGCGCGAACGGGGCGCCTGGCCGGAGCGGAACATGGAGGACGAGTCGACCGCCGAGCCGACGCCGTGGCCCGAACAGCAGCGCGAAGACGAGGGCTGGAACGCGACGGTCAGCGAGGCGGACGACGACGAAGAGACGGGCGTCGCGTTCGGCGGCGGGCTCACGCCGGAAGCCACCGACGAGTCCGCGGCAGAGGAAGACGTCGAGTTCGTCGAGGCGCCCGACCGCGACGCGGAGGCGGTCGACGACCGGCCTGACGAGGGTGAGACGGACGAGTTCGCCGGAAGCGGAATCACCCGTGAGGACGGCACGGAGCTCCAGACGGTGGGTGGAAACGTGGAGACCGAGTACTACTGCCCGGAGTGTAGAATGACCCGTGCCGCCGAGGGGAACTCGATGCGCGCGGGCGACATCTGCCCGGAGTGTAAACGCGGGTACGTCAACGAGCGGGCGCGCTGAGGCGGAACCGATCGGCCACGGACGGGTCCAAGCCACGGTATCCATTTCGTGGCGACGTCCATGTCAAAACGGCACGAACGGCCACGCTCGGGGGTTAAAAGAGCGCCTCCGCGTGACGAAACTGGTTTACGCCCCCCTGTCGAACGCTCGCGACATGAAGGAGTACAAGATGCGCCGCGGCGAGCATCTGGACGACCGCATGCCGGACCTGAAGGGCTCCATCGAGGAGTACTTTGGCGAGGTGACCGGCACCGAGGAGTGGAACGGCCACGAGCTCTTCGTCGTCGAGGACCCCGACAATCCCGTCTTCGACCGCATCGTCGCGGGCCCCGCGACGTACAGCGGCAAGAAGGACAAGCTCGCGGTCCACTTCGAGGAGCGCCCCGCCGAGGACGTCATCGCCGAGGGCAACGCCGACGCGGCCGCCGACGCCGTCGACGCGAAGAACGCCTTCCTGCTCGAAGCGACGGGTCGTGACGCGAAATCGCGTCGCGACTCCATGAAGCGGGAAGTCGAGGACGACGCGCCGGACTACTGAGCGCGGATCGGGCCATCCCCGGCCGATCACTCCTCGTCGTCACGGAGCTCCAGGTCGGCGACGATCCCGTACGGCTCGCGACCCTTTCGGATCGCATCGAGGATCCGAAACGCCTCGTCCGGTGCGAGGAAGTGTCGACAGACCGCCCGACCGAGCGGCGTCGGCGAGAGCCCGTCGATGAACGACCACTCCAAGAGCTTGCCGACCGCGTGCGTGGTCGGCACCTCGCCGATCATCCGGTCGTTGAGCCGTTTGGCCTTCTTTCCGGCGACGACGACGTTCGCGAGCGTCTCCTCGACGGCCGCGGTCTCGTCGTAGTGCGTGGTCACGTCCTCCATCTCGCCTTTGAGCAGGGTGAACGCGACCTCGTCCTCGGTGCGGTCCATCGAGTTGTGATAGACTGCGTCCGGTTCGACGAGGAGATAGACCCGGCCGCGATCGTGGTAATCCGGCCGGCCGGCCCGACCGAGCATCTGGGAGAACTCCTGAACGGAGAGCCACTCGATCCCCATCGCGAGCGAGTCGAAGATCACCTGCGAGGCCGGGAAGTCGACCCCGGCGGCGAGCGCCGCGGTGGTGACGACCGCCGACAGGTCTTGATTGCCGAACTGGCGTTCGACCCGTTTTCGGCGGCCGTAATCGAGCCCGGCGTGGTACGGTGCGGAGTCGTACCGAAGCTTCCGGCTGATCTCGTGACAGCGCCGTCGGGAGTTGGTGAAGATGATCGTCTGTCCGCGATACCCCTTCGAGGATTTGGTGTCGAACTCCCGTTTCACCAGCTTATCGGCGATCTGCGCCTTCTCGCGGCCGTCCGCGAAGGTGACGTGGCGCTCGATGGGGACCGGCCGCTCCTCGTATTCGATGAGCGTCGCGCGCAACCGCCTCGCGAGCCACTCGGGGTTGCCCACGGTCGCCGAGAGGTAGACGAACTGCGTGCCGTCGTAGCCCTCGTGGCGCTCCGTCCGGTCCTCGCTGTAGTACTTCAGCCGGGAGATGAGCCCGTCGAGCCGGTGGCCCCGCTCGCCCTCCTTGAGCGTGTGTACCTCGTCGATGACGACCGTGCCGACGTCACCGAGATCCTTGCCGGTCCGGAGCGCGTGGTCGATCCCCTCGTAGGTACCGACGATGACGTCGGCGTGCGGGTCGAACCGGTTCCCGTCATCGGCGATCCGCGAGGAGCCCACCCGGATCGAGACGTCCAGTAGGTCCCCGTACCGATCCTCGAAGTCCTCGTGTTTCTGGTTGGCGAGCGCGACGAGCGGCACCAAAAACAGCAGCTTGCCGTCCCCCTTCAGCGCCCGGTCGACGCCGGCGAGCTCGCCGACGAGCGTCTTTCCCGTCGCCGTCGCACTCACGACGAGTTGGTCGTCGCCGTCGAAGAGGCCGTTCCGGACGGCGAGGCTCTGGACGGGCAACAGCTCCTCGAACCGACCCTGCAGGTGGGCGGCGAGATCGGGATGTAAATCGAGCTCGTCGGTGCGGACGGGCGTCACGTCGTCGACGTTCGCGGAGACCTCGTCGTACTTCGTCAGGTCCGGGTCAAGCCCGCCCTGTAGCAGGTTGATGATCCGATCGAGGTCCTTCGCCTCGTAGAGCAGCTCCTCGAGACGCTCCTCGGCGGCGCCGGTGAACTCCCCTTTATACGACAGTTCCCGCTCCAGCTCGCGGCGGGCGCAGTCGCGACAGACGTGCTCGTCGTTGTGTTCGATCGCCGTCTCCTCAGTGATCGGCCCGTAGCGGCCGGCGTTCGCACAGCGCCGGCAGGTTCGGACCGTCATCGCCTCCAGCTGGTAGCCGTCGAGCATCTCCCGCAGGCGCTCCCGACACTCCAGGGAGGTCTGCTGGGAGATCCGGATCCGGCTCGCCGCCCGGGCGAGGTCGACGAACTCCTCCGGCCGACGGGGGTGGTCCTCGCCGTCGCGGGTCACACGAAACTTCCCCGGTCGCGGCCCCGCGGACGTCTCCTTGAGTTCGAGCCGCCCGCAAAGCACGCGGCTCCCGTCACGGGTCGCGACGACGGTGTAGTCGCCGCGAGCCTCGTGTAAAAAGAGCGTTCCGACCTCGGCCAACTGCTGGGACACTATATAAGCGGTACGCGATCGGGGTATTTCAGCCGTTCGGCTGCGATCGACGGCTCCGCGACGGCCGATCGGCCGTTTGCCGACGGGGCGCTCAAAACACCGCCCTGAACGCGCCGACCGCGACGGCGACGATGGCGACGTGATAGATGAACGTCGAGGTGAACGCGTAGAGGACGAGCCACGGGACCGGATATCTCGCGATGCCGGCGGGCACGAAGATCAGCCCGCGGAGGTAGGGGACGAAGTTCGTGACGAAGACGGCCGGCCCGCCGTACCGGTCGAAGAGGTCCTCGACCTGATCGAGCCGCGCTTCGGTGATCGAGATCCGCGGCGACGACTCGATGGACGACCGACCGCCGCGCCGCGCCGCCGAGTACACGACGAGCTGGCCGGTCACGTAGCCGGTCGAGGAGACGAGGACGATCAGCGTGGTCTCGGCACGGTCCGCGCCGATGGCGAGCACGTAGCCGGGCAGGAAGATGGAGGTCGGCAGGGGCTTGCCTATCAGCGCCCCCTTCAACACGAAGAAGACGAACAGCGCGGGGAGCCCGACGTACAAGAGGAGAGCGAACGCGGCGTCGATGAGCGCGTCAAGCATCCGTCCCGACGTTTCGGCGGCAACGCGGATAAACCATCACCGTCGGTACGAGCGGGGGGTCACTGCGATCGACGGGATCAAAAGACGGACCTGCGTGGGCGCTCGGAACGTTCGTGGAGCCTTACGCGACGAGCAGCTTCTCGCCGCGGTCCACGGTGATCCGGCACGGCGGGGACATCTTGTTGTACGCGCGGCGGAACGCCTCCTTCACGGCGGGCGCCTGCTCGACGTCACAGTAGGCCGTGAAGACGACGTCACCCTTTTTCAGGCGGGCGGCCGTGCCGACGGGCTTGCCGAACGCCTGCCGCATGCCGTCGGAGACGCGGTCCGCGCCCGCGCCGGTCGCCTGCTTGTTCTCGCGAATGACCTGATGGGGGAACTTGCGGAGCACCATCTTGTAGTTGCCCTCGCCGAGCTCCTTGATCAGGTGACGGTTCGCCGACAGCCGGGCGCTCTCCAGCGAGCCGTGGCGGATCTGCAGCTCCTCCTCGACGCGGAGGCTGATCTGGACCGGGTAGTCCTCCGGCTCCGCGGAGAGGTCGCCCATGTTGTGCTGGGCGATCTTCGAGCCCGGGATCCCCGTGATGTACTCACGTCGCGTGTACGACGGCTTGTCGATCTTCCGATACATGGAAGCGGGTTTATCAGACATGGCTACTTGTCCGATGTAGCCCGTGCAGCGGCGATAAACCCTTCGATAACGCGACGGATCGGGCGTGCGGATCGGTCACGGCCATCAGTCCGTGGCGTCCGTCGCGTCCTCGTCGGCCGTGACGTCGTCGTCCCCCGCATCGGCCCCGTCGTCCTCCCTCACGTCCGGTTCATCGCCGTCTCCCGTATCCGGTCGGTCACCGGTCGGCGCGAGCGCGACGTGGTCGAACCCGCGGTCCGCGAGCAGTTCGGCCGCTCGGTCGGTCACCGACGGCGCGACGAGGACGCCGGCGACCGATCCGTCCGCGACCGATCCGTCCGCGGCCGATCTCTCCGCGGCCGATCTCCCCGCGGACGATCCGTCCGCAGTCGACCCATCGATGGCCGTGTCTCCCGGCGCCGAGCCGTTTTCCACCTCCTCGCGAACCGCCTCGACGTAGCGGGCGAGCTGGCCGACCGCGTCCGGCCCGACCCGCCGTCGTTTCAACTCGACGACGACCGGGTTACCCTCCTCGTCGACGCCGAAGACGTCGACGGGGCCGGCGGCGGTCTCCCGCTCCGTCTCCAACGGCTCGAACCCGGGCATGACCAGCTCCGGCCGTTCGAGCACCCGCGTTCGGAGGTCCTCCTCGCTGCCGTGAAGCTCGAGGTCTCGGCCGCCCGTGACCGCCATCGCGGAGAGCTGGTGGACCCGCTCGAATCGAACGAGAAGCGTCTCCGAGGGGCTCGATCGCTCCGACCGGACGCGAAGTCGGCCGCCCCGCACCGCGGCGTGGTGCGTCGATCCGGGCGGCTGCCAGTTGACCGGCGTTCGCCCCTCGTCGGTGTGGACGAGCGCGGCACCGTCCGGCTTCAACACGAGCAGCCGGTCGCCGGGACCGAGTTCGGAGGCGGCACGCCCCTCGTAGGAGACCGTACAGCGCCCGAAGACGCTTATCAGGTCGCCCCGCTCGAAGGCCGACTCCAGCTCCCAGAGGGCCTCGCGGTGGCTCGGGTCGTGGACGCTCGTGACGCTCACGCCCGCGGTAGGCGGCGGTCACGCAAAAAGGCGCGGGCACGGAACGCGGAGGGGATCCCCGAGGGGAACGTGTCCCGGGGCGTCGTTTAAATACGCCCCGGACGGACCTTCATCCGATGATCCTCGACCTCCGTGGACCCGGCTGGCGTCGTCGCCGCGGCGTCGCGATCCGCGGCTGCGCGTTCGACCGGTCGAGCGACCGGCTTCTCGATCCGACGGCGCTCGCCGATCGGCTTGCGAACGCGATCGAACGCGACCGCGACCGCGACCGTGGGAACGGGAGGGAAGCCGCGACGGCGCTCGACGCGATCGCGACGGTCGCCGCCGAACTCGACGGGTTCTACGCGGCCGTCCTCGATCCCAACGAAGCGGGCGGGACGGGAACGCCGGACACGACCGTGCTCGTCGCCGACGGCGCTCGAACCGTTCCCCTCTATTACGGCGTCGACGACGCGACAGGCGACGACTCCCGTCCCGTGGTCTCCGACCGCGGTCGGGTCGTTCGGGACCTCCTCGACGCCGACGTCGACTCGGTAACCGAAGGTGAGTTCCTCCTGACGAGATACGTGACGGGCGCGGAGACGATCTGGCGGGGCGTCCGATCGACGCGGGCGGGCGAGGTGGTCGCCGTCCGCGGCGACGGTGACGTGCGCTCGATCACCTATCGTGACCACCGACCCGGCCGCATCGGAGCGAGTCCGCCCGAGGGAATCGACCGGTCGGCCCGCACGACCATCGGCGAAACGCGACCGGCCGAAGTCGACGCGGCACAAACACGGCTACGGCACGGCTTGCGAACGGCCTTCGATCGGCTGGAGCGCGTCGCCGGCGATCGACCGATCGTCATCCCGCTCTCCGGCGGCTACGACTCCCGGCTGGTCGCGAGCGAACTCGTCGCCCGGGATCGGGAGGCGATCGCGTACACCTTCGGTCGATCGGGCCATCCCGACGTGGAGGTCAGCCGTGAGGTCGCGGCACGGCTCGGGATCGACTGGGAGTTCGTCCCGTACGACGCGGACGTCTGGAACGGGTGGTACGGCGGACCCGCGGGCGAGGCCTACGAGGCGGCCGCCTTCGGCGGCGACGCGTTGCCGTTTCTCGCCGAATGGCCCGCGTTGCGGACGCTCGTCGCCGAGGAGCGCATCCCGCGCGACGCGCTCTGGTGTCCCGGCCACACGGTGGCGACGCCCGGGGAACGACTGCCCGCGTTCATCGACGGCGACGACCGCGGGCGGATCGAGCCGACCCTCGACGCCCTCGTCGACTACGTCCGGGAGACCCACTACGACCTCTGGAGCTGGGAGGACGACGGGTTTCGCGAGGCAGTGGATGAGCGGATCCGACGCGGACTGGCGGGTGAGGCGGCCGGTACGGGATCCGATACCGAAACCGGGACGTGGATCGACGGTCCGGAGGCGGCCGCCGCGGCCTACGAGCGCTGGGAGTGGCGCGGCCGCATGACGACGTTCACGAACGGCGACCTGCGAGCCTACGAGGACGCCGGCCTCGACTGGTGGCTTCCGCTGTGGGATCCCGCCTACGTCCGGGCGTACGCGTCGCTGCCGAGACGATTGCGCGAGGACAAACGGCTCCACGCGTCGCTCGCGAGCGAACGCTACCGGGAGGCCGCCGATCTCGACGCGGAAGGCGACGTCGAGGACCGGGAGACGCCGGATCGGGCCGCGCTCACCGACCGCACGCTTTCCCCCGTCGATCGACACCTCTCGCTGATTCGACACACGCCGATCCGGCAGTTCACCGAGCGCGACGGACGCTGGGATCCGCCGTATCTCGCGCCACGATCGTCGTGGGGCGAGCGAGGCTCCCATCCGCTCGCGTGGAACGCCATCGTCGACGCGACGCTTCTCGAGCGGCTGCCGTCCGCCACCCTCTACGCGCTCCGAACCCTCGCCATGACCGGCCGGATCGACCTCGACGACCCCGGGAGCCTCCCGGACGACCTGTGCGTCCCGGCCGACGACGATCCGGACGAGAGCGACGAATCAGCCGACGACGTGCGGCTTCGACTACCGACCGAAAAGGACGGTGCGAAACGCACGGGAGGATGAGCCACGGGTCTCCATCGGCCGCCGCCGAGGGCGTCGATCGCGATCGCTTATGTCGGAAGCCGCAGCCAGACCCCCCGTGACGTGAGGACCGGTCCACGGCGGTCGAGGCGGGAGTGCGGCGCGCCGTCGTGGAGAGCGAAATCGGAGCGAAACCGGATGCGCCGCCTGTTCGCCACCGCGCTCGCCAGCGAACCCGTCTAGGTGCCGTGTTCCCAGCTGTTCATGTACTGGCGCTGTTCCTCGTTGAGCGTGTCGTGAGCGACGCCTTCGGCGACGAGTTTGATCTCCGCGACCTCCCGATCGAGATCGTCGGGGACGTCGTGGACGCCGGGCTCGTAGGCGGCGCCGTTCGTCGCGAGCTCGCGGACGCAGACCGCCTGCACGCCGAAGCTTTGGTCCATCACCTCGACCGGATGGCCCAGCGCGATGGGCGCCGCGAGGTTGACGAGTCGCCCCTCCGCGATGACGTTCAGGACGCGTCCGTCCGGGAGCTCGAACCCTTCGACGCCGTCGCGGGCCTCGAAGCGGTCGACGGCGAGGTCGTCGAGGTCCTCCAAGTTCACCTCGACGTCGAAGTGGCCGGCGTTCGCCAGCAGGACGCCGTCGTTCATCGCCTCGAAGTGCTCGCGGGTGATCACGTCGCGGTTGCCCGTCGTCGTGATGAAGACGTCGCCCTTCTCGGCCGCCTCCGCCATCGGCAGCACCTCGTAGCCCTCCATGTGCGCCTCCAACGCGCGGCGGGGGTCGACCTCACAGACGATGACGTTCGCGTTCTGGCCGGCGGCCTTCTTCGCGACGCCCTTCCCGCACTTGCCGAAGCCGCCGACGACGACGTTCTTGCCGGCCCACGAGAGGTTCGTCGTCATCGCGATGGTCGCGAGCGAGGACTCGCCCGTGCCGTGGACGTTGTCGAACAGCTGTTTCATCGGCGTATCGTTGACGGCGAAGACGGGATACTTCAGCTCGCCGTCGGCGTCCATCGCGCGCAGCCGGTGAACGCCGGTCGTGGTCTCCTCGGCGCCGCCGACGATGGAGTCGATCAGCTCCGGATACTCCTCGTGGACGAGCTTCACCATGTCCATGCCGTCGTCGACGGTGATCGTCGGGTCGTGGGCGACGACCGCGTGCATCGCGTCGTAGTACGCCTCATCGTCGACGCCGCGGACCGCGTAGGAGGTGATCGAGTCGTGGGCGTCGAGGGCGGCGGAGACGTCGTCGTGCGTCGAGAGGGGGTTACAGCCCGTGATGGCGACTTCGGCGCCGCCGTCAGCGAGCAACTCGACGAGGTTCGCCGTCTTCGCCTCGACGTGCATCGCCATCGCGATGGTCTCGCCCGCGAGCGGTCGCTCCGCCGTGAATTCCTCGCGAAGTGCCTCCAGGATCGGCATGTGCTGGATCGCCCAGTCCATCTTCCGACGGCCCTCCTCGCGGGCCGTCTCCGGGTCCGAGAGATGCTGTGTCACCGGTGAGTACGCGGCGTCGCTCATGTACGGACGTTCGCTCACCGGCCACAAAACGCTGCCGACACTGGGCCGACGGTCACCGCATCAAAAGCGAAACGACCGTGCTCGAGCGAACGTGATCAGGTGGCCGGTCCGGCGCCGTTACCGGGACTACCGTTGCCACCGTTGCCCGATCCGGCACCGTTACCCGGACCGATGTCGTTGTCCGGTCCGGCATCGTCGTCGCCGTTATCGGACGCACCGTCGCCGTTCGAACTCGACTCGGTTCCGTCGTCGTCGGCACCGCCACTCGCTCCGTCATCGGACCCGTTACCGCCGTCGTGGTCCGGCGGACCGGCTTCGCTTCCGTTACCGGCGTGCTCGGGAGGCCCCTGACGGTCGTCCGAAGCGTTCCCGCCCGCGTTTCCGGGTGCATCGCTCGCGTTACCCGGGCCGCCGGCGTGGTCGGGGGCGTTACCCGGGTTATTGCTCGTCGCGAATTCGGAGACGACGTCCCCGATGCCGCCGCTCCGATCATCGATGTCCATGATGAACTCGCGGATCAACTGGCCGAAGTTGGTGGGCTCATCCTCGGAGGGGGCGACGAGATCGGCGGTCGTCGCCGCCGTCTCGTTGCCGACCGTCGCCGTCACGTTGATCGTGACGTCCTCCTCGGCGGGCTCGAGCGTGACCGTCCCGTTCGCGTCGGTCTCGTAGTCCCCCTCGCCGACGTAGGTGACGTTCTGTCCCTCGACGGTCGTCGCGTTCACCGAGGCGTTCTCGACGGCCGTTGCGTTGCTCGTCACCGTCACGACCGGCTCGACATCCGTCTCCGTCACGTTGATCGTGAGGTCGTCCTCCGCGGCCGCGACGTCGGCCGCACCGACGGCGGCAACGCCGACCGTCACCACCGCGAACAGCAGGATTCCTTTCGTGAGTGTATGCATGTTTCCGTTCGGGGGAAGACGAGACATCCGGTTAAAAAGGGAACACCGTTAAGCCGAGTTCGGTCAGGATTGGATCCGAGTTGTGCCCGTTTCAATCCGATCGATACCGGGAGGGAATCGAGCCGTCCGCTCCGGGACGCCGTGCGGCGCGGACGGAGGTCGCTACGACGCGTCCTCCGCTCGCGCGACGAGGTCGGCGGCCGCGTCGGCGGCACGTTCCATCACGTCCGCCGCGTCCAGCGTCGTCAGCTCCCGATCACGCATGAGCACGCGACCGTCACAGATCGTGTGTCGAACGTCGCTCCCGCGGGCGGCGTACACGAGGTGGGAGGCGACGTCGTGGACCGGCGTGAGGTGTGGCACGTCGAGGTCGACGACCGCCAGGTCCGCGGCGGCGCCCTCCGTGATCCGGCCGCCGGGAAGTCCGAGCGCGTCCGCACCCGCGGCGGTGGCCATTTCAAGGACGGCCGCGGCGGGCACGGCCGACGCGTCGTTCGCGGCGAGCTTGCCGATCATCGCGGCATCGCGCATCTCGTCGAACATGTCGAGGTCGTTGTTCGAGGCAGCCCCGTCGGTGCCGAGTGCGACCGTAACTCCGGCGTCGCGCAGCCGCTGGACGGGCGCCATCCCGCTCGCGAGCTTCATGTTCGAGGCCGGGCAGTGGACGATCGACGTTCCCGACTCCGCGAGTAGTTCGATCTCGGCCGCGTTCAGGTGCACCCCGTGGGCGAAGAAGTTTCCCTCGTCGAGCACGCCGAGATCCGCGGCGTATTCGAGGGGTCGTTTCCCGTGCTCGCCGACGATCGGATCCACCTCGTCGATCGTCTCGTTCGCGTGGAGGTGGATCGGCGCGTCCACCTCGGCGGCCAGCTCGATCCCGTCCCGGAGGTACTCCTCGCCGACGGTGGTGAGCGAGTGCGGCATCACCGCCGTCCGGATCCGGCCGTCGGCCGCGCCGTCGAGTTCGGTCGCGACGGCGACGCTTCGTTGCAGGTCCTCACGGGCGTCCGCCTCGTCCTTCCCGACCGTCACGACTCCCTGTCCCAGGAGGGCGCGCACCCCGGCCCGGTCGACGACGTCGGCGACGCGGTCCTCCGCGAAGTACATGTCCGCGAAGGCGGTGGTTCCCGAGCGGATCATCTCCACGGTCCCGAGTTCGGCACCGACCTCGACGTCTTCGGGCGTCAACTCGGCCTCGACCGGCCAGACGTCCTCACGGAGCCACGCGTCGAGGGGTTTGTCGTCCGCGTAGCCGCGGAGCAGGGTCATCGATACGTGCGTGTGTGCGTTGACGAGTCCGGGAAGCACGACACAACCGTCCACGTCGAGGGTCTCGGTCGCGTCCGCGATCCCGTCGACGTCGGTCCCGACGGCCGCGATCGTTCCCGCCTCGCGGTCGACGAGGACGTCGGCCGTCTCCACTGAGCCGTCCGGACGGAGCACCCGTCCACCGGTGAGCGCCAGCGTGTCCATACGCGACGCTTGCTCCCCGTTCACCTAACGGCTTCCGTTCCGGCTCGACGAGCCGATCGGTGCGCGAGCGGGCGATCCGTGACCGATCGAGGGAGCCGTCGCTCTCCGGACGAACGGCATAAAAAAAACGGAACGCGGTCGAGCGACGATGCGACGGACGGCGTGCGTCGGTTGGCGTGGTGGAGCGTGTAACCGACGTGGTTACATCGCACCGCCCATGCCACCCATGCCACCCATGCCGCCCATGCCGCCGGCGCCGCCGGGGCCGCCGGCGGGCATGTCGTCGTCGCCGCCGTCGTCGGAGCCGCCGCCCTTGAGGTCGCCGGCCGCGATGACGTCGTCGATGCGGAGGATCATGACGGCCGCCTCGGTGGCGGACTCGATGGCCTGCGTCTTGACGCGGAGGGGCTCGACGACGCCCTCGGCCTGCATGTCGATCACGTCGCCCGTGTAGGCGTCGAGACCGGCGCCGAACTCGCCGGCGTCGTGCCGGGAGCGGAGGTCGACGAGGGAGTCGATGGGGTCGAGGCCCGCGTTCTCGGCGAGCGTGCGCGGGATGACCTCGAGCGCGTCGGCGAACGCTTCGACGGCGAGCTGCTCGCGGCCGCCGACGGAGTCGGCGAAGTCACGGAGCTGCAGCGCGAGCTCCGTCTCGGGGGCGCCGCCGCCGGGTAGCACCTGTCCGTCGAGCAGCGTCGTGCGGACGACGCCGAGCGAGTCGTCGACGGCGCGCTCGACCTCGTCGACGACGTGCTCGGTGCCGCCGCGCAGGATGAGCGTGACGGACTTGGCCTCCTCGACGTCCTCGACGAAGATGCGCTCGTCGCCGCCGACGTCCTTCTGGGCGACGGAGCCGGCGAAGCCGAGGTCGTCGGCCGCGATGTCATCGAGGTTGGAGACGACGCGGCCGCCCGTCGCGCGGGCGAGCCGTTTGAGGTCGCCGGACTTCGCGCGGCGGACCGCCAGGATGCCCTCCTGGGCGAGGTAGTGCTGGGCCATGTCGTCGATGCCGTCGCCGACGAAGACGACGTCCGCGTCGATGTCGACGAGGTGGTCGACCATCTCGCGGAGCTGTTTTTCCTCCTGATCGAGGAACTGCTGGAGCTGGTCGGGGTCCGTGACGTTGACCTCGGCGTCGATCTCCGTCTCCTTCACCTCGATGGCGCCGTCGAAGAGCGCGACGTTCGCGTCCTCGACCGCGTAGGGCATGTTCTCGTCGACGCGCTCCTTGTCGACGATGACGC
>LFFM01001094.1_pt1 | contig 19265 bp, 24 predicted proteins | sample 643131 | NCBI WGS metagenome assembly LFFM01 (sample SAMN03777445, study PRJNA286221) | soda lake metagenome | biome: soda lake; feature: Kulunda steppe; material: water; isolation source: sample Tc-Br brine of Tanatar trona crystallizer | place: Russia: Kulunda steppe | collected 2011-07
CAGTCCGTCAGCGTCGACGCCGGAGGAGAAGCGCTCCGACGACGAAAGCCACGACGGCGAGAGTCACGCCGAACCCGACGCCGTCGTCCTCGGTGGGCGTGTCGACCGGCGTATCAGTCGGCGTGTCCGTGGGCGTGTCGTCCGCATCCGAAACGACCCGGATCGACACGGGATCGGATTCGAGATCGTCCCGCACGGCGATCAGTTCGTGCTCCCCCGGCTCCTCCATCCGGATCGTGAGCGTCCCGTCCGACCCGGTTTGACCGACCGACTCGCCGTTCCGCCGGATCGTCGCACCCTCGACGCTGGCGTCGTACTCGTCGACGACCGTGAGTGTCACTCGCTCGTCAACGACGACGCGTTGGTTGCTCGAATGCAGCGAAAGCAACGGTTCACGGCTCGTGTTCAGGGTCAGTTCCTGATCACGTTCACGGATCCGTACCGACTCCGTCGTCTCGAGGTAGCCGTCCTTGCTGGCCGTGACGGACAGACGGGTGTTGACCGGAACGCTCGTGGATGCCATACCGCCGTCGAGCGTCCGAACCGTAGCGACGTCACCGATCTCGACGGTCGCGTCCTCGATCGGTGGGTTATCATCGAGATGGTCGTCACGAACCGTCACCGACAGGGTGACCGACCCCCGTTCGAGCTGCAGCTCCCGCACGACGTCGCCCTCGACGGAGATGGTGTGTGACTGGTCGAAATGGCCTGATCTCGTGACCCGAACCGTGTACTCGCCCCGCTCGATCGCGCCGGTGTCGAAGCGTCCGTCGGCGTCCGTCGTTCCGGTGACGACACGGTCACCGTCCTTTCGAACGACGATCTCGGCGTCCGCGACGGCCCCCTGATTACGCGTCGCCTCGAAGACGATCGATCCCTTTCGCGCCACGTCGACCGTCACCTCCCGCTCGGTCGCGTTCTCCACGAGATACGGCGAGTTTCGGACGAACTCGGCGTGGTCGATCGAGAGCTCCACGTCCGCACCCTCCGGAACGTCGACGAACGCCCGACCGTTGCTCGCGGTCACGGCCGTTCGCTCCCCGTCCTCCCAAGCGGCCATGATCTCGGCGTTACCGACCGGGTCACCGTTTCGGTCCTCGACGGTGACCGTCAGCGTCACCGGATCGTCGGCAGCGACCGTGCCGCTGCCGGCCGCGAGCGTGACGAACAGTAGCACGACCAATGCCGTAATCCCCGCTACAACCTGCGTGCTACCCATGCTCATGCCCTGCATGAGGTCTCGTAAACGTATAGTTATTCGCTCGATGACGCGTTCACGTCGAGCATCGAGCCGTCCGGAGCCGGTCAAAACGGGCACGCCGAATCGGCGATACGTTACCGATCGTCGAACCGGCTACGTCAGGAAGTATCGAACCGACGACAGGTCAGGGGCTGCCGGGCGCGCCTTCCATGACGACGAAATCGTCGTCATCGACGCCGATCACGGCCCAGTCGTACGGCGGCTTCAGCGCCGTCAGGTCATCGCGTAGCTCCGCCGCGTGGTCCCGCCACGTCACGAAACATCGAAGCGGCGGCGTCTCTCCCCCGTCCGCAAGATATGAACCGAGGTCATCCGTTCCGTCCGAGGGCATCGGCGTCACGTGGACGCGGCGCCATTTCCGCTCCGCGACGAACTCTCGTCCGCCCTCGGTGACGGTGTATCCGAGTTCACGAAAAACGTCTCTGGCCTCCGTCGTCGGTGGGATGCTCGCAGGGGCCATCTGATCGCCGATTCGACCGCAGCCGTGATAAGCTTTCCCACAGTTTGGGGCGCTTGAGGGTGGATCACCCCCGCTTTGCCACCCGTTCGCCGTCGCCTCCCGAAATCCGCAGATACGTCTCGGAATCCGCAGATACGTCCCGTCACGCTACTCGTGGGCCGCGTCCCACTCGTCCGGTTTCCGCAGGTTCCCGCAGTCGTTACACTGGATCCGCCCCATCGTGTCCATCGCCGTATCGAGCGATCCGCAGCTTCCGCAGTGGAATCCCCAGCGACTCCGGGCGTCCGCATCGCTGAAGACGACGTAAAACGGTCCTTCCGCCCCTCGCTCCGCGCGCGTCCGATCGATGTACACATGCTCGCCCTCGTCCGTCGTCGACGACTCCAACTCCATGTGCTCACCATAGCCGACGAACGGACTTAAAAAGGTAGCTCCGGCGGCGACGCCGTTTCGATCACGTCCGGAACGACTCGCCACAGCCGCACTCGGAGACGACGTTGGGGTTCTCGACGTGGAAGCCGGCTCCCTGTAGCCCCCGTTCGTAATCGAGCTTACTGCCGCCGATGTAGTTCCTGCTGGCGGGGTCGACGAACACGCGGAGACCGTGGCGTTCGACGACCAGATCATCCTCCTCGGGTTCGGTGTCGAACCGCATTCCGTACGAGAGCCCCGCACAGCCGCCCTGTTGGACGAACAGTCGCAATCCTGCCACGTCGGTGTCGAGGCCCTCCCCCTCCAGCAGCGAGAGCGCCTCGTCGGCGGCGTCAGGCGTCACCTCGATCGCCGTTTCGCCGCTCGGCTGGACCGATTCGGTACTCATACCACCACGTTTCCTCCGGAAGGGCAAAACCTTGACGGCGGGTCACAAGCGGTCGATCGGCCGATCTTTTATCACTGATGTCGACCCAGACGGCCCGTGTTCGACGTCACTGCCGCGCGGGGGAATGCGGGTGTGTGGTGCGGTCCCGCGCGGAGCGGTCGCCGTTCGTAGCCGGTCGGTTGGGCCGAGCCGGCGCGATCGCGAACGGCCCCACGTACCACCTGCTCGCCCCCTCACCGTCCACCGGTCCGTCGTTTGCCGTTCCTTCGTTCACTCCTCAAGGCGTTTCCGGACGCTCTCGGCGTGTGCCTCCAGCCCTTCGGCCTCCGCAAGCGTCGTGATCGTGTCGGCGATCCCGGACAACGCATCACGGTCAAGCCGTTGGACCGTCGACGAGCGTAAGAACGTGTCCGTCGAGAGCCCGCCGTATCGCTTCGCGCCGCCGTTCGTCGGCAGCACGTGGTTCGTTCCGGCAGCGTAATCACCGGCCGCAACCGGCGAGTTCGGACCCAAAAAGACCGACCCCGCGTTCGTGATCCGATCCAGCAACGTCTCGTCGTCCTCGGCGATTATTGAGAGATGCTCGGCCGCGTACTCCTCGGCGAAGAGCACCGCCTCCGGCATGGAGCGCGCGATGAGGACGCCGGAGGCGTCGTTGTCGAGCGCCGCACGGATCGTGTCGCTCCGCTTTCGCTCGTCGACGCCGGCCACGACCGCCTCGGCGACCGCCGTCGCGAGATCGCCATCGTCCGTGATCGCGACCACGGAGGCGTTCGGATCGTGTTCGGCCTGCGCAAGCAGCTCCGCGGCGACGAGTTCCGGATCCGCGGCGTCGTCCGCGAGCACGAGCACCTCGCTTGGCCCCGCAAGGAAGTCGATCTCCACATCGCCTTGCACCTCGGCTTTCGCCGCGGTTACCCACTTGTTGCCGGGGCCAACCACCTTCTGGACGCGTGAGACGGTCTCGGTACCGTACGCCAGCGCCGCGATCGCTTGGGCGCCGCCGATCTGATAGACGGCGTCCGCGTCGGCCTCGTGGATCGCGGCGAGCGTGACCGGGTTTAGGTCGTCGGCCGGCGGCGTCGCGACCGCGACGTGGTCCACCCCGGCGACCGTCGCCGGAATGACGCCCATGAGCGCGCTCGACGGATAGGCCGCGGCACCGCCGGGAACGTAGACGCCCGCGCGGGCGATCGGCCGGAACCGTCGACCGAGTTCCCGCCCGTCGAAGTTCTCGCGCCAATCGGCCGGTCGCTGCCGCTCGTGGAACGCTCGTACGTTCGAGGCGGCGTCTCGAACCGCGTCGAGGATCGGATCGTTCGCGTCCTCGAGGTCGGCATGGGCCCGCGCCGCCTCGTCGGTGACGTCCAGGTTGCCGACCGTCGTTCCGTCGAACTCCTCAGCGAACGCTCGGAGCGCGACGTCGCCCTCCTCGCGGACCCGGTCAACGATCTCCCTTACGTCCTCGCGAACGCCCTCGACTCCGGCGTCCCGCTCGAAGAAGGCGCGTCGCTCCGCGGGCGAGAGGTCGGCAACGGCTCGTACGTTCATACCGAGTCTCGGGCCCGGCGTTTAAAGGACGTTCCGGCTCGCAGCGGGAACGGCGGCGAGCATTGCCGATCCGATAGCCGTCGACCCGGTGATCGTCGATCGAACCCGATCGTCGACCGATCACTCCATCGACCGAACCCCGGTCACGTCGAGCGTCGCCAGCACGACGAGGCCGGCGATCAACGCGGCCCCGGCGAACAGCAACGGCGCCGACAGCATCATCGCCAACTCGTACGTGGTAACGAGCCGCGTCGTCCCGCGGACGACGAAGGAGACGAGAACGAGACCGAACGCGACGAGCGTCAACTGAACGAATCGAGGCCGGTTCATCTGGACCGGTAACTCAGTCGGTTTGCAGGACGGTCGGATCGCGTGGGCCGTGACCTGGAGATCCCGACTCCCCGTCGAATCCGTGGCTCACCTCGTAGAACACGGATTCGGGGTTACGGTTCCACTGCCACTTCCATCTCGTCTTCGCGAGGAGCCAGAGCTTCCTCGGCATCGAGAGCTGTGGCGTCGACGTCACCGTGTCGTATCCCTGCTTCCGAATGAGCCGATGGTGATCGGCGTACAGCACGGCCGCGAGCAACACGGCGAACTGGCAGTCGGACGGGAGGTATTTGATCCCCGCGACGCCCTCCTCATAGAGCCGTTCGGTGCGCGCGAGTTCCGCCCGGATCGCGGACGCGAGGTTGGCATCGAACGTTCGGTCGAGGACCTGCTGCTCGTCGACGCCGTGGCGCCGAAGCGTCTCAAGCGGGAGGTAGATCCGATCGCGTTCCCGGACGTCCTCGCCGACGTCACGGAGGAAGTTCGTCATCTGGAACGCCTCGCCGAGCTTCGTCGCATGCGGGAGTGCGGCGTCCTCGTCCTCGACGTCCATGATCGCGGTCATCATTCGCCCGACGGCCGCGGCCGACCCGTTCATGTACGCCTCGAGATCGGCGTACGTCTCGTAGCGGTCGGTGTCGATGTCGCTCGCCATCGCGTCGATGAACGCGTTCACGTCCTCGTCGGGGATCCCGTGGTCCGTACGGACGCTCTCGAACGCGTCAAGCACGGGATCGTCCGTCGGCTCCCGGCCGAGTGCCGCTTGGCGGAGGCGATCCAACTCCGAGCGTTGCTCGGCCGGCGGGGCCGTGTCCTCGGCATCAACCACCTCGTCGGCGATTCGAAAGAACCCGTACAACACGTACGTCGGATGCCGTATCCGCTCCGGCAGCACTCGCGTGGCGACGTGGAAGGTCTTCCCGGTTCGGCGCTGGATCCGCTTTCCTTGGACTACCTGCGTTTGGTCTACCATGGTGTCCTTGAACCGACGGCAGGGAGGATCGCGAACGGGTCGCCCAACATGTACCGTACTTCGGCCTCCAGCGACATAACAGTTCGTACGCGTCCGAATTTCATGACACCGTATGCAGGTCAGGGACCGTATTATCTATTATTCTGATATGAATGGCAGGGTTTAGTAGAACGTGTCGCTACAGTCGTATACGACGCCGTGTTCCGGGCAGACGTACTTGCAGTGTCGGTGATACATCGACGTACCACAGAGGGGGCACGGCCGACCGCGTCGCTCGCGAACGGTCTTGGATTCGACGTCCTCGCTGCCGGTTGTCACGCGCTATCGATGCCACGACCCCCCCGGAGTTAACTCTCCCGTTGACTGCAACTGTGCATCCGTCGATCGAACGCCCGTCGATCGGCTATCCGTTGACCGGACCGTCGGTCACTCGGCCGCGAGCGCCTCGTAGACCTGCTCGGCAAGGGATTCGTCCTCGAACGGGAGGGTTATCACGCCCTCGAAGTCCGTGTCGACGAGCGATTCGACGGTCGGCGGATCGAGATCGACCTCTCGGACCGGATCGCCTTCAAGCGTCATCACGATCTCGAACGGTTCGGGATCCTCGTCCGCTCCCGCCGCCTCCAGGCCCTCACGGAGCGCCTCGCGTCCCGAAGCCGTCAACTCGATGACCACGAGATACTCCCCGTCGCTCGGGTGAACGCCCTCGACGCGGCTCAGATCGGCCGCGGTAAAGAGGTCGACCTCGCTGCCGTCGGCGACCACGCGTGCGAGGAACGGTGCCTCCGGGTCGGCGTCGACGTATCGCGCTTCCGGTTCATCCGCCGGGTCCTCGTCGGATGGGGAGTCATCGACCGTCGATGCGCCAACGAATCCGACGGCCCCAAGTGCACACGCCGCCCCGAGCCCGCCGAGAGCCCCTCGCCGAGAGAGTTCCATACACGACTGCTCGGCGGACCCGAACAAAAGGGTTTCACGCCGATTCACGCCGATGATAACTGGACCGTGTCTCCTCCGCGGAACGTCGTCGCCCGCACGGGATCCGTCTGCACGGAATGTGTCACAGGTGTCACGCGTCGCCGTCGAACGTTACCGCATCAAGGGTCGTCGTCTCCCCGAACAGCCAATCGGCATGTTCGACGGCATACTCCTTGTGCTTCGGCGTGATGTATCCCAACGCGTCGGTCACGATGATCGGACGGTAGTCTCGAAGGCCGGCACTTCCCGCCGTGTGGAGCACGCACACGTTCGCGAGCGTCCCACAGATCAGGAGGTCGTCGATCCCATGTGCCTCCAGATATCCCTCCAGATCCGTTCGGTAGAACGCGTCATAGGTGTGTTTCTCCACGACGTGGTCCTCGTCGGTGACCTCAAGCGCCGAGACGAGCTCCGCATCCCACGACCCCTCAACGACGTGTTCGCCCCAACGGTCGAACTCGTCGTAGTAGTGGTTCCCCTCGAATTGTTCGGGTGGGTGGACGTCCCGGGTATAAATCACGGAGGCGCCGGCCTCACGGGCTCGATCCACGAGTTCGGTCACCGGATCGATAGCGGCCTCGCTCGGCTCCGCGTGGAGGCTGCCGTCCGGGTGACAGAACCCGTTTTGCATGTCCACGACGACGACGGCGGCATCAGTCGGGTCGTACATGCATGCAGGTCGGACGCGAGCAGTGAAAAATCCAGGCGGAGGGACGGAAGACGAGGCGCCGACGGAACGGGGTCGGTACCGGCAAGGTACTTACGCAGCCACTCTCTAGTGGATGCCATGAGACGGGCCCTCACCCTCTCGGTCGCGTTCCTCATGCTCGCAGTCGCCGGGGCGGGCGTCGTGAGCGGAACTCCGGTCGTGGACGCCGCCGAGTGTGCCGACGGGGGTGAAGACGAGCTCGTCGGGTGCTGGAACGGCATCCATCACACGGCCGACCCGGCGGCCGACCTGGACATCGATCAGGCCGACGGGTTGAGCGACGAGGAACTGACCAACCTCACGCACCTCAAGATGGCTCGAGTGGAGGCGATCCGCGAGCGACCGTTCGAGGAGGAGGTGACGGTCGACGTCCTCTCGCGGGAGTCGTTCGTGGAGAGCCAAAACGAGACGGACGGGGATCCGGAGTTCGATCGCTGGAACGACCAGGTCTGGAAGGCACTGTTCGTCATCGGCGAGGACGAATCAAGCGGCGAGGTGATAGACGAGGTGTTCTCCGGCGCCGTGGCGGGCTTCTACTCGCCCGCGGACGACCGGATCGTGATCGTCGTCGATGACGAGGAGACGGTTCGAGTCTCCCCCACGACGCTGTTACACGAGCTCGGACACGCGATGCAGGATCAGTACGACGATCTGAGCGACCCGCGGTATAGCGGTGCAACGCAGGACGCGGATCTCGGCGTCGACGGGGCCGTCGAGGGCGAAGTCGTCTACATGGAGGAGGTGTACGCCGAGCGGTGTGAAGACGAGTGGATCTGTACCCCCGAACCCGAGGGTGCTCCCGGCGACGATCCCGACGCGGACGATTCGGAGCCGAACCTCGGCGTGCTGCTCACCGTCCTCCAGCCGTACTCCGACGGCGCCCCCTACGTCGACGAGCTGCTCGACGAGGGCGACTGGGAGGAGGTCGACGATCTGATGGCCGACCCGCCGGAGACGACCCGTGAGACCATCCACCGTGAGCCCTTCGAGCCGACACCCATCGAGTTCAACGACACCGCGACGAACGGCTGGGAGCGCTACGACGAGCAGGGCGTCAACGGCTCGGACACCGCCGGCGAGGCGTCGCTTTTCGTCTCGATGTGGTATCAGTCGAGCACCTACGGCGCGGGCGTGATGGCACACGACGACCTGTTCGATACGAACCATCCATACCAGACGTACAACTACTCCCATCCGGTGACGAACGGCTGGGCAAACGACGTGCTCCATCCGTATCGAAACGACGCGGGCGACGACGAGCGGGACGGCTACGTCTGGGTGATCGAGTGGGAGACGGAGGCGGACGCCGAGCAGTTCCACGAGGCCTACCTCCAAGTGCTCGGAGCACACGCAGCGACCCACCGTGACGACGGACTCCACTACGTCTCCGACGGCGCGTTCCGCGGCGCCTACGGCGTCGAGCGGAACGACACGACGCTGACCATCGCCCACGCGCTCGCCCCCGACGAGGTGTTCGAGATTCGGCCGGACATCGATCCGGAGGAACCGCCACGGGAGCCGGCCGATGAATCGGACGTGGGCGTGCCGATCGGCGACGACTACGGCGACGACTCCGACGGACCCGAGGACCCGATCGATCCGAACGACGTCGTCGAGGACGACGTGCCCGGATTCGGCATCGCCGTCGCCGTCGTTGCGCTCCTGTCGGTTGCAGCACTCACGCTACGTCGAGGGCGCACGTAGCGACCGACGCTCCATTCCGGTCCGCCGGAGCCGGACCCTAGTTCGGTCCGCCGGAGCCGGACCCTTTTCACGTCGGGCCGAAGTACCCCCACGCATGACGGAGTTCGACATCGTCGGGGCCGACGCGATCCGCGAGGGGCGCGCGACCGACGCCTACTTCGATCGGACGGAGACGACGCTGAGGCATGCGGATCGGAATCCTCGAGTCGTCGCGGAGGTGACCGCGGACCAGTTCTCCGACGGCGACGTCGAACTGTTCGCCGGGCTGAAGGACGCGGTCGCGCTGCTCGAGGGACGTCCCGTCGACGTGGACGCGATCCCGGAGGGGAGACTCTTCGACGGCGGCCCCGTGTTGCGGATCGAGGGCGAGTACCTCTCGTTCGCCCGATTTGAGACGTCGCTTCTTGGATTTCTCTCACATGCATCCGGAATCGCCACCGCCGCGCTCGACTGCCGACTCGCGGCTCCCGACGCGAACGTCCTCTCCTTTGGCGCCCGTCACGTTCATCCGGCGATGACCGCGACCGTGGAGCGATCCGCGTTGCTCGCGGGGTTCGACGGATTCTCACACGTCGCCGCGGGCGACCTCCTCGGACGGGAGGCGGCGGGCACGATGCCCCACGCGCTCGTGATCTGTTTCGGTCCCGGCGAGCAGGAGGCAGCCTGGACCGCGTTCGACGACGCGGTCGACGACGCCGTGCCGCGGATCGCGCTCTGTGACACCTACACCGACGAGCGCGACGAGGTCCTCCGCGCGGTGGCGGCGCTTGGCGACCGGCTCGACGGCGTGCGGATCGACACCACCGGGTCACGGCGGGGCGACTTCCGACACATCGTGCGGGAGGTTCGCTGGGAGCTTGCCGCTGCGGGTTACGAGGACCTCCCCGTCTACGTTTCCGGCGGGCTTGACCCGTCGGATCTCCGAGAGCTCCGTGACGTCGTCGACGGATTCGGGGTCGGGGGGTACGTCTCCAACGCCGATCCGGTCGACTTCGCGCTCGACATCGTCGCCGTCGACGGCAAGGCGGGGGCGAAACGCGGGAAGCTCTCGGGCGTCAAGGAAGTCTACCGAACGGACGCCGGCGACCACGTCGTTCGCCCGGCCGACGATCCGACTCCCGACGACGGGGAGGCCCTGCTCACGCCCGTCCTCCGTGATGGGACGCTCGTCGACGGGGCGGCGGAGCTGTTCGACGTCGATGCGGGAACGCGGCGAGCACTCGCGGACGCGGGTCTGGTCGGCTACGGAGCCGACGGGGACGAACTCGACGAGTGAGATCGAAATCGGCGAGTGAGAGCGAAAACTGAAGCCCTCCCGAGGCGGCTCCGCTACAGTTCCTCGACGGCGCCGCCGTCCTCGCGCTCGCGGAACACCTGTCCCTCGATGAGCGTCACCATGGTGTCGTCGTCCTCCCAGGCGGTCGGCGAGAGCTTCGCCTTTCGGCAGGCGCGTGAGAGGAACTCCGCGCCGGACCAGCCGTTCTCGACGGGCAGCGTCGGATAGAGCCATCCGTGTGAGTTGCCGCCGTCGACGGCGACGCCGTGGGTGCCGATCTCGAGATCCGCGAGGGGGTCGTTCGTGAGGACCGTGTTCGAGACGATACAGACCGAGACGACGATGTTGTCGAGCTCCTTCGGCTCGACCTCGGAACCACAGGAGTCATCGGAGGCCGCCTGGATGGCCGCCTCGACGATCGCGTGTCCGAGCTGGTCCGTCGTGTCCCACGCGCCGGCACAGCCGCGCAGCCGACCTCGACCACGAGTGGACTGGAGGCGGACGAACGCCCCCGTACGTGCGTAGAAGGCCTCACGCATGCTTCCGGGCTGTTCGCGCTGTCCCTGCCGTACGAACGATTCGACCGCCTCCCGCGCGAGTTCGACCGCTCGTGCTCCGTCGTCGTACGAGAGTTGAACGGTCTGAGCCTCGGACATACGCTCCCTTGTGCTGCCGGCGACTTGAACGCTTCCCTTATCGGTGAAGGTTCATGATGAACCGAAACGGGGGCTACACGGCCTCCATCCGCGTGTTTCTCGAGGTAACTCGTGCCGATAGGGGAGGGTCGGCGCAACATACCGTGCGTTTCGGGATCGAGATCACGCCGACCGAACGGCTTATTCGGCGTCGCCGGATACCGGTAGACGGACAGAGGGAGCCCGACCCCCGTGCATCACGCATGAGGAAAGTCCCCCCACCGGCCGGACGGGCGACCGGGCACACGCCCGGAGCCGAAGACGGCTGGCTCTGGAACAGCAACGACACCCCCCGCCCCGACCGATGAGGTGCATCGGGCGCCGATCACGGCGCCCGGTGGCGTCCGTGGGCTCGCCCGCGGTCGTGCGAACCGACCCGTAAGGGAAGGGAGTTAACCCACCGAGGGGACGTGGCGGCGACGCCGCGGAGACGGGCGGGAACGGATGGAACGGCGAATCCTCGCCGGTGCAAGTCCGTGCCATCAGGTAGTCCGGCCACGGCACGGACGCTCAGCCGAATGTCGGGACGAACCGAAGGGGGCTTACTCCCCTCAGTCCGCTCACACCCGCGAGCCGCGGCGCCGTTCGGGGCCCTAACCGTCCGGAAAGGAATCGCCGACGCTGCCCGTTCAAAACGTGGCCACCAACGCTGCCCGTTCAAAAGACGGCCACCAGCGCCATCATCTCCGCCAGCTCCTCGAACTCGTCGGCGTAGGTGATCGAGACGTACAGCAGGGTGAAGATGACGGCGTTATGGAGGCCGTGCAGCAGCGACGGGACGACGATGTTCTCGGTGTACTCGTAGACGGCGCCGAAGACGAGGCTGGGGAAAAAGAGGATGGCGACGGTCGTCAGTCGCCCCTCGATCCCGCCGGTGAGCGCGAGGACGTGAATGAACGCGAAGACGGCGGACGCGATGATGATGGAGGGCGCCGCCGGCAGCGACTCGCGCAGGCGTCCCTGTACGACGCCCCGGTAGAGGATCTCCTCACAGGGGCCGATCACGAGAAACGACGCCGCGATGAAGAGCGGAATGATCGCGGGATTGCCGATCGCGAGCTCCGCGCTCTGGTTCGCCGCCGTCTCGACGCCGAGCAGCTGTACCAAAAGCGAGATGCCCATCACCGAGACGAGGATCACCACCCACCCGGCGACGACGAGTCCGAGCTCGATCAGCGAGGGCTTTCGAACCCCGAGATACGAGACGATCCCCGACCGATCGAACCCTCGCCAGGCCAGGTAGGCGAGCGCCAACCCGGCGAACGCGACGTACTGGCCGACGAGGAGCGTGAGAAGCAGGTTCACCGCCAGCGGAAGCCCGCCGACCACGACGTCGACCGCGAAGATCCCGAATCCGCCGACAAGTGCGATGAGCGGCCCGAGCAGACCGAGACCGACGGCGACGACGACGGCAACGATCGTCGAGTCGTCCGTTCGGTCCGCGTCGTCGCCGACGGTCGTTTCGTCGTCCGGCCCGGGGTTCTCCGGATCCTGCGGTCGCCCCACGTGCCCCGGGTTGGCCTCGACGGCGCCACCATCGGTCGTCGTTCCGTCGGCTGCCGTCCCGTCCGTCCTTCCGTCGGCTGCCGTCCCGTCCGTCCTTCCGTCGGCTGCCGTCCCGTCAGTCTGTGTGGCGTCGCGTGGCTCCGCTGGCGCGCCGACCTTCTCGTCGTCGCGGGAGGTGTCCGTCATCGTTCCGTGGTAGGTGACGAACGCTCAAAGGCCTATCCGTCGCGATCGACCCGGCTGGGCCGGACCGTGGGCCGGCGATCGATGACGAGTGGCCCGCGACCGGTGGCTCGCGACCGACGGCGATTCACCGCCGCGTCAACTCGTACTGGAGAAGCGCCGTCGCGGTGCGGCCGTCACGAAGCTCGCCGTCGACGACCGCACCCAGCAGGTCGTCGTAGTCGACCACGCGGACGCGGATCGACTCGTTGTCGTCGAGGTTCCGCTCGACGGTCGGCTCACAGCCGGTCGCGACGAAGTGATGGTGGACCGAGTTCGCGATCCCGTTCGTCGGCTCGACCGTTATCAGGTGCTCGAAGGCATCCGCCTCGTAGCCGGTCTCCTCGGCGAGCTCGCGGGCAGCCGCACGTTCGAGGTCATCCGCATCCTCCGGTTCGACGGACCCTGCAGGGAGTCCGTGATTTACGCGTCCGACCGCCTGTCGCCACTCGTCGATGGCGACGACGTCGCCCTGGGGCGTGAACGGTAACACGACGACCGCGGGCGACTCGTCGACGTAGTGGTACTCGTCGATCGTTCCGTCCGGAAACCGCACGTCGTCGCGGCGGACGTCAAAGCCCGGACAGCGGTATTCGGTCTCGGTGTCGGTCGTTTCCCATTCGAGGTCGTCCATGCGGCCGACTCCGCCGCCACACCAATAAAAACCGACGGCATGAGCGCCAGCGATCGGGACCGGCTCCCGAAATCGACGTGAGAAGGCTGTAGCGTCCCGATACACACGTTTCTTAATCCGGCTAAACCCGGGACGATGGTCGGCGCATATGAAGTCTCGACGGCACGTAGCCGCGACCATGTCACCGTGGGAGAAGCGATACGTCGGCGATCTCATCGACGAGTTGGAACGATGTGGGAGGATCCCGTCCCCGACTGCCGAGCGCGCCCGAACGGCGGCCGCGGAGGGTCGATACCGGGACGCGCTTGACGTCGCCCTCGGAACCGACCGTTCGGAGCGGATATCGAGCCGGCCGAACGATCCGCGGAGGACGGACGGCGGGCCGGGTGTCGTTCCGGCGGAGGATTGATCGGTCGCGTTCACGCCCCGTCGTCGAGACACGCCACGACGGGATGGTCGGACTCGAGGAGCACGTCCTGCGTGACGCTTCCGAAGACGGCCTTTCCGACCGGCGACCGCCGCCGGCCGCCGACCACGATGAGGCTTGCTCCCACGTGATCCGCGTGGTCGACCAGCGCGTCCGCCGGCTTGCCGACGACGCCGACGAACTCGACTGACGGCGGCTCCCGCTCCGCGGCCGTGCCGTCGATCGATTCATCGCCACACGCCCGCTCGAAGGCGGACGATGCGGTCCCCGCGGCCTCGGCACGCATCGCGCCGAAGGTCGGCGGGGCGTCCGCATCGCCCTCGTCGGTCGTCGCCTCCTCGAACGCCGCTTCCGGCCGAACGTGAACGACGTGGAGCGGCTCGCCCAGACCGGCGGCGAGACGGAACGCCTCGTGGAGGGGCTCTGGCTGCCAATCTGCCGCCGAAACGCCGACGACGACCGTCACCGTTCCGCCCGGGCGTGTTCGCCCTCGCTCCCGGTGCCCTCTTTGTCCTCCACGGTCTCGACGTCCTCGGCGTCGCCTCCGATCGATCCGACCCCGTCCGATCCGTCGTCGACCGCGGGTGTGCCGCACAGTGGTTCGCCGACCTGATCGCCCGCGATCGCCCGCGAGGTGGCCAACGGCGAGACGCTCACCTCTCCGTCGACGGCCGCCTTCCGGTCCGAGCCGGCGTCGTCGGCGACGTCGCCGCGCAGGAACTCCCGCCAGAAGCGGTCGCGGAGCTCGAGTCCCATTTCGCCCCGCGACTCGTCGAACCCCGTCTCGGAGGCCGCGGCCTCGCCCGGATGAAACTCGATCACGTCGAACCCGCGGGCCGGCTCGGTGATCCGATAGGTCGGGCTCGAGGCGCCCTCGTCGCTCGCGGCCGGCACGTTGACGTTGATGACGTCGGCGCCGAGCGGAAGCCCCTCGCGTTCGAAGCGCTCGACGAACTCGACGGTCACCTCACCGGCGAGCGCGAAGTCGTCCCGACCGACGGTCGGCGACACCGGGAGGTTTCCGCGGTCGTACATCGAGACGGCGATCCCCGGCGTGCCGAGGAACGCGGCCTCCATCGCGGCGCCGACCGTCCCCGACTGCCCGAGGATGTGGGCGCCGATGTTCGGACCGTGATTACAGCCGGAGACGACCAGGTCGGGATCGAGCCCGAGCGCCGCGTCCGCGACGGCGACGCAGTCCGCTGGGGTTCCTTCCACCGCGTAGCCGAAGGGCGTCTCCGCGTACTCCACCGTCGTCTCCCACCAGGATCGCCGGCCGCCGACGCCCGACTGGTTCGTTGCGGGCGCGACGACGGTCACCTCGTGGGCCGGCGCGAGCGCGTCGTGGAGCGCACGGAGGCCGGCGGCGTCGATGCCGTCGTCGTTCGTGAGGAGGATCTCGATCGTCATACGGACCCGTGGGCGTCCACGAGTGAAAACGGCGCCGAAAACGGCCGGCGGGTGGGGGTGCGTGTACTCGAACGAGTGGAGACGGAGCCGGAGTGGATCCGTTCAGTCCGCCGCGATGCGCGGCCGGCTCGTCGCCATCGCCAGCACGTCGTCGAAGAAGGCGAGCGAGTCGTGGGGGCCGGGGTTCGCCTCGGGGTGGTACTGGCGTGTGATGACGTCGAGTTCCTCGCTGTCGAGCCCCTCGACCGTGTCGTCGTTGACGTTCACCTGCGTGACCTCCAGCGGGCCGGTGTCGTCGACGGTGTAGCCGTGGTTCTGCGTCGTCATGACCACCTGCCCGGTGCGGAGGTCCTTGACGGGCTGGTTGACGCCGCGGTGGCCGAAGGCCATCTTCTCGGTCGAGCCACCGAGCGCGCTCGCGACGATCTGCTGGCCGAGACAGATGCCGGCCATGGGCAGCTCGCCCGCGAAGGCCTCGACGACCGCCTGTGCGTCGACGAAGTTCTCCGGGTCCCCGGGGCCGTTCGAGACGAAGAGCACGTCGGGGTCAATCCCGGCGACAGCCTCCGGACTGGCGTCGTACGGCAGGACGTGCACGTCCGCCCCGCGGTCGGTCAGCGAACTAATGATGGAGCCCTTCGCGCCGCAATCGATGAGCACCACGTCGGCCGCACCGGCGCCCTCGTGGACGGTTGGTTCCGTGACGGAGACCTGCGCGCCGATGTCCGTGTGGTCGCTCATCGGCTTGCAGGACTCCATCTCGGCGACCGCGTCCTCGGGGGTCGCGTCCGGACCCGCGGCGATCCCGCAGGCCATCGCGCCCTCCTCGCGGACGGTCGTGACGATCTCGCGGGTGTCGACGTGGTCGACCGCCGGCACGCCCTCCGCGGCGAGCCAGTCGGCGACGTCGTCGGTCAGCTCGCGAGCGACGGCGGCACGCGGGTGGACCGTGTCGGACTCGAATCGCTCGTCTCGGACGCCGTAGTTCCCGATCAGAGGGTACGAGAAGGTGAGGATCTGTTCGGCGTAGGAGGGGTCGGTCAGCGACTCCTCGTAGCCGGTGTACGCGGTCGTGAACACCAGTTCACCACGTGTACGCCCCGGCGCACGGGCACGTGCTTCGAACACGCGTCCGTCGGCCAGCGCGATGTAGGCGTCCGACATTACGAGATACGTACACATCCTCGCTAATAAATGCGTCGTTCGTAGGTTCGTTACGATATTCGTAACGGGTAAGTCGAACGGGACGTACATGGCGACATGGACGACCTCGATCGGCGGATCCTCTCGATCCTGCGACGGGACGCACGGACCCCCTACACGGAGATCGCCGACCGCGTCGGCACCTCCGAGGGAACCGTACGCAACCGCGTCGACCGCATGACCGATGAGGGCGTCATCGAGCGGTTCACCGTTACCACCCGGACGGGGAACGTGAAGGCGATGATCGAGATCTCCGTGGAGATGAACGTCAACACGGCCGCCGTCGGCGAGCGAATGATCGAATGGGAGGAGGTCGACTTCGTCTGGCAGGTCTCCGGCGAGGACGACGTCGTCCTCGTCGTCGACGCGGTCGACACCCGCGCCGTCAACGAACTGATCACCAAAGCACGCGAGATGGACGAGGTCAAATCGACGAAGACGCGGCTCATCCTGGACGAACGGCTCGGATGAGCCGCCACGGACGTCGGCAACCGTCGCCGACGACCTCCGGATCGAACGCCCTCACCCGTCGTCGGACTCCTCCAGCACTGCATCGAGGACCGTTTCGAGCACGGGCAACAGCCACTTCACCTGCACGCCGTCCTCGACGAAGACGAGCGTCCGGGGCGGCCGCACCGCCTTCGGCCGCACGCGAAGGGTCGCCTCCCGTGCCGCATCCGCGGCGGCTTCGGGGGCGACGACGAACTCGACGCGAACGCGGTCGGGCTGGACGAACACCTCGGCGACGACCGTGCCGCCCCGAGTCAGGGTATACGCGAGCACGCCGTCGACGGTCGGCTCGACGTCGGAGTCGGCGTCGGTCACGCGGAGGGCGGCCAGCCGCGCCTCGTTGCCGGTCACCTCCGAGGCGAGCAGCTGGGCGATCCGGACGCCGTCGCGCAGCCGATCCTGGACCATCAGCGAACACCCCGGGAACCACTTCTTTTCTCGTCCCTCGGGAATTCGGTCGCTCGTCTCTCTCTCGACGACTCGATCATGCGTCGCCCTCCACGAGGTCCGTGCGGACGTCCCCCGCGATCCGATCGACGGCGGCGCCGTGCTCCTTCGCGTAGAGGACCGCGGCGGCTTCGATGGTGATCGCGAGCGTTCGCTGTCGTTCGTTGATCGCGGCGACGGCCCGCTGTTTTTCCACGCCGGCGGCGACGATGGCGTCGAGGGCCGTCTCGAAGGTGGACTGCTCGCGGAGGATCGACTCGTCGGGCGTGAATCCCTCGGGAAGGGTCACGTCGTCCGGATCAAATCGCGGAACGAGGTCGCCGTCCTGCTCGGCGAGCAGTCCTCTCCCGACCGCGACGTCGACGAGCCGCTTGGCCTGGTCTGGCGAGAACCACTCGCGTTCGAGCGAGAGCACGACGACGAACTCCCCCTCCCCGAGCCGCTCCGTCGCCCGCGTCTTGAACGGGGCCGCGACCGCCACCTCCAGACTCATACGCGAGGGAGGGGCGTCACCGCCGGTAAACCTACCGGACCGACCCGACGGCCGATCCGACCGGCAGCGTCGGTCGCGGCCGACCCTCCGACGGTGCCCTCACGGGTGGCGACTCACTCCGTGTCACGGAGGACCGCCAATCGACGCTCGTATTCGTCGTCGTCCAGATCCCCCTCGGCGTAGCGCCGCCGAAGCCGTTCGACCGCGTTCGTGTCCGTGGCCGTCGCCGCCGGATCCGGAATCCGCACCGTCACCCGGTCGAGGGATGATCCTGCGGTGACGTCACGAGCGGAGTTCCCGACGTCCTCGGCGTCCCCGACGTCCTCGGCGTCCCCGTCGATCTCGAACGCGACGCGGAGGAACCGGTCGACGTCGTCCCGACGCACATCGGTCTCGGCGGCGCTCAATCGCTCCATCTCGCGCTCGAGCGTCCCCCGGTCGAGCTCGCCGCGGGCGTACCGGATCGCCAGCCGTTCGACGCGCGGGTCGACGTCGACGTCGCCTTCGATCTCGAAGAGGCGCTCCAGTCGACGCTCGTACTCCTCGAGATCGATCTCGCCCCCCGTGTAGCGACGTTCGAGGACGTCGAGCGGATCGGGGGACCTCACGGCGTCGGTTTCGTCCGCGCGCATCGTCGTGAGGATGATGACGAGCACGATCCCGACGATCAGGACCGGTACGAAAAGCGGCAGCCAAAACACGATGCCCGGGATCGGGCCCGGGGTGCCGCCGCTTATAAGCGGCATAAGCGGCCACAACGCTGGAACCACACTCACGAGGATGACGAGGAGCACGCCGCCACCAACCACCAACGCGAGGCGCGAGTTGATCGTGTCGTCCGCAGTCCCGTCGTGTTCAGCCATGACGGTCCCCTCGCGGGGAAACTACTCAAACTTCGTCCCACATCGGCGGGGATCCGAGACGGTTCACCAACCTTTTTCGCCGCTGAACCCCAACACGTTTCCATGTCAGCGCTGCGCGATGCGCTTCGGGATCTCCCGGACGCGGTGTTTGCGGACCTGCTCGAATCCGACGACGCGTACGTGCTCGTCGTCGACCTCCCCGGCGCGACCGCCGAGACGACCGACGTGGTCGCCGAGGACGGTCGGCTCGCCATCGAGGCCCGCCGCGAGAAGGCGACGCCGGAGGGGTTCCGGTACGTCCGTGAGGACCGACCGCTCTTTCTCGACGCCGAGTTACCCCTCCCCCCGGACGCCGACGGGACCGCCGCGGACGCGGAGATGGACCGCGGCGTCCTGGAGGTGTCCCTCCCCAAGCGGATCGGCGGCGACTCGACGTCGATCCCGATCGACGACTCCGACGCGGACGCCGCCTGACGGGTGGTCACGCTGGTTCATCTTCGATCCTACTGGCGATTTCTGGTCGTCGTTCGGCGGTTCTCGCCGCTGATCCTCGCCTACTGGCGGGACCGAAGGCGATTCTTCCTCTTCGGGGGCTCCCGCGAGGTCGACGAGGCCACCCAGCGCGAGCGCGCCGACGTCCTCCTCGACATCCTGCTCACGCTCGGGCCGACGTTCATCAAGCTCGGCCAGCTCCTCTCGACGCGGCCGGACATCCTCCCGCCCGCGTACATCGAGGTGCTGGAGGGGCTCCAGGACGACGTTCCCCCCGCGCCGTGGGCGGAATCGAAGCAGG
>LFFM01001096.1_pt1 | contig 19251 bp, 18 predicted proteins | sample 643131 | NCBI WGS metagenome assembly LFFM01 (sample SAMN03777445, study PRJNA286221) | soda lake metagenome | biome: soda lake; feature: Kulunda steppe; material: water; isolation source: sample Tc-Br brine of Tanatar trona crystallizer | place: Russia: Kulunda steppe | collected 2011-07
CGATGCGACCCCGCGGCGGGCGTGGTCGCCGGCGGATCGCCGTTCGGGCGATCCGCGGCGAGCCGTCACGTCGAAGGCGGCCGACGACGACGGGACACGGATACGAACACAGATCATGGCTACACGGACACAATCGATCCCGACGAACGACGGCGTCATCGAGCTGCTCTCGGAGCCGCGCTTCGAGCTGATGCCGTTCGACAGCATGGGCGAACAGCTCGCGTACCTCCCGGACGGCGCGGAGATCGCGATCACCACCTCTCCGTCCCTCGGCGTCGACGCGACGGTCGAGTGGGCGGAGAAGGCGATGGCGGACGGCTACGAGGTCGTGCCGCACATCGCGGCGCGGTATGTCGACGGTCCCGAGCATCTGGCGGAAATCGCCGAGCGACTGGTCGAGGCCGGGGTGACTGACATCTTCGTGCCCGGCGGTGACCTCGACGAGCCGGTCGGCGAGTTCGAGTCGGCACACGACATGCTCGTGGCGCTCGACGAGCTGGAGTACGAGTTCGACGAGGTCGGGATCACCGGCTATCCGGAGGGACACGCGTTTCTCTCCGAAGAGGAGCTCGCGGAGTCGATGGAGAAGAAGGCGCCGTACGCAACGTACATGGTCACGCAGCTCTGTTACGACCCGGACGCGATCCTCGAGTGGGTCGGGCGGATTCGCGACCGCGGCGTCGACCTCCCGGTGGAGGTCGGTATTCCCGGCGTGATGAAGTATCAGCGCTTGCTGAAGATCTCACGGAAGGTCGGCGTCGGCGACTCCGTTCGATTCCTGCAAAAAACGAGCGGGATCCTCGGATTCATCAAGGAGTTCGTCGGCTCCCGCGGCACCTACACTCCCGACGACCTGATCGAAGGGCTTGCGCCGTACGCCGCGAACCCCGAGTACGACATCCGGGGCGTGCACGTGTACGCGTTCAACCAGGCCTCCGATCTGGAGGAGTGGCGGACGCGGACGCTCTCGGACGCCGGGTAGGACCGGCTTGCGACCGCGTCGAGAGGACACGACCGTAGTCGGACGGGTCGGCGGATCCGCCGGGCGGTCAGTCCTTCGGCTTCCGCACCTGTTTCGGGTGCTCCGAGATGAACACGCTCGTGTGGTCGGGCACGTCTTCGGTGACCCAGGAGTTCGCGCCGATGCTGACGTGATCCCCGACGGTGATCGGCCCGAGCACCTTCGTGCCCGCGCCGATCACGACGTTGTCGCCGACGTCGGGATGACGCTTGTACCCTTTCTTTAGCCGGCGGTCGTCGTCTTCGGCCTCCTCGAAGTGAAGTGCGCCGAGCGTGACGTCCTGATACAGCCGGACCCAGTCGCCGACGGTCGCGGTCTCGCCTATCACGACGCCGGTCCCGTGGTCGATGAACACGTGCTCGCCGATGTCCGCACCCGGGTGGATGTCGATTCCCGTGACGCTTTTCGCGTACTCGGAGAGCTCGCGGGCGTACTCGACTTCGTCGCGCGCGTACAGTTCGTGGGCGACCCGGTGGATGAGGATCGCCTGAAAGCCGGGATACGACCGGATCACTTCGACATACGACCGGGCCGCGGGATCGCCCTTGTAGGCGGCCTCGACGTCCTTTTTGAGTTCCTCCCGGATCGTCGGCAGCAGGTCGAGTATCTCCAGAACCGTCTCGGACGGGTCGCAGTTGGCGTACGGGCGGGTGCCACAGCAGTAGATCCGGCCGAGCCGCGAGAGCGACTTGCGGACCGCGGACGCGTCCGCAAGCAGATCGCCGGCGTTCCAGCACCGCGGAAACAGCAGTCGTCGGAGCAGTTCCAGCTCCTTCCGTCTGTGTCCCGAATCCGGAAAGTCCATCGCCGCCCCCGTCGGGAACGGGTCGGCGTCGGCCGCGTACGCCTCCAGCAGGCGTTCGTGTGTGTCGCCGACGTACTGGTATTCCATGGACATTCTTTCCACAGGATTGTATAAAAACTCATGACTCGCGGTGAACGGACCCCGGACCGGCGGTGAACGAAGCGAAACTCGCGGCGGGCGAATCCGAGACCCGCGGCGTAGTGGATCTCGCGTGTGTGCCGCGACCGTCGCCGGACGGCGGCCGGATCGCGGGCGGGGCAGAGAGCCATCGGCCGAGGATCGACGGGTGGACGAGTGGTTTTTTATCGTCGGGGCTACGCCGTTATCGTACGGCGAGGTCGTCGCCTCACGTCGCGACGGAGCGTCGTGAGTCACACATGTCCGTCACGGAGCGTCCCATCGACCGCCTCGGTCGTCGAACGGCCGGTATCCTGCTCATCCTCCTGGCGGCGATCGGCTTCGGGACGATCGCGATCTTTGGGACGCTCGCGACCGACGCGGGGCTGAACAACCCGACGCTGCTCACCGTTCGATTCGCACTGGCGACGGCGCTGCTCGTGGGATACCTCTCGTATCGCGGCGACGCAGCGCGACCGCCGCGGGAGGCGGTGCCGACGATGGTCGGACTGGGGGTCGCATACGCGACGCTGACCGCGGCGTTCTTCTGGGGGCTGTTGTACGTTCCCGCCGGGCTGGCGACGATCACTCTGTACACCTACCCCGTGTACGTGTTTCTCATCGGGACGGCGCTGCTCGGCGAGGTACTGACGCGACGCAAGCTGGTCGCGCTCACGGTGGCGGTGTCCGGCGTCGGCCTGATCGTCGGCGTCGACACCGGCGGCGTCGACCCGTTCGGGCTGCTGCTCGTGACGATCGCCGCGATGGCGTACGCCGTGTACACCACCGGGAGTCGTGCGGCCGTCGAAACGATCGGTGCCGACCGGCTCGCCACCGCGGCGATGGCGACGACCGGCGCGTGTTTTCTCGCGTACGGCGTCGCCTCCGGGACCTTATTCATGCCGGCGACCGTCCGACAGTGGGGAATCATCGTCGGACTCACCGTGGCGGGAACGGTGGTCCCGATCCTCTGTTTCGTCAACGGGCTCCGGTTCGTCGAGGCCGACCGAGCCAGCATCGTCTCCACCGTCGAGCCCGTCGTCACCGTGCTGCTGGGGATCGCGGTGCTCGGCGAGCGTCTCTCCCCGACGATACTGCTCGGCGGCGGACTGGTGCTCGCCGGCGTGCTGCTCATTCGCACCGACGACGGCGGAACCACGGTCCAGCCGTCGGAGTAATAATGTGAGATACATGTTACTCGAACGCTGGTGTAACTGTACGATTATTTTTGATATCGACCATCGCCGCCGGACGGAAGCCGGACGACGCGGACGCGACTACTCCTCGGTGACGAGCATCTCCTCGACGAGTCGCGCCGAGCCGCGTCTGAGTCGCCCGCTCGCCGCGGTGTCTGAGATGCCGAGAGCGTCGGCTACGTCCTCGAGTGAGGCGTCTCTGGGGTCGGCGTAGTATCCGAGCCCGTGGGCGGTCACCAGCGCTTCGATCTGGGCGGCGGTCAGTCCCGAGTCGGACCGGTCGCCGAGTCCCGCGGTCTGTTTGAGCTCGATCACCTCGAACGAGATTCCCTTTCGTGTCGCGTATTCGTCTATATCATACAGTGTGTCATGTCCGTCAAGCTGTAATCGGAGCAGCCACCCGTTTCGATAGCTCGTCGTCTCCAGGGTGAGTCCACCGCGCTCGGCGATCGCGGGGGTGATGAGTGTGGCGTCGTCGCTGTATTGGATCCGGTACGTGCGTCGTGAGCCGGTCTCCCGGACGAGGGCGACGTCCGCGACCGTGTGGTCGGTCGCGAGCGACGACTCCACGGCGTCGAAGTCGGGCGCATCGATCCGGAAGAAGTACGCGTCCCGACGGGGGTCGGTTCCGACGTCGCTGACCACCTCGATCTCCGCCTCCGGGTGCGCCTCGATCGTCTCCGCGAGCGCGAGATCGGGATGCGTGACGTACACCCGGGTCGTGATCACGGCGCGTCACCCCCGGCGTCGAGCTCGCCGGTGACCAGTCCCGTTTCGATGAGGGCGTTGAGCCCACGCCTGATCCGACCGTTGACGGCGGACGGGGAAATGTCGAGTTCCGACGCCAGATCCGCCAGCGACGCCTCTCGCGGCTCGCGGAAGTAGCCGCGTTCGTACGCCGTCAGGAGCGCCGTCAGCTGTTGGTCCGTAAGCGGGTCGACGTCCGTGCCGTCCGGACGGAGCCGGTCGGTCAGCTCGAGCACCTCGAAGTCGAATCCGGCCTCCCGTGCGCGTTGCCAGACGTTCTGTATCCCCTCACGTTCCGGGAAGAACCACCGCTCGCGCCAGCCCCGTGGGCTCCGGTGGGCGCTCGAGCTCCGGGCCTCGAGAACGAAGCCGTCGTTGTCGGTCACGAGCGGTCCGAGCAGCTCCGCCTCGGAGGCGAACTCGATGCCCAGCAACGCCCCCTCGTCGACGGCGCTGATCGGTTCGACCCCGCCGACGGTGTGGTCGGCGGCGAGCGTCGCCCGCAGCGTCGCGACGTCGACCCCGTCGAACCGGACGACCGAAACGTCACGAGCGGGCGTCGTGCTCGTCTCGTGGACGAGTCGGGCGGTTAGCTCCGGGAGGGCTTCGAACGTCTCGGCGAGCGCGCCGTCAGGGTGAGCGAACCTGACCTCGGTGATGATCGCCATGGCGAGGTGCGTTCACACGAGTGTATCACTCCCCCTGTCTTAAACTGCCGGGCTCGGAGGCGGACCGGCGCGTCCCGGTCCACCGGTCCCGACGGACGGCCGCCGGGAGACGAGCGCCGCCACTCCGTAACATCAGCAGGTCGTCGCGCCCTGATCGCCAACCCACTGGCCGACTGCTGGCGGGCGTTCAGGTCGACGCCGCGCGTCCCCGCGGGCCCGCGTCGGCGACCGTGCGGAGTCGCTCCAGGATCGTCTCCCGCCCGATGTCGCGCTCGTGTTCGGTCGCGATCCGTCCGACCACCAGGTCGATCAGGTTCAATTGGCGGAGCAGGTCCCGGGTCTCACGGCGACCGAGCCCGATGTCCTCCTTGACCTCGTACACCGTGTTCGACCGCGAGATGCTTTCGACGAGGGCGTCGACGGTGACGTCGTCGTGGACGCCGATGCCGTCGGTGACGACGACCGGTGGTCCGTCGGTCTCCTCGACGCCGCCGGCCGCCGCGGAGGCGTCGTCCTCGGTGCGACGAACCGCCTCGAGAGCGTCGTCGAGGACGGTGACGTCGTCGCGCGCGTCGACCGCCGAATCGTCGGCGTCATCGCGGGAGCCGTCGTCGGTCACGTCGTGGGTGGCCTCGTCGTCCTCGTCCGCCGTTCGGTAGGAGTTCGGCTCGTGGATCCCGTAGTCGATCATGTACCGACGAACGGTCTCACCGGTCACGTCCATTTCGATGGCGTCGCTCATCTCCGCAAACGTGTCGCACGACTCGTACACCTCGGCCAGCAGCTCCGGGTCGCGGAACGGGGGAACGTCCCGGCTTTTCCCGTCGCTATCGGCGTTGGCAGCGTCAGCGGCGTCGGACCGAGGAGCCGTAGCAGCGGCGTCAGGTGAGTCGGCGGCGTCAGGTGAGTCGGCGGCGTCCGGCGTGGTCGCCGGCACGGACGCCCGGAGCGAGACCGTGATCGTCCCGTTCGCGGCCATCGACGTTCCCGTAGGGGTGACGTCGATCCCGTCGTCCCCGGACGGGACAACCGGGTCGGCGGTCGCGAGCGCGAGGCGGAATCGCCCGTCCGAGTCGATCGTCGCGTCGCTCGGGGAGAGGTCGGTCCAGCCGTCGTCCACGGTGGGGGAGATCGCGACGTCGACGTCCACCGTCGGGCCACCGTCCCCGTCGACGTCCTCGACGAACGCGACGTCGGTGACGGTGCCGACGCCGTGCTCGAACTCCTCGAGAAAACGGCCCATCCTCCGTAGATCGCTCCCGACGCTCATGTTATCCACAGTGAAACGCCGAGTGCCCATGTAAATCCGTGATGAATGCTGGTGGTATTTATATACCCCCACGTCCGGGACCCGCACAGCGGCCCGTGAGCTATCGGAGCCGGTGGGGCCTGTACAGGTCGGAGCCAGCGGCTCGGTGCAGGTCGGAGCCAGCGGCTCGGTGCAGGTCGGAGCCAGCGGCTCGGTGCAGGCCGGAGACGAGGCTCAGTACAGCTCGGAGACGAACGGGCCGAGCGCGCCGGCGACGGCCGTTTCGAGCGCAGTCGTCCGATCGACGCGGCCGTTCGTCAGGGCCCCGGCCGCGCCGCCTCGGGTCGCGATGCCGGTGGTGTCGAGCCGGTCGTCCATCACGGGACCCAGCTCCTCGCCCGCCTCGATGCGGGTCGCGACCGACGCGGGGAGCCGGAGGTTCGGTCCGGCACCGTGGCCGACCGCGTCGCCGTCGTCGACGGCCGCCCACATCACGAGGAACGTGCCCTCGAGGGCGTCGAACGTCGCCACGCCGCCCTCGATCCCGACGCCGACGTCGTAGTCGCCGGCGTCGAGGACGGCCGCCGCACGGTTCTCGGCGCCCGCCACCGTCTCCGCCTGCCCGCGCGGCTGTTCGCTAACCCCCGACGGGACCGGAACGGCCTCGACGATCGTGTCGCCGGGGACGTCGTCGCCCGAAACCGCTCGTTCGACCGCGCGCCGTTTCACCGGGTTCCCGCTACCGACGCCGATTCGCATGGGTCCCGAGAGGGCGTTCGGTTACAAATCGATGTCGGGATGGAACAGTTCGGCGAGCCGCTCCACGCCGTCGATCAGCGCGGGGCTCGGCTGGTTCAAAAGCGAGTCGTCGACGACGTGCACGGCGGGGTCGATCGCCCAGTCCCGATCGTGAATCGCGTCCGGATCCGACCGCGTGCCGTGCCCACAGACGTGGAGAACGGCGTGATCGGGGGCAGCCGCCTCGACGGCGTCGCCGTCCACCTCGCGGGAGCGGTCGCCCGGCTCGACGAACGGGTATCGACCCCCGGCGGCGCGGACGGCGTCGGGGACCCAGTTGCCGGCGGCCATCGGCGGGTCGGACCATTCCTCGCAGTAGACCGTGGGCCGGGGGCGGCCGGCTGTCGCCTCGGCGACGCGGTCCAGCCGTTCGCGCGCCGCCGCGGCGAGCGTCGCCCCGGCGTCCGAGCACCCGACCGCCGCTCCGCGGGCGACGAACGTCTCGAGTACGTCGTCGAGCGTCGCCGGCTCGCGGTGGTGGACGTCGAACCCGCGCTCCCGATAGTCGTCCGCGAGTGACGCCTGGAGGCCGTCGCTCGTGAGCACGACGTCCGGCTCCAGTGTTGCGACGCGATCCGGCGACGGATCGAGCCACCCCCCGACGGTCGTGGGGTCGGCGTCGTGTGCCGATCCGGCCGACGCGGCCGGGTCACAGTGGTGGGTGACGCCGACGAGGAGCCCGGCGGCACCCATCGCCGACAGCGTCGCCGTGGCGCTCGGCGCCAGCGACACCACGCGAGGCTCGGTCATCGTCGATGCTTGGCGTGCCGTCGACCCAAACGTTTCGCTCCGCGGCGAGGTCGTATCGACTGCGCATTGGAAAAGGACCGTGTGGATCCATGGTGATCCCTGAAGGATCGTGATGATCCGTCGCCCCGACGGCGACACGTTCCGAGCCATTTAAGTGTTGTTCCCACATCAAGCCTGTAAGACCGGCTCCGGGCGCCGTTTCGTTCCCGGGGGGATCGAATTCGCTATGAGTGAACGAATGCACATGCGGGGGAGCCGCTCCCGGCACGAGACGGAGGAGGAATCGGAACGAACCGACGAGGGACTGAGCTGTCCCGAGTGTGACGGGCAGGTCATCAACGACGAGGAGCACGGCGAAAGCGTCTGTGCGGACTGCGGGCTCGTCGTCGAGGCCGACTCCGTCGACCGCGGGCCGGAGTGGCGCGCGTTCGACTCCAGGGAGAAAGACGAGAAGAGCCGCGTCGGCGCGCCGACGACGAACACGATGCACGACAAGGGGCTCTCGACGAACATCGACTGGCGCGACAAGGACGCCTACGGGCGCTCGCTCGGCGCGCGCCAGCGCCAGAAGATGCAGCGGCTCCGCAAGTGGAACGAGCGGTTCCGCACGCGCGACTCGAAGGAGCGCAATCTCAAACAGGCGCTCGGCGAGATCGACCGCATGGCCAGCGCGCTCGGCCTCCCGGACAACGTCCGCGAGACCGCCTCCGTCATCTACCGCCGCGCGCTCGATGAGGACCTCCTCCCCGGCCGCTCCATTGAGGGGGTTTCGACGTCCTGCGTGTACGCCGCCGCACGTATGGCCGGCGTCCCGCGCAGCCTCGACGAGATCGCGGACGTCTCCCGGGTCGAGAAGGCGGAGATCGCCCGGACGTACCGCTACGTCGTCCGCGAGCTCAAACTCGAGGTGAAGCCCGCGGACCCCGAACAGTACGTCCCCCGGTTCGCATCCGACCTCGACCTCTCCGAGGAGTCGGAGATGCGCGCGAAGGGGCTGCTGAAGAACGCCAAAGAGAAGGGCGTTCACTCCGGGAAGTCGCCCGTCGGACTCGCCGCGGCCGCCGTCTACGCCGCCGCACTGTTGACCAACGAGAAGACGACGCAGGCGGCCGTCTCGGAGGTCGCCGACATCTCCGAGGTCACGATCCGGAACCGCTACCACGAGCTGCTCGAGGCAGAGGACGGCCTCGTCGCGTAAAACGACATCCCGGCCCCGGTCCCCGAGCCACCGTCGATGCGCTCCCGCGACCTGTTTTTCGGACTGGTGTTGGTGGCGGGAGCCGGCTGGATCGCGGTCGCGGCGGGGCCGAGCGGAGCGTCACCGGCGTTTCTCGTCGCGGTCGCTGGCTGCGGAGTCGCCGGCGTCGTCCATCTGGTGAGCGACGCGCTCGTCGGCCGGACCATGGCCGGACGACCGGTCACTCGTGTTCGGACGCGAGCGGTCACACGGATGCTGATCGGCGTGTCGCTCGTCGCGCTCGGCGTCGACGGCTATCTCGCCGACGGCGACGTTCTCTCCGGTGTGATCGCCGGGATCGGCGTTCTCGTGGCCGGGTTCGCGGCCCTGCTCTGGACGCGAGGGGCGCCCGACCGATAGTGTCGTCCGTACCGTCTTCGGATCCCGGAGACCACATCGCCGTACTCCCTCGTTCCGTCCACTCGATCGCCAGCAGTTCGAGGTAATCGATCGTGGCCGACATAAATACAACAAATATTGGGTTTTTGGTTTTATATTAACAAAAGTAGATAAACATCAGATCGGTTCTACTCGCGCTTGCAGCCGACATCGCCGCCTGCCTCGTCGTCGGAATCAGCGTTACCAAACTCGCTCACTCGTGGATCGAGATCTCGTTTCTCCTCGGTGTCTCCGCGGAGATCGCTGCGGGAGCGTTGACGAATATCGCGGTTTACCTGGGTTTGGCGGCCGACGCACCGGCGCCGGATAGGCGGTACGATCGCCGGCTTCGGGACGGGCTTTCTCCTCGGTCTCGTCACCCTCGGCGGCATCGGCAGCGTCGGCGCGCTCCTGGCGATCGGCCGCCCGATCGGCGTCGGTCTCGTCGTCGCAGCCGTCGTTCTAAGACGTAATAACAGAAAAATATACTAATACATATTCATATGTTTTGCCGTCGGACGATCCATGTCGCGTTTCGCGTGGAGATCGTGACGCCGGCGGACCGGCCGAATCCGTGCCGGATCCCGGCAGTGGAACGGTCGAGATCGTGGGGACGCCGGCGAGTACCGCCCTACTGGATGGAGTCCTCGGGGCCGACGACGTCGAGGGTCTCGTACAGTTCGTCGTAGCCGTTGGCCTCGAACAGGTAGGTCCCCGACCGGACCTCCTCGCGGACGTCGTCCTCGCGTGCCATCTTCTCGCGGGCCGACTCGAGCACCGTCGCCGCCTGCTCCCGGGGGACGACCGTGATCCCGTCGTCGTCACCGACCACGACGTCGCCGGGATCGACGCTGACGCCGCCACAGGAGATCGTCACGTTGATCGATCCCGGATCCTGCTTCAGCGGGCCACGCGGGTTCGTCCCGCGCCCGTACACCGGGAACTCCATCGCCCGGATCTCCCGGACGTCACGGTAGCCGCCGTCGATCACGATCCCCGCCAGTCCGTTGGCCTGACACGACGTACACATGAGTTCGCCGAGGTGCCCGGTCGAGGTGTGTCCGTCACAGTCGATGACGAGCACGTCGCCGGGCTCCGCGAGCGTGATCGCCTTGTGGATGATGAGGTTGTCGCCGGCCGACGCGTTCACCGTGATCGCCGTCCCGGCCATCCCGATGTCGTCGTACGCGGGCTCGATGCCGGCGTCCATCTCGAAGCCGACGTTTCCGGTCACGTCGGAGGCGATGGTGCTCGGGACCTCCTCGAACGACTCGACGATCTCGCGGTCCGGTCGCTGGATCTCCGGTTTGACGGTGTGCATACCGTCCGGAACGGCTGTAGATAACCTTAATGTACTGGTTCCGGAACGTCCGCGGAGCCGGCGCCGAATCCGACGCCCAACGCCCCGAAGCGGATGGCGGGTGCCGTTGGTGATCCACACCGAAACCCGATCCGATCCACACGTTTAATATTCTCAACTCGGACCGATACGGTATGCGCGGACTCGCCAAAGTGAGCCGTACGAAGGGAGCCATGGAGATCATCGACCTCGATCGGCCGACGCCGGCTCGTGACGAGGTGCTCGTCGAGGTCGAGTACGCCGGGCTCTGCGGCAGCGACGCCGGGATCTATCAGTTCAAACCCGCCTACGAGCGGATGAATCTGCCGAACGTCACCGGCCACGAGTACACGGGCCGGGTGGCGGCGGTCGGCGACGACGTCACCACCGTGTCGGTCGGCGACCGGGTGATCGAACGACCGATCCGCTACTGTGGGAGCTGTTATCAGTGCAACATCGGCGAACAGCACCTCTGTCAGAACGCCGTGATCACCGGCGTCGACGTCAACGGAGCCTACGAGGAGTTCGTGGCCGTTCCCGAGCAGTCGATCCACCGAATTCCCGACGGGATCGAGCCGCGACACGCCGCGACCGTCGAACCGACGAGCATCTGCGTGCGCGCGGTCACCGAGAACTCGCGGGTCCGCCCCGGCGACCGCGTCCTCGTCGAGGGCCCCGGACCGATGGGACAGATCACGGCACAGATCGCCGACGCACAGGGGGCGGACGTCATCGTCTCCGGCGTCGGCTCCGACGAGACGTACCGGCTGCCCCTCGCCGAGAGGCTCGGGTACCGGACTGTCAACGCCGCCGACGAGGATCTGGACGCGGTGCGCGAGGAGTTCACCGACGGCATCGGGTTCGACGTCGTCTTCGACGCGACGGGCCATCCCTCCGGGCTGACGACCGCAGCCGAGCAGGTCCGCAAGGGCGGACAGATCGTTCTCCTCGGACAGACCGGAGAGACGACCATGGCGTACACGCCGCTGGTCCGCCGGGAGATCGATATCCAATGTTCGTTCACCTCGGTGTACGACGACTACGAGCGGGCGGTCCGCATGATCGAGACCGGCGAGGTCGATCCCGAGGCGATCATCGACGACCGGTTCTCGCTGCTCGATTCGACCGCGGCGTTCGAGGCGTTCATCGCGGGCGAGACCTGCAAACCGGTCTTCGACATCACGGAACTCCGGGAGTGAGAGCGGTCGACCGTCACGGCGCCCGTTTCGGCGGGGGCGTCATCCGGCGAAGCGGGAGCCGTGCCGTCACGCCACGTGAGCGAACCGCGCATCGTGCCGCCACGCTACGGGTCCGATGAAGTGGAGCTACCGCGACGTCGCGTTGGCGCTGTGTACGGCGGCGCTGTTCGTGACCGTGTTCGGCCGACTCGCGTTGAGCCCCGTCGTCCCCGACATCGCCGGCGAGTTCGCCGTCTCGAACGGCCGGATCGGGCTCGCGCTGTCGGGCATGTGGCTGGCGTACGCGCTCACCCAGTTGCCGAGCGGGATACTCGCGGACCGCTACGGCGACCGCGCGGTCGTGTTCGTCTCCGTCGCGGGGACCGGCGCCGCGGCGCTGATCGTCGCCCTCGCACCCGGATTCCGGGTGTTCGCGGCCGGAGTCGTTCTCCTCGGCGGCGTCGCTGGACTCCACTACAGCGTCGGGACGGCCGTCATCACCCGACTGTACGAACGCACCGGGACCGCGATCGGACTACACAACTCGGGGGCGACGATCGCCGGCGTCCTCACGCCGGTGATCGTGGCGTGGGTCGCCGTTCGCTACGGCTGGCAGCCGGCGGTCGCGACGACGGTCGTCGTCGCGGCGCCGATCGCGCTGCTGATCCGGATGCGGCTCCGTGACCGGGAGCCCCGCCACCCGAACCGGCCGCTGACCGAGGGTCTCGCCGTCGGCCGTGCCCGGGCGGTGTTGGCCCGTCCGGCGGTCGGGTTCACGATGGTAATCGCGGTGATCGCCGATTTCACCTGGCAGGCGCTGGCCTCGTTTCTGCCGACCTTCCTCGTGCAGTATCACGGGGTCTCCGGGACGACCGCGGGCGTGCTGTTCGCGGGCTACTTCGTCGCACAGGGAGCGTTACAGGTCGTCGTCGGAGCGGTTGCCGACCGGTTCGGATACGACGCCGCCATCGCCGCCTGCATGATCGCCGGCGTCGGCGGGATCGGGCTGCTGATCGCCGACCTCGGACTCGTGGCTGTCGGAGGCGGCATCGTGCTGCTCGGTGCGAGCATGGGGTTCGGCGCCGCCGTGTTTCCGCGACTCATGTCCCTTCTCAACGACGAGAACCGTGGGTACGGGTTCGGCGCGTTCCGAACGGTGTACATGGTGTTCGCCGCGGCCGGCCCGGCCGTCGTCGGTCGCGTCGCCGACGCGTTCGGCTGGCCCGCCGCCTTCGGTCTGCTGGCGGGTCTGCTTGGCCTCGTCGTGGTGCTCCAGCTGCTCAACCGGGCGAGCGGCCGGAACTACTGACCCGCGCGGGCGACGGCGATGCGATCGTCGGCAGCGATCGACGGCGACCCGAACGAGGGGTCACGCGTCGCTCGCGTCGTCGACGTTGGGCGGGGCGTTCCACTCGGCAGCGTCGTCCTGGGGGTCGTAACCCAGGACGGCCTTGGCGTGGTCCGTGTCGAACCACCGGGCCGCGTTGTCGCTGACCGCGTAGAAGACGTCGTACGACACGGTTTCGTCCCGGAGACAACACTCGATCAGGTGTGCGAAATCGCGCTGGGAGGTCCAGGTGGCCTTGAGCCGATCGACCATCTCCTGATACCGCTCGCTGTCGCGCTCCCACGACCCGGTCTGTGACTGGTCCCACACCTCGTCGTCCTCCGTCAGGACGTCCTCCTCGCCGCGGTCGACGCCACGCTCGGCGTCGCCGTACGGGTGATCGTACTCGGCGGTGCGCACGCTGGAGATGCGGAGCGAGTACGCCTGCTCGACTGACGTGTTTCGCCGAACGGCCAACCGGCAGAGATGCTCGCCGAACTCCTTCGACGCGCCGTAGTAGCCGTCGGGCATCGGGAGCGACTCGTGATCGAGCGTCAGCGGATAGTCCTCCTCGTACAGCGCCGGGGCGTGATCCTCCTCGTACAACCCCATCACGCGCTGGGAGGACGCGTACACCAGCTTTTCCACGCCGGCGTCGTCCATCGCTCGCAACACGTTGTCGGTGCCGACGATGTTCGGGTCGACGATCTCCTCAAGCCCGGCACCCGCGTCGGACTGCGCGGCCAGATGAACGACCGCGTCCTGTCCGTCGAACGCCGGCCGGATCGCGTCGTAGTCGGCGACGTCGGCGACGTGCGTCTCGTACTCCGGGTGGTCGCTCCGGTTCAGGAACGTGAACTCGTACTCCTCACGCCCGTATAAGTGTTCGAGTATCGCCTCGCCGGCCTCGCCGTACGGTCCCGTAACCAGGACGTTCCGTGCGGTCATGTACGATGAGAGCTACAGACGTGCCGTATTTATCGCTTTCCCTACCGTAGAACGTCGGACATACGTGATCGATCGTTCTGTTTCCGATCTATAAGTGGATGATCTTCCATTTCAGACGCTCTCTTCGATCGAGATTGGTTCAATATAGTTGAATATTTTGACGGATCGGCCGCGCTTTCTATTACATACATATACTTGTAATTTGCTCATGAAGACGAAGCATCTCCGTCGCGGACGGTTCGGACCCGAGCGATCGGTGGCGACCGAATCGCCGCCCGTCGGCTACGACTGCTGTTTCAGACGGAGTTCGATGATGTTCCGCCGGTCCAGCAGCGCCGGCGCCAGTTCGGCTTCGATCCGGTCGACGCCGATCCGACTCCGGGGACCGCTGATGCTTATCGCGCCGAGAACGTCCCCCGAGTCCGACAGTATTGAAGTCCCGACCGCGGACACGCCGGGATAGTGTTCTCCCCGGTTGATCGCGTACTCGCGGTCGCGTACTCGCTCCAGTTCCGCGAACAGCTCCTCGCGATCCGTCACCGTCGTCTCGGTGTGTGCCTCCAGTCCGAACTCGTCGATGAACGACTCGACGGCCGAATCGGGGAGCTGTGAGAGCATCGCCTTCCCGGCCGCCGTCGCGTGGAGATCGAAGTACGTCCCGATCGGCGGATTGTTGTCGATCGAGTCGGGGTTCTCGGACTTGTACAGCTGGAGCATCGAGCCGCCCTCCCGGCAGACGAGGTTGGTGTTCTCGCCGACCTCCGACTGGAGCTCGTCGACTTCGGATTTCGCGGTCCTGAATATCGAGAGGCCGGTGCGGAGCGTCCCGCCCGTCCGGAGAAAGCGGAAGCTGAGTTGGTACGTACCGTCCTCCTTGATCACGTAGTCGTTCGCGGCCAGCGTCGAGAGGTGGATGTGTGCCGTGCTCATCGGCATATCGAACTCCTCGGCGATCGACGTGAGCGTCGACGGCCCCGACCGCCGAAGGTACTCGATCACGTCGAACGCGCGATCGACGCTCCCCAGCCGTCGACCCCCTGTGTCGTCCGTGTCGGACATACGCGATACTCCGCCGGCGACAGCATAAGCGCTTCGAACTTCTTCGACAATATTGAAGTTGACATAATGACGTTTCACACGATCACGCGTGACGAATGACAACGGAATGCGGGTCGTTCGGGCCGGAACGCCCCCATCAGAGGATTTATCTCGATCCACCGGAACCATCCGGACGCATGAGCGTCGAAGAAGTGATCGACGGCATCCACGCTGTACAGTTCGAACACGTCCGCGTGTTCGTCCTCGAGGACGTTCCCGAGGGCACGACGACGCTCGTCGACACGGCCTTCGAGAAGGACGGGCCCGAGCTCGTCGATCGGCTCGAGACGGCCTTCGGCGGGATCGGTCGCGTGATCCTCACTCACGGCGACCACGGGCATCACGGCGGACTCGACCACGTCATGGAGGCGTTCGATCCGGAACTCGCCACGCCGGCCGGCGAGTCGAAGCTCTACGAGGCGATCGACCACGAGCCGGACGTCCGCTATGAGGACGACGAACTCCTAGCGGGCAACGTTCGTGCGATCCGGATCCCCGGCCACACCGAGGCGACGTCGGCGCTCCTGCTGGAGGATCGCGGGGTCCTCATCTCCGGCGACACGCTCGATGGCGCCGACCGTGCCGGACTCCCCGCGGGGTATCTCCTCCCGCCGCCGGCGCTGTTCAACGCGGACCACGAGGCCGCGGAGATCAACCTTTATGACCTCCTCCAGTACGAGTTCGACACGCTGCTGGTGTTCCACGGCTCCCACGTGTTCGACGACCCGAAGGGGAAACTCGACGACTTCCTCGTCGAGCGCGAGTGGGATCCGCGCCCGTAGTCGGCGGTCGCCGACCGCGTGGCGCCGCCGACCCGCTCCGGACGGTGGGGGATCCCGAGATCGTACCCCGAACCGGCTGGTGGCGCTCGGCGATCGGCTGCGGAAAAAACGAATCGGTTGTAATCGGCGGGCGGACTACAGCGCCTGGATCGCTTCGAAGTCGACGGCCCACTCCTCTTCGGCCAGCTCCTCTAAGAACGGCTGGCCCGCCTCGACGAACGCCTCCCGATCGATCTCGTCCTGCTCGATGATGGTCGTCCCCTCGTCTCTCGCGGCGTCGAAGTCGTCCTGCTCCCCGTCGAAGAGGACCTCGGTGATGTCGTCGGCCGCCTCCTCCATGACCGTCTCCAGGTAGTCGCGGTCGTCGGGGTTGAGATCCTGATAGAAGTCCTCGTTCATGATGAACGTGTGCATGCTCAACAGGTGCTGGGTGTCCGAGAAGTGTGACTGCACCTCATAGAGACTCGTATCCATGAACTGCGTTATCGGTCCCTCCGACGATTCGGCCACGCCGGTCTCGAGAGCCGAGTAGAGCTCGTCGAACGCGACGGGCGTGGCTTCGACGCCGATCTCCTCCCAGACACCGACCCACGAGTCGAACTCGGGGAGGCGCATCTGCAGTCCCTGAACGTCCTCCGGGGTCCTGACGGGAACGTTCGCCGTCACGCCGCGGTTCCCCCACCGGAAGCCCTGGAACATCCGCAGCCCGCTGTCGATCAGTTCGCCGTTCATCCCGTCGTCGGGCAGCAGGAACTCCTCCTCGACCGCGCGGTAGTGGTCCATATCTCGGATCACGAACGGGTCGCCGGCGAACGTGTACCCCGACGCGAAGCGTGTCGCGGTCGCCTCCGGGCTCTCGAGCACCATGTCGACGGAGCCGGCCTGCGTCGCGTCCAGAATGTCCTCGGAGCCGCCCAGCGTTCCCGCCTGCAGGTCGAAGCTGATGCGTCCGTCGGTTTCGTCCTCGATGCGGTCGATGAACTCGGACTCGACCGCCTGCGTCTGTGTCGCTTCCGGGCCGGACGCGTACGCGACGGTGATGTCGATCGACTCCGCGCCGTCGTCACCGTTCGCGTCCCCGTTCATGTCGTCGCCGTCGTCGTCGGGGTCCGCGCCGTCACCATCGTCGCCGTCGTCGTCCGCACAGCCGGCCAGCCCGATCATCCCGACCGTGGCCGCCGTGCCGCTGGCTCGCAGTAGCTCTCTCCGATCAAATCGCGTGTCTTCGTTTGGCATACGTACTACGTCATTATACCGATTTATAATAAAGATTTCGTCACCCGGACGATATCGTCCGCCGTCAACTCGTCCTCAGTATCGGGACGTGGCTACTGCATTACGTCGTCGAAGCGTGTCCGAAGCCGCTCCTTCTGTCGATCGTCAAGTTCCGAAAGGGGCGGAAGCGGCGGCCCGACGTCGTAGCCGGCGTATGTCGTGAGGTATTTGAGCGCCGGGATCAGCGGGATATCGGCAAAGAGTCGGCTGATCTCGTTCACGCGTTGAAGCGCGTCCGTCATCCGATCGTGGTTGCCGGCGGCGTGAGCATCGTATACCGTAGCGAGCGCCTCGGGCATGTAGTTGCCCTGCCCGGGAACAATGCCGTCCGCACCCATCGAGAGCACGGTCCGCGCGTTGGCCACGTCACCACACAGCACGGCGAACTCGTCGGGGGTCGTCCTGACCAGCTCGTACAGGTACCCGGAATCCCCGCTGGAATCCTTGACGCCGACGATGGACGGGTGATCGGCGAGCGAGACGACCGTGTCCGGCGAGAGCTCCTGGCCGGTCACCTGCGGGATGTGGTACAGCAGGATCGGGAGCTCGGCGTCGTCGGCGACGTCCAGATAGAACTCCTCGATCCCCGCCTGGGATCCGGCGTGGTAGTACGGAGTCACGACGACGGCGGCGTCCGCGCCGGCGTCGGCCGCGTCCGCAATGAGCGTCGTCGCGCCCGACCGGCTGGTGCTTCCACAGCCCGCCAGGACCGGAACCGAGTCCGTCGCGTCGGCGACCGTCCGGACGGCCCGCTCGCGTGCCGACGGCGAAAGGCTCGCGAACTCGCCGGTCGTACCACACGGAAACACGCCGTGAACGCCGCCCGAGACCAGCCGTTCGGTGAGTCGCCGAAGCTCGTCGACGGCGATCGTACCCGACCGGTCCTGTACTGGTGTCACCATCGGCGGAATCGTGCCACGAAGGTCCATACCGTACCCGATACGCGTACTATCAAAAGTGTTCCGTGAGCCGCCCCGTTCGCCCCGGGATCGTCACCTGCGCTCAGGGGAGCGACACCGGTTCGAGGCCGGCCTCCGTGCGGTGGTCGTTCACGTAGTCGACGACAGCCTCCTCGACGCTCCACTCCTGGGTCAGTCCGAGGTCGTCGTACCACCGCGAGCAGTCCAGTTGCGGGTTGGTCAGCGCGTCGTCCCACTCGTCGGTCGCCGCGTCGGGACGCGTGATCTCGATCCCGGGGATGATCGCCTCGAGGGTCTCGACGATCCGGTCGACGGTGTACGGGTCGCGGTTCCCCTGATTGTACACGTGGTGTACAAACGAGTCGGTGTCGACCGCCTCGACGAACCACCGACCGACCTCCTTTCCGTACGAGAGGTTGATACGGTCCCACATGGTCCAGTACGGCGGAACGGTCACGTCGTGTCCGAGGCCGGCATCCCTGATGAAGGTGTTCAGTTCACCGGTCGCGCCGGCGGTTCGTCCTCGCCCCCACGCGCCCCCGACCCGGACGCCGACGTAGTTGGTGTCGTACGTCTCGTCGTACGTCCGTCCCATCACCTCGTTCGCGTACTTCGTCACCGCGTACGGCGTCTCCGGTTTCACGAGGTCCTCCTCCGAGACGATCGGGTCGTCCATGTAGTCGTAGTCGTCGACCGTCCCGTACACCGACGCGGTGCTCGCGAAGAGACACGTCTCGACGCCGGTGATCCGGGCCGCATCGAACAGCTGGTTCGTGCCGACGGCGTTGATCCGAAGCGCCTCGGTCGGCTCCTCGTGGGAGCGGTGTGCAACGTACGCGGCGAGGTGGATGACCCGCCGGGGTCGGTACTCCTCGAACGTCTCGAACAGCTGGACCGGATCGGTGACGTCGCCCTCGATCAGCGTGATATCGTCACGGATGTCCTCGATGACCGCCTCGTTCGGATACAGGTCGTAGACGATGATCTCGTCCGCGTCGAGTCCCCTGTCGACGAGTTCGCGGGTCACGTAGTTGCCGATCAGTCCGGTCCCCCCGGTGATGAGATACGGGCCCATTGATCGGACCATCGACGGTCGCCGAAAAGTAGCTTTCGACGTGCCGAGGGACACCGTGACCCGACGGGCGGTACCCCCACGGCCCCCGTTCCGCCGTTCCGCCGTTGTCGACGTGACCCGTCCGCGTCGGAGACGAATCCGTGAATGACCCCGGGAGCGAGTCGCGCAGTCGACGATCCGAGAACTGCTTATAAATGCGCGTGAGCGGTCGGCTGTGATTCTTATAAACTGGGAGCGTCACGCACGGGACATTTTTGCGGTCGGCGCGCGCCGCGAGCGGGCCGGCGGCCCGCGAGCGACCGCGCGAGGGAGGAGGCGGGCCGCCGCGATGCGGTGCGGTTCC
>LFFM01001097.1_pt1 | contig 19250 bp, 19 predicted proteins | sample 643131 | NCBI WGS metagenome assembly LFFM01 (sample SAMN03777445, study PRJNA286221) | soda lake metagenome | biome: soda lake; feature: Kulunda steppe; material: water; isolation source: sample Tc-Br brine of Tanatar trona crystallizer | place: Russia: Kulunda steppe | collected 2011-07
CCGGTACGAGGGGGGTTATGTTGGCGGGTGTTGACGTAGCGTCAACACACCATTGCATGGTCCAATGTGGTGTCCAGTGTCGCCGGCGACCCGGATGACACCGAACTACCACGGCTCACATCAGATCCCCTCTTACGCCGGAGCGCAGGGAGCGAGATCCTCATCTTCTGCGGACCTGAACGTTATCCATGATAGGTCATAAACCCATCGGACTTCATCAGGTCCAGCGAAACCGGGCCGAGTCGAACGGCCCGAGTTCGCGGTGCGTTCTTCGCATTAGTTCGAATGCCCGGGTCGTATTTAACCCCGTCGAACTACCAGCGCCACGTCATGCGGTTTCATGACGGGGTGTTCGATCGAGTCGGATCCGAACGATGGTGGGATCCGTATATGAGTCGGTAACGGACCGGCGTTCCGGTCGGCGATGGGCCATACGCCCGGCGGTCCGTCGACGTGTCCGTTTCGAGGACAGTGGATCGTTTCGGAGCCGAACCTCGGGATCCCCGGCTCCTCCGAAAATAAAAGCTGGATCGGCCGTCCGTCGAACGGAGACGGACGGATCGAGAGATGGGACGGCCTGCGTTACTCCTCGTCGAGATACTCGATCCCCTGTTTCGAGACGTTAGCCTTCGTGATGCTCTCCAAGTCGTTGAGCCAGAAGTCGTCATCCGCCTCGTCGACCTCGGGAGCATCAGCGTGCCATGCCCACCCTTCGTACTCGTGAACCTTTTTCGTCCCCTTTTCACGGAGCCTGATCGTCGTTCGTTTCGCTTCCTCCTCGGACGGACCCGGCTCGAGCGTACGAGCCGCCTTGAGCGCGGCTTGTCTCGGCATGTTCCCCGAGAACTCGCTCGGTTCCGATCCGTCCTCCTCTCGGAGAGCGAAGTTTCGCTTACCGTCTTCACGTACCATGGTTTTACCTCCATGCCAACCCAGCACACAATCTGTAATAAATATATCGGGGAAATGAAAACTGCTCGGTAGTTCTTTTATAAACGATGGCGGCGAGGCCTAGCGGTTTTGGCGTGGAACGGTAGTTCGAAACGCAGGAGCGATGCGAAACGGGAGCGCGAAGACGTCAATCACGGCGATGCGCGTGTGCTTTTCCCCGATCGAACCGTAGTGACTCTTCGCACGGATCGAACCCAGCGGGTGTTTCAGACGGACGGAACCAGCGACCGTGGTTTCGAGATCGAGGCGTTCGAAGCCGGTGAGTCCCTTACGGTTTCATCACACCGTTCAGTGACGTCCTCCCCCGCGTTGAATCGCGGGACGTTCTCCTCGATACTCCGTAAACAACACTTATATGTCTGCTGTGGTGAAGTGCGAGCCATACGATCGCGATGGTCCGTAAAAAGAAGCTCAGCCCGAGTGGTGCCAAAGACGAGGACGGTGAGTATCATAACGTCCACGTGAACCTCCACGAGGACGAACTCGCGGTCGCGGGAATGGAGATCGGCGACGAGGTGTTCGTTCGGGTTCGCGATGGGAAGATAATCATTCAAAAAGCGGACTCGAACCCCGAACAGCTCGAACACGACTTTTGAGGCGATGAGATCCTCCCCTGGCTAAAGCGCGGAGCGTTCTCCTCGGTTCTCCGTGACCACTCGGGACGGTAACGGATACGGAGCGGTACCGGGGGTCCGATCGTCCGCGTTCAGTCGGCGGATTGATTGGGATCGGTGACGAGTAGTCGTTGATGGGCCTATACGAACTGTTACAGCCCGCGCTGTTCGCGATCCCGCCGGAGACGGCTCACAACGCGACGCATCGTCTCCTACGTGGGATACAGGGAACGCCCGCGGAGTCGCTACTCCGGGATCGATACGTCGTACACGACGATCGCCTCCGGGTGGACGCGTTCGATACCACCTTCCCGAACCCCGTAGGCGTCGCTGCGGGGTTCGACAAGAACGCGGAGGTTCCGCGGGCGCTTGCCGCGTTGGGGTTCGGCCACGTCGAGGTCGGCGGCGTGACCGCCGAGAAACAGCCAGGGAACCCGCGACCTCGTCTCTTTCGGCTCCGTGAGAACGATGCGCTGATAAATCGGATGGGCTTCAACAACGAGGGGGCAGACGTCGTCGGCGACCGTCTCGATCGAAACCCGTCCCCCGAAGTTCCGATGGGCATCAACATCGGGAAGTCGAAGTCGACGCCGTTAGACGAGGCCGCCGCCGACTACCGATACACCTACCGTAGAGTCGCCGCCGGGGGAGACTACTTCGTGGTGAACGTGTCGAGTCCAAACACGCCAGGACTCCGAGAGTTACAGAACCGGGCGGCACTCGAAGAGATCCTCGGGACGCTCGTCGATGCCGGCGCCTCCCCGCTTCTAGTCAAGCTATCACCGGATCTCCCGACAGCGGCCATCGAAGACGCCTTGGCGGTCGTCGCGGATATCGGTCTCGACGGCGTGATCGCGACCAACACGACGACCTCACGTCCGGACGTGTTGGTGAGTCCGAGTCGGGCCGAGCGAGGCGGACTTTCCGGGAAGCCGATCGAGGAGATGGCGACCGGCCTGATCCGGTTCGTCGCCGAGCGAACCGACGTACCGATCGTCGGCGTCGGCGGCGTGTCGGACGCCGAGGGAGCCTACGAGAAGATCCGTGCGGGCGCGTCTGTCGTCCAGCTGTACACCGGACTCGTATACGAGGGGCCGGGGATCGCTCGTGACATCAATCGGGGCCTCCTCGATCGCCTCGAGCGCGACGGATTCGAGACCGTCGAGGACGCGGTCGGGGCCGATCTGGAGTAGCCCGTTCCTCCCGAAGAGAACGGCTATTCGTCGTTTCTGACGATAACGACGACGTCGTCCGCATCGAGCAGCGCTCCCTCGCCCGCGTACTGGCGGGTCTCCTCGAGCGAGAACTCGTCGTTCTCGAGGGTTACCCCCGCAACGTGTAGCTCGTCGCCGTCCAGGTCGTAGTCGTCGCTTGCGAGCGCGGCCTCGATGTCGCCGACCCGATTCCCGTGTTTCGGGCCGACCGTGGCATAGTCGAGGTCGATCCCGGTGACGACGGTGTCGATCGGCGCCTCGGCGTCGGGGTGCACCCGGAGGTCGTCGACGTGCATCACGCCGGTGATCTCGTCCTCGAATCCGCGGACGTCGGCGTACACCTCGACCGAATCGAGCTCGGCGTTGAGCGGGAGCTGGTTCTCGCTTTTGTACCGACGGAGCGCGCCGACGACGCTCATCGCCGCGGTTCCCGCCGCGTGATCCGCCTCGAGGCCGATCGGCTCGGGCCAGTCCGCGAGGTGGATCGAGTCGGCCGCACCACTCTCGCCGTCGGTCTCGGCGGCCGTGTCGATGGCGACGACGTCGGCGGCGTACATGTCCTGCCACAGCTCCTCGGTGACGTGGGCGAGGACGGGCGCGAACGCCTTCAGGAACCGGCGATGCGCCGTCCGGAGGGTGTACGCCGCCGAGTCGTCCGCACGCTGTTTGGCGATCTCGAGATAGTCGTCACAGAACGTGTTCCAGAAGAAACTCCGGATACCGTCGCGTGCTTTGGAGAACTCACGGTGCTCGAGACGATCGGTCAGCGTCTCGAGCTCGCGGTCGAGCTCCGCGAGCAGCCAGCGGTCGAGCTCGCGGAGGCCGTCCTCGGGCTCGTCGGGGAACGGTTCGGGAGCGAGCGACTCGACGAGTTTGGAGGCGTTCCACAGCTTCCGGATGAGCTTCTCGCCCGCTCGAAGCCCCTTCTCCTGATACGGCAGGTCGTCGCCGATCGCCGATCCGGTCGCCCAGTAACGGGCGGCGTCGACGGGGTACTTTTCGAGAACTGCGTCGGGCTCGACGACGTTCCCCTTGGATTTCGACATCTTCTCGCGGTTCTCGTCGAGCACCATCCCGTTGATCATCGTGGAGTCGAACGGGACCTCGCCCGTGTGTTCATAACACTTGATGACGGTATGGAACAGCCAGAAGGAGATGATGTCGTGGCCCTGCGGTCGGACGTCCATCGGATAGATCTCGGGTCGCTCCATCGAGAACTCCCCCGCCGTCTCGTCCCAGTCCCACCCGGCGTTGATCAGTGGAGTGAGCGAGGAAGTCGCCCACGTGTCCAACACGTCGTCCTCGGGGACGAACGACTCGCCCCCGCACTCGGGGCAGGCGTCGACCGGGGGATCGTCCGAGAGCGGGTCGACGGGGAGATCGCGCTTCTCGGCGACGATCTCGTGGTCGCAGTCGGCACAGTACCAGACGGGGAAGGGGATCCCGGAGGAGCGCTGTCGAGAGATGAGCCAGTCCCACTGGAGCCCCTCAACCCAGTGTTCGTACCGGGTGAACATCTTGTCGGGGAACCACTCCATGTCACGGCCGGCCTGGAGGTACTCCTCGCGTTTGTCCAGCACCTCGATGTACCACTGCTCGGTGACGAGGAACTCGACGCCGGTGCCACACCGCTCGTGAACGTTGACCGTGTGGGAGATCTCCCACCGGTCGAGCAGCGCGCCGGCATCGTCGAGATCGGCGACGATGGCCTCGCGCGCCTCCGAGGAGTGAAGTCCCTCGTACTCGTCCGCGACCGCGGTCATGTGTGCGGACTCGTCGATCGCGACCCGGAGATCCAGGTCGTGTGCCTGGTACCACTCGATGTCGTTCTGGTCGCCGAAGGTACAACACATCACGATCCCGGATCCCGTCTCCATGTCCACGCGGTCGTCGGCGATGATCGGGACCTCGTGGCCGAACAGCGGTATCTCGGCCGACTCGCCGACTAGAGTCTGGTTCTCGTCGTCGTCGGGGTGGACGAAGACCGCGACACAGGCAGGCAGGAGTTCGGGACGGGTCGTCGAGATCGTGAACGCGCCAGGGACGTCGCCGTCGGCGTCCGCGACGCCGAACTCGATGTCGTGGAAGTGTGAGTCCTGCTCGTCGTCCTCGGTCTCGACTTGGGAAATGGCGGTCTCACACTCGGGACACCAGATCGCGGGTGCCTCCTGACGGTACTCGCGACCCTGCTCGTACAGGTCGATAAAGGAGAGTTGGGAGACGCGCTGGACCGTCGGCGAGATGGTCCGGTAGGTGTTGTTCCAGTCGATGGAGAGGCCGACGCCCTGCATCTTCTCGGTGAACTCGTCCTCGTATCGTTGACACACCTCTCGGGTCTTCTGCTGGAACTCCCGTCGCTCGTAGTCCTGGTGTCGAATGTCGAGCTCGCGCTCGGCGAGCCGTTCGGAGGCGATCCCGTTGTCGTCGTAGCCGAACGGATAGAACACCTCGCTGTCGTACATCCGGTGGAATCGGGCGACGACGTCCTGGAGGATCGAACCGTATACGTGGCCCCAGTGGAGGCTCCCCGAGACGGTCGGCGGGGGCGTGTCGATGGCGAAGGCAGTGTTCGGATCGACGGGATCGTCGGGATACGCGTACGTCTCCTCGTCGACCCATCGCCGCTGCCAGTGGGGTTCGGCGGTGTCGGGGTCGTACTCTCCGCTGGGCATTATCGGGTAGGGTTTTCCGCGGTTCCCCCTTAACGGCCTCGGTTGTGCGGGAACGAACGGCACGCCATCAAAGACGTCGACGACGACCGCTCAAGGCGCGACGCCGACGGTCAGTAGCGTCCCCCACGTGCGGTATCGGTCGACCATCGCGTCACGGCTCTCCCAGCCATCGATTGGGAACGCCTCTGCGGGCGGGATCTCGGTCTCTCGGTCGGGGATCGCGTCCTGTTCGGCGACGTACAGTCCGGCGTCACGGAACGCCTCCCGGTACTGCGTGCGGTCCCACAGCGTCATGTCGACCGAGATGTTCTCCTGCCACTCGTGGGTCGACTCGCTCTCGGCGAAGTAGTTGACCGCACAGTAGAACGTCCCCCCGGTCGCGAGCACGCGACGGACCTCCGCCAAGGTGTGGTGCGGATCCGCCGCGTAGTAGAACGCCTCCATCGAGAACACGTGGTCGATCGAGTCGTCGGCGAAGGGGAGCGCGTCGAAGTCGCCGACGACGTAGCCGATCGCGTCGTCGTCGGTGTAGCTCCGGGCGTTCCGGGCCATCTCCGGCGCGCCGTCGAGCCCGTACCCACGACCCACGTCGCGCTCGCGGAGCGCCCTGAGAGCGTAGCCGGATCCGGTTCCCAGATCGAGTACCGTGTCGCCCGCCTCCACGGGCATGCGCGCGAGGACGTGCTTCGCCGTGTGCCAGTGTCGGTTCTCCATGCCGCGGTCCTTCCCCGACGTCGCCCACTCGTCGAACTCGGCTCTGACGCTCATGCCGGAGACGACGTGCCCGGGGGTGAAAACCGGATCGAGGAACGGCCGCCCCGCACCGTTAAGTCGATCCGGCGGCTGCCACGAGTATGGAGTACACGCTCGCGGTCGAGAACGGACCCGAAACGATCCCCGGCGGCACGGGACTCCTCCTCGTCCACCCGAGCATCGGCGAGACCGACCGGATCGATACCGACTTTCTGAAGACCGACACCGACGCGTTCCTCGTGGTTTCGACTCGTACCACCGCCCGCGAGGTCGAACAAAAGCTCGAGTACTACGACGTCGACGAGGAGAAAGCGACGATCCTCGACACGCTCTCCGTCGAACGAGGATACTCCCGACGGTCGAGTGACGACGTCTACTACGTCTCCGCGCCCGACGACCTCGAGGGTGTCGTCGACCGCGTCGAGCGGTTCTTGACGGAGAACGAAGGAAAGCGGCGCGTCTCCGTCGACTCGCTCACTGAAATGGCGTACTACGCTGACGACGACGCGGTGTACGAAGCGACCGCGGAGATCCTCGATCTGCTGGCGAAACACGATGCAGTCGGCATATTCCACCTTTCGGAGGAGGTACACGAAGTGGCGACGCTCGACCGGTTCCGCGAGCTGTTCGGTGGAGTCATCGAGCTCAACGAGAGCGGCGAGGTCATCGTCAACGTCTAGATCACTATCAACGTCTAGATCACTATCAACGTCTAGATCACGGGTAGGGGCTCGGACCCATCGATTGCCTCCTCCGATCTCAGCCCATCGCCTCGAACGTTTTTTCGGCCCACTGTACGGCATACGGTGCGCCATGCTCACGGTATGCCGTCGTGTCCAGTGCCGAGAAGGGTGCCGGGAGATCGAGGTCGTGGCGAACCGCCGAGCACGCGTACTCGGTCGCGGCGGGGAACGTGGTCTCGCCGCGAGCGACTTCCGCGGACAGGGCAGGAAGTCGTCCCTCGAGGCGATCGCCGGCATCGATCCACGCCTCGAACAGCCGCGGGAACTCCGCCCCCCAGGACGTGAAAACCTCCCGGGTGTGAATCCCGACCCACGCCTCGAACAGCGCTGCCGCGACCTGATACACGTCGTTCGGCCCGAACCTCGTTCGTGACGCCCCAGTGTCCGGGTCCGGAGAGCGGATCGCGGCGTCGAGATCGACGTAGCTCGGTCCGAAAAACGGGAGGAACGTCTCCGGAAGACCGGATATCGACGCGGCTGAGAGGCCGGATTCCGCGGTTTCTGAGAGCTCGGAACGAGACGCGGATTCGACGCCGACTCGGACCAGACGGTCGGCGATGAGGAACGCGAGAAAGTCGTCCGGCGTCCCGTCTGCCCGTCGTTTGACGAGTACCGTCGGCGGGTCGGTTTGTGTCGTCAGGAGAACCGTTCCCGACCCGGGAAGCCCGACCGTGAACTTCGGTCCTGCGTACTCGCGAAGGACGTCCGGAACCTGATCCGGTACCCATTCGTCGGGATACGACGCCGGCGAGAGACCGTCAACGAACAGCCCGATGTCCTCTGCGGCCGCGGGCGGAAGCGTTTCGAAATCACTCGCGACGTCGAGGACCGGAGAATCCGGCGCGTACCGGTCACGGATCGCACGTACGTCGTCGTCGAGCTCACGCGGAGTGAACATTATCACGCGGGGTGAACATTATCCGAGAACGCCGAACACGTACGAGAGGATGGTGAGGATGGAGAGGCACGCCGAAACGCCGATCGTTCCGAGAACGATCTTGGTGGGTTTGCTCATACGCGATCCGTGCGTGCCGACCTGTTAAATTCATTCGGTCCGGTGGTCCTCAAGGGTTCGATCGCTGGAGCCGGCGGCAGCCCGCATTTATGCGTCGAGAGACGGATCGGACGTGTATGTGGATCCGTGACGCGCTCGAATCGGATATGGCTTCGTTGACCGAACTGACCGGGCGTCCCGATGAGGTCGTTCTCGATATGATCCATGACCGATCAGTACGTGTCGCAGTCGAGGGGATCGAAACCGATGAGGAGCCGAAATCCGATGAATCGACGGCAGAATCAGAAACGACCACCGAATCAGAAACGACCACCGAATCAGAGATCACGTCGGAGACGTCTTCGACTGCAGATGATACCGACGTCATCGGGTTCCTCGGGTTCGACGCGGGATCGGATGCCGTTCACGTCACTGACTTCGGTGGCACGGAGCGCGCAGTCACGCATCTGTTCGATGAGCCGCGGCGGTTCGGAGCTCGAGAGGAGATGGACGTCGAAGTGGTCGTTCCGAACGCCGAAAAACGGTGGACTGAAACGCTACGGGACGTCGGGTTCGTAGCGGTCGGATCCGGGCCACGGTTCGGCGGGCGAGACACGACACGGTTTCGGTTGGAGATCCGCGACGACGGGGATGCTGAGTGAAAACGAACGTGGAATCGACCCTCAATCGAACCGCTGTTGAACGATCTCGAGGGCGCTCTCTCGGTCCCCCCACTCGACGAACACCGCGACGGAGGTTGCGCTCGTGACCAAGTCGATGATGTTGATACCCGAGTCCGCCAGCGGCGAGATTATCTCCTGGATGACGCCGGACTGGTTCGGAAGTTCGCCGCCAGTTACCCGAATGACGGCCATCGGATCGGCGACGGTTACCGACGAGAGCGCTTCGTCGGTGACGACCGCCTCGTGGAGGAGCGCCTCCGCGCGTTCCGCGACGTCGACGTCGACGTAGAACGTGACCGAATCCATCCCGGAAGCGACTGCGTCGATGTTGATCTCTTCTCTCCTGAGCGCGTTAGCGAGGTCGGAGAGGATCCCCGGACGGTTCCGAATAGCACGACCCGCGACCGTGAGACACGCGAGCGGGGTCTCCCGCATGTCGATGAGACTCTCGAACTGCCCCTCGATCCGGGTTCCTCCCCTGAGCAGGTCGCCGTGTTGGTAATGGACGACCCGTACCACCAGATCCTCGTCCTTGTACGACAGTGCGGACGGCGCAACCACCTCCGCGCCGCGGAACGAGAGGTTTCTGAGCTCGTCGACGGTGATCCGGCCGACGTTGCGTGCGCCCTCGACGACCCGTGGGTCCCCGGTCATCACGCCCTCGACGTCGGTGACGATGACCACCTCGTCGGCGTTCATGTAGTTTCCTAACATTACTGCCGTCGTGTCCGATCCACCGCGGCCGAGCGTGGTGACGTTGCCCGCGTGGTCCTCGGCGAGGAATCCGGTGAGTATCGGGACCACCCCATCGAGTCGATCCGCGAGTCCAGCCGCACGTCGTCGAGTTTCCTCGATATCGACCTCTCCGACCTCGTTCGTAATGACCGGCCATTCCGGGTGGCCTGGTTCGAGGAACACCGCATCGATGTCACGGACCGCGAGCGCGGCTTTCAGCATTCGGACGCTCGTTCGCTCGCCCATCGAAACGATCTCCGCTCGATCCTCGTCGTTTGTTTCGAACGTGATGTCTTCCAGGAGGTCGTCCGTCGTCGATCCCATGGCGCTCGCGACGACGGCGATCTCGTGACCAGCCTCGACCGCGTTGGCAACGGAGTCCGCGGCGCGTTCGATCCGATCCCCGCTCCCGAGACTGGTTCCCCCGAACTTCGCGACTACGCGCATGTGACACCCCCACCACACTGGTTACGAGATGTATGGCGAACGAGCGTGTTCGACCGTTTCACTCGCGTGGTCGTGGCTTCCCGTCGAGCAGGAGTGAGTTCCGATCGCATGGTGACGGATACTGATCGTGATACTGGATATGAAGCGTTGTCGAGATCCCAGAGTACCTCGATCCGGCGACGACGGGCGAGATGGTAACCACTAGACATGGGACTTCGTAGCGGTGGGTGGCGGATAACTGTGTTCAATTCGACAACGGCCGTCAGTGACCACGACTGAATCCGTTGGCTTCCTCCTTATTCCTCTGTGAGCTTTCCTCCTTGTTCCTCTGTGAGCTGCCGAATCACCCGAAGGCCGAGATCAGTCCTCGACTCCCCAGGCGTCCGGCATCTCGATGACGTATCGCCCGTCCTCTTGGAGCGAGATGATGTACTCCTGACGGTCGTACAGCTCCATGAGATTGAGTTCGTATTGTCCCGGGCTCACGATCCGAATGCTCTCGAACTGCTCGTTGAGCTCGTCACGAAGCTCGTCGACGTCGGGACGAGGGCCGTCGGAACGAGGGCCGTCGGGACGAGGATCGTCGGGTACATTGTGACGGGCACCCGGGTCATCCGAGGGGTGAGTTTCCGTGGCGTCCCGGGCTGCGCGCTCGAGCTCGTCACGACTGACAACGTCGGATCGAGCGCTGGCCTGCGCGGCGTCTTCGGACCCCTCGTCGTTGGCTCGTTGTGGATCCGCTTTGCGGTCGATCGCAGTGTTCGTAGCATCTACCACGTCCTCCGAAACCGTGGTATCGTCAGATGACGAATCATCGCCGGAGATCGAGTCAGACACCGGATCCGTGTCAGGGCCGGGTCCTGCTTCGGCGTGGCTGGCTGACGAGTCCTTCCCGGATGTCGGTTCGGTCAGTTCTGTCGACGGTTCTGTCGAACGTCTCCGGTCCGAACTCGGCGTCGTCGGGTCGGACTGTTGGCTGCTGGGTTGAAACTGGAACTTGTTCCCACCGCAGTCCGGACACCCGGAAAGCATGTCCTTGGAACCGTCAGGGAAGGTTCGGCCGCATTCGATACACTGGTGTGGCATCGGATTATTTCCGGGAGACGAGCGTACTGATCAGGTTCTCGTCCTTGTGTAACGTCTCGATCCGGTTGGCAGGACCGATCACGGTGAGTTTTTGCGTCGATTCACGTCCCATCAGTTTATCCAAGAAACTCTGGGAGTTCGTATCCGGCTTCGGATACGTTTCGATCTCTATCCCGGTGAAATCGTCCGGACTGATCTCGGTCATCGTGACTTCGATGAGCTTCGACTCCTCGTCGGGCGAGAGCCCCTCCTCGAGGATGACGATGTTCCCATCCCGAACCCCATCGAGGATGAGCCGTATCTTCTCCATGCTCGTGAGTCCCTCCATCCGGGCCCCGCTGATCATGTCGATGCGGACGCCATCGTCCGCCGGATCGTCGTTCCCGTCGACGTCTGGGGTCGCACCCGGCATTATCCGAAGTACTCCGCGATCTTCGTGTACACTTCGTCCATGTTTTCTCCCTCGAGCGCTGACAGCGGTATCGTTTCGTGTTGGGGAAACGCATTCGCGATCTGCTGGACGTCCGAGTCCGGAAGGTCCGTCTTGTTCGCCAAAATAAGCGCCGGGAGGTCCTGTGACTCGATGATACCGATGAGCATGGTGTTCACCTGCGTGAACGGATCCGTCGTCGAGTCGAGCACGTAGATGACGCCGTCGACGTCCTCGCGAAGCCAGTGCATGGCCTCCGCGACTCCCTCGGTCGCCTCTCGGGAACGACGAACGGCGTCCTCCTTTTCCATGTCGTGGTCGAGAAACTCCTTGTAATCGACTTTCGTCGTGACGCCCGGAGTGTCCACGATATCGATCGTAACTTTCCGTCCGTTCCGCTCGATCTCGACGTTCTCCTTGCGTCGAGCCCGTCTCGTTTCGTGTGGAATGTGACTCTCCGGCCCGACCGCGTCACCGGTCCAATCGCGTGCGATACGGTTCGCGAGGGTCGTTTTTCCGGCGTTCGGCGGCCCATATATCCCGATCCGCTTCGGCTCGGAATCGGTAAACAGCCCGTCAGTGACCCGTGATATACTGTCTCTGAGATTCGTTAACAGTCCCATCCTGATCTCTACTATCGTGGTGTTCTCCCGAACGCCCTATGCTCCGTGTATTCGTTCCAAGGCGCGTGCGAGTATGAGAGAGAATCTACACCGCTCTTACTTAAGAACTGCGTCAGACGCAGTCAACCAACCTCGTTCCCTGGAGACGGGATCGATCCGTCGTATCCGGGGATGATGATCCACCCCCACCCCTTCGTTTCGTGTGGAGAGCGGCGGGGTGGGGGTGGGGTAGGTGTCAGTGTAGGTTATCGGTACCCGATGGATGGATCCTTCCTGTACACGAACTCGAGCTCTACGAGTTATATTCTTCTAAATCATACATAAAATTACTAACGTCCTTTATCGAGGGTACTGTTGGACTCATGGTGTAATAAAACCAGCGATTGTTATATACCGGCCTACCCCCTCCCCCACCCAACTCCGTCTCCACACGAAACGAAGGGGTGAGGGGGTGAGGAAAGTGAGTACCAGTCTCTCGGAAACGGTGTGGTGACCTTCGTCGTCCGGACGGACCCCAGCCCAACCGCCAGTTCGTGCTCGGTACGCTTCCTGACGGATTCACTGTCACAGGTCCTGGCGAATTCACTGTTACAGGGGGCTATACCGCCGACTATGGCGATACAACCGGGAGTTATCTCGTGGGTAGAGCGGCGATTCCTTCTCGCCGAATTCACATGAAGAGTGGACGAAACAGGGACTGGACGACGGAGAGAACGATGGAAGCTTGAAAAACAGTGGGAACGAGATGGGGGAACCGAAGAGCTCGTTTCGGGAGTTCGCCTCCGAGTCCTCGAATAGCGGAGTCTCACCCGGATTTGCTCCTGAACTCCCGCGTTCACATACCATCATATCAAGTCCAGAGAGCAACACTTTAGTACCACGTCTTCATCTGGTTCGACTGCATCAACTGGACGCGACCACACACCCGAAACCACCGTAAATCGGCACGAACGACCGTCCACGATAGGTTTCGGCGTACCGTGGCGTGTTTTCCACCCGAAACGGGGGGGTTAGACATGGACGAAGGGGAACACACATCGGGCGCGAAAGGGGGCGACGATAGCGGCGAAACCGTTCCGGGGGACACGGAGGCTGATACCGAACCCGATCCTTCCCCGTCCGATCAAACACCTACTGATCCCGAGACGGTTCCAACCGACGCGTCGCCCCCCGACGATACGTCCCTTCCCGATGACGCCACGAATCTCAACAGTAGCGGTCGGGACCGTTCGTCTCCTGACGTCGATCTCGATGGCGTGGTTCTCGAAGATGACGATAATCAAGGTCTGTTCGATGACCTCCTCTCCGGTGAACCGATATTCGAAAACAAGGAGGTCCTCCGACCGTCCTATACGCCACACGAGCTCCCTCATCGAAACGACCAGATCAATCGGATGGCGACCATTCTGGTTTCGGCGCTCCGTGGTGAGACTCCATCAAATATTCTCATCTACGGGAAGACCGGGACGGGAAAGACGGCATCCGCGAAGTTCGTCTCTCAGGAGCTCGAATCGACATCCCAGAAGTACGACGTCCCCTGCGAAGTCGAGTACATCAATTGTGAGGTGACGGACACTCAGTATCGAGTGCTCGCACAGCTCGCGAACACCTTTATCGAGAAGAATCAGACCGTCATCACCGAACGGATCGAGCGGTATCGACAGCTCGAATCCATGGCGGAGGACGATCCGACGGAACTCGAATCCACCGAGTTCTCGACGGTTGATGAAGTAGAGACGCGGATCGAGCGCCTAGAGGAGGACGTGGACGAAATGGAGGAGGTTCCGATGACTGGATGGCCCACGGACCGGGTGTACACCACGTTCTTCGATGCGGTCGATTATCATGAACGCGTCGTCGTGATCATGCTCGACGAGATCGACAAACTCGTCGAAAAGAGCGGTGACGACACGTTATACAACCTTTCGCGGATGAATTCGGAGCTCACAAACTCTCGGATATCCATCATGGGAATCTCGAACGATCTGAAGTTCACCGACTTCCTCGATCCGCGAGTCAAATCGAGTCTCGGCGAGGAGGAGATAGTCTTCCCGCCGTACGACGCGAACCAACTTCGTGATATCCTTCAACACCGTGCCGATATCGCGTTCAAACGGGACGCTCTGACCGACGACGTGATTCCGCTGTGCGCCGCGTTCGCTGCACAGGAACACGGGGACGCTCGCCGCGCGCTCGACCTCCTCCGAACGGCGGGTGAGCTCGCGGAACGTTCCCAAGCGGAGATCGTCGCCGAAAAACACGTTCGCCAGGCCCAAGACAAGATCGAGCTCGACCGCGTCGTTGAGGTCGTTCGCACCCTCCCGACACAGAGTAAGATCGTCCTCTTCGCCGTTATCCTCTTGGAAAAGAACGGCGTACACAACATCAACACTGGGGAAGTGTTCAACATTTATAAACGACTCTGTGAGGAGATCGACGCCGACGTCCTCACCCAGCGCCGCGTCACCGACCTGATCAGTGAGCTCGATATGCTCGGGATCGTCAACGCGGTCGTCGTCTCGAAAGGCCGGTACGGCCGGACGAAGGAGATGGGACTGTCGGTTCCCGTCGAGGAGACCGAGGCCGTTCTCCTTTCGGACTCCCGGCTCGGCGACATCGAGAACGTACAACCTTTCGTTCAGGCTCGTTTCGATAACTGATCTCTCGGTCGCCACCTGCTCGTACGATCACGGATCGTGACCGCCCGCTCAGGGGTTATCCACCTCAGGACCCGCCAAGCGCCATCGCTCCCCCGCTCGTCCGCTCCGTCTCCATCGATTCCGGATCGGACACGGTCACCGTCGCCATCGCAAACAGCTCACTGATTTCCACCTGGCCGGTCGTTATCAGTCGTATGTACCCGAGGTATGGGATCCGGAGTCTTGCGACTCCGGTCACCCACTCCTCGGCTACCGGTTCGGCGAGGCCGTTAGCCTGGTCGTACTCACGATTGTTGTCACCGAGCGTAATGAATCCGCTACGTGGTGCGGGACAGTGACGGAGCTCCGCACAGTCGTTCGCCCTGTGATACTGCTCATCGGCCCGGTCGTACCAGTCCTCTCCAGCCTCGACGTGAAACATCGCTCGGTGGATGATCGGCGACGCCTGTCTCCCAGGCGGTTGAAAAATGATGACCGAGCCGTAGTCGTCGAACGTTCGATATTCGGCCTCTTGGCCGGCCTCGTGGGTTACGACGCCGACGTCATTGTCCGCGGCATCGGGTGCGAACCGACCGGGCTCCGTAACGAAGACCAGATCTCCTACGTCCATGTTCGGTTCCATGCTCCCGGACTCGACGGCGACCATCGGCGGCCACACGCCGCTCACTCCGAACAGTATCAATCCGATCAACAACACGACTGCAACGCTGGACAACACCTCCCGAATCCACATGAGCGGCCCATCCATATCGTGCCGGAACCGATGGAGAGCACCCGTTTCACTCGGTTGCTTGCCCGGGTCGTGGTCGTGGTTCCCGTCGTCATCCCCACTATCGTTCCCGTCGTCATCCCCACTATCGTTCCCGTCGTTATCCCCACTATCGTTCCCGTCGTTATCCCCACTATCGTTCCCGTCGTTATCGCTGGCTCCCCGTTCGCGGACTCCGTCTTGGAACACATCGACGGCTTCGTTTCCACTGCAGAAGCTGGTGTTCCGGTCCGATCCGTCGTCTCCCTGGTCGGATCCGTCGTCTCCCTGGTCGGATCCGTCGTCTCCCTGGTCGGATCCGCCGTCATTTCGATCCGGAGGCCCCGTCTCACCCGCCGAAGGGCCGGCGGGATCGCTCGCGTCTACCGTTCCGGCCGACTCCTCATCGTTCGACGCCGACCGATCCTCGGGGTCCATCGTGCCGGGTTTGGCGGGTTCCGTTCATAAGTCTCCGGGTCAGTCGTCGTCGACGATCACTTCAACGGGACCGTCGTCCTCGTCGACCGCATCACCTTCGGCGGGTGCCGCCGTGGAACCTGCACTCTGCTGCTGATAATATAATCCCCCGGCGACCGCGAGCACGACCCACGAGCGCCAGTTGGCGAGGTTCAGCGTGTATCCGATCCCGAACGGCTTCTCGACCAACATTCCCTTACCGGGTTGCCAGTACGACGACAGGAGCCGGCCGAGACTCGGTCGCTCGAAGTTATACGGGATCCCGAGGATCTCTCCCGATGACGGTTTCTCGTCCATATCCGAACAGTCACGCGCCGGGGATATAAATCGTGTCGACGCGACCTCACCGATATCGGCCACGACCGCGAACGTCCCGTAGCCGCTCGAGGACGTCCTCGTTACCGACACCCTGATAGCCGGACTCGAACGCGTCGACGACCGGCTCCGGCTCCGTTGCCGTCGCAGTCACCGACCCCTCGAAGACGTGCAGATCCATCGCGTGATCCTCGACGTGACCCGTATGATACCCGAGTCCGAAATCGATGAGGAACACGTCGCTCTCCGGGCGGCCCGCCTCGCGCTCGTCTCGCGTCGATCCGGCGATCCCATCGCCGACTCGCACGTTTCGAGTCGTCGGGTCTCCGTGGACGATCCCGGCTCGATGCAGCCGGGCTAGATGCTCACCGACGGTTCGCGCCCATCGTTTCGACCGTTCACCGGCCGGGGCGTCCGCCCGCTCCGTCGTTTCGGCGAGATCGGCGGCGAGATCGCGGTCGCCGACGTACTGGAGCGTCAACGTCGTCTCCGGGACGTCGACGTCGTACACGAGTGGAGACGGTACTCCTGCCCGACGCGCCTCGCTCGTCAGCCGAGCCTCGGAGACGGTTCGATCCCGCCTGATCGATCCGTCGAGCTCCGGGTGACGGTATCGCTTCGGAACGCGTCGCTTGATGACGTAACTCGGCGCAGTCGATCGGTCTTCGCTCGCCACGCACTCGACGACTGCCTCCGCCCCCCGCCGATCGCGACGGAACTCGGTCGCTCCGTGTGCGGTTCCGTCCGGACGCTCTCGTCCTGATCGTCCGTCGATTACCGACGACGGATCGTTCCGCCAGGTTACGGGGACTTCGTCCGGACGAAAGTTCGGATCGATCGACGATTCCGATATCGGGACGGTATCGCCGGCGGCCGCCATCTTCGCGCCGAGGATCGCGATCATTCCCGCGTTATCACGGAGATACTTCGGTTCCGGCGCGTGGAACGTGGCTCCCCGGTCGGCACACATCGTTTCGAGCATCGTCCGCAACCGGTCGTTCTGGCCCACTCCGCCGCCCAACACGAGCTCGTCAGCACCCGTCAACGATAGGGCGCGCTCCGATACTTCGGTAAGCATTCCGAAGACGTGCTCCTGGAGCGCAAAACAGATCTCTTCGACCGGCTCGCCATCGTCGTGCGCATCGTTCGCGGCGGAGCTGATACCCGAAAAGGAGAAATCCATCCCCTTAACGACGTAGGGCAGACCGAGGAGCGTCTCGCCATCCGCGTCGCCGGCGGCGGCTTCGACTTTCGGGCCTCCGGGATGGCTCCACCCGACGTGACGCGTGAACTTGTCGATGGCGTTGCCGACGCCGGCGTCCATCGTCTCGCCGAGAACTCGATACCGACCGTCGTGATACCCGAGTAGATGGGCGTTCGCCCCGGAAGCGTTCAGACACACCGGGTTCTCGAATCCCGATCGATGTCGACCCACCTCGAGGTGGGCAACCATGTGGTTGACGCCGACGAGCGGCACGTCGAGTGCACCCGCGAGAGACCGCGCCGCGGTTCCAACGACGCGTAAACAGGGTCCGAGTCCGGGACCACGCGAAAAGGCGACCGCATCGATCCCGGAACTCGTCGTGTCCGAGTGCTCCGTTGACAACGCTGCGTCGACGACGGCCGGGATCGCGTCGGCCATGTGCTCTGCGGCCTCGCGCGGATGGATACCGCCGCTCTCCGGCTCGTACGGATTCGACTCGATGTAGGTGGTATCGGTCTCGGTGTCGTGGAGGGCAGCACTCGCACACCACGCCGTTCCTTCGATACCGAGAACGCGCATTCGGCGCGTTTCAGGCCTCTTCCGCGCCGTCGTCCGCGCCGATCTTGTTTCGGTTCAGCATGTAGTCCTGTTCGACGTCGAGCGCGTGATCCGCGGTCTCGTACACCTTCGCGTAGCCGACCGTCTTCCGCATGCCGAACTTCGTGTTCAGCTCGTGAACGACGACCTCCTCGGAGCCCTTATCGAGCTTGGCCGCGAGCGAGTCGCGAACGGAGAGGCGTGAGGGTGTCGCTTCCTCGTGTGTCGTTTCGAATCGGATGTCCGTCCGGTGCAACATTGGGTTCTCCTCTTCGGAGATGATATCGACGTCCATGGTTCAGTTACATGTACTACCCTCCGAACGCTGTAAAAGGATTTCGAAGCGTTCAGCGCCCGGATGACGGGACGGACACCGCTGTCCGGTACAGGGTTTAGGTCGCTCGAACCCGAGAGAACGAACGTAATAATGAACAACCGGACGGACAGCGAGGACGATCGATTCGTCGAACCGGAGGAGCGCTCGCGATACGAACTGATGCGGGCGAAACACCTCATGGTCCCCGTCTCGGCCGCACGGAAGGCCCGCTGGTGTGGGTACCTCCTGTTCGTCGCCGCGCTGGCCGCGCCGATCGTGTTCACGCTTCCGGAACCGATCATCGAGGCCCAGTTCATTGGCGATCCGATCCGGACTCCGCTCGGTGCCGCCGCGGTCGCGTCCTTCGGCGTCCTCTGTCTCGCGCTCGCCGGGATCGGGTTGGGGATGCTCGCGCGGCTGAAGGATCGTGACCCTCCCGAGTCGCGCGTTTGGACACTGATCGGTCTCGAGGATGCTCTTACGGGGATCGGCTTTATTACCGGCTTCCTCGGCGTCGTCACCGGCGTTGGAATCCTCGCGATCGGTCATACCGGCGTCGAACGGACCACGTGGTTCGCCGACGCGGGCGTCGACCCGTACCTCACGTTCGGTTCGGTCCCGGTCACGCCGCTCGCGACGAGCGCGCTCGCGCTCGTTGCAGCCGTGGTCGTCGTCGGGCTCTCGCTCTCGGCGGAGTGAGGGGCGTTGATCCCTCCCAAACCCATACTCGTTAGACTGGAGGCTAAGGCAGCTACACCCCGTACGGGATGACGATGTTACAGTACGACACCGAGATAGGTCGGATCGGGGATCGGTCGCCTCGAGCGTGTCGCCGCGACCATGACGCGTCTCTTACGTGGCCGACCGCAGGGAGCGAACACGAGATCGTCCGTCAGTTCAAACGACTATGCCATCCGGGCTGAAACGCGACCTCGGGTTAGCGGAGACGACCGCCATCGCGGTCGGCGCGATGGTCGGGTCCGGGATC
>LFFM01001098.1_pt1 | contig 19247 bp, 39 predicted proteins | sample 643131 | NCBI WGS metagenome assembly LFFM01 (sample SAMN03777445, study PRJNA286221) | soda lake metagenome | biome: soda lake; feature: Kulunda steppe; material: water; isolation source: sample Tc-Br brine of Tanatar trona crystallizer | place: Russia: Kulunda steppe | collected 2011-07
ATAGTATAAAGATTGACCACATCGTTAAGCCTCCTCAAAAGCGTCTTCAACGAAGACGCCATTAATTTGCTCTGAAGTCTCTACTATCCCAGCTAGGTTTTGTATCTGTCTCATGTTAGCTCCATCAGTTAACACTGTCGAAGGTTCGCTAGCAGCAGGGAAGTGGTTTGTGTGGAGGAACCTCTCATTGACGCCCTGCTTTATAAGAAAGTCTTTCGTACTACCGTTCCCCACACGTATCGACGTGAAATCAAAGTCTGCCTGTAGTGCGTACTCCTTGTAGATGTTAAATAAAACCGTGCCAAACCCCATGTTTCTAAACGATTCTTCCACTTCTAAGTGCCAAAGGTGAAGTCTGTTCCCTTGTATATTGCGGAACTCGTTGTTATATGGTTCCATACCAAGCAGCCCTACGTCTTCTCTGACACCTCGTTCGTGGACTGATATATTGTACCCAAGTACCCTACCATTTGCTGTGTCAGGATTGACTTCTATTGAAACTCTTGGTCTAGGATTAGTTATAGATACAATTTCTCTGCCTTCAAGTTCGAGGTCTACAGAGTTCAGTCTGTCTCTTATCACAGTCACACCTGGCTAATTCTTACAGATAGTTCACCAACGTCTATATCGTTGTCTGAAGTAAGATTAGCTACAGTCAGATCAATTGAAGTAGTCGCCTTCTACTATGTGAGTGTTATTAGGGTTGAAGCCCATCTCTCTGAACGTATCTTTGATAGCTTCTAAGTCTGACTGCGCATCTTCTACAGTGTAACTCGGGTCACTTACCTGAATCACAGTCATACCAAGACTCTCAGGCTTTAGTTCCAGTGCCACTAGGGACTCTGGAAAAGCGCTCATGTTACTGAAGTTAAGGCTATCAACGTTTGACGCCAGAGACGACTGTATGCTATTTTCAAAGAACTCTGCTTGTTGTCCGAATGCAGGAGCGCTTGTTTCAGTTCCTACTAGAATAGTCACTGTGATACCACTATCTTCAGATGCTCTCAGTATCGGCCCGAAAGGTCTCAATGATACAAATGGTCTCTCCATTCTGTTTATATCTTATGAGTCAGCTGTCTAGTTACAACCTCTACGTTCACTTCATAAGCTGTACCGCTGAGAGACTCGACATCTACAACCTTATCTATAAGGTAATCAATATCGTGCTCTTCTACACCTTTGATCTCAGTTACTCTTCTGATACCTTCCTCTCCAAGAGAAGCAACATATCCTGCTCCGATGTTGCCAGGAAGCGCAACCATAATTGCTTTTACTCTAGCAACCAGCTCGTACTTGACATCAGGCACGATATTCCTCTGGATTATGTAAGACGTAATTTCAGTATTCCCATTATCCAAAGTATTAGCCTCAGTCACTCTGGCTACTTCAGCGCTTCGCGCTAAAGCAATTGCAGCACCAACTGCTCTTGAGTCACTATCTATCCTGTCAGATATCCTTCTTACTACCATGAGCATATATTATGCTCGACATACAATAAACGTTGCGGAAAGATAGCAGCTCTCGCTATTGGTCTAAAAGAGTCTCACACATAGATATTTAAGCACCTCCACACACGTCTGGTTTCACATTCACTTCTTCGCTATCCGCTCCGACGCCGAAGCACTCCGGACACGGTTTAGCGTTATAGCCTATCTCTGCTTCTGCCCGATTTGTCTCTTTCATAAGCTCAACCTCGCCCTCAAGGATGTTTGAAAACTCCGTAAAGCAGAACGGAGGGTTAGTAGAATGGTATAACGCCTCTCTTTTCAATATTAACAGTGACACTGTATCGTCTAACCAGACCACGGACACGCCATCCCCACCCCTCGCGTTCCAATACATAGTTCTAATCGATCTCCAAATCTGTTTCATGTTCTAACTCATCAGCTCTTAGTCTCATCGATTCCCTAGCAAACTCTGCGTAACTGTTGTATCCCATGTCTTCTATCAGTGGCTCTAACCGTTCTTCAAGATTGGTTGGAATGTTTACCCTCATACTACACCTCGATATAGTGGGCTACACCTACATAAAACCCCGGTCTCCGGGGGGGATCTGGGGGGTATGTTTTTTGATCGAAAAAATATCAAAAATTTTAAACTCACGCAGAACCGACTGGTTCTTGGACTTCGTATAACATGAATTTTGCGAAAAACTCAATATTCAACGTTTATTACGAAACAAACGTTTTTAATTTAGCACCAAAGCACTAATATTGGTTTAAGTGGTTTAAGGAATATAAGCGGAACATTTATATATAAACGGTGCATAGAATCACATACGCGCTGAAACGCGCGTGTACTACCATGAGCGCACTAGATAGTCACCGACCGCAGGACGCAGAGACTGAAGACAACTCCGGCAACGAATCCGTCACCTACATCGAGATTTCCTCTGTAGACCACCCGGAAGCCTACTCCAAACTCTCCAGTAAGACTAACGGAGTAATCCGGCGCTCTGCAGACGTGGACAACCTCTACGCAGACATCACGAACAATCTCGCGCCCTTCTTCGAGAGCGAAGACGCACTCCCGATGCTGGAGTGGATTCTCCTGAACTCCGAGGGCGAAGTCAAAGAGGACCTCCTAGAGGAGTTCCTCGCTGAGCACGGCGACGAGTAGACCGGAGTCGGACTGCCCCCTTTTTTGTCAATCTTCCCCCTGCTTTGAGGGGGAGATTGCAGATATAGGGGACAGCCCCGTAGATCAATCTTCAACACTACACTAGACACAAGATGTCACTAGACGACTTTACAGGGAGTAGCCGTTCCTCCAGCGGTGGGGGAGGGGGTGGAGGAAAGAGAACGACCGAGATAAACTTCTCGCTCCCCTACCTGATGTTGATTCAGAAGGCAGACGAGACAATAGTTGCTGACGTAGGGCCTATGCGTATCGTCAGGCCAGAAGATGACCCTGAGCCAGACTACGAGGTTGTATGTTCCTTCGAGGAACGCAGAGACTGGAGGAACTTCTGCAACGAGGTCGAGCGAGAGTTCGATCTGGATGCTCAGGAGATATTGGAGAAGAACCCTGCTAAGATTCGGGAACTGAAGTCAGAACTACCGAAGGCAGAGCCCAGAAGTCCTACTCGCACCTGCGCAGTGTGTGGAGAGGAAATGTCACCAGACTCTAGCGAGTTCACCGAACTGAAACTTGCTAGAGATGGTATAGCGGCTGCTGGAGCACACCATCTTCCAGTACACGACTACCACACTGTAGAAGAGGTAGTCACTGCTAAAGTTCGTAAAGAATAGAGGATAGTCCGCTAACCGACTTCACACTTTTATAGATGTCACAGACTGCTTACTGGGAAGTAAACCCAGACACAGAGGAAGTAGAATCGCTTGACGGATACAAAGACTACGGCTCAGAGATTGAGTCCTCCCGTCCCGCGAAGGGCGAGAGAGACTTAATCTAGCCGGAGTCTACTGTTTTATACGGCCCTTAGTACTCGATACCTGCTAGAGGTGGGGCTGCTTCGCTGAACCGAGGAAACATACAAACTAATGAAGATACAAGATTACGAGCAACGAGAAGATATAGATATAGAACGTAGAGTGAGACTAAAAGGAGGTGAGTACGAAGTTATCTCTTACACCGCCAAGGGTCCAGCACATACAGACGAGTATGTTGAAGCAGATAATGACACTCGAGCACTACTGATAGCTTTCGTACACGAGCAGTACAACGTAGTTGTAGGCACTCCTGACGGAAGGCATACTGTGATAGCCGTCAGCCCAGAAGAAGTAATGGAAGTCTGGAACTAACACTAATGGCACACTACTTCGTCTTCGGGTGCGAGCAGATACCACTCGAAGAAGACGACCCTAGAGACGTGTACGTAACTAAAGAAGCATTCTGTGAGACTGCAGAGCAAGCAGTGCGTGCTAGTCTTACAGACGAACAGATACTCAATTGGAACTGGACAGTCGTAGAGGCAGCAGACGCTATCCACGCTGACGAGTTCAGACACGACGGAACTTTCGACGACATAGAACCATGACAGAAGACGGATTAGAACGAGAGTATACAGTAGAGCCTCAGCAAGTTACAGACCATATCTCAATCGCTCCCACTATGAAAGGCGGCTTCGCAGTGGCAGTAGATGGTGAGCATATAGACCATCTAGACGAGGGAGACATTACAGAACTGTTAAAATACCTGAAAGAAGCAAAGAAACACGTAGAGATAGACGATAGTTCAGATAGTTTGTAGCCCTCGCGCGCGCGACAACTAGTCTTAGGTCGCCATTCCTCTGTAGCCGATAGTTTTATCGGGCCATAGTTCCAATATATAAGACACAGCGACCAGTTAAACCTGCACTTCCTAGTGCAGAGCGTGTTACCACAGCACCGAGAGTCTAGTGAGGCTCGGGAGTTATGTGTGGATAAACTATGACAGAAGACGACATATCCTTCAAGATAGGATCGAAGTTAGAAGGGATAGAGATGAAGATACAGTCTCTCCGCGATGAGCAACAGAGGCTAAGAGACATCAGAGAACAGTTGGAGTATATAGAGGAAGACTCAAGAGTAGTCTCCCACAGTGAACCTAACAAGATGTTCAAAGCAAGAATCGAGACAGAGTCCATATCTGAAGAGCTAGAGATACTCATGGGACTTCCAGGGGTAGAGGCTCATGTCACTAAAGACCCGGCAGAGTCAAAGTTCAAGTGTGACATAATCTACCACCAAGGAGACTTCTGAATGTCTGATAAACAGTCTGTAGAGATTAAGATGTGGTATGATATAGATACAACTAACAAGTTCGCTGCTAGGGCAGTTGCGAGATCAGAGACTAAGAGGGATGTTCCAGAAGAGTACGAACATACAGTTGATGTACTCAGAGCAGAGCATCAAGATGGGATGGTCGCAGTAGAAGTAGTGTTCTACATAGAAATTTCAAAAGACGCACGGAACATCGCTATCACTCAGGTTGGAGGAGGTAACTAGCCACACATGTCTGCTTCCGAATCGGATACTGAGTCCGTTCCTACAGAGGAACAACTCGAGTTCGCGCAAAAGATGAGAGACGCTTCTGAAGAAGCGATAGATGACTGGATCGAGGACGAAGGCGAGCACGTCAGAGAAGTAGAAGGGCAGGTCATCATCGAGAAGGAAGACTTGGCACAGAAGATTACTGTCATGGCTTGTATCGCCACGAGGCAAATGTAATGGCTCTCGATGATTTTTCTCTTGAAGATATTGAGGACGAGGACGAGTCTAGTACAGCCATAGATGACGAATCTTCAGAGCCACATACCCTCTTACGGGCGGTTGACTGGCACATTATACAGAACGCTGAACACCTGCCACTAGAAACGGATACTATTCCCGAAGACCCTACCCTTCACGTCCGAGGAGACGTGATTGTCGCAGATAGAACCCGTCTCTCGGCAATCATTGCAGTTGCCATCAGCAACTTCGGCAGAGAGGATGTTAAAGATTTAGAGGAACTAACAGCAGTAGAGATCCAAAAGAAGTAGTCAACTGCAAACCTTTTGTTATCATGCTCTCTACAGAGTATGCCTTCCTGCTCGGAAGCGAGTCCTTATAGAAGGACGGAAGTTGAAGAGCACACTACAACCCATGAAACGAGAGTTCAGAGTCGGCTGTTGGACAGGCCGATTCAACGAGGATAACGAGGAGTACAAAGAAGGAACTATCAGTCTCCAGCACGACAGCATGGAGGAAGAAGTAGAGTTCGATACTGCAGAGATAGCAGACCTTCAAGACGCTATTACGTGCATACACCTCCGTATAGACGCTGAGTACGGAGATGAAGAGGCGAAAGAAGCACTTGAACGGTTAGCAGGAGACTTGGAGGCATAATATGAAGAAGAGATACGTAGTAGTAGTTGACCCTCACAACGAGAGAGGTAAGTACATGGAGGAGGTAATGGCAGAAGACCCATTCCGTGCTGCTGTAGAATACATCGGGAAGAATAGAGTGAAACGGACCCTTATAGGTGACACTACTCTAGACTGGTGGGTCTACGAAGCACCAGAAGACTGGCATAGGTCAGAGTTCGTAAACGACGAAGAAGCAATGGAGATTCTAGCTGAAGAAGCATGATGTACGAGTACCCAATAGAAGTAGACGACTTCGACGATGTAGAGGACAAAGTACTGTGTGCGTTCTGTGAAAACAACTTAGCAGATTTAACTGACGACTCCGATACATGCACACAGTGTAAGACTATCCACGGAGAAGTCTGCAGTAAGGAAGGCTGCATGGCAGATACGTTTACTACTACTGCAGATGGGAGAGTCTGCGAACGTCATGCTAGTGAGTACTTAATTGAACTAGTGTCTCAAGCATTCCATATGAGACAGTCACTCAGCGAAGAGATGAGTGTCATCGCTGACAAGATAAACAAGATGCACGACAACCCAGACTTGGAGCAGACTGACCCAGCTGGATACCAACATACAAAGTATACACTTGACCAGATGAAGGCAAGCCATAGTAGCAGAATCGATGCTCTTGGTTCACTAGTATCTGATATAGATGAATTACAAGAAGAGCTAGACGTACAGCTAATGCACACGGAATACTGAAACAATGACAGACGAATCAGACGAAGATATAGAGTATATAGCAATGTGCTATGACAGTTGGGGTAGAGGAGACGTTGCTATCGACGCTTTAGTCGGTATGATAGTGGAACATGGATCTACCTTCTCAGATAGAGGCGATAAAATGAAAGTAGCCTTCCATAAAGGTCGAGGCTTAGAGCTAGAATTCGCTCACGGTCAGGCTCTTGTCAAAGCAGAAGAGAAAATAGCAGACAGTGTGACTGACATGAACACCGAGACGTTAGAGCTGATATACGAACTACAACAGGACTTAGACGTTGAGGCGGAAGCGCTTATTCGAGACTCTGGTGTGTGGGAGGACTTAGAAGATGAGTGACGACGAAAACAGAAGTATACTTGAAATAGGAGAAGAGCTATTAGGTGATGACTTCGAAGAGGTAAGCGAAGGCCATCTAAAGCAACGAGATATCGAGAAGGGCGAACAGTTCGGATACAAGAAGCAAAGTTAGTACAGCCACACACCCTTACTGGTGTAGTTTGCTAGTTCGATTCTAGCTGAGGGCATCGACCTGAGTACGTCTCAAAACTGCTTAAAGACACATGGACTTCAAGAAACAACTGAAAAGAGGTGCTCTAGTAGGAGCTGGGTTCCTCGCTGGCGTCGTAGTAGAAGCGTCGTCTAGAAGAGTAGTAGGCCGGATTGAAGACAGAGATGATGACGACACTCTAGGCGACGTATGGGAAGGACGTACTTACAAGTGGAAGTACCCGATGAGTACTGTTGACCAGTGCTTAGACGTACTTGACTACGAGATAGGAAAAGGCTGGTGGGTCAATCACCCTACATACATCGATGACTTGAGGTCTTTAAGACTGAAGTTCAGTCATGGTATGTCGAACGCGCAGAAAAGTGGGAGAGATGTGGTAGAAGTGGAGTTGAGCGACCGAGAACGGCTTGTTTTGTATCACACTTCTCCGTTCATGGCGAAGGCTTCGAGTAACGCCCCTATAAGAGAAGATTTCTTGGAGAAGAGTAGAGACTGAAAACATTTCACCCTTTAGGAGCATCACGGTTCGACTCCGTGAGAGGGCTTGACCTAAGTAAGTCGTAAAACTGCTTGAGAACATATGACAGCAGAAAAACGCAACTTCGAGACCACTCAAGGTCTACTCGAAGACGTAATGAGAAAGCAGGCAGGTAGTATAGAGAAAGCAGTCCTAGAGGCTGTAATGAACTCAGTCGACGCAGGTGCTACCGAAGTCGATATAGCCCTAGAAGAAGACAAACTTCTGATTGACGACGACGGAGACGGCATGAGCCGCTCCGAAGTCCGGGAATACTTCCAGAAGTTCGGGCTGAAGGGTGACGATATAGAAGACAAAGAGTTCGGTAAGTTCAGGATGGGAAGAGGTCAAATCTTCTCATTCGGTCAGAATATCTGGTACACTAATGATATGTACCTAGTCGTTGACCTCGACAACGATAGTGCAGAGGTCAATCTGGAGAACAAAGACTACGAGCTAGACACAAGTGGGCTCTCGTACCACGTAATAGACGCAGAAGACATCCGCGATGGGTGTTCTATCACTGTCAATCTGTACGAGACTATCGACGATGTGGAAGACAAAGTAAACGACATTAAGAAGCTGATAAAGTATATACCGTGGCTCCACGACGTAGATCTGACGATAAATGGAGAGTCTTACAGCCCAGAATTCGAGTACACGTATGAAACAGATACGGCATACGTAGCGTTCAAAGATGGTAGTTACTGGAATGACACTCTAATCTACAATAAGGGTGCGAAGGTCAAACAGGAACGGCTAGTAGCTACAAGAGCGATAGTAGTTACAAAGGAAGACCTCGACCTGAACTTTGCGAGAAACGACATACTTTCAGGCTGTCCTGTATACGAGAGGGTACGCGAAGAGCTTGTAGAAGTCTACAAGACTTACCTCAAGAACAAGGACGACCTGAGTAAGGATGAGACTAATTGGATAGTTAAAGAAATGGAGGACGACAGTGGGCTTATGGCTGCTTTCTACCAGAAGCCCATGATTAAGACTGCAACTGGTGAGCAGTTGTCGATGGAAGAGATCGGAGATGGACCAGTCGTCCTAAACAAGGGGTCTGCTAGTATGGCGAAGGACATCCAGCGTCGTACTGGTGCTATTCCGATAGACGAGGACCATAAAGACTTATTCTCCCAAGAGGGAATATTCAAAAAGAAGAAAGACTACAGCGAAGTAGTCGATAAGGAGATGAAGTTCGAGATGGACCCGTACAACGAGGAGAAGATATCCAAAACTCGGAGAGAGAACCTATACAGGCTACAGTGGGCAATAAAGAGAGTGAACAGGCTTGTAGATGTAAAGGTTGGAGTCTCCAAGCACAGAGATATGTGGATGACTGATAAGAACACCCTGTACGTGGATAAGAACTTCTTGAAAGCCAAGAAGACTGAGTTCGCCACACACGTACTACCTGCAGTCTTGAAGCACTCTCAGTTCAAGTGCGATACTCGGACTGAAGTTAACAAGTCTGGGACCTTCAACCGCAGAGTTGCGGGTATGCTAGATGAACTAGGCGACGTTCAACAGAAAATCTTAGAAGGGCATCCAGATGTAGAAGGCTACGTCGAGGGTCAGATGGTATAGAAGACTATACCGCTATCAAGTGTGTGGTTAGCAAGGACAGTATTTGACATCTGGCATCTGAGAAGACAATATGTATCCCGGCCTTCAGTCGTAAACGTTTTAACCCCACAAACCCAATAGTAGAACGTCGTACTGGAGGGGTACACGCCCCTCTAGTAAACGCTCGTGCTGGTGCTTAGTAGGGTTCGATTCCCTAAACGAGCTTCCCCTGATGTGGGGAACTCAGAGACAGAGTATAAAACTCAACGAGGACAAAGATACATGGGACTTGAAGCATTCAACACTAGCAGAGATCACGCGGTAGGAGACGTAAAGTCGCGTAAGAACATCGATAATCTCACTATCCCGAAGCAGGGATGGAGAGACCTGATCAGCCTTGCTGGAGGTCACTTCCCCACTCACGTCGTTAACGGAGTATACGAGGACGATGAAGGCTTCACTAACGAAGAGCTCAAGGCTGTTATCAAGCTCTACGACGAGGAGCTTGAAAGCGAAGACCTGTTCGGCTACGAAGAAGCAGACGAGGAAGCAAGCGTCATTCGGGATACTCGGGAAGAGCTCGTAGATATCCTGAAAGAGCGGAAGGCGTAAGCCTTTAAGGAACATGGGACTTGACGATTTTGTTCAGGAAGAAAAGACGAGTAGTGTCACGAACGCTTCTGGCCCTGAGTCCGATGGAGTTAATAAGTTCATCGAACAGAGTCAGAAGACAGAAGTACAGATAGAAGGGGGCTTCACTATCGACGCTGATAGTCCTGAGAAGTTCGACACCGAACTAGTAAAAGTCTTCGGTGGACCCGGTACAGGTAAGACTACAACTATTGTAGGTAATACCGAGATCGAGGACTTCAAGGGCATTCTTCAGCGAATGTTTGAAGAATACAGCCCACACGAACTGCTCCTGATCGCCTACACGCGGGCAGCAGCAGACGAGGCAAAAGATAGGCTGACAAAGCTCACGGACGTTAACAAAGGAACATTAGACGACCGTATCACTACGATCCACTCTTTGGCTATGGGTGAGAATAACCTACGACCTAAAGATATCGTAGAGATTCGGTGGGCTAAGGACAAGTACAACTTCTGCCAAGAAGTAGGCATGGAGTACAACACTCAGTCTAACGACGACCCTGAGGACATGATGGCTGAGCCAGAAGACGAAGGCCACCTGTTCTTCCAGATGAACAGCTGGCTCAAGTCGAGCCTGAAGCCTCCAGAAGAGTGGGGCGACTGTCCTCTTGCTAGTAACTGGGAACGTGACGGGCAGGACTTCGTTACTTTCGCTAATGCGTGGGACCAGTTCAAGAACGAAAAGGGTATCTGGGAGTTCGACGACGCTATCCTTCAGTGTGTCAACGACGGAGTGACAGTTGACGCAGATTACCTGTTTGTGGACGAGGTGCAGGACCTTTACCCACTACAGCAGGCATTCTTGGACAACCAATTTGGAGCTGTAAAGCGCATCTTCCTAGCAGGCGACGACGACCAGACTATTTACGAGTGGGCAGGTGCTCGACCACAGTACTTCCTCGACATGGAAGGGAAGATTAACAACGAGATGCCAGAACTGTGGGACGATAAGACTGGTTATTGGGAGAGTGAAGGCGTTTACATCCTAGACCAGTCTTGGAGAATGCCCAACACAATTCTCGAATTAGCGAAGCAGTGTATCTATAAGGTTGATGAGCGGCAGGAGAAGAGCATCAAACCTCACCACGAAGGCGGTAACTTCGTACCACTGAGAGACCCTGAGTCACAGACTATCATCAACCTCATCAACCACGATGACACTATGATTCTTTTCAGAGCACGTTACCAGATCGGTAACTTCTCTGATACTCTAATAGAGGCTGGTATCCCATACGAGGACTACAGGTTCAAGAATAGTTCCTACGGAACTTGGAACAAGGAGAGCCTGAATTTCAGAGATGGGATGCGAGCAATCATCAAGAAAGAAAGTCACATGACTGGTGCTCAGGCTAGCAGAATCATTACTGAAATGCCAGACACTGCTCTCGTAAACAGAGAGAAGCGTAAGGTTGATTCAAAGACGTTCTCTCAACAGAGCGAGGTTCCAACATCTGAAGTAGTCGATAAGGTCATATACGACTGGCCTGAAGACATGAACACCTTACGGAAATGGCTCATAGAATTCGAGGAACTGAACTGGTATCAGGAGAGAGCGGTAAGAAACAATCTCCAGAGTAAACACATTGAAAAGTATCCAGAAGGCCTTACCCTCACGACCATCCACGGCTCGAAGGGTAAAGAAGCGGACACTATCATCCTCTCGCTCAGTACGACTAACTCCGTAGTCGAGAATATGCCGGAAGGTGAGATAACTGACGCAGAGAGAAGGCTCTACTACGTCGGCATGACTAGGACAGAGAACACTCTAGTCATGGCAGAAGGTATGGACCGTGATTCTCCTACAATCACGATAGATACCATCCTCGGTAAAGAATGGAGAGAGCACTATGGTTGGGCAAACTCGAAATACAGCGAGCACTGAAGCCTTATCCATAGCACTCAACCTGTCCGGGCAGACCCTATATGTCGTGCGCTCGGTAATCAGTACTTTACGATCTTGACCAAGAATGTCGCCATAGTATATAAAGGTTTCCCGAAAATCGGCGGATTCCTTTATAAGGGGTAATCCGTCGAGTTCCCCGACGCGGCTTGTAGAAACCCTAGTTGGCACTTTACAAGGTTCGACTCCTTGTTAGGGCTTGCGGTGATAAGATGAATGATAAAGAGCTAACTCCAGAAGAGATACGGAAAGCAGACATTGAAGAAATGTCAGATGAAGAGCTGTCAGAAGCATACGTGCAGTTCTCAAAGAATGTCAGCTTTCTCGCTAACAGCCTCAAGAAGTTATCGCAAGACTACAGACAAAAGAAACGAGAAGATAACGTCGATGAAGCAACTCTCCAAAAGGCAAAAGAAAACGCCGAACAAGCTCAGAACAGACAGAATGAGCTACAGGTCGTACTTGACGAACTGAAAGAAGAAGTCAATAGTAGAGATATCAACCCATACGACTACGTATAGCGGAGTGTAGACAGTCGGTGGGTTTATAACGTTGCCGTGCGTGTTTTTACTCACAGAACGCAGCTAACGGTAGTTACAAAGCTAGACATGAACACAAAAGACATACATCAAGGTAGAGTTGAAGAGTGCGATTTGACAAAGCAAGAAGTTAGCAATCTGACAAGGATTGTCAGAGATGTCCAGAAGCGCTTTCCAGAGACTATCAGGCTCGATGAGCTTAAGGTAGTAGAGGAGCTGGACGACGAACTCGGAGTAGCAGTTGAAACTACTAGAGCAGGTGTCGTGAAAAGATACATCTACATCGAGAAACAACTACTAGAAAGGAACGATTGGCTACTCGAAGCTGTAATAGCTCACGAGATGGCACATATCTACTTCTACCAGAACGGTAGGCCAGAAATGGTAGACGGACACCCGTATTTCGAGTGGGTGTGTGGCAGAGTCTGCGCGATACAAACAGACTTCACTCACGAAGACCATACGTTCAAAGAACTAATAGTACCATTCATGAAAGAAGAAGGAACGTATGAGGATAACTGACTATGGGGCTTGACAGATTCACTACAAAGAAGAACGCTGGTGATCAAGACTACTACGGCAATCTATCAGATAGTACAGTATACAGAGAAGACGCTGAGCAGACGTATGTTTTCACTTGTCCAGAGTGCGATAACGAGATGGAGAAGACTACTAGCGGTGAATACTACCCAAAGACTCACCTATGTAAAGAGTGTATGACTTGGCTTTGGATCTGGGTAAACGGAGGAAAGATATATCAGGACAAACTTACTGTTAAGCCGATATAATACTGCCACACATACCATCTTGGAGAACTTAGGTTCGACTCCTAAGGATGGATTGTCCGAGACGACGCTAAACTATCCACACATGGAATACGAAGAATCAGAGTACTCTGGCATCCTAGACGATATGGATGACTCAATCGAAGAAGGAGTCCATATCAGAGCTAAAGGTGGAGATCCAGTAACTATAGCAGTGTTCGATGAACAGACTCAAGTCAGCAGAGAAGTAGCTGCCCTGCAAAGGACTGACTTAGTCTGGTACGCTGAAGGGTACTCTGAAGGAAAACACAACTACAAATGACTCAAGCACCATTCTCGAAGCACAAAGTAGTGAGCAAGGTGTACGAGATTGACGAGGGAGGATACGAATACAGAGTAAAACTTGTCGATCAGACAGAAGAGGCTGTAATTAGCGAGTGGGACTCTCTACACGAGTGCTACAACGGTGGAGGGCACCTCACAAAGGCTAACGCAGAGGCAACTATTAAACAGATTGAAACTGACGTTCAAGAAGGAGACGCTAATCTTTGGTTCGACGTTTAAGATGAGAGAACCACAGCCTTTAGCGCCTGAAACAACGAGACTACGCAGTCCAGACGGCTTCCAAAAGAAGTTCAACTGCTGCCAGTCTCCAACGATCTGGGAGTACGACGACAACAGGAGTAGGTGTAGAACGTGCGGTCACGACTGGACAGATGTACTGGAACAAAGCGACAAGTAACTAGCCTAGGTGGTCCTTGAATCTCGTTCGATCCGAGATTAGGCATTGGGTAGCGACCTACCGCTATACTATGGGACTAGAAGAATTCAAACCAGATGCTGAACTGGTACGAGAACGATTGGAAAATGAAGGAATAGATGTAAGGCCGTATAAGCACTCCGGTTTAGACGGCGAATGGAGTATTGACTCTGTCAAAGTCAGCATAGCCGAAAATACTACGATCATCAACCTCGATGAGACAGTAGTAGTAGAAGGTGACTACGACGATGTACTCGAAGAGTTAAAAAGTGAAGTAGTTGTAGATCAAGCTGTCGAAAAGCTCTCAGACGAGCTGGAAGACAAGCAAATACCACACACAGCTGATGCTCAAGGGTTCGGCGCTGATGAGAATAAGTACCTCAAGTACTTAGTCGAGTTAGCCTTCCAGGGCACTGCTACAGATAACGAAGTTAATGAAGTTTCACCTATAGACTTCAACAGCCAAAGAACTAATCTGAAAGACAAAGGGTTGATCGATGTGGTTACTATAGACACCTCAGACAGTAATATAGAGGTGTACGCTCCCACCATCGAAGGATACAGAACGCTGTTTGAGATAATAACTCCAGCAGAGCTGGAGGACAGAGAGTGGTTTGATGAACTTGCAGAGAAAGGACAGGTAGAAGTGGTCCAAATGAAGAATAGCATGGGCGATTATGACCTAGACGAATGACAGAAGAAACCAAGATCGACAAGAGATTTACAGCAGACGGTAGAGTGAATGTAGAAGAGATAGGGGTATGGAGTTCAGTACTAGAGCAGGCTTCAGTAGAGTTAAATTCTGACCTCGACCAATATAGGTTAGAAGCATTCAGTATGGACCTAGTAAAATCGGAAGGTGTAGAGTACTACGAATGGGAAGCAAGAGGTAAGATTCTTGATTAAAGGAGCGAAGTGAGATGGCACTAGATGACTTCATGGGAGACGATGATGGTAGTAGTACAGAAACCATCGTAAAAGACACAAAGACAGAAAGTTCAAAGTCTCAGTCAAGTAGTTCATCTGACTCAGAATGGAACGAGAAAGACACTACTGGAGACTTTTATGGAAAGTCTTACAAGCAACTAGAAGACGGGAACATTGTCCCTAGAGGTGCTGTAGGGTATGAGACAAGCGAGGACTTCGAGTCTACAAAGGTAGAAGACCTAACTACAACAGAGATTAACCCGAAGTTCTGGTTTACAGTATACCCACACATACTCGATGGTAAACAGTACAATACCGGCGATAGGTTCCAACTAAAAGTATTCAAGGACGAAGAACAAGGTAAGGTGTGGAGGATTAGGAGTCAAACTTGCTTCGGTGTCATAGAACAGCAGTTGAATATGATACCTCGTGAGGTTGTGATGATGGATACGAACGAGATCAGTAAAGAAGGTGCGCTAGAAACGTTGTCTGAACGGTTCGGGCATACGGTCGAACCAACAGATACGGTATCCATGCACCTCTTTTGTGACTGGATGGCTATGGCAGCAGGAACGATAGCTACATACGACAAAAGCCGTGTTACAAAAAGCGAATTGGACATATTAACCAAGGCTTACTCGTGGCCTATGAGCGTGAAAGGTATGGTTGGATATGAGGAAAAAGGTGGGTGGCGAAACATGCTAGAGTGGTAGTATATAGGTATGGACAGAATGACACTGAAAGAGATATATTTAGGTATGTTCTTCATATCGCTCCCATTAGCAGTTACTGGTGCTATCTTGACTGAATTGAGTGTAGATATAGGTTACTTTGTAACAATGTTGAGCATCCCAGTAATACTCATTGGAGTAGTAGGTTATAGCAGAATAGTACTGTATTAACTGCGCTAAACATACTTTGTCGCCCCAGACCTAGTTAAGGGGCCTGATGAGCTTGGGTAGGGTCCAAGCGAAACAAGAAAAACGATGATAGAAGATAAAGACTCAGTTAAGTCGGACACTATGTTCAGAGACTCAGGTGGAGATATGTGGCTCAACATATCAAGCCTGAAGAAAGAAGGGAACATAATGCTTGAGACTATCACAAACGAGAATATCACACTAGACCCGTCAGAGCTATACGTTGGTACTGGTAGTGCTGAACTGTTAATTTCACTATCAGAAGAAGATGAGTCCAATCTAGAAGCTCACAAGTGGTACAGTAGAGGCGTATCTCTAGGACATGAACTTGAAATTTGGGGTGAATACGAAGCCTTCGATTCTGGACACAAGTTCTTTGTCACGCTGTGTGACATAGTTGACCACTTCTGCGATGATGAAGAAGAGAAGTGCGACTATATCAATACAGTCTGGCAATACTACGAACTGAAGTCAGATAACTCAGGAGTAGAAGGCATTGACGATAGCCAGTACGGGTTAGAGATCGACGACTGGGAACAGTTTATAAGTGCTATCGATGGAGCAGTAATCAGCCAGTCAGAAGGCGAATACGAACACTACGCAAGAGCTGCAGGTGCATGGGCTCACGGATGGCAAGAGAATTACGGAGTTACAGGACAACTATGGCTCTAGATGACTTCAGTTCAGACAAGAACTCTAGCTCATCTTCAGACTCAAAGACAGGACCGCCAAAGAAAATACATGATAACAGCCAAGAAGACAGTCTGACGAAGGAGGAAGCCGACCTCGTAATCGAGGATCCAGAAGATCCAGCATATGAGGTTGATGGTATAGAGCACTTAGGCAATGTACTAGTTACCTTCGATACAGACGAATTTGAGTCTGGAGCAAATGTTACAGAGGGAGTAAAGGAAGACTTTGTGAGTGACACAGACAGAGGTGAACTTGAGATAATCGATATTACAGACGGAAAAGGAGATAACGGAGATTTAGAACAAAGAAATCCAAGTGAGGGTACTACAGTGACAAAGAAAGGTAGTAACACAGTAGTCATCGGTCAGGATGAGTTCGAGCAAGCACTAGCAGAGACAGGACTAGACTTTCACGAAGAAGATTACCCTTGGGCTGCTGAGTGCATATACGAGACAGAAAGTGAACAAGGACTATTTGCTATTAGAGTGTATTCGACAATAGAACAAGCTAATAGCAAGTCGCGGAGTACAGGTGAGGATAGTATCAAGTTACAAGTAATCCACAACAACACCGGTCGGCCTGTCATTAGTACTACTCGGACTTACAGAACTCCGGGGTGGAGTGACAGGCTCAAGGAAAAGATAAAAGACTTAAAGAGCCGTAAGGATGAAATGATGTTCTGTGACAGTTGTGGCTCTGTTATGGTTATCCGTGAGAACAGCTCTTCAGGCGACAAGTTCTACGGATGCACTTCGTACCCTGACTGCAGAAACACAGAGTCATACAATGGTTAGCGCACCAAGCGCAGTATGGTCAAAGGTGGCGCAGTCTCGCGCGCGCGTAGCTATTATAGCTCTCAGCCATTGAGATACAGCAACAGCTATAGATAAAACGCCATATCCATATAAAGGTTTCTATCTTGCTGCGAGCCGCCAGGCGAGCCTCGATTAAGAGAAGTTCTAGCTTCTTTTTAATTGAAGACTAGAGCTTGTAAATCTCAATCGAGACCGGTGAGACCGACCGCACCGCAGGTGAAAGTATGTCACTCATAATAAATAGCACTAACGTAGACAGATTGAGGAAAGCGGCAGAACATAGAATAGAACTAGAAATATCAGAGAAGCCAGAAGTGATAGTCAAGGACCACACATCAGACAGCGGAGAAGCACACGTAGTGAATATGGGAAAGTTAGACTGCACCTGTGCAGACTTCGAGCATAACTGTTCAGACGGTGAGTATTGTAAACACGTCTGGTATGCAGTGCTAAGAAGGGCAGGGATTTTGTGATGTGTGGCAATACTAATGAAGGTCGAATATACACAGAGGAAGAGGTTATGAGAATATCAGAAGGCATGTGTAATGCTGGAGCATACTCGGTGCTAATTGGAAGACCACTTACAGAAGGTGGAGAGTTCATGTTTGCTGCAGGTTTTGTTCCAGCTAGCATTAAAGTGAATCTGGATAGTGAGGAGACTTTATAAATATGCGTTCGTATCTGTCGGCATCCCTCGGCGTAGTCCGTTAACTTTATATGGTAACGGGCACAACGAGCATACGTCGGGGGACGACACCGACAAACGAACCACTATGGTAAAGACACTACGCGCCGACATGGACGAAGAAGCCTTCTACGAGTTCAAGGGGCTCTTTGGTAAGCTCGGCGCTACTACGAACGACGAAGCAATCGAGGAACTAGTTAGCTTCTACAAAGAACACGAAGCTAGCGAGGAAGATAAGATCGATGAGTAATAACTCGCGTGATTTTGGAGCTTTTGAGGTTCGAGTCCTCAGCGAGTCCTTGGGAAAGACTGGCAACCCCCTGCAGTCGAGTACCAATATAGACCGCCTTAATGATCTGTCAGAGGTCGTTAAGTCCCAACCACCTGTAGTTCGGCCTAGGGTAAGATGTGCTCTGTTGACACCCGGAGCGCTTGATGTCTGGAGCGTTAGCTCCTTAGCCGCTCGTCCCGGCTCTTACCCTCTCACCGGGTCTGTAAGTACTCGGGCACATAAAAGCGGGCTTACCGCTCTTAAGGGTAGGGGCGTTACTCAAGTACCCTCCTAACAGGAGACCACTACAATGGCACTCGACAACTACTCTAACGAAGACGAGAGCAGCGGTGGACCGAAAAAGACGACCTACTACCAGTTCGAGAACCCGAGTCACCCGGACTCCAAGGAGTTCGCTGACCCTGACGTGGCTCAGCGACACTTCGATGCTGCACAGTACGTGCAGTCTCAGCTGGGTACTGACCGGCACGGTCTCGTTGGCGAGTTCCTCGTCGCAGTAGAGGAACTCGACCGTAACGAAGACGACGGGCCGCTCAAGGATCTGGTCGAGAAGCTGCGCTCGTAGACCAGTAGCACCGCTTTCCAAACGCTTTTAGGGCCTTTAGCTTAGTCTGGTTAAAGCCCTCCGCTCATAATGGGAAAGAGAACATCAGAGACCGGAGTTCGTAGCTCACGTATTGGTAGTACACGCTCGTCTCACTTTCTTTCCCATGAGAAACGGAGTGATCGCAGGTTCAAATCCTGCAGGGCCCATAGCTGTGCAGAGTAGTAGTGTTAAGAGGAAAACACACTGGTCTAGAAGGTGATGAGGTCTGCTATCACGAGTAGCATTCTACCTTCGGAACGTCTATCATGCACGATAGACCAGAAATCAGGGTTCGAGTCCCTGCTACTCTATCGGGAGTCAGGAACGGTAAGCAAAAAGCGTGAGTGCCCCTACCCGCCTGCTCCCCCTTCCGTAAGCACGGTCATAGCTCAGTCGGTAGAGCGCTACCTTTACATGGTAGATGTCCTCGGTTCGAGTCCGAGTGACCGTATTGCCCCGCGTCCCTGTGGGGCTATACTAAGTAACAGAGATGGAAAAGGCTTCGTCCGGGGTCAGTTGGACGATAAGTGAGCGTCGAGGGA
>LFFM01001099.1_pt1 | contig 19244 bp, 20 predicted proteins | sample 643131 | NCBI WGS metagenome assembly LFFM01 (sample SAMN03777445, study PRJNA286221) | soda lake metagenome | biome: soda lake; feature: Kulunda steppe; material: water; isolation source: sample Tc-Br brine of Tanatar trona crystallizer | place: Russia: Kulunda steppe | collected 2011-07
ATACGGTCGTGCGTGACTATTTTCGGGACCGGGTAGCAATCGTGATGGTTTCACGGTCTGAAACTCGAGAGTAGTGTCGGCACGGCGGTAAAGAATCACGCACGACCGTATGACCAACGAGAACGACCGATGACGGACGATAATTCCGTTAGTAAGTCTTCGCGAAATATGCCGTTTCCGTCGCTTCGTCACCACAGATAGCACACTCGTCATGGACAGGTTCCTCGTCGCGGTCGAGGGGAACCATCACGATTTCGGCGGCAATCTGGTCTTTGATTTCCCCTTCGCAGGCTTCGTCGCCACACCAGCCACATTTGACGTAGCCGCCATGTTGGCCGATGGTGCCGAGAATCTCGTTGCGACTGGTTGCCTCGCGAATCTCGCCGTCGAGGGTTTCTTCGGCACTGGCATACAGTTTTGCGTAGACGGTATCCAACTGCTCCTGTGCCGTTTCGCCAACCCCCTCAAACTCGGCCGCGACGTTTTCGCCATCCGGGCGGTGGACGAACGTCACTGTCTCCTCGTCGACTTCGTTTGGCCCGATTTCGATTCGGACAGGAACACCGTTGAGTTCCCATTCGTTGTATTTGAAGCCGGGATTCCGATTGTCACGGTCGTCGAGATGGACGCGCACGCCAGCCTCGGCGAGTTCAGCCTCCACGTCGGCAGCATACGAGAGCACCTCGTCTTTGTTTTCTTCCTGCCAGATTGGGACGATGACGACCTGCTTTTCGGCGAGTGTCGGTGGAAGGACAAGCCCTTGGTCGTCGCTGTGGGTCATGATGAGTGCGCCCATCACGCGCCAGGAGAGTCCCCACGACGTCGTGTGTGCGGTCTGTTCGTTCTCGTCTGCGTCGACGTAGGTAATGTCGAACGCCTCAGCAAAGGATTGCCCGAGATAATGTGAGGTTGCCCCCTGCACGCTTTTGCCGTCGGGCATCAGCGCTTCGACAGTCGTCGTCGTATGTGCGCCGGGGAACTTGTCGTGGTCGGGCTTACGGCCTTTCAAGACGGGCATCGCAAGCACATCCTCATAGACTCGTTCGTATTGGTCGAGTCGGATCATCGTCTCCTCCCACGCACCCTCCTGGTCGTGGTGGGCGGTGTGGCCCTCCTGCCAGAGGAACTCTTTGGTGCGGAAAAACGGCTTCGTCTCCGTGGCTTCCCACCGCACCACTGAACACCACTGATTGAGTCGCATTGGCAGGTCGCGGTGTGAGCGCGTCCACTGAGCCATAAACGGCGCGATGATTGACTCGCTTGTTGGGCGGACAGCAAGGCGCTCTTCGAGTTCGTTATGGCCACCGTGGGTCACCCACGCAACTTCGGGGTCAAATCCTTCGACGATGTCCTTTTCCCGTTCGAGATAGCTTTCGGGAATAAACATCGGGAAGTAGGTGTTCGTCACGCCAGTTTCTTTGAACCAGCCATCCAGCGCACTTTTGATTCGTTCCCAGATAGCGTAGCCGCGGGGTCGGGTGACGATGAACCCGCCCATTGGGGCGTAATCGGCCAACTCGGCCTTCTGGACGACTTCTGCATACCACTCACCAGTGTTGTGTTCTTTCGACTCGGTAATTCCGAGTTCCTGTTCTGACTCGTCGCTCATGGGACAGATTCTACCCTGCAAGAATAAACCAACTCTGTTTGTGGTTGAGCACCGGTTGCCGAAACGCTTGTAAACTTTGTATACTTTGTATATATTATGGGGACCATTTCGGCACGCGTTCCGGATGAACTCGAGGGAGAACTGAAGGAGTATCTGGAAACAGAGCGACTTGACCGAAGCACGGCGGTTCGAAAACTGCTCTCAGAGGGGCTTGCGGAGTGGCGTCGTGAGCAGGCACTCGAACAATTTGGTGAGGGACAGTTGACGCTCACGGGTGCTGCTGACCATGCGGGGATGTCGGTGTGGGAGTTTACGGAACTCGCCAAAGAGCACGACATCATGTGGGTCTCCGAAACGCATCTCGAATCGGACCTTGAGGAACTCTAAATGTGGGTGTTCGACGCCACGCCCCTGATATACCTCGCCAAGGTTGAGCACCTTCGATTGGCTTCAACGCTTGCGGGCAACTGCTACATCCCGGAACAAATCCACTCAGAGGTTGTCAGTACTGACCTTGAAGAAGGGTATCCAGACGCTCGACGTATTGAACAGTGTATTGATGATGGCTATTTTGAGGTTATCTCACTCCCGGAGAGCACTCTCGCAACTCGGTTACAGGAACATCCCAAATTGAGTGCAGCCGACATCGCTGTGCTTGCCTGTGCTGACTCACGCGACACAGTTGCTGTCATGGACGAACGGCTTGGAAGAACTGTCGCAGCGGTCGAAGGCATCGAAACGCGTGGAACAGCATATCTTGTGTTACGCGCTGTGAAAAACGGGACGCTCACTGTCTCTGAGGCACGCCAGATAATCGATTCCCTCGTTGAGGAAGGCTGGTACTGCTCTCCAGCGATGTACACGAAGATTGTCCGGAAACTGGAGTCGCTTCACTCCGAGTGATGGACAGAGAAGACGCCAGTCTCAATGACGTTACGTCCGGGATTATCATCCGTACAGAATTTCGTCGAGTGTGAACAGTTCGACATCGTCTCGCTCTGCTGCCTTCCGTTTGAGGTCCTCGGTGTACCCTGATCGGCTGAAAATGACGTACTGTGTTTCTCCGTCGGTCGGCATATCTGTCCATCTGACGTGTTCAGTCGTCCGTTCGAGCGTCGTGAGGACGCCTTCACTCACCGGGTTCGAGGTGAATTTGCACTCACCAGCGATAAGGCCGCTTTCGGTCAGTCCAAGAATGTCCAGTTCATGCTCTTTGTACCACCACTGACCGATATCGAGAACCCGTCTGTCACTGAGTCGAACGAGTACATCCTGACACACCTGCTCGAAGAGTGGACTAACGTAATCGGCGAGTTCCGGAGCGACAATCTCTTCGAAGGCATCGGCCCCGAGCAACCGGAGTTGGTCTTGTTTTCCATAGACAAACCGAAACCAGAACCGAAACAGCGGAGCAGCCATACGGTATCGGCCACGTTTCGAGGAGGCTGGTGACGCGGTAACGGGGATATGTCGCTCGACAAGACGCAACCGTCGGAGTTTCTGGAGATAGCTGCTGAGCGATGCGGATTCAACGCCGGCCATCCCGGCAATTTCGTTCGGCGTTCGCCGACCGTGTGCAATTGCTCGGAGAATGCTGAAATACGTATTCGGCTGAGTGAGTTCAGTCCGGAGAAGAAACTCCGGTTCGGAATGCAACAGCCCTCGTTCGGAGAGAATCGACTGTGTGACGTTTTCCGACAGCGAGTTGTCTGCATCAAGTGTTTGTAAATAGTACGGTGTTCCGCCATATATTGCCCACGTTGTCATTGTCGTTTCGGCATCGTACTCTGGAACGAATGCAGCGACGTCCTGGAGTGAGAGCGGTTCCAGATCGAGCACGGCTGTCCGACGCCCATAAAGCGGGCTACCGCCTGCGAGGACTTTCTCCTCCATGACGCTGATTGATGAACCGATGAGGACGAGTGTCATACCTGTCTCTTTCAGGCTCAGGTCCCATACCCGCTGGATAACCGACGGGAGCGATTTGTCTTCCTCGATAAGGAACGGGAATTCGTCGATGACGACGACTGCATCGCGAGCGCCAAGCTCTTCAAGCAGTGTTTCCCAATCCTGTTGGTACCGCTGTAACTCAGGAAACTGTTCTGTGACCGCTCTCACGAACTGTTCGAGTTGATTCTGTGCTGTCGATTCGACGGCCTGATAATACACCGCATCCTCCCTGCCGTCGAGCGATTGCCGAACGAGTTCGCTCTTTCCAAGGCGTCTGCGCCCATAGAGGATGATGAATTCCGCTTGGTCGGAGTTATATCGGCGTTCGAGTTCCGCCAGTTCATCCGCTCGATCGACGAACTGTTCCATACCTGTTACTTGTTTCTCTTCACTATAATAATTCGTATTTTGGAAATTTAGATTTCCGAAATAACTATTTCCAAAACGCGATTTTCGAAATAGGGCTACTCTCTTTCCGCGAGGAAAGAATCTCGCCCTTCACAGTCTAGGGAGTATCATCCCTGTTCCGAGATTCTCGCTGTTCCGTCCTGTGAAAAGTCCCTGATGACGGACGATAGTTCCTATCGTTGCCGAATACGCTCATCCGTACAGAATTTCGTCGATGTCATCTTCATCCGTTTCGAGGCCGGACGAGATTTGACCTTGGTTGAACTGCATCATTTCTTCGTCTGTGAGTGTTGCTTTTCCTTCCCGGAACGTATCGACAAATTCAGACCGAGAGGTGACCGCAGACCTGACGAGACGTGCAAGGATCTCCTGTTGTGTGACTTTTTCACCCGTCCGTAATCGTATCTCTGCCTGTAACTCCTCTAAGTGTGACTTTGTCTTTTCGTCTATCCTGACTTCCGTTGGCATATAATTTAGTTTCAATTTCAACTCAATAACCATTTCCACTGGTTGACTGTTTTCAAGAGATTGATTGATAATTTGGACGTTGGCGTGTTACCGCGACCGCGGACCAAAGACCGCTTCGAAGAAGTTCTGTTGTGCGGCTCGGATATGGTTCGAGAAGGTTGGTTGTGAAATGTCGAGGATTTCGGCAATCTCTGCACCGGTACGACTCCTGTCTCGGTCGAAGTAGCCGCTGTAATATGCCGTTCGCAAGATAGTCTGTTGGCGTTCGGTAAGCGAGTCAGTGAGTGTCGCCTGTTTGGTCTTTACAGCAGTGGTCTCACTGTGGCGTTTTGCTTTGAGGGATACTCGCTCGAAAATGTCCTCTACGGTGGCGGTTACGTTCCGGACACGGTGGTCTCCGTCAACGTTGATTGTGAGTGTTCCTGTGTTGCCGTCGAGGGTCAGCGAGTCAAGTTCTGCACCAAGGGTTCCCACTCCGGTGAGAACTCGGTCATCGATGACGAGCAGTTCCACGGTTTGCTGGTTCAGCCGGTCAATCCGTTCGATGCCGGGAATCGGTTCACCAGCATCGACGAGTGCATTGGCATCGTCAACCCGACAGTGTATCAGCCACGCGTTCGGCTGTCTTTGGAGGAGGTTTTCAATCACAACATCGCCGGTCATTTGGGTAGCGAGCGTGGCAAGTGGGCTTCCCTCGTGTAGTTCGACCTCGAATGTGAGTTCGACGACCGTCTCACCTCGGATGGTCTCGTACCGTTCTCGGAGGTTGAACAGATAGCTTGTCACTGTCGCGAGGTCCGTAAGGAGCGCAGCGATTTCCCCGTCGAACTCGTCGGTCTCTGTTGCATAGACCGTGAGCGCCCCATGGAAGATATCTCCGTGTTCCAGCGGAATGGAAAGTGCGGAACGCAGGTTGTGCGCCAGCGCGCCGGCGCGCCATGATTCGTGTTGCAGTCGTTCAGGAATTTTGGAGGCAGAAATTAGTTCTTTAGTTCGCACGCAACGCGCACTGGGGGTCGGTGCGTCCAGGTCTCGTGGGTGCTTTTCGAGAAACTCGGCCGGGAGTCCTGCCTGTGCGATGGGAGCGAGCTCGTTACCGTTGGGTTTCCCGACCCACGCACCAGCAAATCCGTCGATGGTGACGAGCGTCTCACAGATGGTTCGGTAGGTTTCCTCGCGGGAGTTCGTTTCGGTAATCGCCGAAAACAGCGAGCAGATAGTTCTATGTAACTGGGTGAGTTGTTCGAGTCGTTCAGCACGGTGTTGCAGGCGCTCACTTTGACGGGTTCGCTGTGCCATTTCTTCGACCCGGTCGAGGGTGACGCCTGCCATTGCCGAAAGGAGGTTACCGAACTCGGTTGTCTGCTCATCTGTTACCGTCTCACAGCAGAGACAGAGTCCGTGCCCGCCGAGTGGAAACACAGCGACGGTCTCAGATGGTGGTCCGGTTTCCGGACAGGGTGTTGGGAGGCTGCTGGCGTCGACGGTCGTCCGCTCACTCGCGACAAACACATCCCATAGCGGATGTTCGCCGGGGCCGATTGTGTGAGCATCTTCAGACGGTGGTGAGGGAACGAGCGCCTCTTGGTCGCTGTCATAGCGGTAGGTCACAGCCCACTCAGTCTCGAAGAGGTCACGCGCGGACGTCCGGACGGTCTCAAATATCTGGGCTTTCGATTGGCTGGTGAGGAGTTCCTGTGCGGCCTCGTTGAGTTGCTCTCTCTTTTGCTCTCGCTGCTTCTGTTCGGTGATATCCACGAGGTAGCCAATATAATGGGTAATTCCCCCCTCGTCACGGACGAGCTTGGTGTAATCGAGGACCCAGCAGACACTCCCGTCGCTGGTGAGGAGACGATAGGGCTCATGCTTGAACCGTGCTGTTTCGGAGTCGCTCGCCTGAGCGACTTCTTTGCCCACTCGCTCTCGGTCAGCAGGATGAATGAGCTCATTATACTCAATTGTGCCTGTCTGGAGTTCCTTGGGTGTGTATCCCAGCAACTTCGTGACGTTCGAGGAGACGTACTCGACTGGCCAACCGGGTTCGTTACGCCAGCGAAAGACGACGGCTGATCCGTCAGCGAACATATCTCGCTCCTCTCGGAGGAGTTGCTCAGCGGCTTTGCGGTCGTCGACTTGTCTGGTGATACCTGCAGCGCGTATTGCTCGCCCTTCACTGTCGCGTTCGATTACCTCGCCGGTATCCTCTTGCCAGACCCACTTGTCGTCGCGTGTTGACACTCGGTACTCCGCACGCCAGGTATCCTGACCGCCGGGTTTGAACCGGCTTTCGATAATCGATTCGACAGTTGACAAATCATCCGGATGGACCGACGCTAACCAGTCATCGGGGTTGACGATTCCGTCCGTATGCTCAACATCGACTGTTGCAATCCAGTAGTCGTTTCCCCAGAGCCGGTTGGCTTCGATATCCCATTCCCAGCATGCGAGTTCGGCTCGCTGGAGGATACCTTGGAGTTGTTCTGAGGTCATGTCGATGGGAAGATTCTCCGAGTGCTCTTCCTGATTTGTGGTAACTGGTTCAGGGTTGGTGTTAGAGGCGTTCCTGCTCTCCTGTTCGGTTTCTGGGGCTTGTATCACACCATGAAAGGGATACTCGTATTCTTCGCTTTCCTGGTCTGTGCCATCACTGACTGCGGGTTGTGACCCGTCGCTGGCTGGAGCAGAGTCCATCCCACTCTCGGTACTTTTGGGTTCGCCGCGAATACGGAGCGGTTGCTGGTTCCCCTCAGATTGGTCGATGGTGAGACGGTAGTCGAAAGCGGCAGCAGTCTGGAGCGCTGACGCGAGGTCGACGCGGTCCTCGGGGTCCACGCGTTCGAACAAGGAATCACGTGAGAGCGACTGGGTATCGACGCTGAGGATTGCTTGGCTTTCCTCATCAAGATGAACCAACTGACTTTCGGGGTCGTATTCCCAACCCCCAAGCGAGAACAGTTGGCGTGCGTGGTGACCCAGCAACGCGTCATTGTTACGAGGCTGACCCGCCTGATAATTCATATAGCCACACTTTGCACAAGCACTAATTATAATAGTATCGGCTTTTATGATTGAGTGATTCAACACTCCAATTGCGTGTACAGTCGGTTGTCCAGCCGACTTAGTTTCCCAAGCGAAGACCATTGGGAAACACTGTCTGACAGCACAACAAGACGCCGTGGGAGAGATGGCACAAATCTATGCGCGCTTTGTTGTTCTGTACGATCAGGACCTTGTTGAGCTCGTGAACAGGCTGTTGCGTAAGAGAGTATCCAGAGCGACTTGCGGGGTTTTTTTTGCCATACGTGGGTTAACTCTATGATCTGTACACGAAGCACTCTCATTCCGAGAGAGTGCTGGTACTGACGATATTGATATTTCGAAGGACGACGACGAAACCCTTGTATGCGGTGGGTGGATAGGGCGCAACGATGACTGACGAGTCGCCCGGTGACGCCAACACACCCACAGCGGAGACGCCGGGCGACTCACACGCAGACGATGCTGACACCTTGCTCGACCCCGAAGCCGCCGAAAAGAAGGGTCAGCCAGCGAAAGCGGGCTCCGTAACGGTCGTTGGCACGGCACACGTTTCTCATGAGAGCGTCGAGGAGGTCGAAGAGACCATCGAGCGCGAACGGCCCGACGTTGTTGCCGTTGAACTCGACGAGAGCCGGTACAAGCGGATGCAGGGTGAGACGCCCGATGACATCGACCCCGGCGATGTTATCTCCGGCAAGACGGTCTATCAGTTCCTCGCGTACTGGCTGCTTTCGTACGTTCAGGCACGACTCGGCGACGAGTTCGATATCGAACCGGGCGCGGATATGCGGGCCGCCATCGAATCGGCCAAACAACACGGTAGCGGTGTGGCGCTTGTCGACCGCGATATCCAGATGACCGTCCAGCGCCTCTGGGGCCGGATGCGCTTCCGTGAGAAGTTAAAGATTGTTGCGGCCTTATTGGTCGAAATGGCGGGCCCGTGGACGGCAGCCATGACGATTGGGTTCTCGGTCGGCTTTATTGGGGCTATCATCACCAGCGCGCTTGCCGGTCCAGTGTTCGTTCCGGCGGGTCTCGGTCCAACTATCGGAATCCCGCTCCTTGGTGGGTTCGTCGGCACGCTCCTTTCATTACTTGATGGGCTTCTCATCGCAACGACCTTTGCACTCGTCATTGGGGTTCCCCTTGGTGCGTTGCTTGCACTCTCGACCCGTGGGATGGAAGAGCACGAACTCGATATGGACCGACTCACCGATGCGGATGTCGTGACGGCGATGATAGAGGAGTTCCGCCGGTTCTCTCCGGGCGGGGCCGAAGCCTTGATTGACGAACGAGACGCCTTTATTGCACACCGATTGGTTGCCTTGCGAGAGGCTGGCTACGATGTTGTCGCGGTTGTCGGTGCGGGACACCGCGCCGGTATTGAACATTATCTTGCTCATCCCGAAGAACTCCCGTCGCCGGATTCACTGGTCGGAACCAGTTCCGGAAGCCGATTTACGTCGATACTCTACAAAGGGATTGGCTACCTCTTTACCGTCGGCTTTCTCGTCTTTTTCATCCTGCTCGCGCTTGCAGGCGTGCAAGGTGAGTTCCTGATTACGCTCTTCGTCGCGTGGTTCCTCGTGAACGGCATTATTGCGGCCGCACTGGCCCGACTCGCTGGCGCACACTGGACAAGCGCCGGTGTCGGCGGCTCAGTTGCGTGGCTGACGAGCGTGAATCCGCTGCTTGCACCGGGTTGGTTTGCGGGCTATGTTGAGTTGCGCTATACCCGTGTGAACGTCTCCGACATTGGCAAACTCAACGAGATGCTCAAAGACCAGGAGACTCCCTTGCTTCAGCTTGTCAAGCAGATGCGCGATGACGTTCCGCTCTTTCGACTTATCCTCATCGTCGGGATGACCAACATTGGGAGTTTCATCGCGACCATCCTCTTTGCAACGGTACTGCTGCCGTATTTTGCAACGGATATCGGTGGTATCGGCGGGATGGGCGAGGAACTGCTCAACGGCGCACGCGAGGGTGCTCGACTCATTACTGACTTGCTTCCACTCCTGCTGGAGGGCTACCGATGAGCTACCAGTACTGGACCATTCGGGGCATTCAGTTTGACCAAACCGAACTCCGTGACCTGGCGCTTGCCTGGTTCGCGCTGGGGCTTGCGTTTACGCTGTTTCTGACCCCAATGGAGTTGATTCAGGCTGCACCGCTGTATGCTGACCACCTGCTCGAAGTGTTCGTGATGAGCATGCTCACCGTCGGAACTGGCTTTTTGCTTCACGAACTTGCACACAAAATCGTGGCCATCAAATTCGGACAGATTGCGGCTTTTCGTGCGGATTACGGCCTGCTCGGCATTGCAATCGCCTCCGGACTGGCCGGCTTTCTCTTTGCTGCACCGGGGGCCGTTTACCATCGTGGCCGCATCACACAGCGACAGAATGGCCTCGTCGCGATTGCGGGACCGGTTACGAATCTCGTCCTTGCCGCGCTGTTTTTTGTCCCATTCCTGTTTCTCACTGGATTCCTCGGCGAAATTGCGCGGATGGGCGTCCTGATTAATGTTTTCCTTGCGGCGTTCAACATGATTCCGTTTGGGCCACTTGACGGTCGGACGGTCCTTGACTGGAGTAAACCCGCCTTTGCGGCGACCTTCGGGGTTTCGGTCCTCTTGCTGGTCGGTTTCGTGCTGACGTTTGGATTCTGAACGGACTCACTGAAGGTTCTGCGAGCGCGAGCGATGGGCTTTTGCCCGTGCCCGTCGGTTTCCCGGACAATGACCGAGGAGACCGACCCCGATGACGGGGAGGGACTGACCTACGCTGAGACTGGGGTCGACATCGAAGCAAGCGAACAGGCGACGGCCGCTCTCATCGGCGCGGTCGGCGAGTTCGAAGGCGACTACGCGGGACTGGTCGATATCGGTGACCAGTATCTCGCGCTGGCAACGGATGGTGTCGGAACGAAACTGCTTGTTGCTGAGGCGATTGATGACTATTCGACCATCGGTATCGACTGCTTGGCGATGAACGTCAACGACCTCGTTGCACAGGGTGTCGAACCCGTTGCGTTTGTCGATTATCTGGCCGTCGAAGAGCCGGATGATGAGACGGCAGAGAAAATCGGAGAGGGACTGCGCCGCGGTGCGGAGGAAGCCGAGGTCGCGCTTGTCGGCGGCGAAACGGCAGTCATGCCCGATGTGATTCGCGGCCTCGATATTGCCGGTGCGTGTGCCGGGCTAGCCCCGAAAGGTGCGCTCTTCCCGGGCGAGGCAGTCGTGGGTGACGTCCTCGTGGGCTGGCCAGCAAGCGGAGTTCATTCGAACGGGCTGACGCTGGCCCGTGAGGCAGCAACTCGCTCCCACGAATACACCGACCCCTTCCCACCGAACCCTGACCGGACGATTGCCGAGGAACTGCTCGAACCGACGCAACTCTATACGAAGCTTTTGCCCTCGCTCCGTCGACACGAAGCACACGCAGCAGCACACATAACCGGCGGTGGCTGGACGAACCTGCTTCGGCTCGGTGACTTCCAGTACGAGATTACCGACCCGTTCGAACCGCAACCTGTCTTCGAGTTCATTCAGGAGGAGGGCAACGTCTCCGACGAGGAGATGCACCGAACGTTCAATATGGGCACTGGATTCGTCGCTGCACTTTCCGAATCGGCTGCACAGGCAGTCATCGACGAGACTGATGGGGGACGCGTCATCGGGCACGTCGAGGAGGGCGAGCCGACTGTTTCGATTCGCGGGTTGGAACTGTCCTGAGCGAACTCTACATCGGTCCTTGCTAGCAAATCTCGTGATACTTGCTAATTTATACTTGCAACCCTAATCGAGCGACAGGAGTGACTCCCAGTGCTTGCTGACCACGACGCCGAGCCGGTTGCCCCGCCCGCACGCGATGGTGTTGCTGGACTTGATACCGATTCGCCACTTATTGTCAGCATTAGCGACATTCACGGCTACCTCGGCGATGCACGGAGTGCGTTACTGGCGCTCACCGACCATCCCGAGTATCCACCGCTCGTCCGACCGGACGCAGCACGGCGGTTACACTGGGCCGGCGGTGATGAGTATGTCCTCATATTCAACGGCGACCTCATTGACCGCGGAGCGCACAATGCAGAGGTCATTCAACTGGTTGAACGCCTCATCGAGCAGGCCCCACCGGGTCACGTTCGCGTCACGCTGGGTAATCACGAGATGGGTACGCTTTGCCCTGACCGATTCGCCTGGGACGGCTGGTACTCCGTCGAGAAAACCGACGACGAACGGAAGGCGTTCATGCAACAGATTCTTGACGGACACGTCGTTGCTGCCTACGAAGGACACAACGTGACGTTCGCCCACGCTGGCGCACCGGAGCCGTACACTGCGCATGAACGAAACGAGGAATGCGTCGAGGGAGTGCAGTCGCTTTTCGACGCGGTTGGCAGTTCTGAGGATGTCGATGCGCAGTATTCCTTGCTCGAAGAGTATCCGGAAGTGTTCGGCATCGGCGGACGGACCGGTCGCGGTCCGGGTGCGGGACTGTGCTGGCTCGATTTCGAATTCATGCCAGAAACCGCCCCGCCACAGGTTGTCGGACACACACGACACGACGAACCAACACAGAAGGGACGGGTTGTCTGTCAGAACATCATTCGGAACAACCGACGGCGCGACGGAGGCGAGGGCATCATTCTTGAAACGCCAGATGAACTACTGGCGCTCTGTCGAGATGCAAACGGTGAGGTACTCACTCACGAGTTCGACGTCTCGAAGACGGGCGTTGAAAAATAAAACGTAGCCTCAGGAAACGTGGCGGGCGATATCCGCTTCCGTAATAATGCCGATTGTCTCCCCGCCTTCCACGACGAGTACGGCATCGTTGTGGTCGAGGGCGGCGTCGACGGCATCAATAGTCGTGTCAGGTTCGACGGTGCTGACGGCCTCGTGCATCACGTCAGCGACCGGAAACTCGCCGACGTTACCTTCGTCATCTGATTGCTGGCGGATTTCGGAGGTGCCGAGCAGTCCAAGCGGCGTCCCGTCACGAATCACCGGGACCTGCGAGTAACTTTTCTTGTCCATCAACTCCGTTGCCTCGCGGACGCTGGCGTCGGGTTCGACGCTCACGACCGGCGAGTGCATTAAGTCGCTCGCGCGGAGAAGCCCTCCCTCCGCTTCCTGCAAGGCGTTGACAATCCGCCGGAGAGTCGAGAGACGGGGGTCGACATCACCACCCTCGATGCGGGCGATGAGCGGCTGTGAAACATCTGCGCGGTCAGCAAGGTCGCTCTGCGTGAGTTCGAGTTCGTTCCGTCGCTCACGCAAATCCTCTGGTGTCGGCAGTTCCATACGACCACATAACCGTAAGTAATACAAAAAACCACCGGCGCTTCCCAGTCGACCTACCGTTCCTGTTCGGTGTCAGCTTCGCTGCCGTCGAGTTCGACGGTATCAACGATTTTCAGTGGGACATCCCGGAGCGCACCGCCGATGTCGCTTTTGGCGATTCGCTGGGCGTGCTCGACGCTTTCCGCGTTGAACACGTCCATTTCCAGCAATAGTCCGACGAGCGAGGTATCCGCAGCGATAAACGCGGAGTCAAAGGGCTCGCCACAGGCCGGACATTCGGTGAATCCAACTTCCACTTCGACGTAATCCATCTCTTTCTGGTTGAGCCGCTTTCCGGCTTCGCTGACAGCGACGCCGATTGCGTCGTCGATTTCCTCGACGTCGTGAACCAACCAGGCAGCTTCCAGTACGACGCGATAGTTCATAGCTGTCTGTACAGTGTCGGGGGGACTACTCGGTTCTTTTGGTTTGGCTCTGCCCGCAACGAGAGTGAGCACTGCCCGCTGCTGTTGCTCGCTAGCATGGCCTCAACGGGCGCGAGAGCTCGTTACACCGGCGCAAGTCACGGTAATAATCCTCATAAGTTATGGAAAATTCCTCCCGTTCCAACACCTCCATTAACTGTATTTCGGCCCTCTCTGCTGAATATACTAGTTTCGAGACCATTGTCTGACAAAACCACCAGACGTAGCACCATTGCATTTTCGTTATACGTGATAAATAATGAAGAACTTGCCCGGAAAATATATATACTCCAATCCCACCAGACCAACTGCAGACCAATGGAACGCCTCTATCGCACAACGCTGTTCGCGCTGTACCAACTCACACTCCTCGTCGGCATCATGCTGATGCCAGTAGCGCTTGTGACCCAGCGGCTCGGCTTTCGACTCCCGATTGACCGAGCAGTTCTCAGCCTGAAAGAATCCTACGAACACGCGCGCTAAGCCCGTACCTTTTTACGACTCGGGTTTCCTCACTTCGTTCGGAACCACTCGTCGTAAAAATCTACGCTAAAAAGGCTGAACGCTCGGCGTTGCCTCGCGTTCAGTGAACCGCGCCTCCGGCGCGGATGCTCGTTGTAGTGTTGCGAATTCAGTTATTTGGCTCTGTTGAAATACTCAACCGTTGATATATTCTGAACTCCGTGCTGAATATAGAGGTTGAGTGCAGCACCTCCGACCTCATTTCTTTCACGCCGAAAGTGGTGAACAGTTCGCTCACTACATATACGAACTGAACGAGAACGGAATAGAACAAAGAGCGGTTTTATCTTGGCCAAGATATTTGTTATTCTGCTGAAGAAGAAGGGATATGAAGCGTCGAAAGTTCCTTGCTGGGTGTGGCTGTGCCACATCATTTGTTTTCGCTGGCTGTATCGGAAACAACGGTGATGAAGAAACCGATGCTAACGATGAGAATGCAGGTACGGAAGAGGAAGATGGATTAGAGGATATGTCTGGAGGCTACGATTTTTCATCATGCGAATACAGTCTCAACGATGAGAAAATCAATGTTCCGCTTGATGAAAGTCAATATAACAATCCTGCAGAGAGTGATCAGATAAACGTAGAGACCGGATACATAGAAGATGTTGAAGACAATGAATTGAGCGAATTAAATAGTATATTTGAGGAAGATGCGCATTTTGAGAGTTCTCAAATCTATTCAACAGACAGAAGCGATCCAATTGACAAATGTGATGTCGCAAAACTCTCCAACAGAGACTACGTCGAGTATATAATCCCGTTTCCTGTCGATTCATGACCTCCACGATCTACCGTCGCAATCGCGTGGCTCGTTAGGTGCCTCCATGTAGTATGTTTATAGTTTCCTATTTGATGGGAAAAGAAGATGTCGTTTCTCGTGCCACATTTGCGCCCTGTATTCAGCACTCGATTCTTGTCAGGTGCTGAGGGGTTCAAAAGAGTCAGCTATTTCAAAACACCCGCCACCACAACGACCGAAGTTTGTAGCTAAGCGAGTTGTTCTGATAGCCGTTCCAGCCGTGCATTCCGCCTGCTAGCGTGGTCGCATCGTATCCCTCATCCTGGAGAATTTTCGTCGCCCGTTTCGCAACGATACCCATCTTGCAGACGACGACAACGTCTTTCTCTGTTGGGAGTTCGTCAAGCCGGCTTCTGAACGCTGTCTCGTCGCCGCTTCGAAGGTCGTTGTAGACCGGGATGTTATGGCTTTGCTCAATTGCTCCTGTCCCGTAGCTGGCTTCTGGTCGGATATCAAGCACGAACGGCTTCGAATCGGTCTCAAGTCGGTCGGCAAGCGCTGCCGGACGGATGCTGCTCATTGGTTTGTCTGTGGTACCGCGGTCACAAACTGATTGTGAATCAGTACTGTCTGCTTCGTTCGGAATGTGCCAGCCGGTTTTTCCCGAACGGGCAGTTTCTTATGTCCCGAGCCAATACTCAGGGGTAATGCAGAACCCAACTGTCGGTTCGGATTTCTCGCGGAATCAGCAGCGACTCTCCGGCCGTGCCGAGATGAACCCATACGAGCCCGAACTTGGCTCGCTCCCGAACGGCGACCGCGACGAGGAAGCGGTCAACAAGACGGGAACGACGACCATCGGTATTGCTACCGAAAACAGCGTCGTCATCGCAACGGATATGCGCGCCAGCCTCGGCGGCCGCTTCGTCTCGAACAAAAACGTCCAGAAGGTCGAACAGATTCACCCGACGGCCGCCCTCACGCTCGTCGGCTCCGTTGGCGGCGCACAATCGTTCATCCGCACACTCCGTGCCGAAGTAAACCTTTATGAGGCCCGTCGCGGCGAGGATATGAGCATGAAAGCGCTCTCGACGCTTGCCGGGAACTTCGCCCGTGGCGGTCCATTCCTCGCTATCAACCCAATCCTTGGCGGGATTGACGACGATGGGAGCCATGTCTACTCAATCGACCCCGCTGGTGGCGTCATGAAAGACGATTATACGATTACTGGCTCCGGGCTGACTGTCGCGTACGGGACCCTTGAGGACCGCTACGAAGAAGATATGTCCATCGACGAAGCCAAAAAGGCCGCCGGCGCGGGTATCAAAGCCGCTGCCGAGCGTGACACTGGCTCCGGAAACGGAATCTACGTCGCCACGGTGACTGAAGACGGTGTCGACATCACCGATTACGGACTCGACGAACTCGACGTCTGAAGACGAATTTTCTTCCTTGTCCCATAGAATTACAACTCTCGGTAGCGATATCCGTACTATGGCACGACTGCCGGATTGCGCTGTCGTTTCTCGCCCCACAGTGCCATTCTTGCGGTCGGTTTACAGTTCGTCGGGTGGTCACAGTGAAACCTGACCCCACCGTCCAGTTTCAGGTCGGCAGCCAACTGTTCCGGCTCGCGATGGAGGCGTCAGAACGGGCGGTGATTGCACCTGACCGGCTGGCAACGCTGCTGACTGCCGACGTCGGCCAGACGGAGAGCGAAATCGTCTATCGGGAGAACAAACTCGAACTCCACCGGTACGAACCGGAGACGAAACGCCACGATACTCCTATTTTTATCGTCTACGCCCTTGTGAATCGACCGTACATTCTGGATTTACAACCTGATAGAAGCGTCATTCGCCGTCTGCTCGAAGCCGGCTACGAGGTGTATCTCATCGACTGGGGCGAACCGTCGCGGCTGGATAGCTCGCTTGGACTGGATGATTACGTCTGCCGCTATCTGGATAACACTGTCTCCGTTGCCTGCGAGCGGTCGGCTGTCGATTCGGTCCACCTACTTGGCTACTGTATGGGTGGGAGCCTTGCAACGATGTACACGGCACTGTTTCAATCACGCGTTCAGACGCTTTCGGTCATGGCAACGCCCGTCATCTTCAACGAAACCGGCGGTTTACTCGAACGGTGGGCGACGTACTATGACCCGAGTACGGTCATCGAAACGTACGGCAATGCCCCTGCAGAACTGCTCGCAGTACAGTTTGCGATGATGGAGCCTGTCGCTAACCTCGTCACAAAATACGTTGGATTCTATGACAACCTCGATGACGAGGAGTTCGTCGAGAATTTCGCGCGGATGGAGCTCTGGACGTGGGACGGCGTTGACGTTGCCGGCCGAGCATTTCGTGAGTTTGTCGAAGAGGTGTACAAACAGAACAAACTCGTCAACGGGGAGATGGTTCTTGATGGAAGGCGAGTTGACCCAGAAACGATCGATGTCCCGCTTCTCCAGATTGTCGGCGAGTACGACCATATCGTACCGCCCGAATCAAGCAAACCGCTGAACGATGTTGTCGGCAGCGAGGACGAACAAATCATCGAGTTTCCACGCGGCCACATCGGTATCTCGGTCTCGACGAAAGCACACGAGGAACTCTGGCCGGCAGTCACGTCGTGGTATGCCGAACGTGGTCCATGAAACTGGTCGTGGTATGCCGAACGCGGCCCCTGAGTGTCTCACCGATTGCCCGTCGATTTACGCTCCGAGCCAGCTGCCAGTCGAAATCTCCTCGCCGTGGTTCCGACAGATACGCGCACCGCGTTTTCTGACCTGCCGTGCGGAGGGCAGTTTCTGGTTTTCCTCTATCTCACCGATAATCCAGTCTGTCAGTTCGCGCGCTGCATCCCGTCCAGCAAGGGAGTTCACCTCCTTGATTCCTTTCTCGTAAGCTTTCCGACGTGACCCCTCTTTTTTCTGTGCGGCCCGTCTCGTCCCTAAATCGAACGCGGCCTGTGTCGTCTCATCAATCTCTGCGAGGAGTTCTTTTGTTACAGCGCTCATGTGGTCTCATTTGGTAGGAACGGTAATAAATCAGGTGTGCGTTTTCGATTCTTCCTATACCGGTCGACGGAAGCTGTGATAGATTCGTCACCACCCGTCCTGCGTGAGAACTATCAATTGTTCCGTCGACCGGTATAACTGTTACAGTTCGACGTAGTCGCCAGCGAAGTCCTGGTCGATGGTGTCCGGTACGACAACTGCTTCCCCGAACACGGCTCCGGATTGCGTGTGTAGTTCGATTTCTGCCCGCTCTCCTCTGTTCAACGGCTCAAGACTACTGGGGAGGGGAATTCCATCACCGAGGATGCCGTCGATTTCCTGCCCGTCTGTCAGCGGAATCACGAGAGTGTATCGTTCGTCCTCTGTCTCGATTACCGGCGTTTCCTCATTCGCTGCCCGTACTGGCTTGATACCGTACGTGTTTTCGCCACCATGGCCCACATGAATGAGTTCAGCAGCGCCGGCCTCGCTGACATACTGGCCTCTTATCTGACCCAAATCAACTGGGCTGGAACCAGGAGCGAGACTCACAACTAGTTCTATTCTGTCGATACTCCCGCTGTCAGCGTCGCTCACGCGTCCGACAGCACTCACAACCTGCAGACTCTCGTCTACTGGTTCGGTATCGGTATCCTCTTCGACTGTCGTATCGTCCGGTTCACCGGTTGGTTCCTCGCGGAGTTCCTCAACAAGTCGCCATTCCTCATCTTCGGTTCCTACGAGCCAGGTATCCGTAATCTCTTGGCGCTCTTCCATCTCCGTCACGTCGACGGTTACCTCGACGATTGCCGTCTCTCCTTGCGCTACTGTTTCGGCATCTTCCTCGTCAAGCGATGTTCGCTCTATGAGCTCAGTCTGGTCGATTCCCTCCTCTTCCAGACTCGTTTCGACAGCATGCAGTTCGGTGTCACCCAAGACGGAATGTGCATACTCTGTCTGTGGAGCATAGAGGACGTTATAAAATTGGCTGAGAAGTTCCTCAGGGTCATCAGCATCTGGGGCAAGTGATGTATCATCGAAACCAGACATATCGTCGTCTGCCTCCGACTCGACAAAATTCTCGAGGTCCGTACAGCCAGCCACTCCGGCAACGCCTGCGGCACTGCTGGTGACGAGAAAACGCCGTCGGTTGAGTGAAGATTGGTTATCTGTCATTATCCGAACGGTTGTGATTGGAACGGAAAAGTCCTGTTCGCCACTATCAATTCTGATAGTCATACTGTGCCGACGGGATGAAATAGGATGCCCCGATACATCGGATATGGACTTGTTTGGCACGGCCGGGATTCGCGGGCCGGTCACGACTGTTACGCCGGAGCTTGCCCTCTCTGTCGGGCAAGCAGTCGCCGAGCGGATACGAGAACGAGAAGAGGACACCCCAGCGGTCGTCCTTGCGCGAGATGGACGCGAAACGGGAGAGGGGTTGGCCAGTGCGTGCGAAGCGGGACTCACAAGTGGTGGGGTCGACGTCCGAAAGCTGGGTGAACTCCCCACGCCAGCGCTCGCGTTCGCCTCACAGGGTCGGTATGGCATCATGCTCACCGCTAGCCATAACCCGCCCGAGGACAACGGCATCAAACTGTTTGTGGACGGCGTCGAATACGACCAAGAGGCCGAGAGAGATATCGAACGTCGGGTGAGTGAAGTCACGGCACAGGCAGCGTGGGATGATTGGGGCATTACGGAGCGTCGCGAGATACTTCCCGGCTACC
>LFFM01001100.1_pt1 | contig 19242 bp, 22 predicted proteins | sample 643131 | NCBI WGS metagenome assembly LFFM01 (sample SAMN03777445, study PRJNA286221) | soda lake metagenome | biome: soda lake; feature: Kulunda steppe; material: water; isolation source: sample Tc-Br brine of Tanatar trona crystallizer | place: Russia: Kulunda steppe | collected 2011-07
ATCATCCACGAGGAGAACTCGAAGAACCTGCAGTTGAGCTCCGTGGGCAACCCGAACATGCCCGTTCCGAACCTCATCGCCGCGCTTCCCGGCATGGACCACATGACGACGCGCATGATGCGCTCGAAGATCGCCGAAAACGACGTCGCCTCGATCGAGGAGCTCATCGAGACCGCGCTCGCGAGCGGCGTCGACCTGCAGGCCTGCCAGATGACCATCGACCTCCTCGAGTACGACGAGAGCGACTTCTACGACGGCGTCACGACCGGCGTCGGTGCGGCCTCCGCATTTCAGGAGATGGCCGATGCGGACGTCCAACTCCTGGTGTGAGCGAGGGCCAACGTCCGTGAATCGCCGCCGGAGATCCGTTCGTATCCGAAAATTGACCTTTGCGAGTGGACGTCGAGGGCTCGCCCGGTTCGAGAACCGATCACGAGACCTCGTCGGACCGGCATCACCAACTTCTCGATCGAAGCATCGAGACTGTCCGGAAAGCAGCAAGAAACTGATTCGGAGCCGTGGGTGCCTCTAGAAGGCGGTATTTTGCTTCGCCGCGAGTCAATTTCGCATGAGCGCTGGAGGATTTGAACCCCCGACAACTTGGTCCGAAGCCAAGCACTCTATCCAGACTGAGCTAAGCGCCCGTATTCAACGATACCGGATCCGATGGTTTAAGCCTCGCGATTCGAACCGGAACCCATCACCGACGACCACGTCCACGGCGGCGATTTAATCAAAAAGAATATTATCCGGAGCGGATATCTAACGAACAGTTGATGGCTCCCGGTTGGACGGCCCCCCAGGCGAATGAGTGGCCGCGCTCGGTAGGCTCCGCGTCGAGGCACACATATGTATGATCTCGCCCCGTACCTCGAGACGGAGGTTGATCCGGGCACGAACCTGCTCCTCACGGGGCCACCGCTGACCGGCAAGCGAAAGCTCGCGATGGACGTTCTCGCCGACGGGACCGCGAACGGCGACGGCGCGATCATCGTGACGACGAAGGACGGCGCCGATCGAGTTCTGAAGGATTACGCGAAACGGACGCCCTACGAGGGGAAGCCGGTCGCCGTGGTCGATTGTGTCACCCGCCAGCAGGGCGTCGGCGACGTTCGGGATGACGACCGGATCAAGTACACCTCCTCGCCGGTGGACATGACCGGGATCGGGATCAAGCTCTCGGAGTTTCTCCAGGCATTCTACCGCGACCGGGAGATCGCGCGCAACCGGATCATGGTCCACTCGCTGTCGACGCTGCTCATGTACTCCGACCTCCAGACCGTCTTCCGGTTTCTCCACGTCTTCACCGGACGGATCCAGAGCGTCGACGGGCTGGGACTCTTTTGTATCGACTCGACCGCCCACGATGACCAGACCATGAACACGCTCAAACAGCTGTTCGACGGCGTCGTCAGCCTCTCCGAGGACGACGAGCCGACCGTCCGGCTGGCCCAGTAGAGCCGTCGGAGCGATTGGATCGGGTCCCCATTGCGGCCGTGTTCCGTCGCACTCACGGCCGTGTCCGTCGCACTCACGGCCGTGTCCGTCGCGACCTTTTATTTTGCGCGCGTCGTAGCATCCGCCATGCCAGCCACCACCGACGCCGAGATCGAGACGTTTCTCGACGCGGAGACCATCGCCGTGATCGGCTGTTCGACCACGCCCGGCAAGGCGGCCCACGACGTCCCGGCGTACCTCCAGCGGCGGGGATACCGGCTGATCCCGGTCAATCCCTTCGCGGACGAGGTGCTCGGCGAGCCGGCCTACGACGAGCTGGGTGACGTCGAGGAGACCGTCGACCTCGTCGACGTCTTCCGTCCCAGCGAGGAGGTCCCCGCGATCCTCGATGCGGTGCGGAGCCGGCATGCGGCGCGTGGCGATGCCGATCGGGTCTGGCTCCAGCTCGGGATCAGTCACGATGAGGCGGCCGCGAGGGCGGAGGCCGACGGGATCGAGGTCGTACAGGACAAGTGTATAAAAGTGGAACACCGGCGGCTTCGTGGCTGAACGACGACGTCGCGTCCCCTCGTTCGATCCGTTCCCTCGTTCAACCCGTCCACCCGTTCAACCCGTCCACTCCTCGAAGGAGCGGTAGACGCCCTTCGAGAGGTAGCGCTCCGAGGAGTCGGCGAACACCGTGACGACGGACTCGTACGGCGCGCCGATCTCGCCGGATTCGATCCCACGCGCGACGCGTTTCGCGGCGATGCTGTTGGCGGCGGCCGAGGAGGCGACGAGATGGCCCTCCTCGGCCGCGAGGCGGGCCATCTCCTCGTGAACCTCCCGATCCGGGATCGGTCGGACGTCGTCGACGAGGTCGGGGTCGAACAGCTCGTTCGTCTCGATGTCGTGGGTGCCGATCCCCTCCGTCTTGTACTCCTCGTGGTCGACCTCCTCGCCGAGGAACTCGCGGTATGCGGAGCCCTCGGGCTCGACGGCGACGACGTGGGTGTCGGGGTCGCGCTCGCGAAAGTAGCGCGCGAGTCCCATCAACGTGCCGCCGGTCCCACACCCGATGACGACCGCACCCACGGCGCCGTCGAGCGCCTCGTCGATCTCGGGCGCCGTCGTCTCGTAGTGTGCCTCGGCGTTGAGCGGATTGGAGAACTGCTGTGGGACCGCGGCGTTGTCCAGCTCGGCGGCGAGTTCGTGTGCACGCTCGATGGCGTAGCCCATCCCGTCCTCGGTGGGCGTGTTGATCACGTCTGCGCCGAGCGCCCGCATGAGCTGTTGTTTCTCCACGGAGAATCGTTCGGGGACGACGAAGACCGCCTGCAGATCGAGCTGCCCGGCGGCGACCGCGATCCCGATTCCGGTGTTGCCGGCGGTCGGCTCGATGACGGTGCCGCCCGGCGAGATATCTCCACGCTCGAGCATCCGTTCGAGCATGTACTTTCCGATCCGGTCTTTGATGCTCGCGCCGGGATTGAACGACTCCAGTTTCGCGTGAACCGGGACCGCGTCCGGCGAATCGTGAACGCGAACGAGCGGCGTCTCCCCGATGGTCTCCAACACCGACGGGAGGGACTCCCGATGGCTGGTCATACCTCAACGAAACGGCGTCTCGTACTTAGTGTGTTCCATCGCCGAACTCCGGTCCGACGAGTTCGATGGGTGCCGCGGGGGTGGTCGGTCCGACTCAGTCGTTGGCGGCCGTGGTCTCCGCCGAGTCGCCCTCGCCCGCATCGGCCTCGTTCGCCCCCCCGCCGTCGGCCTCGTCCGCGGCTTCCGTCTCGGCCTCGGCGATGTGCGCCTCCGTACTCACCGCATCGAGGTCGACGCCGACTTCCTCGGCGACCGCGTTTAGAACCGCCCGCTGTTCGACCATCTCGTTTTCGAGCCGACCGACGCGCTCGGCGGTGTCTTTCACCGTCGTCTGTGTCTCCTGTACCTCATCACGGAGCTCGTTGAGCTTCTGGTAGGTCTGTTCCGCCTTGTCCGCGAGCGTCTGGATCCGCTTTGCCGTGTCGCCGAATCCCATGGTCGCCCTTCTCGCCGAGGGTACCTGTGTGTTCCGCTCGACGGTGGACTTTTGCCCGAACCCCACCACGGGTCAATATGAGCGTCGACCGGATCCTGTTGACGAACGACGACGGCATCGAGGCCGTCGGATTACACGCGCTACACGAGGCGCTCGCGGACGATTACGAGGTGACCACCGTCGCACCGGCGGAGGACCGATCCTCGGTCGGTCGAAGCCTCTCCAGCGAGGTCGACGTTCACGCCCACGACCTCGGGTACGCCGTCGATGGAACCCCGTCCGACTGCGTCGTCGCGGGGCTGGGCACGCTGGCACCCGACGCCGACGTCGTCGTTGCCGGCTGTAACGAGGGGGCGAACCTCGGCGAGTACACGCTGGGTCGCTCCGGAACCGTCTCCGCCGCCGTCGAGGCCACGTTCTTCGGCGTCCCCGCCATCGCCGCCTCGATGTACGTTCCGGGAGGCGACGACTGGTGGAAACGCGATCTCGACCACGAGGAGTTCGCCCACGCGGCCCGAGCGACGCGGTTTCTCGTCGATCGTGCGGTCGATGCCGGTACCTTCGACGCCGTCGACTACGTCAACCTCAACGCACCGATCGCCGACGGGGATCCCGCACCCATACGGTTGACCCGTCCGTCGACGTGGCACGAACTCGACGCCGAACGAACGGCGGACGGCGTCACGTTCCATGACGGGATCTGGGACCGCATGTTCGAGGGCAACGTCCCGGATCCGGTCGGAACGGATCGCCGCGCGATCCTCGACGGTGAGGTGTCGGTGTCGCCGCTCTCGGCGACGCATGCGGTCGCGACCGACGAGCTTCTCGAGCGGTTGGTCGACGAGTACGTCGCGACGAGCTAACCCGCCCGGACGACCGATTTATTTCAGTTGCGAGAGTTCGTTGAACTATGTCGTACGCAATGGACGGGAAGACGGCCATCGTCACCGGAGCCGCCTCGGGGATCGGTCGCGCGGCCGCACGTCGACTCGCCGAGGAGGGTGCCGACGTCGGCGTCGTCGACGTCGACGCCGAAAGGGGCCACCGCGTGGCGGACGAGATCGAGACGGCGGGCGGCTCGGCACGATTCATTGAGGCCGACGTGGCCGACGAGGACGCCGTCGAGTCGATGGTTGCGGAGGTGGTCGACGCGTTCGGTTCGCTCGACCTCGCGTTCAACAACGCCGGTATCGAAGGTGAAAACGAACCGACGGCCGAACAGACCGAGGCCAACTGGGACCGCGTCGTCGACGTCAATCTGAAGGGGGTCTGGCTCTGTCTCAAACACGAGATCCCCGAGATGGTGACGAGCGGCGGCGGTGCGATCGTCAACACGTCGTCCATCTCCGGACAGACCGGCGCCGGATCGGCACCCTACGTCGCCACGAAACACGGGATCCTTGGCCTCACCCGCACCGCAGCCGTCGAGTACGCCGACGACGGGATCCGCGTGAACGCGATCTGCCCGGGCACCGTCGACACCGGGGTGTCCAGACGGTTCCGCGAGAAGAGTCCGGAGGCGTTCGACGCGTTCATCGACATGCACCCGATCGGCCGGATCGGCGAGCCCGAGGAGATCGCCGCCCCCGTCACGTGGCTGCTCTCCGAGGAGGCCTCCTTCGCCACCGGCGGGATATTCCAGGTCGACGGCGGCTTCATGGCGCTTTGAGTCGGGGACAACGGCGGCGTTTGACGACGGGTGTCGCCGTCACTCATTCCCACCGAAAGCGCCACAAATACGAGGGTCTCCGCGCCGGATCGAACGATCCCGTGCAACGAGCCCGTGATCAGTTCGCCGCGTCGTCCGCGAGCGTCGCACGCAGCTCGCGGGTCGCCGGCACCAGCACCCAGAAGGTCAGGGCACCGAGAACCATGAGCCAGAAGAACGCGTCGCCGGCGAGGACGCCGATCTCGTCGTAGACGCTGTTCACGCCGGTCGGATCGCTGAACAGCTGGTCGATGTTGTAGAAGCTCGGCGTTCGGTACCAACCCGCGAACGTGAGCCACCCGAGCCCCCCGAGGGTGAAGAGGGTGAGGCCCTTCATGAACTCGTCTGCCATTGGCTTATTCTTCGCTGGAGTCCTCTTGAGCCTTTCCCATTCCCTGGGCCCGGAATCGCGTTCCGAGGACGTAGATGGCCGTTCCGAGCAGGATGGACGTGATCCCGCCGATCGCCAGCAGCGCGGTCAACACGTCCTCGGAGAGCCCGATTCCGGCCGCCTCGAACACGAAGAGGATCGTCGTTCGGACGAAGCTGATCTGCAGCGTCGCGGCATCCACCAGCGTAAATCCGATGAAGAACGTGACTATCGCCGCCAGGGTCGAAAAGACAGTCACGGTCTTATACAGACGGAGCGGAACGACGATCTCACGACCGTCCGGACCGACTCGCGGCCCGATCGGTTCGTTCCGCGGGTCGTCGGGGTCGTCCTTCGCGATCGGGTCCCCGGTTTCGTCGACCGCCTGAAGGTCGTCTCGTGAATCGCTGGCGTTCGTGTCGGTCATGGGAAATCCGTATCGGTGAAGCCGGAAGCGGCGGGAGAGAACGGGCGTTCGCGTTCGTTACTTGGGCGGCCGCAGCATGTAGTACCGCCGGTTGAGGTCGTACATGTACCCCTCACGCATCGTCTTCAACACCGCGTAGGTGATGACGGCCCCGAGCACCGGCAGCAGGAACACGAGGTTGAGAAGCAGATCGAGCTCGATGGGAACGAGGTTCTGGATGGCGAGGACCCCGAGCGTGACCGAAAAGATCACGCCGGAGACGCCGATCGCGGCCCACATTGGCTCCTCGACCGGCCGTCGGGCGCTTCCCTTGTTGAGGAAGGGAACGAGCGTGATGAACCCGAAGATGACGCCGTGAGCGACGAGCCCGTACAGCTCGTCGGACATCACCTTGTCGCCGCCGAGGATGGCGAGTTCGGGGTTGATCGGGTCGAGGTGGAGCAGCCCGAACGACCAGTAGAGGTACCAGTCGGGCAGGATGATCGCGGGCGTCGATCCGGGGTTTGCCGGGTCGCCGAAGTGCGGCGGCAACACCGCGGAGACGAGCAGCATCACGCCGATGAAGAAGCTCGTGATCGCGAGGTTGCGGATCGTCTCGTGGGGCCACGCGGGGAAGCCGAGCACGTCACGCTCGACGTACGTCGACTCCGCACGGAGGTCCTCGTCCTCGCGGCGGGACCGCTCGAAGTACTGGTAGGTAAGCTGGGAGAGTCCCTGCGTCCGCTCCTTCCGCTCCCGCCAGGTCGGCGTCTCGTCGTCCGGCGGAACCGTCGCCGGCGGACCGCCGTCGGTGCGCGCTTGCTCGTCGGTTCCACCGTCGGTCATCGCCGGTCCGGCGTCGCTCGATGCATCGGGCGAGCCGGCCGGAGCGTGGTCGTCGTCGGTCATTGGATCAGTGTGGTTCCGCGATGCCCTGCACCCAGACGATGCCGACGTGGAGCGCGATGAGCGCCGTGACCACGAACGGCAGCACGAAGACGTGCAGGATGTACATTCTCACGAGCGTCGCCTGTCCGAGCGTGAACCCACCGAACAGGAGCTGTGCCGCCCACTCGCCCACCAGGGGCGTCGCGAGCGCCATCTCGACGCCGATCTGTGCCGCCCAGAAGGACAGCTGCTTCCACGGCAGGACGTAGCCGGAGAACCCGAACAGCAGCGTCAGGCCGATGAGCACGATGCCGAGGATCCAGTTCACCTCGCGGGGCTCCTTATAGGAGCCGGTGAAGTAGACGCGCAGCATGTGCAGGAACACCGCCGCCACCATAAACTGGGCCGACCAGCGGTGGATGGAGCGGAGCATGAAGCCGAACTGCACGTCCTGCATGATCTCGACGACGGAGTCGTATGCGGCCGTCGGGTCGCCCTGTGCGACCGCGCCCGCCGTCGACGGCGAGTAGTAGAACCCGAGCAGTGCCCCGGAGACCGCAGCGACCAGATAGGCGATGATCGACAGCGAGCCCAGCGAGTAGAGCGGGTACCAGTACCAGAACTTGTTGTCCAGATCGTACTGTTCGGTGTGGCTCTTCGGCATCTGGAGGTTCGCCCGGTAGTACATCGTCTCCAGCAGCTCGAGGTAGTCGACGATGCGGAGCCGTTTGTCCAGCCAGATGAGCGTGGTGAGGAACGCGGTCTCGATGACCGTCAGATCCTGGCTTTTGAGCCACGCGTTGTGGTCCATCTCGTCCTGTTTCTTGAGACTCATTGTGGTGTCACCGCTTGTAGTAGGGGTAGATCGCGCGTTTCACTGTGTCCCACGCGTCACCGGCTTCGAGTTCGACGCCATCCTTCTGTTCTTCACGCACGTAGAGGTCCTCCCATTTCCGACGCCGCTTCTTGACTATCATGACGTCGGGAAGGAACTCCTTGCGGTACAGAAGCAGGATGAACCCGAGGTCGATGAAGATCAGCGCGAGCAGCGCGCCCATGTACATGTTGCCGAACTCCGTCGACGCCCAGCCGAACATCAGCCCGTAGACGAACAGGAAGACGAAGACGACCTCGATGATCGTCAAGAGAACGATGGCGATGGCGGCGGTCGTGCTCTCGCGAGCCGGCTCGTATCGGTGGATGTCGCCGTACGAGGAGCCGCTAGAGCTCATCGGCTACCTCCATGGCCGGTGTGGGAGGACTCACCGTACTTCAACACGTAGAACGTGAAGACGAAGGTCAACACGATGCCGAACATGGAGGCAACCCCGACCCAGTGGGCGTGGATAGGGACGCCCCACTGGCCGACGTCCTCGGGCCACCCGTCGTCCGGCCCCGGCTCGATGATCGGGACGTCGTCGCCGACGGCGACCGCTCCGAACATGTTGACGCCGCGATGGGGCGCACAGACGTAGCCGGTCCGGCCGCCCTCCTCGAAGGTGTACTCGTAGGTGTACCCCTCTTCGTCCACGGGGCTTCCGCTATCAAGATCGGTGTGGACGTTCTCGAAGTCGGTGTTCTCCTCGTCCACGACGACGTTGTGGCCGCCGCCCTCGCCGGTCCACTCCCAGACCACGGTCGTTCCCTCGTCTATCCAGATCCCGGCCGGGGCGAACGCGAGCGCGCCGCCGTTGCCGTCAGCCCCGACGTCGACGCGTACCTCGTCTTGGCCGCGGAGGTCCTGGTAGCCTCCGTCGACGCCGTCGAGGTACCCCTCGAAGTCCGGGCGTTCCTCGGCCGCGACCGTGCCGGTCGCTGCGGTCGTGGCGGCGACCGCGGCGGTGGCACCCCCGGCCGTTCGCACGAATTCCCGCCGTTTCATACGGCTTTCTCTCAGGACGGGGCGCGCTTAAACCCACCGACTATCGCCAGCCGACGGGGGCCTCGTACGGCGCCTGTATGTGCCGAATTCGGTCGATTCAGCGCTCGTCGTTCTCCTCGGAGATCGCGGGTCCCTCGAGGGGGACGAACTCGGGTCGTTCCTCGGCGTCACGGAGCGCACGAAGTCGCTCCCGATACTCCTCCGCACGGAACCGATCGGAGAGCCGTGCGTTCGCGACCATCGCGAACAGGAAGATTCCCACGAGCAGAAAGAGGATCCCGACAGCGGGGGCGACGATGGTTTCCACACTTAAAAAGAGGGTCGCCCCGATCAGCGCGATGCCCGCGAGAACCTGCAGCGCCGCGACGACTTGGATCATGAGGTTGCCGAACTCCCCGGAGCCCTGTGAGACGGCTTCCGGGTCCGGCAGCGACCAGTCGTCCGGCGGGTCGGCCACCTCGTACTCCTCCATGGCCGCCAGCGCCACGACCGGCTCGACGTCCCGCAACACGGTTCCGCGCCCGGTGACTTCGCCGCTCGGGCGCAGGATGGCGTATCCCTCGTCGGAGTAGACGAGGAGTCGCTCCTCGCCGTCCTCCGCCACGCGTTCGAGGATCCCAAACACTTCCCGGCGGGCGATCCGGGACTTCAGTTCGTCCTCGGCACGATCGAGAAGCTCGTCGCCCGTTATCCACGTCCCCGGATCGAAAGCCGCGTTCCACTCCTGGGCGCTCATGCGCGCCATGTCCTCCGGCCCGAAGTCGTCGAAGTCGTACTCCGCGTCCACCCGCTCCCGAAGCTCCGTGAGTTCGGCGTCGATCTCGCCGGTCCCGGCCGGCTCCTCGGCGGACTCGGTCGGCTTCGGATCGGCCTCCGTCGACTTCGGATCGGCCTCCGTCGACTTCGGATCGGCCTCCGTCGGCTCCGGGTCCGAATCGACCGGCCCCTCGCCGGTCCGTTTCCCCTCCCGTCGCTCGGCGCCGTCCGGGCCCGACCGCGTCGAGGCGTCGTCCATTGACCCGGCCTACGTGCTCCGGAGGCTAACGGTTTTCGTCCGGCTCGGATTTATAAACCCACCGTCCGGCCTCGCGATTCGACGCGGATCGCGGGACTTTACGCGGTGCGACCGCAACCGTTCGACATGGTCGACGAGTCGGTCATCGCGATGATCGCCGGGCTGTCGGTGACCGCAAGCCTGCCGTTCCTGTTGTACGGGGCGTGGATCATGATCGACGCCGAGACGGTCACCTGGGAGGTGCTGATCCATCACCTGAAGTACATCGCGGTCGGGCTGACGCTCACGACGGTGCCGGTGGTGACGTGGATGCTGCCCCGGATCCTCGGACAGCTGACCGGTGACGCCGTCATTCATGCCTTCTTCGGGCTACAGGCGTACGCGCTTTTGGTCTTCGCGCTCACCGGAATCGTGCGGATCTTTCAGGCGAAGCGGAACGCCGACGCCTATCACGACCCGGACGCGGACATCGACGACCTCCACGAGGACATGAATCACTGGCGGAAACGCCTCCGCGTCGGCGTCGCGGGGTTCATGATCCTCTGGCTCTGTGCGTGGATCACCGGGCTCTACCGGTTCTACGTGCTCCATCTCGTCCCGATGCTCGCCTGAAAGGCACCCGCCCGTAACGCGACGATGCCCGCCGACACGCCGGCGAGGGTGGCGGAGACCGACACATTCAACCCCGTTTTTGCCGTATACCCGACATCGTGGCAGTCACTTTCGACCTGTTCGGCACGCTCGTCGACGTCGACTATCCGACCGACCCGGCGGAGGTCGTCGCCCGAGAGCTCGAATCACGCGGCGTGGCGGTCCCGGACGACTGGCACGTCGCGTACGGCGAGGTTCACGTGGACGCGCCGGCGGGCGCCGAGATCCCCTTGCCGGTGCACGTCGCCAAGGCGCTGGAATCCCGCGGCGTCGAGGCGACGGAGAACGTCGCCCGTCACGCCGTCGTTGCCGCCTTCGACCCCGACGTGACCAAACGCGAGGGGGCCGAGGAGGCGATCCGGGCGGCCGGCCGTCGCGGGCCCGTCGGTCTGCTCTCGAACTGTGCGGTTCCCGAACTCGTCTCCCGGACGCTGATCCGCTCGGGGTTGCGCGGCGAGTTCGACGTGGTCGTCACGAGCGTCGGCTGCGGCTGGCGAAAGCCACACCCGAAGGCCTTCGGAGCGATCGCGGCCGCGCTGGAGGTGGAGCCCTCCGATCTCGTCCACGTCGGCGACGATCCGGCCGCAGACGGCGGCGTCGTCGACGTCGGCGGGCGATTCGTGGACGTGACCGAAACCCCGCTGTCGACGTTTGCGGTCGATCTGGAGGCGGAGCCGTGAGCCTCGCGGCGGGGGGCGCCGTCGCGCTCGCCGCCGCGCTCGACCGAATGTTGGCCGAGCCACCGGCGCGGATGCACCCCGTCGTGTGGCTCGGGCGAGTCGTCTCGGCCGTCGACGATCGGCTTCCGGACGCGCGCATGACGGGCGTCGTCCTCGCAGCCGCCGTTCCGATCGGCTTCGGCGTGGCGATCTCGGCACCGATCCTCCTCGTCGGTGAACGGTCCGTGCTCGCCGCCGCCGTCCTTGCGGGGATCGCGCTGTTCGTCTGTTCGAGCCACCGCATGTTGATCGAGGAGGCGGCGGCCGTCGTCTCGCTTTCGGAGACCGACCTGTCGAGTGCACGAACGCGTCTGCGCTCCCTTGCCGGACGGGATGCGGCCGGGTTGACTCCCGCCCGGATCCGATCCGCGGCGGTCGAGAGCGCGGCCGAGAACCTCGCCGACGGACTGATCGCGCCGTACCTCGCCTTCGCCGGTGGGGCCGTTCTCGCCGCCGTGCTCGGCTCGTCCACGCACGTCTCGCTCGCGCTCGGAGCGGCCGCTGCAGGCTGGGTGAAGGGCGTCAACACGCTCGATTCGATGCTCGGCTATCGGGATCGGGCCGCCGGATGGGCGCCGGCCCGGTTGGACGACGTCGTCATGTGGGCCCCGGCACGGATGGCGGCGCTCCTGTTGGCGCTCGCGGGTGGACCGGCTCGTGCTCCGGACGTGCTCGGACGGGCGAGTGGAGCCGCGAACGGTCCGTCGTCACCCAACTCCGGCTGGCCGATGGCGACGGTCGCCTCGGTCGGTCGGATCCGACTGGAGAAACCGAACGCCTACACGCTTTTCCCGGAGCACTCGCTCCCGACGACGGCGGACGCAACTGCGAGCGTTCGACTGGTCTCCCGTGCGGGTTGGATCGGCACCGCCGGGGCCGCACTCATGGTGGTGGCTCTGGCGTGACCGGTGACTCCGACGTGACCGGTGACTCCGACGTGACCGGAACGAACCCGATACACGCGCTCCGCGGGGCGATCACCTTTCTCACACGGATCCCGGTGCCCGGCGGAGCCCCACGTGACTGGCACGCGTTCGCACGGTCGCCGTGGACGTTTCCGGTCGTCGGAGCGGTCATCGGCGGGATCGCGGGACTCGCCTTTCTCGCGCCGTCGTTCTGGACTGCGGCCGCCCTCTATCTCGTCGCACTGTACGCCGTGGGCGGCGTGACGCACGCGGACGGGCTGGCGGACCTCGGCGACGCGGTCGCCGCCCACGATCCGGAGCGACGACGCGAGGTCTTGAAGGACGCCACGCTCGGCGTCGGCGGAGCGCTCACGCTCGTCGTCACCTTGCTCGTCACCACGCTGGGGGCGCTCGCGCTCGGCACGGGATTCGTCGGTGGGGGCGGCGTTGGGGGTGGCGCGGGGACCGTCGCGTTCCGGATCGTGCTCGCCGCCGAGGTGGGTGCCAAGGCCGGAATGGCGCTTCTCGTCTGTCTCGGATCGCCCGCCCACGACGGACTCGGATCGACGATGACCTCGGCAGCGGGTCCGGCGTCGCTGCTTCCCGTGGCGCTCCTCTCCGCGACCGTCCTGCTCGCGCCGCCGACCGGCGCGTTCCCGGCGTTGCTCGCCGTCCTGCTCGCCGGGCCGGTCGTCGCGACGATGCTCCTGCTCCGCGTTCGCCCCTGGCTCGGCGGCGTCAGCGGCGACGTGCTCGGCGCCGCCAACGAGCTCGGTCGTGCCGTCGCGCTGCACGTGGGGGTGATCGCGTGGGCGCTGACGTGACCGACGGCGGGTCGGGCGAGAACGACGAAGGGAGATCGGATCGAGCGGACCGAACGGGATCGGGAACGCACCCGATCACGGACGCAGTCCTTCCGTGTGGCGGGCGAGGAACTCGGCTCGGCGGCGACGTAGAAAAGCCCCTCGTCGAAGTGGACGGCGTCGCGACGGTCGATCGCGTTCTCGACGCGCTCGCGAACAGTCGCGTCGAACGTGTCGTCGCCGTCTCCTCACCGCACACGCCGGCGACGACGCGGCATCTGCGGGATCGAACGTCGAACGCCGACGGTCCCGGCGGTCCCGGCGGGATCGATCTTGACGTCCGCATCGGCGACGGCGACGGATACGTCGAGGATCTCGATCACGGATTGGCCGTGGTGGGCCGCCCGACGGTTACCGTCGTTGCCGACCTCCCGTTGGTCCGCGGAGTCGACGTCGACGACGCGATCGACGCCGCCGTCCTGCAGAACGGCCCGGTTTCGGGGAATGGCACTGTCCCGGGAGACGACGCCGTCGCGTCGGACGACGCCGTCTCGTCGATCACGGTCTGTGTGCCGGCCGACACGAAGCGTGAGCTGGGCGTGAGCGTCGATACCACGTTCGATCACGAGGGGCTCACGCTGGCTCCGACGGGATTGAACGTCGTCGCCGACGCCCGTGACCGGATCGTCGTCCGTCGGCGACGATCGCTTGCAGTCAACGTTAACCGGCCGTCCGATCTCCGCGTCGCGCGTCGCTTGGCTCGGCGTCACGACGGCTCGCCCCCGTGATCGGCAGTCACCTCCTCGTGAGGCGCCAGGGTCGTGAGCGCTCCCGCGGCCGGGAAGGATCGTCCGACGTTCGCCGGCCGCAGGGGCTTCGACCCGACGGGCTCGCGGGGAAGGGGATTTTTGTAGCCGGCCCGACGTGTTCTTCATCGAATGGATCCGGATGCACTGGATACGGTCGAGCGCGTGCGACACGGCGGCACGATCGACCCGCACGTCGTCGACTTCAGCACGAACGTGAATCCGGAGACGCCGTCGGGTATCTCCCCGGTCTACGACGCGTCTCTCTCGGCGTCGCGACGCTATCCGGCGGACGACTACGGCGAGTTCCGGGCGGCGGCCGCCGACTACGTCGGCTGTGAGCCGGCGCAGGTGATCCCGACCGCCGGCGTCGTGGCGGGGATGCGGCTCGCGTTCTCCGTCGTGCTCGATCGTGACGACTCCGCGATGGTCCCGGAGCCAACCGCCGGCGAGTACGCCAGGGAGATACGGCTGCAGGGCGCGACGCCCGTCGGCGTCGCTCACGACGAAATTCTCGGCGTCGATCCCGGCCCACACGACCTCGTCGTCGTCTGTAATCCGAACAACCCGACGGGCGAGACCGTGGAGGCGTCCGACCTGCTCGGGTTCGCCGCCCGCTGTCGAGCGGCGGGGACGACGCTGTTCGTCGACGAGACGTTCCTCGATTTCACCAGGCGACCCTCCGTCGCGGGCGAGCGAGGGGTCGTCGTCGTTCGATCGCTCGCCAAGATGTTCGGGCTTCCCGGACTCCGTGCGGGGTTTCTCGTGGCGCCAGGCAAGACCTGCGACCGACTCGATGCCGCACGCGTCTCCTGGAGCGTCTCGACGCCCGCCGCCGACGTCGGGGCCTACTGTCTCGGCCGGGAGGATTTCGTCGAACGAACGCGAGAGCGGATGGAGACCGAGCGGCCGCGGATGCACGACCGACTCGCCGAGCGGTGGACGGTCCATCCGTCCGACGCGCCGTTCCTGCTGTTCGACGTCCGCAAGGACGACCCCGACGACGTCCTCGACACGGCACGCGAGCACGGCTTCGCGCTCCGTGACGCGCGGACGTTCACGCGCCTCGACAACCACCTGCGCGTTGCGGTTCGGCGCCCGGCGGAAAACGATCGACTGCTCGACGCGCTCAACGTGTGAACGTCCCCGCCAGCGAGCAGATCGGACCGCCGTTCACCGACGGAACTCGACTGCGACCGTCGTCGTCCGGCCGGCCGATCCCGTCGTGGCACGTCGGCGAGTCGTACCTCGGTGACGTGCCGCTCGATTCCGATACCGGGAGTCGTCGGGTGTGGCATCGTCGTGCGCGTCATCTCCTCGCGTGCTGATGTCCCCCACCGCGACGGTGTGCAACAGTACTTTAGTAGTTCGCCCAACCTATTGCTCATCGAATGGACCTAGACGCGCTGGACTCGGTCGGTCGTGTCCCGCACGGCAGCTGTGACGATCCACGCGTGATCGACTTCAGCGCGAACACGAATCCGGAGACGCCGTCGGGGATCACCCCCGTCTACGATGCCGCGCTGGCGGCGTCGAAACGATACCCGCCGGACGATTACGCGGGGTTCCGCGCCGCGGCCGCCGACTACGTCGGCTGCGACCCGAAGCAGGTGATCCCGACGGCCGGGGCCATGACGGGCATGCGGCTCCTCTTTTCGATCGCCCTCGAACATGGCGACGTCGCTGCCGTCCCGGAGCCCTCGTTCGGCGAGTACGCCAGAGAGGTTCGGCTTCAGGGCGCGACGCCCGTCGGCATCGCCCATGACGAAATTCTCGACGTCGATCCCGACCAACACGACCTCGTCGTCATCTGCAATCCGAACAATCCAACCGGCGAGACCGTCGAAACGTGTGATCTGCTTGCGTTCGCCGCCCGCTGCCGAGAGTCGGAGACGACGCTGTTGGTCGACGAGGCGTTTCTCGACTTCACGACCCGCCCCTCGATCGCCGGCGAGTCGGGAGTCGTCGTCGCCCGATCGCTCACCAAGATGTTCGGCCTGCCCGGGCTCCGAGCGGGCTTCCTCGCGGCATCGGGTCACCTCCGGGATCGGCTCGACGCCGCACGCGTCACGTGGGGCGTCTCGACGCCGGCCATCGCGGTCGGGACCCACTGTCTCGGACGGGACGGGTTCGTCGAGCAAACGAAAAAGCGAGTCGAAAGCGAGCGTCCACGGATGGCCGATCGGCTCGCAAAGCGCTGGGACGTCCATCCCTCCGACGCGCCCTTCCTGCTGTTCGACGTGGGCGATGACGACCCGGACGACGTCCTCGACGCGGCTCGCGAGCGCGGGTTCGTGTTGCGCGACGCACGGACCTTCGCTCGCCTCGACAACCACCTCCGCGTCGCGGTTCGTCGTCCCGCCGAGAACGACCGCCTGCTCGACGCGCTCGGGGTATGACGTTCGTCATCGACGTCGCCGACGGAGTCACCCGACTCGCGCGATCGAACACGTGCTTCCTCTCCACCGGGTTCGACGGCGGGACGCGCCGCGCCGACGCCGCGTACAACGTGGCCGTGCCCGAGGGGTGGGGTGACGACGGCCCGCGCGACCTGCGGGCGTACGTCGACGACCGACTCGTCGGGGCCGGATTCAACCCCGCTCCCGACGCGCCGGCGCTGCTCACCGGCGTCGACCAGCGGCACGCCCGGGTCGCTCGGCTGGAGGACGTGGTCGTGCTGGCCACCGTGGGGATCTCCAACCCGGCGGCGCTTCCGGTCGACGTCCCCGAGTCGCTCCCGGTCGCGGCCACCGGCTCGGCCACCGAGAGCGCAGAAACGGGCCGCTCGCGGAACGACGAGAACGACGGCCTCGACGATACGGACCCCTCGGAGGGGACGCCCCCGATCGGGACCGTCAACCTACTCCTCGGGACGACTCGCGCGCTCTCGGCCGGCGCCCTCGCGAACCTCGTCGCGGTCGCCGCCGAGGCGAAGGCGGCGACGCTGCTCGCGACGACGGGGTTTCCGGGAACCACGAGCGACGCGATCGTCGTGGGATCCGCATCCGACGGCGAGGCGGCCGAGTTCTCCGGTGCCGCGACGCCCGTCGGGGACGCGACGCGTGCCTGCGTCCGGGACGCCGTGCTCGCCTCGTTGCGGTCGCGATATCCACGAGGGGACGTGCCGACGGCCGTCTCCGACGCCGAACACGGCATCGTCACCGACCGGCGTGCCGACGTGACCCCCGTAGTCGACGTCCCCGAGATGGACGACTGATCGACGGCTGGAACGGGGACGACGGGTGGACGACGTCGCGCGATCGGAGACCCTGCCGGCCCATCGAGGGGGAGGTCAGTCGGGACGACTCCCGCGTTCCTCGTCCGAGACCCACGACCGATCGAGCCGTCCCTCCGAGACCAGCTTCCCGACGTGCGCGACGACGGTTCGCCGCGCGAGCTCCTCGACGCCGGTCAGGTCCTTCTCGTACGCCGCATCGAGGACCGCGTCGACGTCGTCCGCGCCCGCCTCGATCGCATCCAGCATCCGCCGTTCGCGCTCCAGCCGATGTTCGATCAGCCGCGTGCAGGTGGCCTTTGGGTCCTCGATCGGCGGTCCGTGCCCCGGCCACAGCCGGGACGGGTCGCGAGCACGGATCCGATCGAGACTGTCGAGATAGTCGGCGAGGTCGCCGTCCGGTGCCGCGACGGCGACGCTGCCGTTCGCGACCGCGAGGTCGCCGACGACGATCGATGTGCCAATGGTCCCGACCTCGGCTTCAGTCGCGCCCCGTTCCTCGAACGCGACGTCCGTAACATGGGAGCCGACGACGAACGACAGCCCGTCCGGCGCGTGTCCGGGCGTCCCGAGCACCTCGACCCCGCTCGATCCGACCGCGTCGCCGTCGGCGATCGTCGCGTCCGGCTCGATCCCCGTCGCCCCGCGGAACCGGTCCACGTGATTCGCGTGCGCGTAGACGACTGCGTCGGTTTTGGCCGCGTACGCGGCGACCGCCCCGACGTGGTCCGGGTGCGTGTGGGTGACGACGATGGCGTCCAGCTCGGCGGCGGCGACGTCGGCTTCGCCTCCGTCGAACGCGAACGCGTCGAGATCCGCGGTCCTCGCCGCGGGATCGACGAGGATCCGGATCCGATCGCGTCGCCCGGGGGCGTCACCCTCCGTCCGTGCGGAGACGTCGTCCTCGTGCCGCTCGGGGACGTCGATCACGTACGCGTTCGTGGTCCCCCCCGGAGCCCTCGTCTCGACCGGGACCGGGACGCGCGTGATTCGCGCTCCCTCCGGCCCGTCGGCATCGTCGTCGTGCGGCATCAATCGCCCCGTCCGAGTGTGGATTCCGGGGATGCACCCGGGCCGGAGCCGGGTCGCTCGCGGCCGGGGATCGGGACCGTCACGTCGCCGGCGACGGCGTATCGCGAGAGGTCGACCACGCCGGCGTCGACCGCCGTCGCCGAGTCGTAGGGACGGCCGACGATCACGTCGCCCGCGGTGCTCCGGTTGATCCCCGGGATCGCCGTCAGCTCGTCCATCGAGGCGGCGTTGACGTCGAGCGGATACGGGACGCCCGTGACCGACCGGTAGCCGTGGTCCGTGATCGCGACGTCGATGGTCGATCCGAGCCGTCGTTCGCCGGGAACCGCGACGAGCAGGGCGTAGGTGCCGAGCTGTCGGCCGAACGTCTTCCCGTCCTGATGGTACTCCAGGTGGACGTCCGGAAGGATCGTCCCCGGCGGAACCACCCGTTCGAGCATCGGGTTGTCGATGGTCTCACGGACGCGACGCTTGTACTCCTTGAAGAGACGTTTGTGGTCGTCCGCGATCGTCGCGCCGGTCTTCGCCATCTCCGTCCCGGCGAACGCCATCACCTGCCGGACGTTGATCCGTCGCAGCATGAGGCCCTCGTCGTAGACCGACTGGAGGAACCGCTCGTTGTGCTCGAAGGTCTCCTCGCGCTCGCCGGCGAGCCCGTGAACGAGGTTGATGCCGGGCAGGAGCTTCGGCAGTCGCGGGGAGGCGTCGGGGCCGGTGGAGGGACCGGTCACGCGATCCGCGTCGTCGGGGGTCGTCTCCGGACCGTCCCCGGGCCGCCAGCCGCCCTCCTCGTTGACGACCCGGACGGCCGCCAGACACTCCTCGGCGGAGACGAGCAGGTCGTTTTTCTCGCGAACGACCGGATCCGCCGATTCGAGCCCGAACGCGGCGGTGTCTCCGGGCGTGTTGTGCGCGGCGATGATCCGGATCGCCTCCCGGGAGGCCGCCGGGTAGTCGACGATGGTGACCGGGTTCATGTTGTCGAGGTGGAGCGTCCGGAGGTCGGGGGCGACCTCGCGGATGCCGCCGTACAGCTCGCGGAGGGCGTCCGGATTCGGCGCCTCGCCGTCGCCGCCGAACGCGAGGATGTCCGCCTGCCGGCCGAGCCGGAAGTGTTTCACCCCCCGATCCGAGAGGGCGTCGACCTCGTCGACGACCGACCGCGCCTCGCGGAAGGCCGGGTTCCCGTAGAGCGGCTCCGTGCAGAACGAACAGCGGTACGCACAGCCGCGGGAGGTCTCCATCTCACAGATCAGGTAGTCGGGATGGTTGGGGTGTTGTTCGACCACGAACGCGCCCGCGGCCGCCCACCGGTCGACCTCGGCGTTGTCGCGCATCCGG
>LFFM01001101.1_pt1 | contig 19227 bp, 22 predicted proteins | sample 643131 | NCBI WGS metagenome assembly LFFM01 (sample SAMN03777445, study PRJNA286221) | soda lake metagenome | biome: soda lake; feature: Kulunda steppe; material: water; isolation source: sample Tc-Br brine of Tanatar trona crystallizer | place: Russia: Kulunda steppe | collected 2011-07
CTGGAATCAATTCTGCGTTCCATATTTTTTCCGAAATATTGATATGTAACTGATTAAAATGCGGAATATGACATTTAGTATTATTGTTCGGGAGCCGACAGACGATGATTGCGATACATCGTATCGATACGGCGTCGGGGTGACGACGAATAACCCAGGCATTGGAGTCTTCTGTCCGTTTACTTCGGAACATGGAGCAGTTGCCACCCAATACCAGACACACGGAAAAGTCGGACCACAGATAAAACGGTATCTCACTGATGGGGTTCGAGCAGAGGATGCGGTGCTAGCTGTCGTAAACTCGACTGATTTGGCGGAAAACCTGCAGATTCACGCTCTCTGCAAAGAGACACGTGGGTATCATACCGGTCGTGGACTCGATAACTTTCACGACGAGACGGATTTGATATACGGTGAACGAACAGGTCAGAACTGGTCGGTTGCGGGAAACTCGCTTGTTTCGACAGACGTACTCGACTCGACTGGGGACGCATATACGTCAGCAGACACAACTCGCCCGCTTGCAGTACGTCTCATAGAGGCACTCAAAGCCGGCGACGAAGCAGGTGGCGACGGCCGAGACAATAACGCACGTAGTGCTGCGATTTGTATCACTGACCCAACAGCAGGACTTGCCAACGAGTGGTATAACAATCTCCGAGTCGACGCGTCGAAGACACCACTTACGGACCTTCAACAGCAATACGAACTGGCGAAATCGTTCCACGAGACAGCATCCAAAGAGTGGTGAACGACTACGCAGGGGGCAAAAATCAGGATTGTATTTCCGCTTTGATTTCAGTCTTGGGACTGAAATAAAAATCGCATGACCAACAGCTGCTATGCGGAAAGCCAGCTATCAGGAGATTCGACCCACGTCGTCTCTTCAGATGATTCCTCGCGAGCAGTGACCGCTTCGAACACCACCGCAAGACTGTAAAGGGTGTTACTAGTCGGTTCGTCCACATTGTGGATGCCGAGAATCGTCGCTTCATCGAGTGTCTCGATTGTACAGTCGATATCAGCAACAGCTGTGACCGCATTCATCGCTGTGCGTTCCAGAGTGTCGATAGCAGTAGTCTGTGCAGAGGGTAGCTCTGCAGTCTCTTCAATCTGCAGCACATCGCCCTGGTCGTTTATCACACGAGTGTAGACAGTAATCTCGGATTCGTCCCAAGTGCGACACTCCCGTTCATATCGGTCCGGCGAGACAGAAACAGTCGTTTGGTTGATGGAAAACGACTGATACTGCTCTTCGAGTGCCGATAGTTGCGCCTCGACGGCCGCGCGGGATTGCTCCACCTCTCCCATGCTCGCCCCATGGTTTGTCGAGGGATAAACCTCCGGATGGTTATCAACTGGTGAAAACATTGCTACGTTTTCCGTGCTGGTTGGTGATTTTGCTTATCAGTGCTGAAAGTGATGGCTAATGCGCTTGATTTCACCCACACGAATAAATTCCGTGTCAGTTGTATTTGGTCACCGACCCACGAGTGATGTCAAGAGCTTCCATCTCGACTTTTCGTGAACGCACCGCCGTTGCTAAAACGGTGTTCCCCCCGCTAGCAAGGCAGCAACGACAAGCAAGACAACCGCACACGCTGCGCTCAACAAGAGATACGGTCGCCCACGGGCCGCAAGTTCCTCAACCGCAGTCGACTTATCAACCAGGTCGCTCGGAAAGCCTTCAGCCATGTACGTTCCAAACCCGACTGCATCGACGGTAGTTCGCATCCGAAGGATGCCGATCTCAATGAGCCCGTTCATCACTCCCCAGAGCGTCAGCATTGCGAGGACTAGTATGCCTCGCTGTGATTCGACCAGTAATTCGAGCGGTGTATACAGAACCCAGATGAGATATGCACCAGTCACCGGCAACACGACTCCAGTCCAGCGAGTTATCAGCAGGAGTTTGTGAACCTGACTGACGAATGATTTCGCTGAAAGTCGTCCGCTCATTGCGTCGGGCCAAAGTGCATACACCACATAGAGCGTTGCCCCAGTCCATAGCGCAGCGGAGATAACGTGGGCAACGTAGGCTGTCGTCAACAAGACCATCCGTTGTTACTTCGTTTACCAGTGCAAAAATGGGAATACCTAACGACTATCAGAACGAACCGATTGAACGAATACGCCATTCACGGCTCAATATTCTTGTTTTTAGGCACCGCGAAGGACCGTAATATACCGAATGAGCGAGCGGTGAACCCGGCGTTCGAACGATGCTTCAGTTTTCCAACCGGTCTGGTGGGCAACCTGCGCCCAGGGTCGGTCACCAACAATTACGCACCGAGTGGCGACCCGCCTCGCTTCTTCAAGCGCATCGCGAATGAGCGGATTCAGGTCACCAGCAATCTTTGACTGCCGGCCGTAGGGAGCATCAAAGACGACAGTGTCGACCTGCTCGGCTGCAATTGGGAGGGATGCTGCATCGCCGCGGACGACCGCCCAGTCGCCGTCCAAATATGCATTCAGATTTTGATGCGTGCCCGTGACCATTTTCTCCTGTGCGTCGACACCGACGGCGCGCGCGCCGATGAGACCCGCCTCAAGAAGTAGTCCTCCAGTGCCGCACATCGGGTCCAGCACAGTGGCTCCGGGTCGGGCACCGGCAATGTTAACAAGTGCGCGTGCGAGCATCGGGTCCATACTGCCCGGCTGGAAAAACGGGCGGTCACCCGGCTGGCGCGAGCCGAATCCGCGGTCAGCCTCCACCGCTAACCAACCAACAGCGCAGGTGTCGGGAGAAAACAGCACGCGGAGTTCGTGGTCGGGGTCATCAAGGTCGACAGTAAATCCACGGTCGACAAGTACCGAGCCAAGCTTGCGTTCGACTGCCTGTGTGTCGATATCGGTCAACCCTCGGACGTTGATAGCGCGAACCGCGACGGAACCACTGCGCGAAATCGTTGCTGCGGTCAAAAGCGCCCGCGCATCGCCAACTGTGGGCTCACAGCGGCCAACAAGTTCGCTGGCCCGATGTGTAAATGCGAGGTCACTAAGACGGTCAGTGATACCGCGCGCAGTTGCAAGCCCCGGGGCAAGCAGTTCGACAGCACTGGCGGCACACTCGGCTTCGTAGGCTGCAAACTCATCATCATCCCCGGCAAGTTCGAGAACGTACACGCCGAACACTGTGTCTGGTATCGCTATCAGCCTAACGATTGGCTAAAGAACTCCCTAAAAACACCAACACATTGGTAAGATTACAGTATTGACAGAGGCGTTCCATTAACCTTTATAAAGCTTAAATACGATACTTAAATCGACACATGGTCGATCCCAAGGAAACAATCAATATCGAGAACGTTGTCGCCTCGACCGGAATCGGGCAGGAACTTGACTTGCAGAGCGTCGCGATGGACCTGGAGGGTGCGGATTATGACCCAGAACAGTTCCCGGGACTTGTCTACCGAACGCAGGAACCAAAATCTGCGGCACTCATCTTCCGCTCCGGAAAAATCGTCTGCACCGGTGCGAAAAGCACCGATGACGTTCACCAGAGCCTTCGCATCGTCTTCGATAAACTCCGCGAGCTCAACATTCAGGTCGCTGATGACCCGGAGATTATCGTCCAGAATATCGTCACGTCCGCCGATCTCGGTCGAAACCTGAACCTCAACGCAATCGCAATCGGGCTGGGTCTTGAGAAAATCGAATACGAACCGGAGCAGTTCCCCGGACTCGTGTATCGCCTTGAGGACCCCGATGTTGTTGCACTGCTGTTTGGCTCCGGAAAGCTTGTCATTACCGGCGGGAAACAGCCAGATGACGCTCGTGAGGCCGTCGACAAAATCGTCTCGCGTCTCGAAGAACTCGGTCTGCTAGACTAATACTGCCGGACGTAGTCCAGTAGTATAAGCGGCTTCCGTTTTCGTGACTCTTGAATTGTGAGCGGTCGGGCTGGCTGTTCTCCTGTGAGCTATGCCTTTGCTGGTTCAACTCCGAAGACCCCAAAGACGACGAGGGGGAGTATCAGGGCAATCACGCCGAACAGAGCGAGAAGAAGTCCAACTGTCGTATTATGGTCCTGAGCGTAGAGTTTATAGCCACAAAATACGGCAATGAGTCCGACCAACGGAATGACAAGCAACGCGATAACTGCTGAAATTGACCCAAAGACCAGATAGAGCGTCCCATCTTCGTGGTAGCTGGCAATACGGCCGGTAAGTGATTGGTCTGATTCAGTCATCGTTCGTGCCCTCTAGTATTGACTAACTATTCAGTCAATATATAAACAGCGGTCAGAACTCGAGACAAGACCGTCAGAACAATAATCCATCAGGGTGATGCTACAGTGACCCAATCAGAGACGATGAACCTGGACAATCCGGAACCGACGAAAGTTGCGATTATGGAAGCCACGTACGAGGCGTTGAACAAACACGGCTACAGTTCGCTGACAATCCAGGATATCGCTGATGAGTTTGACCGCAGCAAATCATTGCTGTATTACCATTATGAGAGCAAAGAAACGCTGCTGGCTGATTTTCTCGAATATACGCTTCAGGAGTTTATTTCCGAGTTTGAAGTGGGGGAAGAAGAGCCATCAATCCGGCTTGAACGATTGCTTGACCGACTCGTTCCGGAATCGGTCGATACCGATTCATATCCGATACAGATTGCGCTGTTAGAGCTACGGGCGCAGGCCCCGCACACTGAGGTGTACCGGGAACGGTACTCGGAAGTTGACACGGTGCTGACCGAGACAATCGAGGAGATTCTCCAGCAAGGTATCGAGCGTGGTGAATTCCAAGACGTTGATGCAGAAAGCGAGGCACAACTCCTCGTGTCAATGATTTACGGGACGCGCGTCCGCCGGTTTACGACCGATGAGTTTCCGGTGGAACAGAATCGGGAGATGCTATTCACACACGTTGACCGACAGCTCCTGGTTTAACTGCGAGGAAGATGTCCGGGTCGATGTGGATACGTGCGAGCGAGAAAGGTAGATTATTATCGGCGCAACTGTGAGTGGTCGGTATGAGCTACGATACGGTACGGGACGTTGACCCGGCCGTCGCAGATGCACTGGAAGGTGAGCGAACGCGACAGAACGAGACGCTTGCGATGATTGCAAGCGAAAATCACGTCAGTGAAGCCGTGCTGGAGGCCCAAAGCTCCGAGTTGACAAACAAATACGCAGAGGGCTATCCAGGCGAGCGATACTACGGTGGCTGTACGCACGCCGACGAAATCGAGGAGTTAGCAATCGAACGAGCGAAAGAGCTCTGGGGTGCAGAACACGTCAACGTTCAGCCACACTCGGGGACACAGGCGAATATGGGCGTCTATCTCGCCATGCTTGAAGCCGGCGATAAGATTCTCTCGCTGGAACTCGAACACGGCGGCCACCTCTCACACGGCCACCCAGCGAATTTCACCGGTAAGACCTACGAGGTCGAACAGTATCAGGTCGATGCTGACACCGGCTATATCGATTACGATGGCCTTGCCGAGAAAGCAGCCAGTTTCGAACCGGATATCATCGTTTCCGGCTACTCAGCATATCCACGCGATATCGACTGGGAGGCAATTCAGGCAGTTGCTGACGACGTTGACGCCTATCACCTTGCAGATATCGCACACATCACGGGACTCGTTGCGGCCGACGTCCACTCCTCGCCGGTCGGCATTGCGGATTTCGTCACGGGGAGCACGCACAAAACCATCCGTGCCGGTCGCGGTGGCATTATCATGTGCAAAGACGAGTATGCCGATAAGGTTGATTCAGCCGTCTTCCCTGGGTCACAGGGTGGTCCGTTGATGCACAACGTCGCCGGAAAAGCAGTTGGCTTCGGCGAGGCACTTGAACCGGCCTTCGAAGCGTACGCCGAACAGGTTGTCGAGAACGCTAAAGCACTCGCCGACCAACTTCAGGAACACGGCTTGTCACTGGTCTCCGGTGGAACCGATAACCACCTCGTTCTGATTGACCTCAGAGAGTCACATCCCGATACGACCGGGAAAGATGCAGAAGAGGCGCTCGAAGAGACCGGTATCGTCCTGAATGCAAATACGGTTCCGGGCGAAACGCGCTCTGCGTTCAACCCATCCGGTATCCGTGCCGGCACACCCGGGCTGACGACGCGCGGGTTCGACGAGGAAGCAACCCGAGAGGTTGCGGACCTCATCGCGCGCGTCGTCGATAACTACGACGATGAAGACGTGAAAGCCGACGTGAGCGAGCGTGTTTCGGAGCTAACTGACGAGTTCCCGCTGTACGAATAGCGGACTAGAGCCCAAGAAGAGCACCGAGAAGAAAGCCAACGACAAGCAAGACGCCGAGCAAGACAAAAGCAGCATTTTCGAGATTGATTTCCTGTGGTTCAAGCGGTTCTAATCGGTCCAGTGAGCCAGCCACGTTGCTATCAGAGTCATCCTCCGAGCGGTTAGTGCCCAGATACTCGTCTTCAACGGGAGGGGCATCGCTGTTGGAAGCGCCATCCGTTGGCTGTTGTTCATTTGCTGGAACGTTTGGATGATGCCTAACGTCGGTGTCAGCGGCTGAGTTGTTGGTATGCTCAGACCAATCGGAACGTGAGTCGCGCTCCGATTCCGTTCGTTCGTCCGTTTCGTCCATTAGTTGTCCTGTAGGCACGCACGCACAAAAGGTTGGTCAGGCAGTCATACTACTGGACGGGAGCTAATAGGCAGTCTCGCCACCACCAGAGTGGCGAGTAAGCTACCGAAGATATGTTCGTGAGTATCAGTATCGAGCTAGCCATTGGTTGTTCTGTGAAGGGGCTTGGAGCGGTCGGCTATTTTGCCTTCAAAGGTATTTTAGAGCGAATTATTGCCTTTGAAGGCATAAATTTTATTTCCCTCAAAGGTTATATTGAGCAGTTAGAATTCAATACCCTCGTGGGCGGAGATACCGCTTCGCCACGACTCTGGCACTGCCAGCGCGGTTGCTTCTGCTTCGTCGAACGGCACCATTACCGTGGTAGCGCTCGCTGCCGGTTCTCCATTGGAAACGACGTCATATTCCATTAGGATACTTGATTCGCCGACGTCGGTGACACTAATTCCAACGTTGACATCATCGCCGTACGTAATTGGTCGTAGATAATCGATATCAAGACTCGCAATGACGAATCCAGGGTCCACAGGTTCGACATCCATGACTTCGGAGATATACTCCGTCCGAGCGTGTTCAAGATAGGTGACGTACACCGCATTGTTAACGTGGCCGACGGAGTCGATATCCCGATACCGGACCGTTACCGGAACGGTAAGATTGTGGTCGGACATACCTTCTTTCTGGCTGGTGTTCTTTTTGCTCTGTCGTTTTGCCAGAATACCAGTGGTATAGACTTTTGAGCCATTACATGCAAGCACACATATGACTGACCTCGCTGCAAAGGAGTGGCGGTTCATTGTCGAACAGTCGGCACCGGGCCCGCTACAGATGGCCTTCGACGAAACCGCTGCCGAAACCGTCGCAGACGGTGGTCCCCGCACGGTTCGCGTCTACCGCTGGGAGCCAAGTACCCTCTCGCTCGGTTACCGACAAGAGGCTAAAACAGTCGACTGGGAATACTGCGAGGCTGAGGGAGTGACGGTAACTCGTCGACAGACTGGTGGCGGCGGCATCTACCACGATTCGTTCGGCGATATTTCCTATTCGATTGTCGTTCCTGCAGACGAAGTCCCCGGTGACCTGCTGTCGTGTTACGAACTGCTCTGTAAGCCACTCCTCGAGTTTTTTGACCGACTTGGGCTGGCTGCCGACTTTGCCGAAAGCGAACAACCCTCGATATACGAGCCAGCCTGTTATCTGCGTGGTATCCACCCCGCACACGATATCCTCTGTAACGGCCGGAAAATCAGTGGGAACGCCCAATACCGAACCAGAGATGCAGTTGTCCAGCATGGCTCCATTTCGGTAAGAACAAGGCCCGAACGACATCTCGCCGTGTTCAAGGAGCATAACCTTAGCCACGAGGTATTCACCAAGCGAGTAACGGGAATCATGGAGGAAACGGACCAACAACTCGACAGAGAGACCATCGTCTCGACACTGGAACGGACTCTCGCTGATTGGGTGGATGCTTCGTCCGGGGACTGGACGGACAGCGAACGGTCGCGAGCCGAGACTATCGCAGCCGAAAAGTACGCAACCAACTCGTGGGTGAAAGACCGAGAGAGAAACACGGCTGCCGAGCAGTAAAACGGCTGTTGGGGAGTAGCCAACCACAAGGCCGAGTACGGTGCTGAAACAAGCTGGCCCCGCCCGAAACAGATTTGCACCCGGCACCCGGTAGCCAGACTGTGCTCACGAAAGACCTCCTGCGGGTGTCCCGACGCGGCGGAGGCTATCAACCGCTGTTCGTCGGCGCAGAGACCGAAACACTCGCAGCCCGCGTAATTGGTATCTATCAGGGCCACGTCGGAAACTCAAGGGAAACCCTGCAGGAGGCACTCCGGTTGCTAGAACGCGACAGCGACGATTTCAAACTCGTTCGTGGGTTTGCCAAACTACTCGAGCGAGAGACGAGTTGGCGGGTCGACGCACCGATTGACCCGGGACGAATCCGACGACTCGTCTTCGAGGAGGCCGAATCCATCGGAGTCGTCTCGGAAGCCGAGCGAAGACAGGCTCTCGACAATGCAGCGGATAGCCTTGGACTCAATACTGAAACTATCGAGCATTCGCTCTATGCTGACCGTGAGCAAAAGGCAGTACTGGAATCTATCGATAGACAGTGGACTCCAGAGGCGTTGCGGCTCCAGTATAATCTCTCGCTTGCACAAACTGCTCTGTTCGATGCGACGGAAATTCGTGTGCAAACTGCCGACCCGAAAACGCTTATCACACAGCTCAAACGGTTACGACTGCTATATGAAATACGGAAACTGCCAGAGAACCGTCGGCGAACTGTTGCAGCTGCTGACCGCGAGATACTCATCACAGGTCCGGATGCCCTCTTTTCACAGACCAGACGGTATGGCACGCGGTTCGCACGGTTACTCCGAACAATTGGGAAAACCAGCGAGTGGGAACTCCGGGCAACTATCGACGACCGGGGAACCGAGCGGGAACTGGTCTTGACTGATACGGATATTACGGTCCCGGATATAGAACCAGTGACCGACATTCAGTTCGATAGCGAGGTCGAAGCCTCGTTTGCACGCCGGTTCGTATCGCTGGATACCGACTGGACGCTCGTCCGTGAACCCGACGCAATCGCTGCGGGCGAACACGTGGTCATTCCGGATTTTGCCTTCGACTGGAACCACACAGACTTTCGTCTCTATTTCGAGATTATGGGATTTTGGACCCCGGAGTACGTCGAAAAGAAACTGAAACGGTTCGAAGCGGTGGAGGATGTTGAACTGCTCGTTGCTGTTGATGAGAGTCTCGGTGTCGGCGACGACATTGAGGCACGCAATCATCGGGCAATTACCTACCGTGGCGATGTAGATTTGGGAGCCGTTCGGAATGCGTTACGGCGCTACGAGGAACAACTGGTTGCCGAGTCAACAACGACACTCCCGGACGAACTGCGACCGAATGGGGACGTGAGGACACTCGAAGAGCTATCGAGCGAACATGGTGTCAGTACGGATGCCCTCGCAGCAGTAACGTTTCCGGAACATGAACTGGTGGGACAGACACTCATTCGGCCGGATGTGCTTGAGGAGCTATCCGAGTCGCTGGAGGCGGGGATGGAACTGAATGCTGTCGAAGAGTTGCTGTCAGCGTACAACATCACCGAACACAGTGCGGTGTTGGCCGAGCTGGGGTATCGAATCGAGTGGGAAGGACTAGGAAGCGGGACCCTACAACGAACGGAATAACCAACACGAGTTCAATCGTCAGCGCCAACGTCGGCCTCGCTGTCACCGACATCGTTCTCACCGTCGCTCGTCGCTTCCGGTGTGCTGGATTGTGGCTCAGTGTCATCGTCGATGACGTTTTTGGCCCACGTTCCTCGAAGGAACCAGACGCCGGTAATCGCAGCCGAACAGACATACGAGATAGCAACCGCATACCAGACGCCCTCGATTCCCATGCCACCTGGCACAAGGAGGAGATAGCTGATGGGTATCCGGAACACCCAGAGTTCAGTCGACCCGAACAACATAGCAGCGCGAGTGCTACCACTTCCACGGATACCACCGAGCATGGTCTGAAAGACTCCCAGGAAGATGTAGGCAGGGCCGACAATCCAGATATAGAGGGCACCGATTTCGATGACGCTTTCGGCATCAACCCCGCCGTCCGCTTCGACACTCAGGAAAAATCCGACGATAGACTCGGCAAACGGGTACGCGAGCGCGATAATAACGATGAACGCGCCGACGACAACAGCAGAACTCATGGAGACGGCTCGTTTGGCTCGCGCTATCTGGTTTGCCCCGAGATTCTGGCCGACAACCGTCTCCGTTCCTCGGGCAAGCCCAAGTGCGGGGAGGAACAACAGCGACGAAAGGCGGTTGACAATACCGTACGCAGCGACCGCATCATCGCCAGCGATAGCGATAATAGCAGTCAGAGCGGCTATCCCACCCGCGCGGAGGCCCTGCTCGGCAGCGATTGGTGCGCCGACATCGAGAATTTTCCAGACAGTTCGTGGGTCAAGCCAGAGGTCGGAAAGTGTGGGCTGGAGGCCGACGCGTCCGGAGAACAACAGCCACAGGCCAACAGTCGCGGCGAATCCGCGTGAGATAACCGTTGCAATAGCAGCGCCTTCGACGCCATAGCCAGTGAATGCAGTAGCATCGTAGAGTGTCGTTTCGAGCGATTCGAGCCCGAACCAGGCAAACATCGGGTTATCCTGAAACCCGAGGATGAGAAACGGGTCAATGACGACGTTGATGACGACACTGATAACCATCAGATACAGCGGCGTTCGGGTGTCACCCCAGCCCCGCGAGAGGGCATCGAAGATGAAAAACCAGAACATGAACGCGACGCCGATGAAGATGATTCTGGTGTAGGCAACCGCCATCGAATGTGGGTCTGTTCCCGGTGTTGCGCCCACGAGCGAGATTAGCGTGGGCGCAAGAACATAGCCAATCAGCGCGAGCAAAAACGAGAGAAGCGTGACAAACGACAGGGTCTGTCCAGCAACGTGGTGAGACTGTCTGAAATCCGACGCACCTTTGTACTGTGCAACAAGCACCGTCCCTGCCACGGTCAGGCCACCGCCGACGCTCACGATGAGAAACACAATTGCCCACGAGTACGAGAGCGCAGCAACCGGGTCCCCACCGAGTCGGCCAACCCAGTAGGTGTCGGCGAGGTTATAGCCAACCTGTAGTAATTGTCCAAGGACAATCGGCGCTGAAAGTACCATCAGCGGTTTGAACAGCGCACCATCAGTAACGTTCACCGAGCGGTCTTTGCCTTTTCTAGATGGCGGTGGGGACTGGTCAGCACCGCCGTCAGTTTCGGTTGGTTCAGCCGTCTCTTCGGCACCGCGGTGTGCTGAACCGCTTTCGCCTTCGGAATCGCCCTGAGTCCCGTTGCTCGAAGAGGGCTGGCGATCGTCTGTTGGAGGGGTGGGACTCATGAAACAAGCGGGGAGTATCGGTACTGACTGACCAGTCAGTCAAGCAAGGATAAAATCGTTTTGATTCCCATCGAAATCTGAGCTGGTGATGGATGTGACTCAGCGACAGAAAGAACGAGTCGGCCGAATGGTGGCCGATTAGATGACGCGGTTCTGGAGGTAATCGAGGTGTTTTGCGTTGTACACGATTTTAACTTCGTCGGTCAGCGCGTGACCGATGCAAGTCAGACGAACGTTTTTCTCGTCGACTTCCTCGTCGGAGAGAATCTGTTGCATGTCCATTTCGATTTCGCCTTCGACAACGATTGCGGCACAGTTTGCACACGCACCAGCACGGCACGAGAACGGCCAGTCATAGCCCTGTGCTTCTGCTGCTTCGAGGATGTATTCGCCTTCGTTGACTTCAAGCGAGCCGTAATCCTCGCTATCGAGGCCAGCCTCGGCGGCTTTTTCGAAGGTATCCTCTTCGTACATGTCCCAGTCGTTGTCGTCGACCACTTCGTAGTTGAGGTATTCTACAGTTGGCATCACTTGCCTGTTCACTCCCCTCCGGGTTAGACTTTGCTGTTTTTCTCAACCTACCGGGAAAATCATGAGGAACCGTGAAATTCGGCCATAGAAGCCATACAAGGGCGATTAATGAGTTAATACAAGAAGTTGTGTGTCAGTCCGTACCATACAGAACGGCGTGTTGGGGTTGCCGAAAGATTGCGTTCGTTTTTCGCTCACAAAGAGCCGGTCAAAGGCGTTCCCACAGGCCGGACAGGCAAAGACATCGTCGCGGTTTTCGAGAACCATCGTTTCCCGGTCATCTTTCAGCAGTTTGAGTCCGTGGCGGTGGTCGTGAATATCAAACGTGGGGTCAATCGTCAGCTGCTGCATCTGGCTGGATGCATGTGTGGGGATGGCTTAGCTCCTGTGGCTGACTGAACTGCTCGTTCCTCGGTAAGTCGAAAGCTTCAGGTGTCCCGAACCTGCTACGAAGGGGTATGGAACTGCGGGTTATCGACAAAAGCGACGAGTTGCTCTCTATCGAAATTGCCGGGGAAGACCATACGTTCATGAACGTGTTGAAGGGTGCACTCCTTGAGATGGATGATGTCACTGCGGCAACCTACGATATGAACCCCGAGCAGTCCGGTGGTCAGACTGACCCGGTACTGACGATTAAAACCGAGTCAGGTGTCGACGCGCTTGACGCACTGGAAACCGGTGCCGAACGGGTTATCGAAAAGTCAGAAGCGTTTCGGACTGCATACGAAGCGGCCGCATAAATACGACCAATTTCACGCAGTTACGGTCAGCAAAATCAGCCTTCTGCTTCGTCCTGCATCGTTAACTCCGGCGTTGTCCAGATAACGAACTCATCCTCATCATCCCGGTCGATGACACCGTTGATGTGGTCCTCGGCCATCGGAGGGTCGTTTACGTCCGACTTCGTAATCGGTGAGACCTGTCTAACATCGTCGACGACCCACCCAACGTTCCCCTGGTCGTCAAAGGAGTCCACATCGAAGACGATAATGAGGTCGCCAGCCCCCGTATTTTCCTTTTCGAGTATAACTTTCGGGTTCAGTATGGTCGTTATCTGTCCCCGGAGGTCAACGACGCCCTCAACGAAATCCTCGGTATTTGGAACGCGCGTGATAGTTTCCTTTTTGACGATTTCCTCAATATACTCGATATCCAGACAGAAATGCTCGCCGTCGAGGGTAAACTCGAGAACACGCGTTTCCTCTTCATCCTGCGTTTCCTCCTGGTCGACAGCAGGGCCGACGGTCTCCGCCTCAGAATCTGCGCCTGCCTCATCGAGTGCGGCTTCGAGGTCATCAGCCCCAGGAAGCGGTGCGCTGATACCTGATTCGTCGTCGGCAACATCCTCGGTCAAATCAGTCGGTGTCGTGTCTGTATCGTTCACGCTTGGCACTGATATATCAGTTTGGTCACCTCCCTTTTCGGCGTTTTGCTCATTCTCATCGGCGGAAAGACCATCATCATCCTTTTCATCGGCGGAAAGACCATCATCGTTCTCATCGACAGAACGACCAGCGTCACGTTCCGAATCGGTCTCTTCGGTTGGCTCCGTCGAGTCAGCGTCTGTTTGGTTTTCCTGTTCTTCAGCGTCATCGGACCGGCCGCCTTCTCTCAGTTCCCTGATTCGGCGAGCGCGGTCCATTCTGTCGTTATCTGTCATTGTGTTAGCTCCGTGTAGCCAAATTTACGGTCACACTCCGCAGCAATCTCCAGGAAGACAGCCTCCATATCAACCGGTTGGTGGTAATCAAATATCGATTTTCCGGCTGAAAACGCCCGTTGCAGTGCCACTCGTTTCCTGACTTCCCAGACCGGGTGGCCATCGAAGACCGCATTGAACCAGTCAATCATCATGTCATCTTCTTTCGTCTGCTCGACGCGGTTTGCGACAATGCCCACTGTATCGACCGTGATGTTAGCGTGGTCTTCAAGCGCAGCCACCTGCTCGATGAGCAACTCGATAGCCCGCTCGGACGTGGCTTCCGTCAACGCAGGGATAAGCACATTCTGCGTGGCGTAGATGCTGGCATCCGTCAGTTTGCCGTAAAACGGTGGTGAATCGACAATGATGTAATCGTAGTCGGTTTCAAGCGCCGAAAGCGCAGCATCCAGGGCACCCATTGCATACCCTGGCGAGATGTGTTTGCGTTTCGTGTTTATTGCCTGTGATTCGAGCGCGCGGACGGCTTCTGGATGGTCACCGCTCAGTTTATCCATCAGGTCCGCAATCGTGAGTTCGTGTTCGGCATGCAAAAGGTCAATATTCGCCGGCAGAACGTCCATCTCGTCATGCTCTACGATAAGGTCGTTGACGGCACTTCGTTTCGTTGGGTTGGTAAGTGCGTCAAACAGTGTCGGTGGGTTACTATCGTATGCCTCGGCCATCCCCAACCCCTCAGTAGCATTTCCCTGCGGGTCGATATCGACGAACAGAACATCACGGCCTCGCTCGTTGAGGGCGCCTGCAACGTTGATAGCGACTGTCGTCTTTCCGGTCCCGCCTTTCGCATTCGTCACACAGAGCCGTGCTGCCTCACCTGTCATCTTCTCGTATGAATTCGGTCGTGACGGGAGGTAATAAAAGTGATACCCTTTACATCGGTCGGGTTATGTTGTGGTTTCCCGGCACACCGTCTGACGAATGTCTGACCCGGCTAGAAGATTTATCAACGTGCGTAGAGTAACATGTCCTAATGAGTCTTAACCCGCGGGATTACGACCTCGACGAATTGCGGAAGATGGCCCGCGAGCGTGGCGGTACCGCAGGCGGCGAGATGGACGAACCGAATCTGGAGATGGGAAATCTCAGCCAAGAGAGTACCCAACAGAGTGCGCCAAGTTCGCTCAGAGCAAGTCTATATCGTGAACTGCTTCCGCTCGAAGTCGGTGCTGGTGCCGAAAAGCCGTATCTTGCGCAGTTACCTGAAGAGTACGCCGGCGAGCATCTTGTCTTCGAATGGCTTGAGTTCCTGCTGTTGCACGCCGGGTACAAAGGAACGATGGATGCGCTTTCATATTACGAATCGGTTGACTGGATTACCGAGGACTGCCGCAGTACGCTTCACGATTATATTCTCGGCCTTGAAGCGGATGCGACGAACGACCCCGCCACGCTTGATGTCGATGACCACCTGCTGAGTCTGGTCTATATCGGAAAGCTGCGGGCGATGCAGTAGTACCTTTTTACGACTCGGGTCTCCTCGCGAGCCTTCGGCTCGCTACGGGAACTGCGTGGCGGCGACGCCGCCACGTCATGCAGTTGCGGGCATGACCGCAACTCGCTCGTCGCAAAAATCTACGCTAAAAAGGCTGAACGCTCGGTGGTACCTCGCGTTCAGGGAACCGCGCCTTCGGCGCGGATGCTCAATACTCAACCACAGCCCTCCGCCACTTCTTTTTTCCGCTCGGGTGTCTACGCCACCACTCGCGCAAAAAACTAAGTGAAAAAAACGGAGCCGGCGGCCTCATAACATTCGGCCACTCGCTCCGGGTAACCGCGCCTTCGGCGCGGATGCTCAATACTCAACCACAGCCCTCCCCAACCGACTGCGTTACTCGCTCGTGTGGCCTCACTGCATTCGGCCACTCACTCGCTGTGTTACTCATCCCTCGCACAGAGTATGCTCGCGGCCCTGTGGGCACGCTCGCCAGTGTGCGCCAGAAACCTAGTACCGGCAGACAGGGGACCAGTAACGAAAGAAGGAGAGACGATATCACTAGTGACAGGACAGAGCTGACAGGATGTTGTGATTTTGAGGTATGGACGAAACTGCGAACAGTTCTCCTTCCGATTCTTATATACACCGGGCACATGAAAATCAGCTATATGTCAGTCGAAGCCGAAACTGAGGAGATTGCGGGCGAGGAGACGGGAGCAGAGAGCGAGGTTGTCCCTGTGGGTGTGAAACTCGGGAGCACACGCACAGTCATCGCGCTGCCAAACGAAGATGGCGATGGTCTTCGAACTATTCGGACGTTGACGTGTTTAGCAAGCTACGAGGACGCACTTACCGGCGAGGAAAAATATCTCTACGGCGAGGAAGCCGCACGCGAGTATCCTGACCGCGTCGAGTTCATGCTGCGGTCCGGTCTCCCCGAAGACGACGACCGGGCGGAGTTGACTCAGCAGTTTTTCACCGCCGTGCTTGAGTCACACGACATTCCCGAAGAAAGCGCCGTCGTCTATGCCATTCCAACCATCGACAACCCGGTTGGACTGGAGAATCTTGAAGGCGTTATCGAAGGCAGCCCAATCGGCTCGGAGCTCATCGAGAGCTACCCCGAATCCCTCTGCGGGTCGATTCCAGCCTTCGGCGACGGCCTCGAAGCTATCGAGGATATCTTCATCGCTGTCAACATGGGCTCGACCAATCTGGAGGCGTCGGCCTACCGCCGTGGCGAGCAGATTTCGCCCTTCACAACCGGCTCAATCACCGGCAGCGAGGTCGACCGCATTATCAAAAGCTACGTCGAAGAAGAGACACAGGGCCGGGTGAACATCGACATCACAACCGCCCGCGAGTACAAAGAACAGCATGCTGATTTCGACAGTTTCGAGCCGTTTACGGATATTATCCAGCAACCAGGCGGCGGCAGCCACGAGTTCACCATCGAGCGCTCGGTCATGGACGCCTGTAACGAATATCTGGACGACGCCGTCGATGCATTTGCGAACACCTTCCTCTCACAGCTGGCGAACGACAACATGAAAGTCTACCAGCTGGCTCTCGACAATCCAATCGTCCTGACTGGCGGCATGGCCTGCATCCCCGGTATCGTCGACGAGTTCGAGCGCCGCGTCAGCGAAACAATGGACCGCGACGTCGAAGCCATCACTGCCGACCGCCCCGACCTCGCAGCGACGGTTGGCGCACAGCGGATTGCTGTTCGACTTGCCGAGACGTTGTGAGCTGTCGCGTGAGACCACGTCTGCTGCAGCTCAGCTGTTCAAGCAACGTCTTTATATTTTAACCTTTCTGAGGAGTGTTGGTTCCTGGTACCGCCACACAGAATTATAGTAAGTGATACTGTGTTTTGGCTCCGGTATACACAGCCTGAAACGACAGCTGGCTAGAAGATGGATAACGGTTTGATGTTATAAACCGACAAATGAGCAGTTGAAACAGTCTGATGGATTTAAGTAGATACCACATAATATCTGAGATAGATGGTGGCGAATGCGAATATCGTCGTAGTTGATGACGACCAGAAGACAGCAGATGCGTATGCGGACCATCTCTCACAGTCTCACTCCGTCGAAAAAGCGTACTCCGGCGAAGAGGCGCTTGAACTCATTTCCGACTCGACTGACATTGTCCTGCTGGACCGGCGGATGCCTGGAATCGATGGCGATGAAGTGCTTGAGCGCATTCGAGCACAAGAATTGGATTGTCGCGTTATCATGGTTACTGGTGTTAAACCGGACACCGACCTCGTCGATATGCAATTCGACGAGTATCTGGTCAAACCGGTCAATGTCGACGAGATAGAGGAAGTTGTCAATCGGATGTTAACTCGCAACGAACAGGACGAACAATTCATGCAGATGTTCGCACTCGCCTCGAAACTTACAACGCTCGAAACAAAACTCGAGCAGGAGCAACTCGAAGAGAGCGAAGAGTATGCAGCACTCCGTGAGGAGTTTCTTGAGTTCCAGGCTAACGTCGAGTTTCCGGAGGACAAAGACGACCAGTATCTCGAGTCAATGCTCGAAAAGATGGAAGCACTCGTCGCCGAAGCGAAGTTTTCTTCATCTCGCTAACTGTTTTGGTCGTTTAGGGTCGCCGTGTACTCAATAGACTTGCTCTGAGAATCGATAAACACAGACTGAGTATTTTTATGGTGTGTAATACTATCCGATGAGCAATACTGCATTGAGATAGATACGGGTAGGGCCGATACAGGGATACCCGGGAGTCTGGAACCAATGAAAAGAAAGCTACTCGTTGCGCTGTTGATAGTCACCGCAGGAGCGTTATTGTTACCGACGCTTGCCAGCCCTCTGAGTGACGAAGTCGATTCAGAGCTCCACGAGGACGAGAAAATCGAGATGGCCCCCTCGGATGGGCCGAATGGCGTCTACGCGACATATGATGAGAACGATAAGATTGCGATAAAAATAACCGAGGAGAGACAGGAAGCCGCGAAATGGGAGGGCGGCAGCGGAGTGAGTGAAAATACCGTGACGGAAATTGACGACATATTCGACATTACATACACAGGCGAGGATGAAGCGCGTGTCTGGCTCGATGAAATGGAAGAAGCAGGAATAACGTTCTATATCGGTGATGACCCCGAAAACACGTTTGAAGGGGAGTTGAATAACGTATCACTCGATGAAGGGGAGGTTGTTTCGGTTGGGTTGTTGATCGATACGTCTGTCGATGACCACGAAGTCGAAGAGGTGAGCGGTTTTGGCGTCAACGCGGAGGTTGCAGAGCCCGAGACTTCCGATTCGACGGTCACACTGACCGACGGTGAGGTTCACCCGAGCTTTGAATCCGTTACCGTGAACGAGTCAGGCGTCAACGTCACTGCAGCGGTCGAAAATACTGGCCAGACCATCGCTGATGATACGGTAGCGCTGTCCGTTGACGGCGAGGAAGTTGCGACGGAATCGACGTCGGAGCTGACTGGCGGAGACAATGAGACAATCCAGTTCGACGAAGCGCTCTCGCTACCCGCAGGTGAAGAGGTAGAGTTGCAACTCGAAACGAGCGATGGCGATGCAGTGAATACCACCGAGGTTGCAGCTGATGACCCCGACGAAGAGCCGGAAGACGATGCAACCGAAGGTGAACCCAATGAAGGTGATGAAGAGGAGACAGGAGACGAAACAGATGACGAGCAAACCGGTGACTATGAAGGTGACGAAGAGAGTGAAGATGGCGAGGGAACTGATGGAGAGGAAGCGTCAGCGACAGAAGGCGAAGCAGAGACCGAAACTGAAGACGAGGAAGTTGGTGATGCACCACTCTCACCACTCCAGGATAATCCGCTCACACAGACCCTCGGTGAGTTCACCACAGCAACAGTCTTGCTCCTGCTTGCTGGGATGGGTGTTGGTGGCCTCGCGGCAGCGGCACTCCGTCGGAAGCTGACAGGGGGATAACAGAAGGGACAGTTCTCTGACAAACGCTACAACAGGACAAGTCAGCAAAACCCATTGATA
>LFFM01001102.1_pt1 | contig 19225 bp, 18 predicted proteins | sample 643131 | NCBI WGS metagenome assembly LFFM01 (sample SAMN03777445, study PRJNA286221) | soda lake metagenome | biome: soda lake; feature: Kulunda steppe; material: water; isolation source: sample Tc-Br brine of Tanatar trona crystallizer | place: Russia: Kulunda steppe | collected 2011-07
CGACTCCGGTGATCTCGAGGGTGATCGCGCTGTCGTCGTCGACCACCAGCGGGGGCATCGACTCGACCGGGGACATCTGGGTGACCACGATCGCGTCGACGGTGGTGCGTACGAGCGGGCCACCCTCGCTTAAGTTGTAGGCGGTCGAGCCGGTCGGCGTCGAGACGAGGACGCCGTCGACGTGGCTTTCGGCGTAGGACTCCCCGTCGATCCGGACGTCGACGGTTGTCCCGCCCCCGTGGCCACGCCGGGGTCCGTGGACGACGATCTCGTTCAGGGCGGGGGGGAGGTCCAAGCCGTCCCCCTGGACCTGTAACCGATCGACGCTGGTCCCCTCCGGCTCGTCGCCGCTCCGGAGCCGATCGACCGATCGCGAGACCGCCTCGAGGGCGTCTTCCGGGGGGACGGCGTTCAGAAAGCCGACCTCACCGAGGTTGACCCCCAGGATCGGGGCGTCGCCGGCCTCGCGGGCGACGAACAGGAACGTGCCGTCGCCGCCGATACTCACGACGAGGTCGAACCGCCCCATGGTGTTGACCGGAACGGCAGGACCGCCGACCGCGTTCCCGGTGGCGTCGTCGACTGCGACGGTCACGTCGTCGTCGGTGAGCGTCTCGAGTAAGCTCACGGCGAGCTCCTGGGCCCGTCCGTTGTCACGCTGTGCGACGATACCGACGTCCACGTCCATCGGTGCCCGATAGCCCCCCCGGATGCAAAAACCCCTTCCCATCGACCCCGCGTGACAACATTCATCTCCTCTGGGACACTCGTATCGAACGAGCGGTATCTACCGCGCCGACCAGCCAGCTCCCATGAACCGCCATCATCCGTCGGAGAACGTGTCCACGTCGAACCGGTGGTGGTCGACGTGAGCGATGACGACTGGTTCGATCGAGCACTCCGGGAGGACGAAGACCCGGACGTCTCTCTCCCCGAGGACGTGGTGAAACTCGATTTCGAGGGGTTCGTCGAGGACGACACGGCGTTTGACTTCGATACGTCCTCGAGCGACTCGGTCGAGGAGGACCCTCCCGGGGAGGACGACCCCTTCGCACTCGGTGCCGAGCGGGCAGTGGAGTCGGGCGACGGTGACTCGCTTTTCGGCGAGGACTTCGCCTCCGCACTCGAGAACGTCGACGTCCCCGACGGGGCGGGTGTCGGCGGCGGGGCGTCCGGGATGAGCTTCGACATCGGGGGAGGCGACGCCGACTTCGAGGGGAACCCCGACACGCAACTCCCACGGATCGACCTCGGAATCGAGGGGCTAGACGGGATGATCCACGGCGGGGTACCCGAACGAGCCCTCATCGCCGCGATCGGTGAGGCCGGAACCGGGAAAACGACGTTCGGCCTCCAGTTTCTCGATTACGGACTCTCACAGGGCGAAAACGCCGTCTTCATCGCCCTCGAGGAGAGCCGAGAGCGCGTGATAAACAGCGCGACGGAGAAGGGGTATCCGTTCGACGAGTACGAACGGGACGGGAGCCTCGCCGTCGTCGACGTCGACCCCGTCGAGATGGCAAACAGCTTATCCTCGATCCAAAACGAGTTGCCCGTGTTGATCGAGGAGTTCGGTGCCTCGCGGCTCGTCCTCGACTCGGTGTCCTTACTCGAGATGATGTACGAGGACCGAGCGAAGCGTCGCAACGAGATCTTCGACTTCGCCCGGAGCCTGAAAGAAGCCGGCGTGACGGCGATGCTCACGAGCGAAGCCTCCGAGGATACGCCCCACGCCTCCCGCTACAGGATCGTCGAGTACCTCACCGACGCCGTGTTCGTCCTCCAGTACATCCGTCCGGACGACTTCCGGGAGACCCGGATGGCGATCGAGATCCAGAAGATCCGGGACGCGAACCACTCCCGGGAGAAAAAGCCCTACGAGATCACTGGCGAGGGAATCTCGGTATACCAGCAGGCGAACCTGTTCTAGAGCTGTGTTCCGCCGCTGTGTGGTGCCGTAACTCGAGTTCATCGGTGAGTTTGCCGTCCATACTTTTCGGCTCGACCGTCCTGGGAGATCGACGTCGGGAACAAACGTGTCACCCCCAACCCACCCGAAGAACTGTCCTGTGACCTCGAGGTCGTCGAACGCTCGTCGGTCCTGCGGGGGAGTCGTGAGACCGTCGACGGCTCCGTCGCTTTCGAGGGGACCGGGATGGCGTCGACCTGACGACAGCGACTCGAGACCCGGGAAACGGATCGCGAAGTACTTTTCTTCCGGCGCTCGAGTGTCCCCTGTAGATGTACGAGACGATTCTCTTTCCGACTGACGGGAGCGATCACGCGAGCAGGGTAGCCGAACACGCGATCGATATCGCGGGGACGAGAGACGCGACGCTCCACGTTTTCTCCGTCGTCGACGATCGTGCGTTCCTCGTCCTCGGCGACGACCGCGTCGAGGAAGTCCGTGCCGACCTGGAGGAGAACGCCCTCGCTGCGATCGACGAGGCCGTCACCGCCGCCGAGAAGGCAGGCGTCGAGACGGCGACCGACGTCGACGTCGGCAACCCCGCCGAGTGTATCGTCGACTACGTCGAGAACGAGGGCGTCGACCTCGTCGTGATGGGGACAAGCGGCGACGATTACGAACAGAACGTCGTCGGCAGCGTCTCCCAACGCGTCGTCCAGACGGCGTCCGCCCCGGTGTTGACCGTCGGTCTCGAGTCCTGAAACCGGTGGTTCCCCTGGAACCCGGCCACTAGAGAGTACATTGAAGTAGCCGTGGTCCACATCTCGGATCGATGCGCCGTTCGATCGTCGTCGTGGTCGTCCTGATGGCGATCGCGTTCGTCCTCGTCGGCGGCCCCTCGCTTTTGACCTCGACGTCGACCGACGGGATCGCTCCCGACGACGACCTCGACCCGGAGATCGTCGGCCTCGAGGACAGCGACAGCGGCTTCTGGCCGTACCTGAACGCCCGCGAAGTTCACGAAAAGCGCAGTCCGCTCAACGTGATCGTCCGTGGTGACGCCCCGACGATCGTGGCCGCCCTCGAGTCCGCCCACGGGACCGACTGGGAGGAAACCGACCACGACCACTTCGACGCCGACGAGTTACTCGACCCCGTAACGCCCGGCAACGAAAGCGAGGAGAACGACTCGCAGATACTCTCGCCGACGGAGATTCCGTGGTCACATGCCGACGGGGCGACCCGCTATGCCTATCTCGATCCGGGGCCCGACGAGGAGGGGTACTGGACGACCGAAACCCTCCAACTCGAGGACGGGGAGTACTACGGCTACCGGTACCACGCCCGCGTTTACGCGAGCCCGAACCCGGACGACGAGTGGATGGTCATGCAGGCCCATTCCGAACACTTCGACTGGCTTACACTGCGCCACCGCGTCGACGGCGTCGAGGCCGCCCAGTCGCGGATCGAGTCGGACCTGATGGCGGTTCCCGGGGTCGACGTCCAGGAGGACGTCCGCCGGGTCTACCTGAACAACGACGGCCCCGCAGACGCCGACGGCTGGGCGACGAAAGTCGATCTGACCGCGATGGCCGCACTGTCGATCGTCCTCGGACTCACGACCAGACGCGAGGAGGTCGTCGAACGGGCAGGTGAGGAGGTCGACGACCACCTGACCGACGTCGATCGGGTCCGAATTGAGTCCGTCGTCGATCGGATCGAGGCCCGTCATCTGACCCTGGTCGGGACGGTCCTCGCCGTGATCCTCGGCGTTCGCATCCTCGGGATCGCCCTCGATCGGACCGTCGACGTCCTCACGGTCCACGCGATCGCCGCGTTGCTCTACCCCGTGATCGCCATCGGCCTCCCCGTTGTGACTTACGCCATCGCCAGCGGCCTCGAGCGTCGCCTCGACGCCGCGGTCACGGCCTCGAGTTCGCTCGCGGTGGCGATCTGGTTCGATTACGCACTGCTCGGCGTCGACGTCTTGCCGATCGACGTCGTCGTCCAGCGGATGCTCGTCGTCGTCGCACTCGGCCTGATCGCTGGCGGGGCCGCCAGACGAGCGACGCGTGACTCGAGGGTAAACGACATGATCATCGCCGGCACGGCGATGTGGGTTCTCGTGCTCGTGGGAACGCTGTTCGGATACCTGTAGCTCAGGGAGTCGGTTCGAACGCCCGGATCGCCAGCCGAACCCGGTTCGCGAGGACGTCCATCGACCCCGTTACGTGCTGGTCTTTGCTCACGAAGTCCGTCACGCCCGAGGCGAGTGCGTCTTCCGCGAGGGGTGCGAGCGGCCGGCCAGTAAAGAGGATAAACGGAACGTCCGGACCAGGACGTTCCTCGAGGGCGGCCGCGAGTTCCGGACCGGTCTCGTCGGGCAGTTCGTAGTTCGAGACGACACAGTCGTACTCTTCGTCCGCGAGGGTTTCCCGGGCTTTCGCCGCCGTCTCCACCGTCGTGACCGAAAAGCGGTGGGTGTCCTCGAGCGTCTCGCTGACCCGACTCGCCATGAAGTCGCTATCCTCGACGAGAAGTACGTGCGTTTCGGACATCGATAGGTGTACCTCCACACTACGTCCGCTTATGTATTGTCGAACCCGCCCGTCCGATCGATCGCCGCGGCTCACGACGGACCACATCAGTCCCTGCCGTGGCGAGTAAGACACGTCGACAGCCCGATCAACTCGACGGGTTCTGAGTTATCGGGCGAGTAGACGACCATCTGGCCTTTCTCCATGTAGGGCACTTTCGACTCGAGGTTGCTGGGGATGTTGACGCTCTTGATGGCGTCCTCGTCACCCAGGTTGAGCACGACGGTCGTGTTGATCTGCTTGAAGACGGCGTCGTCGATGTCTTGGGGGTCCTGGGTGATGAGGAAGAGGCCGAGCCGTTCCTTTCGACCCTGTTTTGCGGCCTCGGTGAACTTCCGGATGACCTTGCGGGCCTGGACGCTGTCGGCGTCGGTGAGGAAGTTGTGGGCCTCGTCCATTCCGAGGACGAGCGGCGTCTCCTTGATCCGGTCGTAGGTCGGGTCGTTCGAGAGTTTCTCGTCGATGAGCAGCGAGGCGAGTGCTAGCACGACCGCTTCGGTCGCCCGGCTGTCGGTGACGTGGTAGGTCGGGACGACGCTGAGTCGGCCGGGGTTGACGAACTCGCCGATCAGGTCCGTGATCGGGCGGGCGTCCTGGTCGAAGACGTCGTCGAAGCCGTAGACCCGCCGGCGGACGGCGTCGTAGGTCGCCTCGTGGACCCGGCCGGACTCGTCGAGTTCCTCGCGCAAGGCCGGATCGTCGAGAAAGGAGGTGAACCCCTCGTAGGTGCCGTCGCCACCGTACTGGCGGAAAAACCGGTCGATCAGGTACGTGAGCGCGCCGTACTGGTTGTCGTTGAGCGATCCCCCGGAGACGAGCCACGGTCGCCCCCGGCACATCGAGAAGGGGATCGTGAACTCGACCTGTTCGGCCCGATGGTGGGAGGCCGAGTACGTCGCGTCCCCGACTTTCGGAACGAACGCGAGCGTATCGTCGTGACCGCCGTAGGCGATGCCCTCACGCTCGAGTCGGCGTTCGAACTCGGCAGTCATTTCCGGGTTGTCGTCGTGCATCTGGGCGTACTCGTCTTGGGGATCGAACTGGACGACCGCGGGGCTGACGTTCGGGCGGTCTTCCATCGGGTAGGTCCTGTCTTCGGCCAGGTACTGCCGTAAGATGTTCTTCGCGCCGTGGGTCTTCCCCGACCCCGTGCCACCCGCGACCAGGGTGTGACGGAACACGAGCGGGTCCCCGGCCTCGTAATCGTCTTTCAGCCGGTAGTCGATCGTCGGCGGCGAGGCTTCGGTCTGCACCTTCTGTCCCCCCACCGAGAGATGTCCGAGGAAGACGCCGCCTTCGGGGATCTTCAGCCCCGTCTTGATCTCCGTTTTGTCCGTCGCCTCCCGGATTACCGTGTTCGGTTTCGGAACGCGATCGGTCATCCGCCGTTTGAGGTCGCCACCCTCTCTCGGGCTCCGTCCACTCGAGCCGGCCGCGGAGCCGCGTTCCGGGCTGTCCTCGTACAGCACCGCGACGGGCTCGAGGCTCGCGAGGAACTTGTAATCGGCCTCCTCGACCCCCTGTGTTCGCATCGCGCGTCTGGCGTGGATCTCCGTCGCGTCGTCTGCGTGGTACTGCTGGGCGTACTCGAGGCCGGCGATCCGACAGAACAGCGTCTCCCCGTCCGGGTACGGCGCGAGCAGGTACTTCCCGATACGGACGGACGAGCGGTTCCCGCGCGTGACGTACGCCCGCAGGGTCGTGTCGTCTTCGTCCTCGGCGATCCGGAGCCCCTGTGAGACACAGATCGCGCCGATCCCGGTGTCCTCCCCGCGCGGTTCGACTTCGGTCCGCTCGAAGTCGTCGGTCGCCTCGAGGTCGCTATCTGTAAGCGTCGAGTCGTCCCCGTCTCCGGAGTCGTCGCTGGCGCTGTGTTCGCCGAAATCGCCCAGATCACTCATACAGGTGTAATCCCCGGCGTCGGTAAAACGCGTTTCCCTCCCTGACAATCACCGGAGCCGTCGTCGAGCTACGAACGCGGCGGCTGCGAGAACCGTGAGACCTCCAGCGAGGGCCGTAAACCCTGGCACCGTGTCACTGGCGCTGTCGTCGATCGTGACCGTCGTTTCGTGATCTCTGATCGGTGACGGATGCTCGTTCGTGAACGTCACCCCGGACTCCCGGTAGCCGACCGTGGTGTTGTCCGAGGGGGCGTCCTCTCTGACCTCGAGGGTCAGCGTCGCGAAGACGTCCTCACCGACCACGCCGCTTGCGTTCCGTTCGCGCTGTTTTTCGAAGACGACCTCGCCGTTCTCGTCGTCGATCGTCTCCGTCACCGTCTCGACGGTCGCCTCGCCGTCCTCGAGCCAGCCCGCGCCCTCGACGTCGGTCACCTCGAGGTAGTCGGGATCGTAGTCGGCCTGTAGCGTCGCCGACCGGACGCCGACGCCGCCATGTGCCCCCTGGGTCCGCAAGTGGACGTCGACCTCGAGTTCGTCTCCGGGTTCGGCGTCGACCTCCTGTGGGTCGCCAGTGAAAAACGTCACCGTGTCGCCGGCGGCGGCGGTCCCGACGAGGCCGACTCCGAGAAGCGAAACGGCGACGACGGCGACAGTTCCCACGACGACGGCCGTCGTTCGATCCTTCATACTGATAGCTCGAGTGCGATCGGCTCCATCTCGAGGAAGGCCGTCTCGTAGCCCTGGTGGCGGTCGACCTGTGGCGGGGCGGTGACCTCGAGGGTCAGTTCGTCGCCGGCCTCGAGGTCGTCGACTGCCAGCCCGTAGTGGTGGCCGACCTCGGGGTCGAGGGTCTCCCGGACGGTCTCGCCCTCGAGGACCGTCTCGTCGTCCCGTTCGAGGGTCGCCTCGAGGTTCATCTGCGGGAGGACACAGCGGTTGTAGGGGGTCCGTGGGGAGACGAGCAGGTATCGGTCGTCGGCAAACCGCGAACCGGGCTCGAGGACGGTAACGGCGAAGTCGGCGTCGCCGCTCTCGGGGAGGTCCCCGCCGGGTTCCTGAAGCGTGCCCGGAAGCTCGCCCGCGTGTGGAAGCGAGGAGTAGGGGACGTGCGCGTGGTCGTGACCGTCGTCGTGGTCGTGGCCGTCGTCGTGACCGTCGTCGTGATGACCGTGGTCCATCGGCTCGAGTGCGCCCCGCTCTCCCCACTCCTCTTCGGGGAAGTACTCGATCTCCTCTACGAGTTCGCCCAGTTCCTCGAGGGAGAACTCGAACTCGAACTCGAACTCGGCGCGTTCGTCGAACCGGCCCTCGAGGTCGCCGGTCAGATCGACCGAAAGCGGTGGGATCGATCCCTCGACGCGGTAGGTGCCGTCACCGTCGAGTGAGACGTTGTCCCCGAAGTGAAAGCCCATCTCCTGGGAGATCATCGTCCAGGGGTTGACCGAGGCGACTTCCTCGCCGTGTTTGTAGACGTCGAAGTCGACGCCGTCTATGGGGACGACAGTGTCGGTTTCGTGGTCCCAGACCGAGACCATCAGGTGGACGTCTTCCTCGGCCGTCGGGTCGTGGCGTTCGACCTCGTTCCCGCTTACGAGCCAGAACGGGTGTGGGTAGGTGTACATCGGCGCGAACGCGTACTCCCCGGCGGTGACGACATCCCCCATGAGCATCTGCTCGCGGTGGGTCGGTCTGTACACCGCCGCTGGCGGGTCCTCGATCTCCGGAAACCCGGGGAGATCCTCGCCGACGTGGTCGGGATCGTCCCCCTCATCGCCGTTCCCGTCGTCCCCGTTGCCCCCCACACAGCCGGCGATCGCGATCGCCCCTCCGATCGCTGCCCCGGAGAGGAGTCGCCGCCGGCTCACGCTCGAGTCGGTCATGCACACTCGTTGACCTCTGAGGGTATTGAACTGCCGGCCACTGGCAGAAAGTGAGGCTATCTCGGTTCGGCGGCAACTTCCGACGACTCGGCTGGTTCGACCGTGGGTGTCTCTATCTACCGTGCAAGCAGCGGACGACCGCGGTCGGCGACCTGACCGGATCGCGGAGACCTGAACGTCACTCGGTACCGGCGTCGTGGTCTTTCTCGACGGTAATTTCGACGTTGTCGGGCTCGATCCCGATCCTGGCGAACTGGGTGCGGACGTGGTCTTTCGCCGCCTCGAGTGCCTGCCCTCTGGTGTCGAAGCCACGTGGCATCGGCGACTCGAAGGCGACCTGGATCTCCCTGCCGGCGACCTCGAGGCTCGAGCCGCCGCTGTCGACCTCGTAGAACTCGTCACAGACCCAGACGTAGGCGGCGTACTCATCGGGTGCGCCCCGAAACTGTGGAGCGTCCTCGCCGCGCTCGTAGATCGTCCCGGTCAACTCGGTCCCCCCTGCACGGCCGCGAACGAAGAGCATGGGTTAGGTAGGACGGCGACGGGTAAAAAGGGGTTCGTGACAGTGTAGTCTTCACTCGAGTCCCCAGCGGTGGTCGTCGTAGGTCCGGTCCCGACTCGTCTCGAAGGCGTCCTCGAAGCGCTCCCTGATCGACGCCTTCTCGGCGTTCCCGATACGGGCAAGTTCGTCCGCCTTCTCGACGACCGTCGGCGGGCCACTCGAGATCGCGACGTCCCTGAGCACCTGGTGAGCGATCGCCTCACGGATCCCCGGAGTGCGTGCGAACGCGTAGGGCGTCTCGACGCGATAGAGCAGGTCCGAGCGGGGATCGTAGACGACGAAGAAGGTAACCTCGTAGGCGTCGGCCTCGAGGCGTCGGTCCACGCCGAGCGCGTCACCCCCTTTCGACAGTGGGTAGTCGACCCCGCCACGCGAGCGAAACCAGCCCGAGTAGGTCAGCGCCGATCGGTCACGTTCCCAGCGGTCCCCGTCGACGTCGTCGACGTACTCCCCGACCTCAAGGACGCGTGTAAAGAGGGCGGCGTCGTCCGCCCACGGCGTCTCGATCCCCTCCTTGCCCGCGAGCGTCCGACAGATCACCCGCGTCGAGGGGTTCTTCACGAAGCCGACGAGTGGGATCCCCCGGTCGACGAACTCCTCGACCAGCCGGACGTAGTTCTCGAGGACCGTCGTCGGCCGGGGGTCCTCGAGGAGGAAATCGGCGAGGTCTGGATGCTGGTCCGACCATCGGAGCAGTCCACGAGGGTAGAGCGGGCCGTCGAGGACGAGCAGATCCGAAACGGCGTCGGCGTGTTCTAGGGCGTGTTCGCTCTCGGCGAGGTAGAGCGCGAGCGCGTGGACGACCCCTTCGGCGAACCGTGGCAGCGGCGGGACCTTGATCGCGCGGCTGCGGCTGTACCCCTCGTCGAAGGCGATCCACTCGTCGTGGACCCGTGCCGTGGGGTCGTTCGAGTGGACGGTCGCGACGACGGTCCGGGACCGATGGAGCTCTATGTCACTCGGCGTCGACGCCATCGCCGCTCCCGCGACGTCGACGACCAGTCCGTTCCGAAAGGTCGTCGGATTGATCGTCCCCGCGTCCAGTCCGTGAGCGGTCGGAAACGGCGACTCGATTAGAGCCACGTCCTCTCTGTCGACCCGATGGCGGGAGACCTCGGCGACCGGCTCTATGACCGCCCGCCCGCTATCGTCACGCAGGGGATCGAGAAACGACTCCCAGACCGTCTCGGCGAAGGCCCTGTGGTCGCGCTCGTCGGCACCGTAGTCGATCCGTCGGGCCAGCGCCGCGATACCGTCGTAGTGGACCGGATCGAGGGTCATACCATCGGGAACCGCGGGCACTCCCAAAAGTCCCGCGGTCAGTCGACGGGGTAGACCTCGGTGACGGTCCCGACGCCCTTGCTCCGACCCTCCCGGAAGACGAACTTCTGGCCTTCCTCGACCAGGTACGGCCGGAACTTGAATCGAACGCGGGTCTTCCCGGCATCCCCGGGCAGCAATCGCCCCTCCTCCGGGTAGAAGGCGGCGGCCTCGCCGATGGTCTCGAGGTGGACCACGGGTTCGTAGCCGTCGCCGATCCGGGTGGGATGGTTGAGTACCATCACTTCGGCCTCGAACTCCCTGACGGGCGCTGGTGCCGCGTCGGCCGGCAGGAGAACCATCCCGCGCTCGACGTCGCGCTCTTTGATCCCCTTGAGCGCGATGCCGACGATCCGACCCGCCTGTGCCCGGTCGACGCGGTGGTAGTGCATCTCGATCGAGCGAACCTCGACCTCCTCGAAGCGCCCGTCGGGCATCGGGCCGAGCAGGAGTTCGTCGCCGGCTTCGACCTCACCGCCCATCACGGTCCCCGAGGCGACCGCGCCGACACCCGTGACGGAGTAGCTGCGGTCGACGTACATCCGGAACTCGCCGTCGTCACTCGCGGTCTTCGGTAGCCGGTCGAACAGTTCGTCGAGGACCTCGAGGCCCCCGCCCGTGACGGCGCTCGTCTCGACGATCGGGACGACCGTCTCGCCGATCTCCTCTACCGCGGCGTCGACGCCGTGGCGTTCGATCCGCAGCGGCGATTTGCCGACCTCCCGGAGGAGGCGTTCGACCTCGCGTTCGACCTCCTCGACGCGTTCCTCGCTGACGACGTCGGTCTTGGTGATCGCGACCATCGTCGGCAGGTCGGTCGCGAGCAACACGCCGAGGTGTTCGCGGGTCGTCCGTGTGGGCCCGTCGTCGGCGGCGACGACGAGCAGCCCGTAGTCGAGTTTCTGCCCGACCAGCCCGCGGATCGTCGTCCGCAGCCAGGGCTCGTGGCCGACGGTGTCGACGAACGAGACCAGTCGGTCGGCCTCCTCGACGACCCGTGCACGGTCCTGTTTCCGGTCGGGATTGCGCACCCGGATCGGGCCGTCCCCGTCGAAGCCGTAGACGGCATAGGAGAGGTCCGCCGAGAGCCCGCGTTCGACCTCGTGGGGCTGGACGTCGAGGTAGCCTCGAGTCGCGCCGTCGCCGTCGTCTTCCTCGCCGGTGACCAGCGACCCGATGAGCGTACTCTTGCCGTGGTCGACGTGGCCCGCCGTCCCCACGACCACGTGTTCGTCGTCGGTCTCGAGGACTGACCCGTCCCGTACCCGGGCGACGCCGACTAACCCGTCGCCGGCGCTCCAGGTCTGGACGTCGTCGATGTGGGCGTCGGCTTCCTCGGCCAGAAGTGAGAGAACGTCCATCGATTCGGAGAAGCTGTCGGGGTCGATCCCGGCGAGACCGCCGTCGTCGGTTACCCCGACCACGTAGGTCGCCTCGCCGTCACCGGAGAGAACGCGATGTCGAAGCTGGGCGGCCAGACTCTCCCGCCGTCCGCCCTCGAGGTGGACGTCCCGTGAGAGGCGCTCTTTGAACTCCACGCTCCCACCGTCCCGTTCGCCACGTTCCAGGGCCCGCTCGAGCAAGGCCCGGTCACGGCTCATACCCCTCGGTAGCGACTGACAGGGCAAAAGGCTTCCCGTCGTCCGTCCGCGGCTGTACTGTCGATCATGGACCTGTGAACCCGTGTGTGTCAGACCTGGCGGTACACCGCGTGTCAGCCCGTCCTCTCTCGGGAGGCGGCCCCGTCTGCCAGTACTCGGGAGGCCGGAGCGTGGTGGTTTTTACCCCTCCGGGCACTCTTTGGGCGTATGCAAACACACATCGTTCCGGTCGGCTTCGACTACGACCGGCTGATCGCCCCGCTCGTGCGCGACCAGATCGACGTCGATCGGGTGATCTTACTCGAGGGCGCAGTCGGGAGCGAGGCGAACGTCGAGTACTCCCGTAATCTCTCCCGGAAACTCGAGACCGACTTCCAGAACTTGCTTGGGGCGACGACAGAGCGGTTCGTCTTAGCGGACGTCTACGATTACGACGAGGCCTTCGAGCAGGCCTACGATCTCATCACCGCGGAACTCGACCGGGACAACGAGGTCTGGGTGAACGTCGCGGCGATGCCCCGCACCGTCAGTTTCGCCTTCGCCAACGCCGCCCACTCGCTTATGGTCGAACGCCAGGAGGATCGCGAGAAGATCCACACCTACTACACCGCGCCCGAAAAGTACCTCGAGACGGAACTGGCCGAGGAACTGCGCAAGGGCTCGGCGTTGCTCGAGGCGGTACTCGGTGAGGAAGTCGACGACGGGCGGATCGAACGGCGTCTAGAGAGCGCCCGTGACCTGCTCGCGGAGTTCGACGAGCGGGGGACGACGATCGGCGCGAAAGAGATCGACGGCGATCACATAGTCGAGTTGCCCGTGGCTTCCTTCTCGAACGTCAAGCCCTTCGAGGAGCTGATCCTGTACAAACTCGGGGAGGACGGTGAGTTCGATTCGGTCTCGGAACTGGCGGAGTCACTCGCCCGGGAGTTAAACGAGGAGTACACCGACAGTTTCCGCTCGAAGGTCATCTACAACGTCGATCGGCTGGGGCCCGGCGGGAAAGGCTACGTCGAACGGGAAAAACACGGCAAGTCCTACCGGACGCGGCTCTCACGGATCGGCGAACTGTGGGTGCGGGCACACTCGGGGCGTCAGCCCGAGGATTTCGAGAAGTAAGAGAGGCTATAGTACAGATTTCCGGACAGACCCGGAGTCTGACAGTCAACGTAGACAGAGGGCCGCGAGGAACCGGACGCTGTCCGGTGACGAGCGGCCCGGACACATCGGCAAGTGATGACCAATACTGGCGGCGAAAATCCGCCAGGATTTTCGGCCGACAGTATCAGGCTTTCCGGGCGAACGCGAGGTTTCCGGAGATGTTCTTGATGTAGATCTCGAGGACGTCGCCTTCCTCCGCACCGGGGACGAAGATCGTGTACTCGCCTTTCTCGGCGACGCCGTCGCCTTTGCGGCCAGTACCCGTGATCTCGACGGTGTAGGTCTTGCCCTCTTCGACGGCCTCCTTTTGTTTTTGTTGCTGGCTGCTCGTCGAGCGTTTGGTGACGGGCCGGAACGCACCGCAGGCGTCACAGCGGAGCATGGGTGTGCGGTCCTCACGGACCAGTCGGGTGTCGGGCAGTCCACACTCCGAACAGCGGACGTACTCCTCGACGTAGGCGTCTACCGTTGCGTCGAAGTCACTGCCGGAGAAGTTCCCGTTGTAGCGGCCACTGCCGTCGGAGAGTTTGCCGTTGGTCCCGAGTTCGCGCTGGACGAACCGGTGGAGGTGTTCGTCCTCACGGGAGAGGACGTCGGCGATCTCACCGAGGTTGGTAAACCGCGTGAACGCACCGTCTTTCTGTGGCTGTGCGTCGGGGATCTGGAGACGCGTTTCGTCGCCTCCGATGTCCGGGACGTTCTCCATCGCCCGGTCGAGACTCGATTCGTAATCCATACGCGAGCCGACGGACCCGTGACGTAAATCCGTTCTGCTCTCGGTCTCTCGAGGCGTCGAGTGGCCCGAACGCCGCGGTCGCGCGTTCGCCGGGTGAGCGTTCCGGTCCTCGTCCGGGGGCTTCGCCTCGAGGCGGTCGCCCGCTGTGCCGGTGGGTTCGCCCGAGCGTGTCGAACGTGTTCGGCCGGCAGTATTATTTGGGAGGAGCCCGAACGTCCGACTGACGGGGAATACTTGCTGTCTGCCGTTGGGGGGGTCCATCCGGCACACATCACCCCGTCGTATCATCGGCCCGGAGGTCACCCTGGGTCACGCCCGGACGACCTCCGCCCCTGTTGGTTACCCTGTCAGTTCACAGCCACACCCCCCGGTTCGACGGATATCGCCGACCGAACGGCCGGCAGTATTATTTACTTATAGGGTCAACTCACCAGCGGCGGGGAACACGACCAGTCTGTCGACAGTCTCTGGTCCGATCCACACCACGAGACCCGCCATCAGGGGGCTCCAGTGGCCTTCGGCCACGTCAATAGCCATACTCCCCTTTCGCGGAGGCGACCAGCCTCGAGAGAAACAACGCTCATCTACGGCGAGTCCCAACCAGGGGTATGAACGGGACGACCGTCGCGGGAACGGACGCCGGGTCGGAGCGTGGGCAGGTATGGACGTGAGTAACTACCAGCGTGTGTTCTATCTCGTCGGTATCGCTCTCAACCTCGCCGCGATGGGATACGCCGTCTACACCGACGCGATCATCTACGCCGGAACGTTCGCGTTGATCATCGCGTATCTGACCGTCAGGTACCGGACAGTCGACCGGTTTTCGCCCGGAACCGACGCCAACGAGTAGTCCGTCTGTCGGGTGAAACCTCCCCAGAGTTCGACAATGAGGTGGTTACTCGAGGACGCCCCGGTCGCCGACGTAGGTGACCGGACAGGAAACCGACTGCATGACTTCTTGGGAGGTCGACCCGAAGACGGCCTTCCCCGCGGCGGTTCGACGTCGTCCGCCGACGACGACGCGGTCGGCGTCTACCTCGTCCGCGAGGGAGACGACGCCTTGGCCGTGGTCGCTCACGACGCCCCGGACCGAACAGTCGACGTCGGCGTCCTCGAGGCGCTCGATCAGGTCCGGGATCGGTGCACGCCGGGCGGCGACCTCGTCGGGATCGACGTCGTCGATGCGTTCCTCGAGGTCGAGGTCATCGCGGACGTCCTCGTACTCACTCTCGGTGAAGGCGTGGCCGACTACGACCGACGCCCCGAGCGGTCCGGCAGTCTCGGTGACGACGGTCGCGAGGTCCGCTGTGCGGACGGTGTCCATCGGGCCGACGGCAACAAGGATGGTTTCGATCGCCATGTTCCAGAGAGTTGTTCCCGGGGGGATAAGAGTTCTTTCATGAACAAATGTGTGGTTACCCGTTCCACGCGGCTTTTCTCCCGTGGCGTCGATGGTGACGTATGGACGACCCCGACCTCTCAGGACGGACGGTACTGGTCACCGGCTCCGCGAAAGGCCTCGGCCGGGAGATACTGCTCGCGACGGCCGCACGTGGCGCGACGACGGCGGTTCACTATCACACGAGCGCCGACGCGGCTCGCGAGGTCGCCGAGATCGCACGCGACCGCGGTGTGGCGGCTGTGACGACGGTCCAGGCTGACGTCACCGATCCCGACTCCGTCGACGGACTCTTCGCCGCGGTCGAGTCCGAACTCGGGAGCGTCGACGTTCTCGTGAACAACGTCGGCGACTTCGCCCCCGCCCACTGGGAGGACCTCGACTTCGAGACCTGGAACCGCGTTCTCGAGACGAACGTGAACGGCACCTATCTGTGCTCGAAACGCGCCCTGGGACCCATGCGCGAGAACGGCTTTGGCCGGATCGTCAATATCGGCTACGCCTCCGCGGAGAACGCCCTCGTGAGCCCGAAGAACTTCCCGTACTTCCTCGCGAAGACGGGCGTCATCATGTTCACCCGAATGCTCGCCGCCGACACCCGGGACGACGGGATCACGGTAAACGCCGTCTCACCGTACGTCGTCGAAAACTCCGATGAGTTCCCCGACGATCTCCCACGGGGTCGACCCGCGACCTTCGAGGACGTCACCCGTCCCGTCCTCTTTTTCGCCGATCCCGAAACCGAGTACGTAAGCGGGGAGAACCTCGAGGTCGACGGCGGCTGGTTGCCCGAGACGGTTTAGCCGAGTGGCTGGTAGTAGGGGATCGGCGGGTGTGGGAGCGGGAGGCCGAGGATCGCCAGCCCGTGTTGCAGCGGGATGTACCCGAGGACGATGAACGCAGCGCCGAGGACCCGGTGGATGCGCAGCCGCGTCTCGAGGCTCATCGAGCCGAACGCCGTCCCGTAGAGGAAAAGCGACGGGATCGTTCCGACACCGAGTGCGGCCAGTGCGCTCGCGCCGGCGACCGGCGACCCGAGGATGAGGGCATAGAGGTACGCCGGGTAGGTGATCGGACACGGGAGCAGGCCGTGGGCCCCGCCGAGTCCGGCGATCCGGACCCCACCGACCCAGTCGTCGACACGGGCGAGCAGTCGCGCTTGCAGGCCCGCGAGGACGGGTCCGAGAACCGGGATCTCGAGACTGCCGCCCACGCCGCCACGGCCGGTGAGGTAGCTCACCCCGATGGCGATGATGACGATCCCGACGAACGTGGCGAGGACCACGTGGACGTCGGTCATGATCACGGTGATCGTCTGTGGGGTCACGAACACGAGCATACCGATGAGCCCGAACAGCCCACCCAGGAGTGTGTAACTCGCCGTCCGCCCGACGTTGAAAAGCGCGTGCTGGCGGACTTGCCTGAGGGTCAAGACGTCGCGTCTCGACTCCTCGCTCGCACGCAGTCGGTCGGCGTAAGTCGTCACGAGCGGCCCACACATCCCGAGACAGTGGGCCCCGCCGAGTAACCCGATCAGGAAGAACACGCCCAGGCTCAGCGGTTCGACACTCGCCGGGTCGAGTGCGGCATCGTGACAGGTCTCGAGGAGTCCGATCATTCCCACTCGGACACCACTGTCTCGAGGTCGTCGGTCACCCGGTTTACGTCGGGTGAGTCGTCCGTGTACGCCCGTTCGATGTAGCCTCCGGGGTTGACGAGGGACGTCACCGTGATGTGGTTGAAGTCGTACTCCACGTCGCCACCCACCCGTTCGTAGCCGATTCCGAGGTCGTCGGCGACGACCGCCTCGGCTTCCTCGTCGCTTTCGGGACGCAAGTAGTGCCAGTTACCCGCCTCGAGGTTGACCCCCATCAGGTCCGCGTTCGCCTCGAGTTCCTCGGGGGTGTCCCGTTCGGGGTCGAACGTGATCGCGAGAAACCGGACGTCGTCGTCGAGGCCGTCGTCGATGAGTTCGTGTTGGATCGACGCGAGCGCGGTAAAAAGTGTAACACACTCGGCCGTACAGTAAGAGTAAAACGCAGTACAGATCAGACACTCGTCGTCGATTTCGGCCGTATCGACGGTCGTCTCCGCGAGTGGGTCGTACAAAGCGAAGTCCGGGAACGGTTCGGCGTATGCGGGATACGCCAGGTCGCCGCTGTCGGTTGGCTGGTCCTCGGGGAACTCGAGGACGGTTTCGCCGGTTTCGTCCCCGCGTATCACCCCGGTCAGACAGCCAGCGGTTCCGGCGAGGGCTCCGGTTGCCGCGACAGCCGTGAACGTTCGTCGGTTCATCACTCGTCTCGATGGACGCGAAAGCCAAGAGGGGTCTGGTTTGCCCGTCGAAACCCCCCGTTGGTCCGGGGGGTCCCACGGGGCGGTTTCGTCGGTCGGACCAGACCGCATATACCCGCGTAGCCACAACTCCCGCTATGACTCGACGCGACCACGACCGTGAGAGTGGGACGACAAGACGCGTGTTCCTCGTCGGCAGTGGGGCGGCCGGCCTGGCTGCCCTCGCCGGCTGCCTCGGTGAAGACGACGTCCCCGACCCGATCACGCTCAGCGATCATAGCTGTGAAATGTGTAACATGGTTATCAACCAGTACAACGGGCCGGTCGGGCAGGCGTTCTACGACGACATCCACGACGTCGTCGACGACGACAGAGACGAAGACGACCCGGCGTGGTTTTGCAGTTCGACCTGTACCTACGAGTTCGTACTCGACCGGGAAGACGGCGGGCACGACCCACAGGTCATCTACCTGACCGACTACTCCCGGGTCGACTGGGAGGTCGTCGAGGAAGAACGGGAGGCCGGCGACGAGACCGTCGTCGACACCTACATCTCCGCACACCTCGACAGCGAGAGCTTCGCCGAGGTCACCGACCTCACCCTGGTCGCCGACAGCGACCTCGAGGGGGCGATGGGGGCCTCGATCATCGGCTTTTCGGACTCCGAGGAGGCGGGGTCGTTCCTCGAGGAACACGGCGGGATCGAACTCGAGCACGGCCAGATAGATCGGGACGTCCTCTCGGGGCTGTAGGCAGCCGACCCCGTCGTTGACGAAAGTAGCGCCACCGACGAACGGGGGGGCCGTCACGGTTCCGTCCGAGAGTATATCTACTGACGGGCAGAAACGTCAGGGGTATGTACGACTTCGTTGTCGTCGGCGTCGGCCCGCCGGGGGCACGCTTTGCCCGCCGGGCCGCCGAGGACGGACGGGACGTGCTCGCCCTCGAGTCGGGGTCGGTCGGCGAGCCACTGGCCTGTTCGGGCCACGTCAGCACGGACGTCTGGGCGTATACCGGCTCGGGTGCCCGCGAGGAGCTGTTGCAAAACGAGATCTCCGGTGCCCGCTTTCACGTCGGGGGTCCCTCGAGAAACGGTTCGACGGCGGCCGATGGGCCCAACGGCGACGCCCGCGACACCTACCCGTTTTACAAGCAGGGGGTCGTCTCGAACGTGATCGATCGGGTCGGCCTGGACCGCTATCTCGCGGAACTCGCCCGGGAGGCAGGTGCGGACGTACGTGACGGACACACCGTCACCGAGATCCGCGAACACCGTGATCGGGTCGAGGTGACTGCGAAAGGTCCCGACGGCACGGAGACCGTCGAGGCGAAGCTGGTCGTCGGCTGTGACGGGCCGCGCTCGCGGGTCCGTGAGGCCCTATCGCTCCCTGATCCCGACGAGTTCCTCCACGGCGTGCTCGCCTTCTCGGCGGAAGACGACGACGGCGACTTCGTGGACGTCCACCTCACCGCCCCACGATTCTTCGCCTGGCGTATCCCCCGCGGGGAAGCGGGCGTCGAGTACGGCCTGGCCGCCCCGCCGGGTGTACAGGTGAACAGACACTTCGAGGACCTCGTCGACGGCTACGAAATCGACGTCGCCCATCGCTGTTCGGGGACGATCCCGATCGGGCCACCCGACGGCGTCACCTCCCGTCGGGGCTTCCTGATCGGTGACGCCGCCGCCCAGACCAAACCCTTCACCGGCGGCGGCATCCTCTATGGGATGACCTGTGCCGACCACGCCGCCCGCGTGGTCGACCCCGACCGGCCGCGGACGCTCGCGGCCTACGAACGGGCCTGGCGGGAGGACCTAGAGCGTGAGATCAGACTCGGCAGCTGGCTCCGACGGGCCTACTCGCTCCCC
>LFFM01001103.1_pt1 | contig 19225 bp, 17 predicted proteins | sample 643131 | NCBI WGS metagenome assembly LFFM01 (sample SAMN03777445, study PRJNA286221) | soda lake metagenome | biome: soda lake; feature: Kulunda steppe; material: water; isolation source: sample Tc-Br brine of Tanatar trona crystallizer | place: Russia: Kulunda steppe | collected 2011-07
CGGAGGACGCACCCGACGTGAGCCCGCGCTTCCGTGGCGTCCACAAGTTCAGTCAGGAGCGGTGTATCTGGTGTCGACAGTGCGAGAACGTCTGTCCGAACGACACGATCCAGATCGTTCAGGATGACAAGCGCAACGGCGAGCAGTACAACCTCCACATCGGCCAGTGTATCTACTGCCGACTGTGTGAGGAGGTCTGTCCCGTCGATGCGATCCTGTTGACGCAGAACTTCGAATTCACCGCGGACACGAAAGACGACTTCGTGTACAACAAAGAACAGCTCAAAAACGTCCCGTGGTACAAGGGTATCGATCCGCTCGAATCCCGAAACCCCGATCGTGGTGCGTGGATCGGGGAGGGTGACGGGGAGATCGACTACCAGTAGCGGGCGCGTCTCGAAATCTTCAAAGGGATTCTCATAGGAGACAGATACAATGGTTTATACTACCATCGCGTTCGCGCTGTTCGCCGCGGTCACGTTGGCGTTCAGCTTGGGGGTCGTCCTGGCGCGCGACGTGTTTCACTCCGCGTTGCTGCTGGGCGGTGCCCTGACGAGCGTTGCGGTACACTACGTGATGTTACAGGCGGAGTTCATTGCCGCCATGCAGATCCTCGTCTACGTGGGCGGGGTTCTGATACTCGTCACGTTCGCCGTGATGCTCACGCGATCGGACGATACGGACGAGTTGGAGGTGAGTAGTGGATGACCGAGGATACCGACGGAAGTCGGCTCCTTCCCGCGGCGATCGTCACCCTCGTGTTCGGAGTGATGGCGGTGACGTTCCTCGGGGCTGAGTTCACCCAGCACGACGGCTTCTCGCATGGACTCGACGTGTTCGCGGGCGAGTCTGTCGTCCACAACATTGGGTACGCGCTGTTCAACCTCACCGGCTACGAGGAGCTATCGACGATTCCCTCTGAAGGGTTCCTTGCGGCGTTTCTGATCGTCGCAGTCGCGCTCGATGTCGCCGTCGACGGAGCCATTTATCTCGCGAAACGCGAAGAGGAGGGCTCCATCGTCTCTGCTGTCGGACAGGCGTTTACCGACGGTGGCCGGGACGGAGGTGAGCGGTAATGGTGCCACCCGAGTGGTATCTGCTGCTCGCAGCCGGCGTGTTCTGCATCGGGCTGTTCGGCGTGCTCACCCGTCGCGACGCGCTGTACTTCCTGATGAGCGTCGAGCTTATGATGAACGCGGCAAACATCAACTTCGTCGCGTTCGCGCTGTACTACGGTGACCTCACCGGACAGGTGTTCGCGCTGTTCGTCATTGCGCTGGCGGCTGCGGAGGTCGCGATCGGTATCGGCATCATCCTCGTGTTGTACCGCAACTTCGGGGATACGGACGTCGCGGTTCCAACGGAGATGAGGTGGTAAGATGGTAGACGCATTCGCATACGTTCCGGCGATCGTTCTCCTGCCGTTCTTCTCGTTCCTGGTCGCGCTCGGGGCTGGTAAGTACCTCCCGAAGGGTGGTGCCTTTGGTGGCATCGCCGCGACGGCGGGGTCGTTCCTCCTGTCGCTGTGGGTGCTCGCGACGGTTGCGGGCGGTCGAGCGTACAACGAGACTATCTACACGTGGGCCGGAGAGGGCGGCATCGGGCCGACTGATATCGAACTCACCTTCGGGCTGCTGATCGACCCGCTGTCGGCGCTCATGCTGGTCATCGTGACGCTCGTCGCGCTCCTCGTTCACGTCTTCTCGCTCGGCTACATGAACGACGAGGGCGAAACTGGGCTTCCGCGGTACTACGCCGGTCTCGGCCTCTTTACCGCCTCGATGCTCGGGTTCGTCGTCGCCGACAACCTGTTGATGGCGTTCATGTTCTTCGAACTCGTCGGCCTCTGTTCGTACCTCCTCATCGGCTTCCACTTCCGTGAGGAAGGGCCGCCGTCGGCGGCAAAAAAAGCATTCTTGGTCACTCGGTTCGGTGACTACTTCTTCCTCGTCGGCGTCGTCGCAGTGTTAGCGACGTTCGGAACCGCACAGTTCGCCGGCGACGGGTCGTTCCCCGCGCTCGCCGAACAGGCGTTGAGCGGTGCTGGGGAGGTTGCGTGGGTACCTGGTGGGCTCGAACTCGGCACGTGGTTCACGATCATCGGACTGCTGGTGCTCGGTGGCGTGGTCGGGAAGTCCGCACAGTTCCCGCTTCACACGTGGCTCCCCGACGCCATGGAAGGCCCGACCCCGGTCTCCGCGCTCATCCACGCCGCGACGATGGTCGCAGCCGGCGTGTACCTCGTCGCACGGATGTTCGGCTTCTACGCGCTGACCCCGACGACGCTCGCTGTCATCGCGTTCGTCGGCGGATTCACGGCGCTGTTTGCGGCGACGATGGGCGTCGTCAAGGACGAACTGAAGCAGGTGCTCGCGTACTCGACAATCTCACAGTACGGCTACATGATGCTCGCGCTCGGCGCGGGTTCGTACGTTGCCGCGACCTTCCACCTGATGACGCACGCCTTCTTCAAGGCGCTGCTCTTCCTCGGTGCGGGTGCGGTGATAATCGCCATGCACCACAACGAGAACATGTGGGATATGGGTGGACTCAAATCGAAGATGCCGGTCACCTACTGGACGTTCCTCGCCGGGTCGCTCGCGCTGGCGGGCATCTTCCCGTTCGCAGGGTTCTGGTCGAAAGACGAGATCCTCTATGAGGCGTTTATCCACGGCCTCAACGATCCGCTGCTGCTCGGCGGCTGGATAATGGGGCTGCTCGCGGTGCCGATCACTGCCTTCTACACCTTCCGGATGGTGTTCTTGACGTTCCACGGTGAGCCGCGGAGCGACTTGGCTCGTGATCCAGAACCGGTCCGATGGAACGTGAAAGGACCACTCACCGTCCTTGGATCGCTTGCCGTCGTCGCCGGCTTCGTCAACATGGTTCCGGTCCAGAAGCTGCTCGGAATCGACGGGATCGATTTCCTCACCCAGTGGCTGAACAACGACTTCGGCGGTATTGAGGGTGTGAGATACTCCGCGTACAACGACCTGCTCGCGACGTACGGCGGGTACGCACCGGCAGAGCTTCCCGGACTGAGCGAGGAGCTGACGCTGCTCGTCGCCGCCGGGCTCTCGCTCGGGCTCGCGGTTACTGGCGTGCTGGTCGCATGGCGGCTCTACAATGTTGCGTCGCCGACGGAACACACGGCAAAGCTCGGCGGTATTAAGGACGTGCTGTACAACAACTACTATCTCGACGAACTGCAAGTATGGACCGCGTATCGGACGGAAGATGCCGCGGGCGGTGCGGACACCTTCGACCAAGGAATCATCGACGGCGTCGTCAACGGGGTCTCCTCTGTTGCGCTCGCGGCCGGAAGCCGGGTTCGGCGGATACAGACCGGACTCGTCACACAGTACGCCGCAATGTTGACGCTCGGGTTACTCGTGTTGCTCGTTGCGCTCGGCGTTAGCGGGGGGTGGTTCCTGTGATACTCGAAGCGCTCATCGCGTTCACGTTCGTCGCCGCGCTGATCGTCATGGTCGCGCCCGACGAGTGGGCCGGGAAGCTCGCGTTCGGACTGAGCCTAGCCCCGTTTGCTGGGAGCCTCTACCTGTGGTCGCAGTTTGACGCGGTCGGGAACGCCCTGACGGGCGGTTCCATCGCGTTCGAGAACCGGATCGAGTGGCTGGAGGTTGGCGGTCGGTCAATCTCATGGTTCGTCGGACTGGATGGGATCAGCCTGCCGCTCGTCGTGCTCACGACGTTCCTCGTGCCGCTGGCGATAGTCAGCGCGTGGACGCCCATCGACACGCGCCAGAGCCAGTTCTATGGACTCCTGTTGTTCATGGAAGCGAATTTGCTGGGCGTGTTCGCCGCGCTCGACTTCTTCCTGTGGTTCATCTTCTGGGAGGCCGTGCTCGTGCCGATGTACTTCCTCATCGGCGTCTGGGGCGGTCCACGCCGGAAGTACGCCGCGATCAAGTTCTTCGTGTACACGAACGCAGCCTCGCTGCTGATGTTCATCGGCTTCATGTCGCTGACGTTCGCGCTCGGTGACTCGGTGAACTCCTTCGGACTGCCGGAAATAACGCAGGCTATCGCGGCCGGCGGTCTCGGGGAGTGGTTCGGCTTCGACGCCGGGACGGTCGCGATGGCCGCGTTCCTCGCGATGTTCCTCGGGTTCGCGGTGAAGGTGCCCATCGTTCCCGTCCACACGTGGCTGCCGGACGCCCACGTCGAGGCACCGACGCCGGTCTCTGTGCTACTGGCCGGCGTTCTCCTGAAGATGGGGACGTACGCACTGCTCCGATTCAACTTCACGATGCTGCCGGATCAGGCGTCCACACTTGCGATCCCGATTGCGGCTATCGCCGTTATCAGCGTCATTTACGGGGCAATGTTAGCGCTGGCACAGAAGGATCTCAAACGCATCGTCGCGTACTCCTCCGTCTCGTCGATGGGGTACGTTATCCTCGGACTCGTCGTGTTCACCGAGTACGGTGTCGGCGGCGCGACGTTCCAGATGGTCGCACACGGACTCATCTCGGGGCTGATGTTCATGGCGGTCGGCGTCATGTACAACGCGACCCACACCCGGATGGTCGGCGACATGTCCGGGATGGCCGATCGAATGCCGCTGACCGTCGGCATTCTCGTGGCCGGGGCGTTCGGCTACATGGGACTGCCGCTGATGGCCGGGTTCGCCGGCGAGTTCTTCATTTTTGTCGGCGCGTTCGGCGCGCCGTCGCTCCCGTACGCACCGATCTTCACCGCCCTTGCGATGTTCGGCATCGTCATCGTTGCCGGCTACCTGCTCGCGGCGATGCAAAAGACGCTGTTCGGACCATTCCGGCTCGAAACCGACTACGAGGTCGGTCGCGCGCCGCTCCACGATATCGCCCCGCTTGCGGTGTTGCTTGCGGCGATCATCGTGTTGGGCGTCGCCCCGGACATCTTCTTCGAGATGATCCGTGATGCTGCTGTTCCCGTCGTCGAGGGGGTGAGCGCCGATGTCTGAGCATATGCCGCTCTGGACCGCGCTACTGCCGGTGTTGATTCTCGGTGTGACCGGGCTCGCCCTGCTGTTGGTTGATACGATTCGGCCGAACGCTCGCTCGAACACGACACTCTCGATTGTGAGTGCTCTCGGCGCGCTCGGCGCGCTCGCGGCGACCGTCTGGTTCGTCGCTGAGGGAACGGGTGACGTGAGCACCGGCGGAGCGATCTACCTGTTCGCCGACGCGATCAAGGTCGACACATTGGCGTTGTTCTTCACCGCTATCTTCGCGTCCGTGACGGCGCTCGTCGTTGTCGCTGCTCACGACTACTTCGATGACCACGACAGTCCGGCGGCGTTCTATTCGCTCACCGTCTTTGCGGCGACCGGTATGGCGCTGCTGGCGGTCGCAAACTCGCTTGCGGTCGTGTTCGTCGCTCTAGAGATGGTGTCGCTGCCGTCGTACGCGCTCGTTGCGTACTTAAAGAAGAACCGCGGCAGCGTCGAGGCCGGGTTGAAGTACTTCCTCATCGGCGCGCTGTCGTCGGCTATCTTCGTGTTCGGTATTTCGCTCGTGTATGCCGCGACCGGGTCGCTGATCTTCTCGGATGTGGCCGCGGAGATCGGGTCGCTCGATGGGCTCGCGGGCGTCGCCGGCATCGGAATCGCGATGATCATCGGCGGCGTCGCGTTCAAGACCGCCTCCGTTCCGTTCCACTTCTGGGCACCGGAGGCATACGAGGGCGCGCCCGCACCGGTAAGCGCGTTCCTCTCGTCGGCCTCGAAGGCCGCCGGGTTCGTCGTCGCGTTCCGCGTGTTCACCGAGGCGTTCCCCATCGGCGCATCGCTGGTGGCAAACGTCGATTGGGTGTTCGCGTTCGCCGTCCTTGCGGCGGTAACGATGACCGTCGGAAACTTTGCGGCGGCCGTTCAGGAGAACGTCAAGCGGATGCTCGCGTACTCCTCGGTCGGTCACGCTGGCTACGCGCTGATCGGCCTGGGCGCGCTCTCCGGGAGTGCGACAGGCGATAGCGCCGTGATGGGTGCGGCAATGGCCCACCTGCTCGTCTACGGGTTCATGAACACTGGCGCGTTCCTGTTCGTCGCGATGGCCGAGCGCTGGGGCGTCGGTCGGACTTTCGAGGACTACGCGGGTCTCGCGCGGCGTGCGCCGATCGCGTGTACCGCGATGGCCGTGTTCATGTTCTCACTGGCCGGACTCCCGCCGTTTGCCGGGTTCTTTTCGAAGTACGTCCTGTTCCTCGGTGCGATCGACAACGGCTTCGTCTGGCTGGCGGCAGTCGGCGCGATCAACAGCGTGATCTCGCTGTACTACTACAGCCGCGTGGTGAAGGCGATGTTCCTCGATGACCCCGAGTCGTCGAGTACGCTCGACGTGGTCGATAGCCGGCCGACGGCGCTGTACGCGGCGGTTGTCGTCGCCGCGGTTGTAACCGTCCTGCTGTTGCCCGGATTCGGTCCGGTCATCGAGACCGCCGAGGCTGCGGCCTCTGCGCTGTTCTGAGCGGACGGCGCCTTCCGCACCCACGTTTCCCACCGATATCCGCAGGTATTACCCGCGCCGTCTCATAATGGCTACATGAGCAGCCGGCAGTATCGCTGTCTGGGTTGTCTCGAACACACTATTAGCCGTCCGTTCAACACCTCACACCTCTCCGTGACCTGTCCGAACTGTGACTCCTTCGAGCGGTTCGTCAACGAGGATGTGTATCAACAGTACGAATCGTTCGAAGCGTCTCCGCCGGCGGAGTTGGACTGGGAACGGTTAGATCGGACGGAGAAGCTGCTAGTCTGTGAACGGCTTGTCAGGTCGACAAAAACAATCGCGGATTTTGAGATCGCAGACTGAACCTGCGTCCGTCGTACTACCGGGCGTACAGCGGACCGCCGACGAGTGAGGTGAGCGAGACACCGCTTGCCGGCGTGACCGCCACGTACGGGTGTTCGACGGGGCCGAACACGTCGACGACGCGACCGACCGTCGAGAGCGATTCGTCGACGACGCCCGCCCCGATCTCGGGCGGTTCTTCTCCGGTCTCGCCGCGGGCGATCGCGAGTCCGCCGGCGGTCCGGACAACAGTTCCAACGCGGCGCATCGTCACTCTCGTAAGATCCCGATATAGGCGGCGGCCGCCTGTACGAGGTCGTTTTTTGAGGTGTCTTCTGTGCCTTGAACGATCACCGCACCGCGAGGTTCGTATTCCCGTGAATACGTCATTTCGCGCTCGATCACTGCGTCGTACCCGACCTGCTGGACCGCTTTGGCGATTTCGTCGACGGTTGGTTCCTCGACCGCGAGGTCCATCGGCACGCGACGGCCCTCCGACCGCGAGCGGTCGGCGTCGAAGTACGCGGGATAGACGACGTTCTCGACCATACGGAAACGGCGAGCGGACGGGGTAAGGTCGTTTCGACTCCGCTCCGCCGACCGAGGAGCACGTCGCCACTACTCGATCGTAAACTCGAATCGTGCGCCACCGGCAGTCTCGGTCGTTGCCCGAACCGTCCATCCGTGTCCCTCCGCGATCCGCTCAGCGATTGCGAGCCCGAGTCCCGTTCCATCCTCGTCCGTGGTAAACCCCGTCTCGAAGATTCGTTCCGTGTCGTCCGGGAGTCCGTGACCGTCGTCCTCGACGTAGAACCCCTCGGTGCTGCCGTCGGGACGCGTGGTACGACCGACACGGACGGTGAGTGTCGTTGACTCCGCGTCTGCCGGCCCATGCTCGACGCTATCGTCGGGCTCTGCCCGACTGTCCGTGGAATCGTGTTCCACGCTATCGCCGGGCTTCGCCCGGCTTTCAGTCGAGCCGTGCTCGACGCTATTCCGAAACAAGTTCTCGAACAACTCACCGACCCGGGTCGGGTTCGCGTTGAACTCGGCGTCCTCTTCGACGACGAGTTTCGCATTCGGCGTGTCGACGCTCGCCCACGCTTCGCGCGCGAGCGACGCGAGCGATACGGGTTCTGTATCGCCGACAACCTCACCCTCCCGTGCGAGCGAGAGGAGGTCCTCGACGAGCTGGTCCATCCGCCGCAACGCGTCGACGGCCCGTTCGAGATGGTCGATGTCTCCGGTGTCGCGGGCGAGACCGACGTACCCCTCGGCGACGGACAGCGGGTTCCGGAGGTCGTGTGAGACGATCGAGGAGAACTGTTCGAGCCGTTCGTTCTGTCGCCGGAGGGTGGCCTCGCGCTCGCGACGCGTTGTGACATCAGTGTATATTGCGTAGCCGGAGACGTTCTCCGCGTCGAGGTGGATCGGAATAACGTGAAGGATGAAATGGCGTTCTCCGTCAGCGGTCACGCGGGTGACTTCCCGTCGAACATTCTCCCCCTGACGGAGCTTGGCGTTGAGATCCTCGGCTTCGGCACGAGCCTCGTCGCCGTTGGAAACGAGATACTCGTCGATCGACTCGCCGGTGACCGTCTCGGCATCGTATCCGAACGTCTCCTCGAACGCGGAGTTAACGCGCCGGAAGAGCGGTACGCCGTCGACGTAGTCGTACGCGACAGCTGGGTCGGGAACGTTCTCGAACAGCGCGAGGAGCCGGTCGCGTTCGGCACGAAGCTCGTCGTCCGCACGGATCCGGTCGAGCGTCTCCTCGAGATGTGACGCGAGGAGCTCCACGAGCCGGCCGTCCTCGTCTCCAAACCCTTCTGGGTCATCGGTGGCAACCTGTAACACCGCGTCGTCGTCGATCGGAACGGTGATCTGGTGTCCGCTCGACTCATCGCCTCGCCGCGGGGTGACGATCGGCTCCCCGCGTTCGATGACGGTTCCGGCGGAGCCGTGACCCGCCCGGACTCGTCGGCACTCCTCTATGTCCACGTCCGTGGAGACGGCAACGGGTTCAACCCAGCCGTCCGCTAACACACCGATAACGACGTCGTACTCTGGGAACACCTCGTCTGCGACGGCGACTGTAGTCCGATAGGCGGTGTCGGTGTCGCGAACGGTCGCGAGGCGGGTCGTTCCGGATCCCAACCGCTCGATACGTGATGGTTTCGTCGACGGCGATGTACGAATTGGATCCCCGTCGCTCCGTGTGAACAGCCAGTCGACCTGTGTCCCCACCGCGTCCGGATCCGTCGCAATGGCATCGACGAGCGGGTGGGCCGCGACCGGATCTTCGGGGTCGTCGACAAGCGCAACCACGGGGGGTGTTGGATTCGTTTCCTGAATCCGGGTCACTGCCGCGGGATCCGTGACGACGAACGCGTCCGCCTCGGAGGGGTCAAGCGGTCGGGCGTGCGCTGTTCGAAAGCCGTCCGGGACTCCGTCTTTCTGGGAGAGATCGGCTACTACTGACGACCACGCTACCGTCGATCCGTCCGCGTCGACGGCGACGACGGTCCGTTCGTCCGGAGACGCGTGACCCACAATACGGGTCTGTACTGCGTTTTTGGATATAAACGTTCTCTCCCGGTCCGTCGAGTTCGTTCGGGTCGAGACGGGCGCTCCCGCCGAGTGAGCACACCCCGGAACCCTTTTGGAGCAACACGGGCCAGAACATGGTAATGAGCGATCTCGAAGCGGAGTACCGTCTCGACTATTTCGAGGAGGAGGGGTTCGTCCGCACGGAGTGTGACTCCTGTGGCGTACACTTCTGGAGCCGCGATAGCGACCGCGAGTTGTGTGGTGAGCCGCCCTGTGCTGACTACAGTTTCATCGACGATCCGGGCTTTCCGGAGGAACACACACTCTCGGAGATGCGGGAGGCGTTCCTCTCGTTTTTTGAGGCAAACGACCACGAGCGAATCGAACCCTACCCGGTCGCGGCGAACCGCTGGCGTGACGATGTCCTACTCACACAGGCGTCGATCTACGACTTCCAGCCGCTCGTCACGAGCGGACAGACGCCCCCACCGGCGAATCCACTCACCATCTCCCAGCCTTGTATTCGGATGCAGGACATCGACAACGTCGGCAAGACGGGTCGACACACGATGGCCTTCGAGATGATGGCCCACCACGCGTTCAACACCCGCGAGGACGCCGAGGGAGAGTACGCCTACGAGGGTGAGGTGTACTGGAAAGACGAAACCGTCGAGTACTGCGACCGACTGTTCGAGAGCCTCGGCGCCGACCTAGAGGAGATCACCTACATCGAGGATCCGTGGGTCGGCGGCGGCAACGCGGGTCCTGCCATCGAGGTCATTTATAAGGGTGCCGAGCTGGCGACGCTCGTGTTCATGTGTATGGAGCAGGACCCGGACGGCGAGTACGAAATGAAAGACGGGAATACGTACTCGTACATGGACACGTACATCGTCGACACCGGCTACGGGCTGGAGCGATGGACGTGGATGAGTCAAGGGACGGCGACGGTGTACGAGGCGGTATACCCCGACGCGATCGACTTTTTAAAAGAGAACGCGGGGATCGAACACACGGAAGCGGAACGTGAGCTTATTCATCGCGCCGCAAAGCTCTCCGGTCGACTCGACATCGACGATGTTGACGATGTGGAGGCCGCACGCGGCGACATCGCGGAGCGGCTCGATGTTGACGTGGACCGACTCCGAAAGCTCGTGGAGCCGTTGGAGTCGATCTACGCGATCGCCGACCACTCGCGTACGCTGGCGTACATGTTCGGTGACGGGATTGTCCCCTCCAACGTGGGGACTGGCTACCTCGCGCGGATGGTGCTCCGCCGGACGAAACGGCTCGTGGACGAGGTTGGCGTCGACGCGCCGCTCGACGAACTCGTTGATATGCAGGCCGAGCGACTCGGCTACGAGAACCGCGATACGATCCGTGAGATCGTCCGCACCGAGGAGCGGAAGTACCGGCAGACGCTCGAACGCGGCTCCCGAAAGGTCGAGGCACTCGCCGACGAGTACGCGGGTACCGGTGAGCCGATCCCGACAACTGATCTCTTGGAACTGTACGACTCTCACGGGATCCAGCCGGACATGGTCGCCGAAATCGCCGCGGAGCGTGGCGCGAGCGTCAATGTACCTGACGACTTCTACGCACTCGTCGCCGATCGACACGAGGAGGCGGATGCCGACGCCGAGAGCGACGACCGCGACGACCGCCTCGGTGACCTCCCAGAGACCGAGAAGCTGTTCTACGACGAGCAGGGACGGACGGAGTTCGAGGCGGTCGTCCTCGACGTGTTCGAGCGCGAGGAGGGGTACGATGTGGTGTTAGACCAGACGATGTTCTACCCCGAGGGTGGCGGACAGCCGGCCGATCGGGGACAACTCACCGCCGGCGAGACGACCGTCGACGTGTCTGACGTACAGGAGGTCGACGGCGTCGTTCTTCATCACACGGATGCGGATCCCGGAAAGGGGGAGTTCGTTCGCGGGCAGGTCGATGGGGATCGCCGGAACCGGCTGCGAGCGCACCACACGGCAACACACCTGATCGGACACGCGGCCCGCGAGGTGCTCGGCGATCACGTCCGGCAGGCGGGCGCACAGAAGGGGTTGGACTCCTCGCGGCTCGATGTGCGTCACTTCGAGCGGATCTCTCGGGAAGAAGTCAAAGCGATCGAACGCGTTGCCAACGAGATCGTCCGGGAGAACCTCTCGGTCCGTCAGGAATGGCCGCATCGTCACGAGGCTGAGGCGGAACACGGGTTCGACTTGTATCAGGGCGGGGTCCCACCGGGAACCAACGTTCGACTAATCCACGTCGGCACTGCCGACGTACAGGCGTGTGCCGGCACACACGTCGATCGCACGGGAGACATCGGCGCGGTGAAAGTGCTGAAGACGGAGCCGGTACAGGACGGTGTCGAGCGTATCGTCTTCGCCGCCGGTGAGGCCGCAGTCGAGGCGACACAGCGTACGGAGGACGCGCTGTACGACGCCGCCGGCGCGCTCGATGTCGACCCGCTCGACGTCCCCGAGACTGCCGAGCGGTTCTTCGAGGAGTGGAAAGCACGCGGGAAGGAAGTCGAGTCACTGAAAGCCGAACTCGCGGAGGCGCGAGCCGCCGGCGGCACCGACGCGGAGACGGTCGACATCGACGGGTTTACCGCCGTGATACAGCGTGTCGACGGCGACGCCGACGAGCTTCGTGCGACGGCTAACGCCCACGTCGAAGACGGTTCGGTCGCAGTGGTCGGCAGCGGAGCGAACGGCTCTGCCAGCTTCGTCGTTGGTGTTCCGGAGGAAGTCGGGGTCAACGCCGGGCAGGTCGTCTCCGAACTCGCCAGCCGCGTCGGCGGCGGCGGCGGCGGCCCCCCGGACTTCGCACAGGGCGGCGGGCCGGACGCCGACGCGCTCGACGACGCGCTCGACGACGCACCGGACGTGTTGCGGACGCTTCTGGAGGCGTGACTCCGTAGCCGTGGCCCGCGCGAACAACGACGGCGTCTCGATCAGATACGAGGTCGACGAGGGACGCTCAGCCGACGACGAGGCAGTCGTGTTCTGTGGCGACATCGGACTTGGCCCGTGGCAATTCGGCTGGCAGCACGCGGCGCTCGCGGGTCCACACACGGTTATCACCCCGGAGACGCGAGGAATTGGGGAGTCGGACGCGCCGCCGGGGCCGTACACGGTTGAGGGGCTCGCGAGCGACCTCGACGCGATCTGTACGACCGAGGGGATCCGAAACGCCCACCTCGTCGGCTACGGGCTGGGCGGAGCTGTCGCGCTCGCGTACGGGATGGCCTCCTCACGACCGGCGAGCCTGACGCTTCTCGGGACGCCACCCGCGGGCGACGCGTACAACCCCAACGGCGTCTGGGCCGACCCAAACGACCCGGATGCGGTGGAGGGGTCGTTACACGGGCTGCTCTCGGTCGACTTCCGCGAGGCGCACCCGGACGCGCTATCACGGATCGCGGAGTGGTGCGTCGCGGAGGACGCCGGCCACGAGGTGTACGAGGCGCATCGCGCGGCGGTTGAGGGGTTCGATCTGGCCGACGTGCTCTTCGAGGTCACGACGCCGGCGCTCGTCGTCCACGGGACCGACGACACGGTCTGTCCGGTCACGGCCGGCGAGACCCTCGCTGAGGGGCTCCCCCGCGGTGAGTTCCACGCCGTCGAGGGTGCCCGACACCTCGTCGGTGTCGAAGCGTCGGCTGCGGTCAACGACCTCGTAACCGGCTGGCTCGCGGAGCAGACGACGGATCCGTCGCCCTGACGACGACCGGGAGTCTCAGTCTGCCCGAGCGCCGACGGGGCCCGTCCCGGACACCGGAGGAACTCCGATCTGACGTAACCGTTTTGAGTCGCTCTCGCGTTCGATACTGTATGGCTCGCCTTCGGTTCGCCCTGTTGAACGCCGCCCACGACGGCGCGAACACGCGCCGAAACTTCCGCCGAGAGATCGACGCGGACCTCGCCGAGTTCGAGGCGGTCGAGGGACACCTCCCCGACCACACCGACTTCGACGGGGTCGTCGTCACCGGCTCTCGCTCCTCGGTTTACTGGGATGAGCCGTGGATCCCGCCGCTCGTCGACTACGTCGCCGAGGCGGCCGCGGACGACGTTCCGGTGCTCGGCGTCTGTTACGGGCATCAGGTGCTTGCGGAGGCACTCGGCGGCCGCGTCGCCGGTATGGACGGGTTCGAGATCGGATACAACACAGTCCGACGAGTCCGCGACGACGACCTGTTTGCCGATGTTGGGGAGGCGTTTCGGGTTTTTACCACACACGGCGACGCGGTCGTCGACCTCCCGCCAGGGGCAACGCTGCTCGCGGAGAACGAACACGGGGTTCACGCGTTCCGACAGGGTCACTGTTGGGGCGTCCAGTTCCACCCGGAGTACGACATCGAGACCGCGCGCGAGGTGACGGAGGGGAAACGAGAGCGGATCGGCGACGCCCGCGTCGAGGAGGTTCTCGCGGAGATCACGCCGGAGGCGTACGAGGCCGCCTGTGAGGCGAAGGCGCTGTTCGACAACTTCGTCGCGTACGCCCGTGACCTGAAACACGAGCGAGAAGCGGCGACCGCCGCTGACGACTGACTCGAAGAGCGGGTTTGACGCCCAGTTATGCCGACAACTACTTTCGACGTGACGCTGTAATGAGGATCGATGATAGTCGGTCGGATGGAGGGATGGTTCACGCGGGTCAAAACGGAGATTCAACGCTCTTTTGCCGAGGAGTACACCCCCAAGGAGACAGCTGGGAGTTTTTCCGTTGGCGTGTTCATCACGATGTTGCCGACACTTGGGACGGGGCTGCTGTTGTTTTTCGTGCTCGCGTGGCTGTTCGACCGGATCAACCGCGCGGCGCTGGTTGCGTCCGTCGTCGTCTTCAATCCCGTCGTGAAATGGGGCGTGTACGCGGCCAGTTTCACGCTCGGCGTGATCATCCTTGGGCCGGTTCCTGGCGTGTCGACCGCGGAGGTGTCGCTGTCGGCCGGTCCGGATGTTGTCGTCCGGCTTCTGGTCGGGAACCTGATTCTCGCAGTTGTCGCGGCCGTACCGGGGTATTTCGTCTGTCTTCGACTGGTAGAAGCGTATCGGACCCACGAGATCGATGTCGTCGACACGGTTTCGGAGATCGTCGAACCCGACGAAGAGCAGCCGACCGAGACGCCAGGAACGAACGACTGACCTCTCGAAACGGCTGAGAGGACGGAGCGGGACGGTCGAACACTCTTATACCGTTCCCGCCCGGAACGGGTGTATGAACGTAGTACCGGACACCAGTGCGGTCGTCGACGGCCGCGTGTCCGAACGCGTCGAGGACGGGTCCTACGAGGGCGCAACCGTGATCGTCCCGGAAGCCGTCGTCGGCGAGCTGGAGTCGCAAGCAAACGATGGGCTCGACTCGGGCTGGGACGGCCTGAGCGAACTCCAGCGACTCGCCGAATTCGCCGACGAGGACCGAATTGAGCTCCGATACGTCGGCGACCGACCGACCGGCGACGCCCGGTCACACGCCGCCGAGGGCGACGTTGACGCGCTCATCCGCGAGGTCGCCGACGCGGAGGACGCAACGCTGCTCTCCAGCGATGTTGTTCAGGCCGAAGTCGCCCGTGCCAAGGGCATCGATGTCGAGTACGTCGAACCGGTCGCCCGTGGCGTCGTCGACGAACTGCCCATCGAGGAGTATTTCACCGACGAGACGATGTCCGTCCACCTCAAGACAGGGACGAAGCCGAAAGCAAAACGCGGCGCGCTCGGCGAGATGCGCTACGAGGTCATCGAGGAAGCGGAGACGACCGAGGAACGGATGACTGAGTTGGCGAACTCCATCGTTGATCTCGCACGGCAGTCCTCCGAGGGGTTCATCGAACTCTCCGACGACGGCATGGACATCGTTCAGTACCGTAACTATCGTATCGCGGTCGCTCGCCCACCCTTCGCCGATGGGATCGAGATCACGGCGGTTCGCCCCATCGCGAAGACGACGCTCGACGACTACGAGTTCGCGGATGAACTCCGTGAGCGGTTCCGCGAACGGAAACGCGGCGTGCTCATCGCTGGGTCGCCCGGTGCTGGAAAGTCCACGTTCGCGCAGGCGGTCGCGGAGTTCCTCAACGACAGCGACTACGCGGTGAAAACGATGGAACAGCCGCGGGATCTCCAAGTCGGTCCGGAGGTCACACAGTACGGCGCGTTAGGCGGTGAAATGGAGAACACGGCCGACTCTCTCCTGTTAGTCCGACCCGACTACACCATCTACGACGAGGTCCGGAAGACGAACGACTTCGAGGTGTTCTCGGACATGCGGATGGCCGGCGTCGGAATGGTTGGCGTGGTCCACGCGTCTCGCGCCATCGACGCGCTCCAGCGGCTCGTCGGGCGGGTCGAACTCGGGATGATCCCCCAGATCGTCGATACGGTCGTCTACATCGAGGCGGGTGAGGTACACACCGTCTACGACGTGACGACGGAGGTGAAGGTGCCTGCGGGGCTCACGGCCGAGGATCTCGCCCGTCCCGTCATTCAGGTCCGGAACTTCGAGACCGGGACGCCGGAGTTCGAGATCTACACGTTCAACCGGCAGGTCGTCACCGTCCCGCTGAACGAGGACGATGGCGGCGAGACGGAGACAGGGGTCGGCCGGATTGCTAAACAGGAGATAGAACGCGAGATTCGTTCGGTCGCCCACGGTCACGTCGATGTCGAACTGCGCGGCGACGACGAGGCGATCGTTTACGTCGGCGAGGGAGACATCGGCACGGTGATCGGGAAAGGTGGCGGTCGGATCGCTGACATCGAGAACCGTCTCGGCATCGAGATAGACGTTCGAACGCACGACGAGAAGCCGGGCGGAGCGAGCGGTGCGGGCGGAAACGGCGTGAGCGGCGGGAGCGGAGCCGGCGGTCAGGTCGGCGAAGAGCGCGGATCCGTCGTTCAACCGGAGATCACTTCCCGGCACGTCGTCCTCGATGTCGAGGGTGGCGTCGGCGAGACGGTAGAGGTGCGCGCGAACGGGGAATACCTCTTCACCGCTACAGTCGGCCGTGGCGGAGAGGTTCAGGTGTCACGCGGCTCCGCGATCGCCGAGGAGTTAGAGGACGCGATCGACCGAAAGCGAACGATAACTGTCGTTCCGGCGCGGTAAACGCCAGCCCCCGGTCCGTTTTTCCGTCGTTTCACGCGCAACCACTCGACGATCGTCGATATTATTCCCTCCTGAAAGATAACGCTTTTTTGATGGTGGTCGGAAGTAGCGGGCATGTCAGACGAGCTGAAACGCGGGTTGGAAGGCGTCCTCGTCGCGGAGTCGGAGCTCAGTCACGTCGACGGGGAGGTCGGGAAGCTCGTGTACCGCGGGTACGACATCGAGGAGCTGGCACGCGGCGCGAGCTACGAGGAAGTGCTGTACCTTCTCTGGCATGGCTCGTTGCCGACGCGTGACCAGCTCGACGCCTTTTCGTCGTCGCTCGCGGCCGAGCGCGGTGTCGATCCGGAAGTGCTCGAAACGACGCAGACGCTGGCTGATACCGAGGAGCGACCGATGGCAGCGCTTCGGACGGCCACCTCGATGCTCTCGGCGTACGATGACGACGAGGCGGTTGAGGGTCGCGAGGAGACGATCGAACAGGGCACGCGGATTACGGCGAAGATGCCGACCGTGTTGGCCGCCTTCGAGCGCGCTCGACAGGGGAAAGCGCCGGTCGATCCGGATCCCGACCTCTCACACGCCGGGAACTTCCTGTATATGCTCACCGGTACCGAGCCCGACGCCGTCAGCGAGGAGACGTTCGACATGGCGCTGACGCTCCACGCTGACCACGGACTCAACGCCTCGACGTTCACGGCGATGGTGATCGGCTCGACGATGGCGGATGTCTACTCCGGCGTCACCGGCGGGATCGGTGCCCTCTCTGGGTCGCTTCACGGTGGCGCGAATCAGGACGTGATGGAACTGCTTTACGAGATCGACGCGTCCTCGAAAGACCCGGTCCAGTGGGTCAAAGACGCCCGAGAGGCGGGCCGTCGCGTCCCCGGCTTCGGCCACCGCGTGTATCAGGTCAAGGACCCCCGCGCACGCATTCTCGAAGAGAAACTCCGTGACCTCGCCGAGTCCTCCGGGAATCGGACGTGGCTCGAGTACACCACCGCCATCGAGGAGTACCTCACGGAGGAGGGGCTCGTTGAGAAGGGAATCGCGCCGAACGTCGACTTCTACTCCGGTTCCGTCTACGACAGCATGGGGATCCCGATGGACCTGTTTACCCCCATCTTCGCGATGAGCCGCGTCGGCGGCTGGGTCGCACACGTCGCCGAGTACCAGGAAAACAACCGCCTCATCCGGCCGCGTGCCCGCTACACTGGCCCCGAGTCCGCGGAGTTCGTTCCGATCGACGAGCGATAGGCGAGTCTCGGGATGGGCGTGGCCGGCGGGATCGTTTATAAACTGTTGTTGCGTCCTCTCGGACCGCTGGAGACTATTCGAACGCCGAAATCCCGGTTAGGTCCTCGCCGAGGATCAGGCTGTGGATGTCGTGGGTGCCCTCGTAGGTGTACACCGTCTCCATGTTCGCCATGTGCCGCATCGGGGAGTAGTCAGTCGTGATCCCGTTACCGCCGAGCATCTCGCGGGCGATTCGGGACTGGTCACGGGCCGTTCGGACGTTGTTCCGTTTCGCCATCGAGACGTGTTGCGGCCGGAGGTCGCCGCGCTCTTTCAGCTCTGCGAGCCGATACGCGAGCAGCTGTGCGGTCGTTATCTCTGTCGCCATCTCCGCGAGCTTCTCCTGTTGGAGCTGGAATCGGGCGATCGGACCGCCGAACTGGTCGCGGTCGAGCGCGTACTCACGTGCCTGCTCGAAACAATCGCGAGCCGCGCCGACCGCCCCCCACGCGATTCCGTAGCGGGCCTGCGTGAGACACGAGAGCGGCCCTTTCATCCCCTCCACCCCCGGTAGCCGGTTCTCGGCGGGGATCCGAACGTTCTGGAGGCTAATCTCGCCGGTGACCGACGCGCGAAGCGAGAGCTTGTCGTGAATCTCGTTCGTTGTCACGCCGTCACGGTCGGTCTCGACGAGGAACCCGCGGACGGGATTGCCTTCCGCGGAGGTTTCGCGAGCCCACACCACCGCAACATCCGCGATCGGCGAGTTCGTGATCCACGTCTTCGACCCGTTGAGGACATACTCGTCGCCGTCGGCCTCGGCCATCGTCTCCATCGCTGAGGGGTTCGAGCCGTGTTCCGGCTCCGTCAGCCCGAAACAGCCGACTGCCTCACCCTCGCCTAGCGCGGGGAGCCAGCGCTCCTTTTGATCGTCGCTGCCGAACGCGTGGATCGGGTACATCACCAAGGCCCCCTGAACGCTCGCCATCGACCGGAGCCCGGAGTCACACGCCTCCAACTCTTGCATCAGCAGACCGTAGGCTGTCTCCGAAACGTTCGGGAGGCCGTATCCGTCGAGATTAGGCGCGTAAAACCCCATCTCGCCCATCTCTTCGATCAGCTCCGTTGGAAACGTCCCTGCTTGGAAGTGATCGCCGATGTCGGGACGGACCCGATCCTCGACGAACTCCCGGGCCGTATCCCGGATCAGTCGCTCCTCCTCGCCGAGGTCAGACTCCAGTCCCACGTAATCGAGCATAAATGACCATGAGAGACGGGCGGGCAAAAACGGATCGGGGCTCTGACATCCTCCCACGGCTTCAGCCGTGGGGTTCCCGACCACAGGCCGGGCGGTCCACGGCGGGAGGTTCCCCACTCGTACGCGGTGGGGTTGTGGGCCGTGCCAGTGCAGCCCCCGACCGAGATAGCGGGCTTCATCTACCCCCGCGAAGGGTGCGTATCCTTACCTCGGACTCGGTATCACAACCAACGAATGTCAGAACAATCAACGTTTCGCCGGTTGTCGGCTTCATCCC
>LFFM01001104.1_pt1 | contig 19216 bp, 21 predicted proteins | sample 643131 | NCBI WGS metagenome assembly LFFM01 (sample SAMN03777445, study PRJNA286221) | soda lake metagenome | biome: soda lake; feature: Kulunda steppe; material: water; isolation source: sample Tc-Br brine of Tanatar trona crystallizer | place: Russia: Kulunda steppe | collected 2011-07
AGGCGGCCGCCGACGGCGCGGACCTCGTCGTGCTCCCCGAGCTGTTCGACGTCGGCTACTTCGCGTTCGACACGTACGCGCGGGCCGCGGAGGGGCTCGACGGCGACCGCCTGGCTCGGTTCGCGGACGTCGCCGAGGAGGTCGGCGTCGCCGTGCTCGCGGGAACGATCGTCGAGGACCTCGGGGCGTCGGCCGCGACGGGGGTCGAGGTGCCGGCGACGGAGGGGCTCGCGAACACGGCGGTCCTCTTCGACGCCGACGGGACGCGGCGGCTCGTCTACCGCAAACACCACCTGTTCGGGTACGGCTCGGAGGAGACCGACCGGATGGTCCCGGGCGAGCGCGTGCCGGTCGTCGAGGTCGCGGGGGTTCGCGTCGGCGTCACGACCTGTTATGACCTGCGGTTTCCGGAGCTGTACCGCGGGATGGTGGCGGACGGCGTCGAGTGCGTGTTGGTTCCGAGCGCGTGGCCGTACCCGCGCGTCGAACACTGGCGGACGCTCGGCCGCGCGCGCGCCATCGAGAACCTCGCTTACGTGGCGACGGTCAACGGGAGCGGTCAGTTCGATTCGGGCACGCTCTGTGGCCGTACGACCGTCTACGACCCGTGGGGGACGACGCTCGCCTCCTCGGACGAGGGGCCGACGACGGTCGTCGCCGACGTCGACCCCGACCGCGTCGCCGACGTCCGCGCGGAGTTCCCGGCGCTTCGGGATCGACGATAAAAAGCGTCGAAACCGCCGTCGACGGTGGATGCGGTGTGAAACTCGGATGGGTCTGCGAGGCAGCCACCGAGCGGTCGACCGCCGCGGCGGCGGATCCCGGCGGCCGCAAACCTCGAACCTTTATACGGATGAGGACCCTAGCCGACATCGCCGGAATCCGACGCTTTTCTCGTTGGGATTCGGCAATCAAGCCCGCACCCGTCCCGACCGCTCGGGCGATCGCGCCGACAGCCATCGGGGTCCGCTGTCGGCCCTGATCGCCCGTCCACCCGCCTCCCGTCCCGCTTCGTCGCTCGCTCTACACGGCCGCTTCCCGTCTCAGCACCGGTTATCAACGCCGATAGCAGGGGCGATGGTTTCTTAAAAGGATTCACCGTCGTCGAGGACACCGCGGACGAACCCGGCGCGTCGCCCTGATCGCGGGCGGCGGGCCGGCGTCTCGTCTTCCACCGTCCGCGGACGGTCGGGTTCGGGCACCCACTCCCACACCGCCCCCGAACCCGGTCATCGAGCGCCACAGGATCGGTCATCGAGCGCCACAGGATCGGTCATCGAGCGCCACAGGATCGGTCATCGAACGCCACAGGATCCGGTGGGTCCGCTATCGAACCCGTCAGTAACCGCTATCGAACCCGTCAGTAACCGCTATCGAACCCGGTGAGCACCCGCTATCCGAACGAAGGAGAGAATCCGCCGTTCACGACGGGGCGGATCTCACTCGCCCGCCTCGACGAACAGCTTCCGTACCGTCTCGATCTTCGGATCCGCGTGGAACGTACAGTACGCGTCCCCGGGGTTCTTCTCGTAGTAGTCCTGGTGGTGTTCCTCGGCGCGGTAGAACGTCCCCAGCGGCTCGACCTCGGTGACGATCTCGTCGTCGTACACCCCTTCGGCAGCCAGCTCCTCGATGTACGCCTCGGTCAGCTCCCGCTGGTCGTCGTCGTGCGCGAGGACGATCGACCGGTACTGGCTCCCGACGTCGGGACCCTGCCGGTTCAGCTGGGTCGGGTCGTGAACGGTGAAGAAGACCTTCAACACGTCGGCGAAGGCAAGCTCGTCGGGGTCGTACTCGACCCGAACGACCTCAGCGTGTCCCGTCTCGCCGCTGCAGACCTCCTGATACGTCGGCTCCGTCGTGTGGCCGCCGGCGTAGCCGGAAGTGACGTCGACGACGCCCGGGAGCGCCTCGAACGCCGCCTCGACACACCAGAAGCAGCCGCCGCCGAGCGTCGCGGTTTTGGTGTTCGTCATGCCCCGCCATACGCGTCGAACCGGTAAAGGCGCGTCGGCGGTGGTAACTGATACAGGCGCGTCGGCGGCGGTACTCTCGTCGTGGCGGGGCGAGTAGTCCCCGTATCCCGTGGAGGTGTGGCCGCCCCCGACACCGTCCGCGAACGGTAGACATTTGCCGTCGCCCGTGTGAGCGATCCGTATGGTTACGTTGGGACTGGTCGTCGCGCGGTTCAACGAGTCCGTCACCGGGCTGATGGCTGAGGCGGCCCGCGAGGCCGCCGCCGAACGCGACGCGGTGGTCGCCGACGAGCTCGCGGTTCCCGGGGCGTACGACAGCCCGCTCGCGGCGGACCGGCTCGCGCGGCGCGACGGCATCGACGCCGTCGCCGTCGTCGGCGCGATCGTCACGGGCGACACCGACCACGACCGCGTGATCGCCGACGCCACCGCCACGAAGCTGACCGACGTCAGCCTCGACCGCGACACCCCCGTCACGTTCGGCGTGAGCGGCCCGGGGATGTCCGGCGCGGAGGCCCGCGAGCGGGTGGACAAGGGAGCGGACGCCGCACACGCCGCGATCGACCTCGTCGAGGAACTCGAATGACCGACACATACGACTTTTCAGACCGGATCGGACGTGTAGAGCCCAGCGCGACGCTGGCGATATCGAACCTGGCAGCCGAGAAGGAGGCCGAGGGCGTCGACGTCGTCAACCTCTCGGTCGGCGAGCCCGACTTCGGCACCCCCGAGAACGTCGTCGAGGCCGGCAAGGACGCCATCGACGCCGGCCACACCGGGTACACCTCCTCGAACGGGATCCCGGCGCTGAAGGAGGCGATCGCGGCCAAGCTCCGCGGCGACGGCATCGACGCCGACGCCGACGAGGTGATCGTCACCCCCGGCGGCAAGCAGGCGCTCTTCGAGACGTTCCAGACGCTGATCGACGACGGGGACGAGGTCGTCCTGCTCGACCCCGCGTGGGTCTCCTACGAGGCGATGGTGAAGCTCGCGGGCGGCGAGCTCTCGCGCGTCGACCTCGCGCCCCACGGCTTCCAGCTCGAGCCCGCGCTCGACGACCTCGCCGAGGCCGTCTCAGACGAGACGGCGCTGTTGGTCGTCAACTCCCCGTCGAACCCGACGGGCGCGGTGTTCTCAGAGACGGCCCTCGAGGGCGTCCGCGACCTCGCGGTCGAACACGACGTCGCCGTCATCTCCGACGAGATCTACGAGCGGATCACCTACGGCGTCGAGCAGACCTCGCTCGCGAGCCTCGACGGGATGACGGACCGCACGATCACTGTCAACGGGTTCTCGAAGGCGTACGCGATGACGGGCTGGCGGCTCGGCTACCTCCACGCCACCGACGGCTTCGTCGCCGAGGCCGGGAAGTTCCACTCTCACTCCGTCTCCTGTGCGACCAACTTCGTCCAGCAGGCCGGCGTCGAGGCGCTGGAGAACACCGACGACGCGGTCGAGGAGATGCGGTCGGCGTTCGCGGAGCGGCGCGACCTCCTCGTCGACCTGTTCGACGAGCACGGCGTCGACGTCGACGTCGGCGACGGCGCGTTCTACATGATGATCCCCGTCGACGACGACGACCAGGCGTGGTGTACGGCGGCGATCGAGCAGGCCGCCGTCGCCTGCGTGCCGGGGAGCGCCTTCAACGCGCCCGGGTTCGCGCGGATCTCGTACGCCGCGAGCGAGGAACGCCTCCGTGAGGCCGTCGACCGGCTCGTCTCGAACGACCTCCTGTAGGTCGGCGGATCGCTTCGAGACGTAGCGACACGCGGATCGGCTCAGAACCGGCTTTTCGAGGCCGAGAACCGGCGACGCGTTTATCAGTCCTGTCACCGAAGCTGTATATTGGTGGTGGCATGTACGACAATATCCTGTACCCGACGGACGGAAGCACCGGCTCGGACGCGGCGGCCGAACACGCCCGATTACTCGCGTCGACGTTCGGCGCGACGGTTCACGTGTTACACGTCGTCGACACGCGACACACGGGCATCGGGGTAAGCGGCGCGTTCCTCTCCGACGACGGATCCGGGCTGAGCGGGAAGACCGACGAGGGCGACGGCTCCGGGACGGTCGGGGAGCGGCGCGACTTCGACGAGGAAGACGACGCGCAGGCCGGGCGCGGAGCGGAGTTGGTCGAGGAGGCCGCCGCCGCGTTCGGCGACGTCGAGACCGTCACCGCCGTCGAATCGGGGAACCCGCACTCGGTCATCGTGGACTACGCCGATGCGAACGACGTCGACCTGATCGTGATGGGGACACACGGACGGACCGGGGTCGATCGATACCTGCTCGGGAGCGTCACGGAGAAGGTCGTGCGGCTGGCCGATCCGCCCGTGATGACGGTGCGTGCCGACGCGGACGGGTGACTCCCGGCGGTGATCCGCGGCCCGCTTTCGGCGATGTACCGATACGGCGTTCCGAAACCCTTACTCCCGGTCCGGGACACCTCGACGTATGAGCGATACGTCCGAGTCGACCGATGCCGCGGGAACGGACGCGGCGGGCGACCCCGATGCGTCCGCCGACGCCGACGCGGCCGCGGTCGACGCCGAGGAAGTCCGTCACGTCGCCGACCTGGCCCGGGTGCGTCTCGACGACGACGAGGTCGACGCGTTCGCCGACCAGTTCGCGGAGATCCTGGAGTACTTCGAGGCCCTCGACGACGTGCCGGAGGCGGAGCGCGAGGAGGAGCTCGTCAACGTGATGCGCGCCGACGAGGTCCGCGAGGGGCTCTCACAGGAGGACGCGCTGGCGAACGCCGCGGAGACCGAGGACGGGTTCTTCAAGGGCCCGAAGGTGTCGTAGATGGCGGCCGACCACAACGCCTTCATCACGGAGGCGACGATCGAGGGCGACGCCGACGCCGAGGGACCGCTCGCGGGCGCGACCGTCGCGGTCAAGGACAACATCTCGACGGAGGGGATCGAGACGACCTGCGGCTCCGAGATGCTCGCCGACTACGTGCCGCCGTACTCCGCGACCGTCGTCGAGCGGCTGACCGACGCCGGCGCGACGGTCGTCGGCAAAACGAACATGGACGAGTTCGGGATGGGAACGACGACGGAGACGTCGGCGTTCGGGCCGACGCGGAACCCGGTCGACCCCGACCGCGTCCCGGGCGGCTCCTCCGGCGGGTCGGCGGCGGCGGTCGCCGCCGGCGACGCCGACGTCGCCCTCGGCTCTGACACGGGCGGTTCGGTGCGGTGTCCCGCCGCGTTCTGTGGCGTCGTCGGCATCAAACCCACCTACGGGCTCGTGTCGCGGTACGGGCTCGTCGCCTACGCGAACTCCCTCGAACAGATCGGCCCGATCGCCGGCACCGTCGAGGAGGCGGCGGCCGTCCTCGACGTCATCGCCGGTCCGGACCCGCACGACGGCACCACCCGAGATCTCGAGACGGTCGCGGACGCGGACCCCGCGGCGAGCTACGCCGCGGCCGCCGACGGCGACGTCGACGGGCTCACCGTCGGCGTTCCGACGGAGCTGTTCGAGGGGGCCGACGAGCGCGTCGTCGACACCGTCGAGGCCGCCATCGCGGACCTCGAAGCGCAGGGCGCGGAGACGACGGAGATCTCGCTGCCCGCGGTCGAACACGCGGTACAGGCGTACTACGTCATCGCGACGTCGGAGGCGTCCTCGAACCTCGCGCGGTTCGACGGCGTCCGCTACGGCCACCGCGCCGAGAGCGACGGGAACTGGAACGAGTCGTTCGCGGAGACCCGCGAGGCGTTCGGCGCGGAGGTCAAGCGCCGGATCCTGCTCGGAACGTACGCGCTGTCGGCCGGCTACCACGACAAGTACTACAAGAAGGCACAGGACGCCCGGGCGTGGGTGCGTCAGGAGTTCGACGCGGCGTTCGAGGACGTCGACGTGATCGCCTCGCCGACCATGCCTGTGCTCCCGTTCGAGCTCGGCGAGAGCCTCGACGACCCGCTGCGGATGTACCTCGCGGACGCGAACACGACGCCGGCGAACCTCGCGAACCTCCCCGCGATCTCGGTGCCCGCGGGCGAGGCGGACGGGCTCCCCGTCGGGCTCCAGTTCGTCGGCCCGAAGTTCGACGAGGCGACGGTCATCCGAGCCGCGAGCGCGGTCGAGGAGTGAGGTCGAAGCCGAGGAGTGAGGACCTGCCGGCCGTCGTTGGGGGTTCATACGGCACACCGCCCCGTGAGCGTCCCTACGCACGACCGGAGACCGATCCGGACACCCGCCGATCGCGGATCCGTCGCCGGCCCGCGATCCGGAACGTCAATACGCCGCCGCCGGAACGGCCACGTATGGGGCTGACCGAAGCAGAACTGGATCGGCTCGCCGACGTCGTGCGACTCCAACCGACGAAGAACAGCGAGCTCGTCGAGGCGTGGGGCGTCGAGAGCGGCAGCGAGGTCCACCAATACCTCGAGAATCACCTGAAGGAGTACTACTACCGCGACGACGACAGCCTGATACGGACGACCGCGGAGGCGAACGATCTCGTCGACGTCGAACCCGGGATCGAGCCCGACGAGGTCGCGAAGGGCGGGGTTCCGAGCGTGATCCGCGTCCCCGAGCTCGAGGCGCGCGTGTTCGCGGTCGTCGCCGGACCCGACGAGCGCTCGGAATCGGTCGTCAGCGTCCTGAACAAGCTCCGGGAGGCGTACGACGTCGACCCCGAAGCGGGCGACGTCCGGCGGGCCCTCCAGAGCCTCCGCCGGAAGAACGTCGTGGAGGTCGTCTACCGGACCGTTCCGACGTTCAAGCTGGCCGTCGCCCGCGACGACGTCGACGTCGAAGTCAACGAGTAGCCGGTCGGCGATAGCTTTCCGGTCCGTGGGCGCGAAGGGGTCCGTATGTCCGAGGTAACTCCGCTCGACCGAGCGAAACGGAACGCGACCGGGATCGCCGCGACGACCGTCACGGGGGTCTGGCTCGCGGCGCTGATGCTCGGGTACGGCTGGTGGCTCGCCGCGCTGCTGTTCGGCTACATCGTGATCGTCCCGGTCGTCGCGATGGTGTTCGACGAGGACGAGGATGAAACGGAGGAACGAGCGACCGAGCCCGACCGGAACGCCGTGGATGGGGACGCCGCGGACGCGCTCGACCGCCTCCGAACCCGATACGCGGACGGGGAGCTCACCGACGAGGAGTTCGAACGGAAGCTCGACCGGCTGCTGGAGACGGAGACCGTCGCGGACGCGGCCGACTGGGCCCGACGCGAACGGGCGCGGACGGACGGCGAGGTCGACGAAGTCGACGAGGAGCGGGAGCGAGACGTCGCGTGACTGCGTCACAGGGGCCGGAAACGTCCGCCGGTCACGAAGCCGGGGCTGTCGGCGTTCGCCGACTCCTCCGACGAGTCCGCGATCAGCGGAGCCGCACGGCGGTTCCGTACGCGAGGATCTCCGCGCCGCTGTCGGCGATCGAGGAGGTGGTGAAGCGGACGTTGACCACGGCGTCGGCGTCGAGCGCCACCGCCTCCTCGACCATCCGTTCCTGCGCCTGATCGCGGGCGTCGGTCATCAGCTCGGTGTACCCTTTTAACTCGCCGCCGGCGAGGTTGCGGAGGCCCTGCGTGATGTCCCGGCCGACGTTGCGGGCGCGGACGGTGTTGCCACGGACGACGCCGAGCGTCTCGACGACCTCCCGGCCGGCTATCGTGTCGGTGTTGGAGAGCTCCATGCCCGCCACTCCGAGCGAACCGACTTAAAGGCGATGCCGGTGCGCTCCCGCGCCCCGTCCCGCCCCGTCCCGTCCCGTCCGACGAGCCCTTATACCGACGCCCGCCGGACTGTCAACTATGCGCTTCGATCACGTCGGCGTCGCCGCGCGCGACGCCGCCGCGCTGGCCGACCTGTTCGACGACCTGCTCGACGCGCCGGTCGCCCACGAGGAGCGGTTCGGCGACCTCCGAGTCGTCTTCCTCGAACTCGACGACGGCGGCTATCTCGAACTCCTCGAGCCGGCCGACGACGGGACGATCGCGCGGTACCTCGACGACCACGGGCCGGGGATACACCACGTCGCGTTCGCGACCGACGACCTCGAAGGGGCGCTCGACCGCGCCCGCGACCTCGGCGTCGACCTCGTCGACGAAACGCCCCGGCCCGGCGCGTGGGGCCACGACGTCGCCTTCCTGCACCCCCGGTCGACGGGCGGCGTGCTCGTCGAGTTCGTGGAGCGGTAGCAGGCGAGGGCTTCCTCCTCGAACTGCCGTCCCTAGTCGGTCGCTTCCGACCCGGACGCGTCGGCGGCGGTCGTTTCGGTTGCGCCCTCCGCCGGAGTCGCCGATTCGGACGCGTCCGGCTCGGCGGGCGCGATCAGTCGCCCCACGAGATACCCGGCCGGCCCGATGGCGAGCGCAGCCGCCAGCGCGGCGACGAACGGCTCTGCGGCCGGGACGGGGAGGAGCACCGGCTCGACCGTTCGAAGGATCACCCCGGCGAGCGGCCCGTAAACGAGCAGCGTCGCCGGGAGCGCCCCACCGCCGCCCCGCGCGAAGCCGACCGCGCCGACGCCGGCGACGAGCGCACAGCCGGCGGCGACCCATTCGGCGGTGGGCCAGCCCGCGAGCGCCGCGGCGTCGAACGAGAGGTACGACAGCGCGAAGCCGACGGCGCTCCAGACCGCCGCCCGCTCGAAGCCGTGTGCGCCGACGAGGACGGTCCGGATCGTCGTCATTCCGGGCGCGTCGTCCCCCGCCCGTCCCGGTCGGGCGTGAGGGCTCCGTGTTCGTCGATCTCACCTTTCACGATCCGCGTCGAGGAGATCCGCTCGCCGTCGGCCGCGGGGACGTGCTCGACGACGACGATCCGAAGCGGGTCGCGGCCCCGCTCGGCGCGGAGCTCGTTGATACGCTCGCCGCCGTCGCGCGTCTCCGGAGAGACGATCAGCGCGTCGAACTGTGGCTCGACGGCGATTCCGGTCGGCTCAGTCAGCTCCCGTACCTCGAACTCGCGCCCGTGCGCCTCGGCGACGGGGGCCAGCTCGGCCTCGAGGTCGCGCTTCCGCCGGTCGTACGGGCGAACGTATCGTTCGACGTGGCGGGTCCTCGGCGCGAGATCGTCGGACGTGAGCCCGACGGTTACGTCGCCGAGCTCGAAGGCGCGTTCGAACAGCCTCCGGTGGCCGTCGTGGATCGGGTCGAACGTGCCACCCAGCGCGACGTTCATACCTGCCAGTCGCGTGGCCGGACCTTAAAACGTCCCGAACCGCGAGCGGGGACGTCCCCTGAGCTACGCCGACCGGTGGCCGTACTCGTCGCCCTCGTCAGCCCCGGCGTGGTCGTCGCCGTCGACACCTTCGACGTGATCATCGCTCTCGTCAGCCCCGGCGTGGTCGTCGCCCTCATCAGCCCCGGCGTGGTCGTCGCCCTCATCAGCCTCGGCGACGGTGTCGTCCCCGTCGGCGACGTCGTCAGCCCCCTCGACTGAGATCCGTACCGGCTCCGTGTCGCCGTCGGGGGACTCCCCGCCGAGGCGTCGGTCGAGGTTGAAAACGGTGTTGAGTTCGCGTTGGACGTCGCCGACGACCCCCTGGACGAGCTCGCTCGGCGCGATCGCCTCGTACTCGTAGGGGTTGTTGCCCGCCCCGCTGGACTCCCGCTTGCCCCGGTGGACCTTCTCCTCGTCGTGGAGCTCGGCGAGCGCCTCCCGGACGGTGCTCGGGTAGAGCCCCGTCCCGTCGGCGACCTCGTCGCTGGTGCTCTCCGGGTGTTCGCGGAGGTAGACGTAGATCCGCGCGCGGGTCTCCGTGTCGAGCAGCCACGACAGGAGGTCGACGACGTTGTCGTCGAACCCCTTGACGGCCTTGTCAGCGCCCTCGCCGAGCCGTTCTTTGGTCTTGCGAAGCTCCTCTCGGGTTCGCTCCGTGGGGGAGCTCTCCTCGTCGGCGTCGTCCGTAGTCATACCCGAGCGTCGGCTCCGCTCGCGGAAAAGCGTTTCTCGTCGCTTTCGTTCCGACGAAAGCCGCGTCGAGGGGAGACGTTCCGGTCAGCCGGAGAGGACCAGGTCCGCACACAGCGCGTCGATCCCGTCCTCCTCGCGGATCCGGCGCTGTCGGTCGCTGCCGCTCTCGCCGTCGAGGACGTCGCGGATCCCGGAGACGCCCAGCCGGTCGCACTCCGCGTCGACCAGCTCGGGAAGGGCGATCGTCCCCTCGCCGTCGTGCGCCACGAAGCCGGCGTCGTGGCCGTGACGGATCGCCCGCCACTTGTTCTCGTCGAGCAGCTCGCGGCGGAGCGTCGGCGTCGACTCGCCGTCGTCGTAGCGCTCCGCGAGGTCGACGACGAGCGCGTGGACGTACTCCACGAACGCGAGCGTCGCCTCGGGGTCGGCCTGCGCGTCGGGCGCACGCACCTCGACGGTGCCGTGGACCGTGTGCGGACGGACGTCGAACCAGAGCTCGCCCCGGTCCTCGATCGAGCCGTGTTCGACCATCCGGCGCTCGTACCGTTGGAACGCCTCGAAGTCCTCGAACGCGGAGGGGACGCCCGTGTTCGGGAGGTTCTCGAACACCTTCGCGCGCGCCGAGGCCAGCCCGGTGTCGAAGCCGTTCCAGAACGGGGAGTTCGCCGACAGCGCGAGCAACACCGGACCGTACCAGCGGAGCTCGTTGGCGATCCACACCGCCTTGTCGGCGTCGTCGACGCCGACGTGGACGTGGAGCCCGGCGGTCGTGTTCCGGTGTTGTGGGTACTGGATCCGGTCGAGCTGGGACCGGTAGCGGGGCTTCTGTGCGTGGTCGAGCTCCCGCCATCGGGCCTCCGGATGGAGCCCCGCGGCGGCGATCCGGTAGCCGTGTTCGGCGGCGTGCGAGACGAGCGCCTCGCGGACGGCCGCCAGCGCGTCTGCGGCCCCGTCCGGGTCATCGATACGCGGCGTCTGCGCCTCGATCGTACACTTGAACAGCTCGTGGTCGAACCCCTCGGGAACCGCCGACGGGGGCTCGCTTCCGTACACGAGGTCGTCGGTCCCGGAGGTCGGACGGCCCTCGGCGTCGACGATGAAGAACTCCTCTTCGATGCCGAGCGTTCCCATCCGTTCGAACGCGTCCCGTGACCCGAGTTCCATTACCCCCCATTCACCCCGGTTACTCTTATAAGGTGTGAACGCGGCCGTGAGTGTCGGTATTCCGACAATCGTGTCGCGGGAGGAACGGCTCCGCCCCGTCCACCGTCTCTCCGATTCTCCGCGCCTCAGCCTCTCACCGCCCCGATTCTCCGCGCCTCAACCCTTCATCGCCGCGATCCTCCGCGCCTCAGCACCTCCGCGTCACCGCGTGGGCGTCGCGACCACGCCGAGGTGGTCCTCGTGGAACCGGTCGAGCCGACAGGTCTCGAGGACGTCGTAGGCGTCACCGAGCCGGTCGAGGACGCCCTCGAACGTCTCCGTCGGATCGGCGGTGACGTCCTCGCTGCGCGCCTTCACGGCCAACAGCAGGCGGCCGTCGTCCGCGAGGAACCGCGCGTTCCTGACGGCGACGTCGGCCTGACCACGCGTGGCGACGTCCTGGACGACGACGTCGACGTCGGCCTCGACCACGTGCGCGTACGTCGCCGGCTTCCGGGCGTCCTTTAAGAGGGGGAACAGCCGGTCGCGCGACGCCGCGACGTCGAGTAAGTCGCGCGCGGGCCGCGGGGCGAACTCCACGGCGTACGTCGGGCCCGCGAAGTCCGCGACGTGTCCCACGGTCGTCCCCGCCGCCGCGCCGAGGTAGAGGACCGTCTCGCCGCCGACGAGCCCGGTGTCCATCCCGAGTTCGAGCATGCCGCCGAGCTTCGACCGCGTCGGGTCCCACGCGCGCCACGCGCCGTCCGTCGGCTCGCCGTAGACGGGCTCGCCTCGGGTCGCGAGCCGGGAGCGCCCGTCGAACTCCCGGCGCTCGACGCCGGCCGGCAGGTCCTCACTCATCGGCGGACCCCTCGTCCGACGCGGCGTCGTCCGCCCGGGCACGGATCGTCGCGATCCGCTCGCGGAGGTCCTCGTGGATCGCCTCGCGGCGCTCGCCGGAGTAGTGGTCGACCCGGGCCGCGAGCGTCAGCTTCCCCGCGAGCGCGCGCGACGCCGACCCGCGGTCCTCCGGGCGCGTGTTCCGCACGAAGTCGTGCGTGTAGATGATCCCGTGTTTCGGCGAGGGGGCCCGCCCGGCGAGGTGTGCGAACAGCGCGTCCTCCGCGCCGAGGACCTGCACCGTTCCGGAGGGCTTCTTCGCGAGCGGCTCCAGCCCGCCCGCGAGCGCGATCAGTCGGGCCGCGAGCTCTGCCCCGGCCATCGCCGCGAGGTTCGGCGCGACCGCCGGAGCGACGCGCTCGATGTACGCCGCGAGCGCGTCGCGTTCGTCGGCGAGGTCGACCGCGCGGGTCGCCAGCGAGACGGCTCGCCGTTCCGCGTCGGTGCTCGGGTCGCGCGCGGCGACCTCGCGGGCCCCCGCGACCCCGGCAGGGGCCTCCTCGAAGAGCCCGCCGGCCCACTCCGTCGCGCGCTCGGCCAGCTCGTTGGCGACGCGTTCGCAGTCGTCCACGGCGCGGATCGCGTGGATGAGCTGCTGGTCGTCGGCGCGCTCGCGCTCGCGAACCGTCCGGCGCGTCGCCGCGGTCGTCGCGTCGTGGAGGCGGTCGTAGTAGTCGTCCGTCGACGCCGCGAAGCCGGCCTCGACGGCGAGCATCGGCCAGTCCCGCGGCGTCTCGGCGCTGCCCGCCGTGATCGCCGTCGCCGCGGCGTCAGGGCCGCCTTGGTCGCCCGGATCATCCGGGTCGTCCGGGTCGAGGGCCGCGAACCAGCCGGCCCCCTCGCCGTGGGTGTCGTCGGTCATTACTGGGGGTTCTCTCCCGCCGCCTAAAGACGTTCCCGACTGGCGGGATGGCTGCTGGCGGGGTGGCTGCTGCTAGGGTGGCTGCTGCTAGGGTGGTTACTGGCGAGATGGTTGCTTCCAGGGCGGCTGCTGCCGGGGTGGTTACTGGAACCGTTTCGTCGTCTCCACCAGCGGGTGGCGGGCGTAATCGACGACCTCGATGTCCGTGATCGCACGGAGCCCCTCCTTCTCGGCCGTCTTCGCCATCCCGAGCTCGACGGGGCGGTCGAGGACGATGACGTACGCCTCCATCTCCTCGAGCCCCATCTCGTGGGCGGCCATCACCCGGTGGTGGCCGTCGGCGAGGAAGAGCCGACCGTCGTTGTCGATGACGACGAGCGGCTCGGCGAGCCCGCGCTCCAGCTCGTACTGGCGGCCCTCGAGCTCGTCGGCGTACACCCGCGCCTGCGTCGGGGTGAGGTCGTCGAGCCGGACCGTCCGTCGCTCGTCGTCGAGCCTGACGTCGTGGATCTGTTCGAGCGTCCGCATCAGTTTCCCGACCTTTCCGGGGGTCGCGCGCTCGATCTGTGAGCGGACGACGTCGGTGTTCGAGATGATCCCGACGAGGTTGCCCGCGTCGTCGACGACCGGGAGCTTCTGGATCCCCGATCGGAGGATCACGCGGGCGGCGTCGGTCACCTTCATCTCCGGATGCGCGACGATGAGGTCCGCGGACATCACGGTGAAGATCGGGGCCTCCGGGTCCACCAACAGGAGGTCTCGCGCGGAGACGAACCCCTCGACCTTTCGCCCGTCGGTGACGGGAAACCCGTTGTGGCCGGCGCTCTCGACCATCCGCTTCGAGACCGCAGAAACCGTGTCGTCCGGCGAGACGGTCTCCACGTCACGGGTCATGTACTCGCTGACCGTCGGTTTCCCGCTCATACCGCCCGTATGCGTGGCCGGTTTAAAAAGGGCCGCGACGGTGGCTCACGGGGAGCGCGGGTCACAGGCGGTGACTCATGGGGCGGTATTCGGAGGGACGGTGATTCGGAAGGACGGCGATTCACGAGGACGGTGATTCGGAGGGACGGCGGTTCAGAGGGACGGGGATTCACGGGAGCGCCGATCGCGGCCGGACGGCCGTGATCAGTCGTCGATCCCGGCGACGACGATCGCGAGGACGGGAACGATCTCCAACCGACCGACCCACATCAGGAGGATCATCAAGAGCTTCGTCGTGTCCGGGAGGATCTCATAGGTCCCGAACGGGCCGAGCGGTCCGAGCCCGGGGCCGACGTTACCGATCGTCGCGAGCGACGCCGCGACCGCCTCGGTTCCGGAGAGCGCGATCCCCGCCCGCGCGGTGTCGAGCTCGATGAACACCGCGCCGAACGCGAACAGGAGGAAGTAGAGGACGGTGAACACGAGGATCCCTCGGATCGCGTTCTCGTCGACGACCTCCCCGCCGAGCCGAACCGGCCGCACCACGTCGGGGTTCGCGGAGGTGTACAGCTCCCGACGGAGCGTCTTGAACACGACGATCCACCGGACGACCTTGATCCCGCCGCCGGTGGACCCCGCGGACCCGCCGACGAACATCGCGAACAACAGGAGGAACTGCGCGTGGGTGTCCCACGCCGCGAAGTCCGCGGTCGCGAAGCCGGTGGAGTTCATCAGGGACCCGATCTGGAACGCCGCCTGTCGGAGCGCGTTCTCGGTGACGCCCTCGGTAACGCCGCCCGGCTCGGTCGTCGGCGCGCCGCCGCGGAAGAGGACGATCGCGAGCGCGGCGGTGAGCCCCGTGACGAGCCCGAGATACACGCGGAACTCCGTGTTCTCGAACAGCTCCCGGGGGCGGTCGTGAGTCACGTACCAGAACAGCGCGAAGTTGACGCCCGCCACCACCATGAACGGGAGTATCGTCCACTGAACGATCGGATCGAACGCCGCGATGCTGTCCGCCTCCGGCGAGAACCCGCCGGTCGGCATCGTCGACAGCCCGTGGGCGATCGCGTTGTACGCGCCCATGTTCGGCGCGACCCCGAGCAGCGACAACGTGTACAGGACGACGACGAGCACCGCGGTGAGTCCGGCGTAGATGAGCCAGAGCGCCCGAGCCGTTTCGGCGATGCGTGGCGTCAGCTTCTGTAAAGAGGGTCCCGGAGCCTCCGACTGCATCAGCTGAGCCCCGTTGACCGCCAGCTGCGGCAGGATGGCGATCATCAACACGATGATCCCCATCCCGCCGAGCCACTGTGTGAGCTGTCGCCACATGAGCACCGCGTGTGAGTGCTGCTCGAAGCTGATCTCGGCGGTCACCGTCGCGCCGGTCGTCGTGAAGCCGCTCATCGACTCGAACAGCGCGTTCACCGGGTGCCTGAGCGCCGATCCGGTACCGTACCCCGCCAGGAGGTACGGGATCGCCCCGATCACCGCGGCGACGAGCCACGCCAACGAGACGACGGCGAGCGCCTCGCGCGGGCCGAGGTCGGGCTCCGGGTCGAGCCGTTCGAGCCCGACCCCGATCCCGACCGCGATCAGGAGGGACGCGCCGAACACCCAGACGTCCTCCCAGTAGACGACCGCGATCCCGAGCGGGAACAGGAGCGACGCCGCGAGGTACTTCGTGATCGTGCCGACGTAGCTGAGGGTCGCGGGCCAGTCGACCGTGGTTCTCGTCATTGGTGTCCCCTTAGGAGGTCCAGAACGCCTTGGTGAACAGCACGAGCACGGGAATGATCTCGATCCGGCCGATCCACATGAGGACGATCATGACCCCCCGCGTGCTCATCGGGAAGCTCGCGTACGTCCCGTAGGGCCCCGCGTCGCCGAACGCCGGGCCGATGTTCAGGAACGTCGAGGCGGCCGCGCCCATCGCCTCGAACTCGCTCACGCGCAGCCCCGCCCGTTCGGCGTCGACGACGACGAAGACGGTGAGCAGGAAGAAGATGACGACGCTCAACAGCACGTACGCGTAGATGTCGCGGATCACGTCCTCGTCGACCGCCGATCCGGACACCCGGACCGGGCGGATCGCCTCCGGGTGCACGCTCGTGAAGAGGTCACGGCGGAACGCCTTCAGGACGACGAGCCAGCGGAGCGACTTGATCGAACACGTCGTCGACCCGACCATCCCGCCGATGAACATACAGAGGAACAGCATGTGTTTCGCCGCGGGGGCCCACAGGTCGAAATCGACGCTCGCGTACCCGGTCGTGGTCACGATGGAGACCACGTTGAAGGTGGCGTGTCTGACCGTCCCCTCGACGCCGAACCGGGTGGTGGGGTCGAAGTACAGCGCGAGCGCGACGACCCCGGAGAAGAACCCCAACGCCCCGAGGTAGAAGTGGAACTCCTCGTTTCGGAGCAGGCGCATCGGATCGCCGTTGAAAAAGAAGTACAGCAGGACGAAGCTCGTCGATCCGACGACCATGAACGGCACGACGGCCCACTGGATGGCGGGGTGGAACGCCCCGACGCTCAGCGGCTCCGGCGAGAACCCCGCGGTCGCCACCGACGTGAACGCGTGGGCGACCGCGTTGTACATGTCCATCCGGGGATCCAGCGCGAGCCCGAGGGCGTAGTAGACCGCGACGGCGAGGAGCGTGATCCCGACGTACAGCCCCCAAATGAGTCGTGCGGTCTGGGTTATCCGCGGCGTGAGTTTGTTGACGTCGCGGGTCTGCGTCTCCGACTCCATCAGCTGTGCGCCACCGACCCCGAGCTCGGAGAGCACCGCCGTCGCGAGGACGAGGATCCCGAGCCCGCCGAGCCACTGGATTAGTTGCCGCCACATCATGACGGACTGCGAGTGGATCGAGAAGTCCTCGAGCACGGTCGCGCCGGTCGTCGTGAGGCCGCTCATCGACTCGAACAGCGCGTTCACCGGGTGGGCGACCGTCCCGACGCCCGCGACGACGAAGGGGATCGCACCGACGACGGCGACGAGCAACCAGATCGCCGAGACGGCGAGGAACGCCTCGCGAGGGCCGAGATCCGCCTCGGGATCGCCGAGGCGTCCGAACCAGGCTCCCAACGCGAGGGTCACGGCGATCGCGACGACGAACGGGACCACGGACTCGCCGTAATACACCGCGATCAGGAGGGGGAACGCGAGCGGGGCCGCGAGGTACGTGAGGACCGTCCCCGTGAGCTCGGTGCTCGCGCGCCATCCGACGCGGAGGCGGGGGGTCCCGAACATCTCAGGCCATCGCCGCCAGTTCGCTCACGAACGAGGATTCGACGAAGACGATGATGTGGTCGCCCGGGCGCAACACGGTGTCGCCCCGCGGCGTAACGAGCGAGTGGTCCCGGGTGATCGCGCCGATAACGAACTTGGCGTCGATGTCCTGTACCAGCTCGCTGATCGGCCGCCCCACCAGCGCGCAGTTGTCGGTGAGTTCGAGCTCGAGCACCTCCGCCTGGTCGTTCTCCAACACGGCGATGTTCTCCGCGACGCTCTCGTAGGTGAACCGCGTGATCTCCTCGGCGGTCACGGTTCGCGGGTTGATCGCGACGTCGATCCCGAGCTCCTCGAAGACGGTGACGTAGTCGCCGCTGTCGACGACGGCGATGACCCGGTCGACGCCGAGCCGCTTGGCGAGCACGGAGACGAGGAGGTTCTTCTCGTCGGACTCGAGCGTGGCGACGACGATGTCCGCCTCGTCGACGTGCTCGCGCGCGAGGAACTCCGTGTCGGTCGCGTCGTGTTCCATCACGAGCGTGTTCGGGAGGTGCTCCGCCAGCCATCGCGCGCGGTCCGGGTCCCGTTCGATGAGTCGCGGCCGCAGGTCCAGCCCCTCCAACAGCCTGGCGGACTGGTGGCCGATCTCGCTCCCGCCGACGATCACGATCTCGTCGGCGTCGTCCGGCGTCGACTCGGGCGCGATGTCGGTCGCGAACGCCTGGACGCTCTCGGGGCTTCCGATGACGACCGCGCGGTCGTTGGGCTCGATGACGGTGTCGCCGCGCGGGAGGACCATCTCGCTGTCCCGGAACAGTCCCACGAACGTCAGCGACTCGAAGCGGTCGGCTTCCGCGACCGTCTGTCCGGCGACGGGGCTCCCCTCCGGGACGTCGAACTCGGCCATCTGGACGAGCCCGCCCGCGAAGGGGTCGACGTCGATCGCGGCGGGGAGCCCGATGACGCGGACGATGTTCTCGGCGGTCAGGAGGTCCGTACAGACGAGGAAGTCGACGCCGAACGCCGAGCCGTCGCGCTCCCACGTCCGGAGGTACTCGGTGCTTTTGCTCCGCGCGATCGTGAACGCGTCGCCGAGGACCTTGGCCGTCCCGCACGCGACGAGGTTCGTCCGGTCGTCGTCGGTGCAGGCGATGACCATGTCCGTGCTCGCGACCGTCGCGGTTTCGAGCGTCGACAGCGAGGTCCCGTCGCCCGCGATCGTCAACACGTCGAGTTCGTACTTCAGCCGCTCGGCGCGGTCGGGGTCGCGGTCGACGACGACGACCTTGTGGTCGCGGGCCAGGTTGGCGGCGATGGCCGTCCCGACCTCTCCGGCCCCGATAATGACCACGTGCATGGTCTCCCCGACTCGGGGGACCCTAAAGTGGGTTACGGAGCGAAGGGGCGACGCGAACGCGAGAAACGACGCTGTCGACCGGCCGATCGCCCGTTTCCGGACGCCGATCGCGGGACCGCGCCTTCCCGCCGGTCGGGACCGTCCGCGCCTCTTTAAAAGGGTGGCCCCCTACCGAGGGTATGGTCGAACCAACGCGTCGGGAGTTCGTTTCGTCAACGGGGACCCTCGCCGTCGTCGCGCTGGCCGGGTGTGCCGGCGACGACGGAGCCGACGGCGACCCCGAGGACCTCACGGGGGAGGACGCGGTCGACGTCGTCGTCGGGGCGGGCAACGGGCTGGAGTTCGCGCCCGCGGACGTGGTCGTCGAGTCCGGAACTACCGTCGTCTGGGAGTGGACCGGCAACGGCGGCGGCCACGACGTCGTCGAGGTCGACGGCGCGTTCGAGTCCGACCTCGTCGACGAGGCGGGGTACACCTTCGAGCACACGTTCGATGAGCCGGGCCTGTACGAGTACGTCTGCACGCCCCACCAGACCAGCGGGATGACCGGCACGGTCGACGTGGTCGAGTAGCCCGGACCGAGGGCCACCCCCGAAGAAGCGCGACGCCGCGACGAACGGGTTTATAAGCCGCGGGAGGACCGGTCGGGCGCCCTTTTAACCGAGGCTCGAACCGTCCGAACGCTTTTTAAAGTGAGCAGCCGCCCTCAAACGACGTCGTCGAACGCATCGCCGGCGAGTCCCGGGCCCGCGGGGACGGCGATCCGCCCGTCGTCGACCGGACAGGGATCGGTCGCCAGGTCGTCAGCGAGCAGCTGGCCGGTGGCGAGCCCGCACGCCCCGACGTCGGGGATCGTCGCGGCGACGTGGACGGCGGCGGTCCGGGCGATCGCGGCGTCGATAGTCGTCGTCACGATCGGTTCGACGC